>Ga0074045_10003220_pt1 | contig 14780 bp, 17 predicted proteins | sample BogForMeECP23OM2_FD_94442 | JGI IMG/M metagenome (GOLD analysis project Ga0074045, IMG submission 94442) | Bog forest soil microbial communities from Calvert Island, British Columbia, Canada - Bog Forest MetaG ECP23OM2 | ecosystem: Environmental > Terrestrial > Soil > Wetlands ...
AAGGATCGCTACGGCCTGTCCTGGCAGATCGTGCCGCGCAAGCTTCTGACCCTTCTCGCCGACGCCAATCCGGGCCGCGCCAAGCGCGCCTTCGAATCGATGATGCAGATGAAGCGTATCGACATCGCTGCTCTCGAACGGGCCGCCGACGGCCCAGTCTAGTCCGCCTAGGCGTGCGCGTCATCTGGTGAGCCTTCAATTTTTGTCTGTCGACGCGAAGAGCAAAAAGCATCCGCGTTCTTAATCCCCCCGGGGTTGCTCGGGACGATGGGCCTCGCGGCTCTCGGGGATCGGGTCGAAAGTACCGGGTGTCCGGCGCAATGACCTTTATCGTCGGCAGCGATGGAGCCGTGTACGAAAAGGATCTCTGGACCAGCGTGATTGCCAAAGCCATGAAGAAGTACGATCCTGACTCCACGTGGCAAAAGACTGAGGAGCCAGCCAAGTGGACCGAAGTCTGCGCTGCACCCAGCACGCATTTCTTATGGCCAGTATCGTTTTGCACTATGGCATCACATTCCTATATCCCGCAGAAAGCATCAAGAGACCTCTTTCGATTGCGCTAGGCGATGAGGATCAAAGGAACTGCGGCAGCCCCTGCACGCCCTCTGTCTCCGCGACCGGACTCGTCATCAAGACGATCGCCGCTCCGGGCGCCATGGCATGCGCCCATTCGACGTCGAGCGTAGCCTCGAAGGGCCAGTTGACCTGGGTCGAATTATTGGGATTGAAGGGTACCGTGCCGAGGGGCGCGAGTATCTTGAACGACGGCGGATCGGGCAAGCCATAGCCTTTGTCGAAGGCCTTGAGATCCTCGCGGATCGTCGGGCTGCCGAAGGAATCGATGATCACGATCGTTTCCCCTTTGCCCACGAATCCGGCATCGATGAGCGCATCGACACCGTACGCCTTGCGCATCTGCTGCGGCGAATAGCACGGCGACGGATAAAGTGAGCTGCGGCACTCGGCATCGGTCGGCGGTTGCTCGGTACTCTGTTTCACCTTGCTGAGGATGCGAATGTGCGTCGCCGCCATTGCCGGGGTTCAAGCCAGCAGCCAACAGGCGGCGGCAAGCACCCCCACGCCGGTCATGTCTCGGATAGAAAAGCATCCCACGCGCATAATTCTCTCCTTGAATTGGTTGTTGATAATCGATGGATCGGTTGGGCGGATCCAAGTCAAAACCCCAGGCTTCCGCGTGACACCAGGACGGATTATTACACCGATTCACCTCGGATGCTCGGCATCGTGGTCATCAAGGGGAAATCCTGCTGCGGCGATGTGGATGTGTTTTGGCCTGCACTTCGAAGCCGACAAACCAATCGCCTACGCCGACGAAGCGCGTACCCACGGACACATCGTCACTTGACGCGACCCTCACGGCGCCGGTCTTCGGGCCGGCGGCTGCTTAGAGGTCAAGACACGAAACGGAATCTAGCACGCTAAGGGCTACCGACCGCTATCAGGCGGGTCCCTAACCGGCCGGGCACCGGTGACCGCTATTGGGAGCCCGAACTCATTCTGCCCGCACGCCGCGCGGCGAAGGAAAATTGCAACCGCGCGTGCCTGGGAGCGCGAATGCGGGGACAATGCAGCAAAGGACACCACACAGTGGGGAGCACCGTGGAAGCACGTAGCACATTGCAGTCGACGGTCGCGAGCGGCTCTGTTCTCTCCAGCGAGCGCCATTTCTATTTGTGGATGGCCGGCGTCTTCGTGCTAATTGCATTCGGCGGCTTCACGCCTACCTATTGGGCCCCCGTCGCCCGCGGCACTTTCGATGGGCCGCCAATCCTTCACATTCACGGTGCGCTGCTATTCAGCTGGACACTGTTCTATTTCATGCAAACCGCATGGGTCGCATCGGGGCACACACACACCCACCGCGCGTGGGGCCTGGCGGGAATAGCCCTGTTCAGCGTCATGATGTGTTCGATCCTCGTCACTAAGATTACGATCATGCGCCTGGACGACGCGCACGGGTATGGAGACGCGGGACGCCGATTCGCTGCCGTGCCGCTTGTCGCTCTGCCGGTATTGATAGGATTCTTTTCCCTGGCGATCGCCAACGTGCGACGACCGGAAACGCACAAGCGGCTGATGTACCTAATCATGGTGGGGTTTATGCATCCTGCCATCGCGCGCGTAATGCTGACCCTTTTCGCCCCGCCGGGGGCGCAAGGACCGCCGCCGGTGTTCGTTGCAGTACCACCGGGCTTGATCGCCGACCTGCTGATCGTCGTAGCCATGATCTACGACTGGCGAACACGGGGACGGCCGCATCACGTATACGTCTACGGCGGTCTGACTCTCCTGGCCGACCAGTTGCTGTCCGTACCCGTTTCAATGACTCAAACCTGGATGAGCATCACCAGATTCCTCGAGGGACTCGCGGGCTGAGGCGATAGCCGCGCCCTACGGCTGGTGCTTGCGCGCGGAACGGACTGCGTCCTGCGAGGCGTAGCTTATGAAGACGGGGGGCGCACTACTGCTCGCCCTCATGCCGCCACTGCCCTTCGCTGCGATCAAAGGTCCCGGCGAACTGGCGCCTTCGACCCTCCTGCGCCGTGTCACGGCCGGCGGTAGTGCGCCATAAGGGGTATTGCCAGACGGGCCATTCAGACGGATGATTTCACCTCGCGAAAGATTTCTAGTGCTTCTGGAAGAATTTAAGGAGGCAGCAGCCATGGCCAGGAAATATGTTGATTGCAGGGAATTTCCTTCTGAGAGCAAATGCACCGTCGCGATATCTGCCGATACTGAAAAGGAACTCATTGAAGTCGCCGTACAGCATGGGGTAAAGGTTCACGGCCACCACGACACAGCGGAGTTCCGCAAGATGCTGAAGCAAGCGATCAAAGAAGGCAGTCCGCCCCCTTAGCCGCTGAAAGCAGCGCTTTCCATAATCGGCTCATTTTGTTGGGGAACCGGCAGTTTGCACTTGCCTTGAAAGGGCCCTAGGCCGTGTACCTGTCCGCAGCAACGCGATCAGACAAGCGCGACGATCGTTGCAGATTCACCGCGGTCGGATTGACCGTTATGTCGGTGGGGTGCATTAGTGCCGCATTCGCGCCGACTCCGCTATTTCGAATCCTATCCTTGGCAATGATACCGCTCGGAAGCGCAGTATTCCTCCCGTCGTTCTGGTGTCTGCCATCGATGTTGTTTCGTGGGACCGGGGCCGCCGCGGCCATTGCTGTAATCAGTGCCATTGGATCCACTGGCGGATTTGTGGGACCAAGCTTAATTGGTTTCTTGAAGCGCACGACTGGAGGTGACACGGGCGCCTTCCTCGTTTTGGCGAGCATCGGTGTGCTTGGTTGCATTTGCTGCCTTCGTATGCGGCGCCTGGCTATATTGCGTCGCCGCTCAATATCAATGTCGCGCCATCAGGCACCGCAAACACGGTAGTCTTATGATGCGCACCGTTTCGAGCAAACGCCCGGTCATGCGCGGAAAATCGAAACTGCAGCGCGCTAAGGCGAGTTTGCCACGGCAGGCAAATCAAGCGGAGGTCGACGCATATCTGCAACAACGCCGTCATATTCGCGTTCAACGTCTCCGGAATACTTTCCCGATCACAGCAAGCCATCTTTTCGCTGACTACAGACTAAGCCTGTCGACCGGAGATCTATTGAGTGCAGATCAAAATTGAGCCTTGGTGCGTCCTTCTGGCAAGCCGAGAAACCGCGCAAACTGCGCACGGCGTTGCTCAGAGGCCGCCCGCGATGACCCCGCGAGATCCGCTGGCCCAGACGTTCCGGCGCGCCGCTACAGTGTCATCGCGCGACAAGATTGGTGCGGTCATCGCGGGGCCTGCTGAGCGTTGCCGGTTGAGCGCGTTCAAAGACCTCGCTCTTCGCAACATCTTCATGCAGCCTAAGCACCAAGGAACGGCATACGAAGTGTTGCTGGCCCTGCTGCAGCTCGAAGGCCGCGTCCCATCCACGACGCCCATCGTATTCCTGCCCGCTGACCATGTCGTGAGCGATGAGGAGGTAATGACGCGCTCGCTCGTGAGCATGGTCGAATGGATAAGCGACGCACCGCGGCCGGTTTACCTGCTAGGTGCCGTGCCGGAAGGACCCCACGACCAATTGGGCTACGTCGTTCCTTGGTACGATGCGCTGCAAATGCCGAGCAGTGTGTACGAATTTGTCGAAAAGCCGGGCGTACGGCAGGCGCGTAACCTAATCAACGCCGGTGGCCTGTGGAATACATTCATATTCGGCGGCATTGTTCTCTCCATCTTGGAACTGTTTCGTCCGAAATTTGATGCGACAATTACTGCCTTGCGCACAGCGTTGCAGGCGAATTCAAGTGATCCTTTCGAACCTCGTGCCCTCACCGCTATCTACGATCGCTTGACTCCTGTTGATTTTTCGCGGGACTTGCTGGTGAAGCAAGCGGACAGTCTCAACGTTCTGCGCTTACCGCGCTGTGGCTGGTGGCCCCTGAAATCACCTAAACGCGTCGCACCACTGCTGGATACCGGTCGCGAATCCGATGAGCGTCTGAGCGGCAACGACTCGGCTCTAGATCGGTGAGCTCAGGCGTGAATTGAGTCCTCCTGCGCGCTGACTTCCGTCACTGAACTGCGGAGGGCATGAGCGGCCTTGGATGACTGCTTGCATGGCTTCCGAGAATGTCGCGAGTCGGTGGCCAACGAAACCCAGCGCAGCTTCAAGGCAAGCATCTCAACATGGTGAGTGACAAGTATTGGCCCCGCTGGAGCCGCTGGCGGACGCAGTCGCCGACCACCGACTCGTCGGGACCCCCAAACGGACCTTCGAATAACGATTTGCGGCCACTAAATGAGAGGTTTCATACAAAAGAGCTTGTAAGTTATTAACTTCAGTGGAATCGCCGCGATGAGGGCGTAGCGGCGTATAGTTTGCGTCCGCGCGCAAGATCAATTATCGCGTACAAAAAGCATCTATGCCAAAAACGCCAAGAGGGGAACTAAAAGCCGCAATCGAGCTATTCATCGCTGAATTTTCGGCGTTCGAGACCCGTTTCGTTGGAATGGTCCTGCGGTCATTATCCAACGACGCATTATTTGTGGCGCAAACGGAGAAATTGCTGGACCTAGAGGCTCGCCTTAACCTACTCAGACGAATGGCTTTCGTTCGCAATCTTGATCCGTGCGTGATCGCGCAACTTGACGGCGTTAATTTGCGGGCAGGAAATCTACGGCACAAACGCGATGAGCTGAGCCGAAACCTAGGTCTGATCGAAATGGATGGTGGCACGCTGCCCGCTCGAAGCACCGAGTCGACACACGCGTTAGCTATTGCCGGGCGCGCAGTACCCAAAAGCGTGTGGCTGCCCACAATCGCGGAGATCGAAGAGTGCAGGAGCGGAACGAGCAAACTGCAAGCGATTTTGCGATCGATTGCCGACCAGCTTGATGGCCACCAAGACTTGGCTATTTGACTGAGACGACCTCATCGGTGCACTTGTGAAAATGCAGCGCAAGGCGAAAAAGAAGACATTCAGAAGAGAGCAAGCAGCAAGAAAGCAAAAGTAATGCTGCATGTGTCCGCACGCTCCGCAGTGGAAAACGCTGTGGTCAAAAAACTCATGGCGCACGTTCTTGCTCGAGCCGATGCGGCCGGATACGCTCGATAAGCATCTGGGGGTCTGCGTACCGGGCACCGAGATGATCACCGAGCTCTACGTGCCGCGTCATCGGCTCACCGCGTTCATGGCGGCCGTCCGCGAGGACTTCCGGGCCCATGAGGTGAACTTCATCTACGGAACCATTCGTCTGATTCAGGGGGATCGGGACGCGTTCTTGAAATGGGCCAAGGAGGACTATGCCTGCATCATCTTCAATCTCCACGTCGATCACGACCCGGCAGGGATGGCGCGGGCCGGTAAGAACTTTCGCCGGCTGATCGACCGGGCGATCGACCGTGATGGCAGCTACTTTCTGACCTACCATCGCCATGCGCGCCGCGACCAGCTGCTGCGCTGCTATCCGGAGTTTCCGCAATTTCTCGAGCGCAAGCGGCATTGGGATCCGGAGGGGCGGTTCGCGAGCGACTGGTCGCGGCATTACGAGCAGCTGCTTTCTGGGGAAGCCTCGTGACGCCCGCCCTCTGGGAACACCGCCGTCGTCGGGCACTGTGGCTGTGCCTCGCCGTGTTCGTGGTCCGAGTCTTCGGGCAGATCGAGGTGCTGTTGCTGGCACCGCCGTGGCTGCCGAAGTTCTCCGCCTGGGAATCGGGCCTGATTCCCTATGCGGTGCTCTTGCCGCTGCAAATCCTCCTGATCGGGTGGATGGCTGTGATCGCGAGCGACCACAGCCGCGGAAGCGGTCCGATGTGGGTCGAGAGCTCCCTGGTCCGGAAGCGTTTGAAGGCCTTCGCCGTCGTTTACGCGTCGGTGATGTTGTTGCGGCTCGTGGTGACCGCAGCGCTACCGCCGCATACGCTGATCGCCCGCGGTCTGATCCCGATTGTTGCGCACTGGGACTTGGCCGGATTCGTCGCGCTCCTGGCACGGACGCCGATGTCGTCGACGAAAGGAGGTAGTCCGGCGGTCCCTCCCTCATGAGTGCCCTTTTCGTGCAGAAATGCAGGGGGCGAAATCGGTGTTGGCGGTTTATGCTGTGGGGGGAGTCAGGCATGATACTCATCTCACGAAGTGGCCTGGAGGGGCACGTACTTCACGGGCCGCCGTTAAGCCGTCCATGGCGGCTGCGGGAAAAACTTTCTGCGCTTTTGCTATCCTGCATCGCGCCGAAAGCCGGTGGTTTGCCGTCACTGGCAAACCCCGCTCGGCGCATGCGCCGAGCCCGTGTTTTTCACGCCCCGTTCAATGCGTGTCCCTCCGGCCTGTCGTTGGTTGCGATTGCGACAGGCCTGATTCGCCGGCGCCGGGCTGCTAACGTCGTGCGTTCTTATTTGCCACAGGGACGTGGCAACGAAGTCGAGGTCGCTGCGACCGAGAGTTCGGGAGCCGGGCCGGAGTCGCGCCTCTGGGCCGGCGTCGTCCAGCGAGCGCATGACGCGCGAACGGCTGGACCGGACGGAGAATAAGTGATGCGGACTTTTCACCGCGGGTTGGGAATTCTGCTGGCGGGTGTGTACGTGTATTGGGTCACGCACCAGGGCAGAGGTATGCCAGCACTCGGCTTGAGGGCTCCTGTGGGGTACATGGGCAAAGCAGGCACAGGCATTTTGGTTGCGTACGGCTTACCGCTGGCCGCCATTGTTTGCTTTATATGGCCCGAGCGTCTGATGTGGTGGTTTTCGCCGCGAACGCCGCCGTTGTACGACTATCTCATCACCGAACCTGCGTGGTACGCAATCGGCTACGTGCTGCTGGTGATCGGCGTCGGTGTATTGCTGCTGTTTCGTTAGCGGATTACCAAGGTTCAGTTACGAGTTCTAAGCCCCGCCATGACGACCGACGAACTGGTAGTGCTGCTGGCTTGGTGCGGATTTGCCTTATGGGGCGGATCGCTCGTTTCGTTCATCAAGCACAAGGATCGGCTCGCCGCCATCCTGAACGGCATTGTCGCCCTGCCCTTCCTCATCATGCCTGCGATCGATCTGATCAAATGGCGCAGCGACCCGGCGGAGTACGTACGTCAGTACGGGGCTGCTGCACTTCATGGATTACCCGTGGATGGCGCAATGGTGGGCCTATCAATCCTTGCGTTAGTCGGGTGTGGACTGGCCTATCGAGGTCGTCGCCTTTGGGCAATCGTCCCGTTTCTGTTCAATGGGGCTGGGCTCGTGGTCCTGTTCCATCTCGCCTATTTCTTTCATATTCAGTTCTAATAGACGCCGTCACGCAAGCATCTGTCAAAGAGAAAACAGCAATCGGCCTTTGCCTCGTTTTTTCGGCCGCCGTGGCGGTGTTCGCAATTCGCGCTGGGTGGAACCTGCCGAACGTTATTATGTCCCTAGCCTTGATCAGGTATTGCACCGCGAGCTAGGTGTCGAGACTTTCGCGACTTTGGCACGAGAATTTCCGTGAGCTAGACGCGATTGCGCGTCAGGGAGGGCTGCGCGAAAGCCGAATATCCTCGGTTATTTCATGGGGCCGTATCTTGCTAACGGCCATGTTTTTTGTTGCGCTCTTTCGGACGTGGGCTCACTCAATGACGCGATGGTCAAGGGACGATTCCGCGTCGCTTGAATTCCTCCACGACCTGGGGCCAGACGGCCGTCGCCTGGGCGATGTCCGCATCCCCATCTGAAGTCCTTTGCTTACGCAGTTTGTCGATTCCCCGTCCGTACAGCGACCAGGCGTTCTTCGCATTGATTTTAAGCGACGCATTGTAGTCGGCGATCGATTTGTCGTAGTCGCCCATCCGCAAAAAAACGAGCCCGCGGCTGTCCGCAACCTTCGCATAGAAGGGGCTCGACTTGTCCGCGCGCTTGAGCGCGGCATTGCAATCCTTGACCGCAAGCGCCAGATCCGCACCCTCCAGCGCCCTAAACCAACATCGCGAATTCAATGCATCCGGTAGTCGGGCATCGTCTGCGTGCGAGTCGATCCACAGAGTGATTTGCGCGATAGCGGGCGCCATACGATCGGCGCGCTCATAAGCACGAGCCATCTGATAGCGCTCGTCGGCCTCTTTGGGCGCAATCGCGTCCGCCGCATCGAGGTCTGCTGCGGCACGGTCCTCGTCGCCCCGCTGAAGCAATAGTTGGGCGCGCGCAATGAGTGCCGGCAGGTTATCCGTCTTGAGTTTCAGAGCCTGATCGAAGTCTGCCATCGCGGGAGCCGGCTGCTTCATTTGCCAATAGACCATGCCGCGTTGGTAGAGATATTCGGGATTTTCGGGCGCCAACTCACAGGCACGCGTCAGAGCGGCGAGGGCCTGATCGAATTCGCGGCGCGACGCGAAGGCGGCGCCGCGACGACTGTAGTCTGCCGCATCCTCGATCGCTGCGCCCACCTTGTTCGGCTGCTGGACTGATGCATCCGTTGCAGGCTCGGTGACGGGGCGGTTGCCGGCAGAGAGATTGAATACCGGGCCGCCGTTGTATGTGAAGTACAGCTTGTGCTGACTGTTGGCCACATAAATCCGGTGCGAGAGGAAGAAATCCGCCCCAATGAGCATGTCTGCGTTCGGCAGATCGATGTCGCCGATTCGCAATCGAGTATTTTTGATCTCCTCCTCCCCGACCTTGAAGCTGGAGAAAGGCGCAATGTAGCTGGCGAAGGTGCTTCTCCCAATTCCGTACGACGCGCCTGCACTGACGACGCCTGGGGAGTCGGGCTTAATGCCGGCGCGTGCGGCGGCTTTGAGGGACAAAACGGACGTCGCCGCGCCCGTATCAAACATCACGTGAATTTCGGCGCCGTTGACGTAGGCAGAGCTGAGCGTGTGCGAGAGCTGTAGCGTCTTCGGCGCAATGTGAGAGCCCGTGGTCTGCCCGCTCAGTGCAGGCTCCGACACAAGATCGATGACGGAGTACGGTGTCGACTTGCTCACCCAATAGGCCAACAACGCCTTGCTGCAATCCTCAGCCTTCATCAACCGCACTACCCCTTGACCAAAGTCGTACTCGACGTCCCCGATGTGAAGGAAATTTTGACCTAGTAACCCGATACTGCCCTGCCCAGCTTCGCTGCCACCCACCAAAAACTCGACGTTGTGCAGGGGAACGCCCGCCAGTCTGAACGTCTTCGCCGTCGCGATCGAGACGTCGGCCGTTCCACGGACGCCCTTCACGTAGAAACCAAACGGAGCGGGCGATGTCTTGAGCTTGAGCTCCGCCGCGCTGGCGGCGCTAATCATGCTGTAAAACGCGCCGCTGTCTACGACGAATTGCACGTCGACATCGTTGATGCTTGCCGTGATCAATGGACGCATGCCCACCATCGTAATGGGAAACTCGGCAATCTTGGCGAGCTTGCATCCGTCCGCGAATGCGGAAGCCGATGCAATCGATACGCTCAAAATTGCGAACACCGGGATAGGTGAGCGGCGGCCGCGCCGCCTCCCAAACGCTCTCGAAGCCAATGAACATACGCATTTGCGCATTTGGTCCAATTCGTTGAATTGTCGTTTTAATGGGCATACAGGTCAAGAAATCCTCTCTGCTAACTTAGCGCGAGTGTGGGCTTTAGGGAGCACCCATTTCGAGACCTTGACCGGCTGGAGATGGCGGACTGCTGCCCGATGCGGCCGGGATTGACGGCATCGACGTCAAGGGAGCGGCCGGTTTCGGAATGCAAAGTCAGACGACGTTTCGCGGCTCGGCGGCGGTGCCCCCCAGAGGGTTTTCGTGGGAAGTCGGTCGGGTCCGTTGCGACTCCATGTTACAAGCAGCGGGATGATTGAGGAGCAGTGATCAAACAGACAATGGGTTTCATCTCGCATTGGTTCTGGGTGCTTCTCCTAGGACGGGTTGCCACTGTTTGAAGGGATTTTGAGCATGTGTGTCCCAGGAGTAAAGGTCGTCGTCCCCAGGCCAAATAATTTGGTAGAGGGGAAAATGTCGCTTGCGGTAGTACCAACGTGCGAAACAGACGTAGTCGGAGTAGTAGCGGGCGTGAACTTGGACAAAACGGCAGGACATTCCCAAGAGAAGGTAGGGATCTCGGTCTGCAAGGTCCGGCGGGCGGCCGTCTTCGATTCGCCGGCGATCGCGCTGAGCATTTCGTGCGCGGTGGCGCGGCTTCTGCCGATGACGATGAGTTCGCGGTGCTGCCAGGTGTCGTAGAGACCTATCGTAAAAGTCCACGGCGGATTGCCGTCATCTTCGACGACATTCATCGCACTCCACCCGTATTCATTGATGTCCCCCAACAGGTGAGTTCGCGCACGATTTACTGGTCGATTGGATAGACGAGAAACTCGTAACCGCGTGCGGAGTATGCGTATTTACAGTTATCGCATTGAGGTTCTCAATGCACCTGAAACCTAGCTCGTCGATGACCCATTATTGAACCAGCGAGAAGGGTCTCAACGAGAAGCACACTATTCGCAGTTGCGCTAGTTGCGTAGTCGGGATGCGCGCACGAAGCTGAAGTAGAGGACCGGGCGGTATGACCGTATTAGAAGGATGGGTGTTCGATGAGAGCCCGTGCGAGTCCGCATGCCCGCATATCAAACGCTGCCGCGCCGCCCACGAAGCTTGCAGGCAATTCGCGGTGTTCGTCGCCTATGGCGGGCAACGGTGGCGATCCGCGTCGCGGAAACCGTCCGGCGAGATTTACGCGAAAATCTATCGTGAGACCGCTGCAGAACCGCTCGCCGCATGAGACAGCAGGCTCGACCAAGACGGCACCCACCAACCCTGGAACCATACGCCTCACCCTGGCGAAGTTATTTCCCTGTTAGTGGGAATTTCGGGCCGACGAGCTGAGGCAAGACCGCCGAGGCGTGAGGCAGAAACCGGGCCAACACCCGTCAGTGAGTGTGCCGAAATGCCTGCCGTAAAGCGGCCATTTGCAGGCTGCGGTAAGCTGACGCTGATACGCAAGTTAGCAGGGCTCCGTTTCTTCACCGCAAGAACAACGAGGAGAACTGCCATGCAGATTGCAAGAAGAACCGCGCTGGCCACAATGGGTCTCGCTGCCATTGCCGCCTCCGCGTCCGCGCCAACCGCAACCGACACCGCCGCAGATGAGGCCGCGCTGCGCGCCGCTGACCAAACCTTTACGCGAGCCGCCTGGACGGGCGATCTCGAAACTATGGTAGCGCTCTACGCCGAGGACGCAGTGCTGATGCCGGCGGACGCGCCGGAAGTCAAGGGCCGCGACGCCATTCGCAAATATTACGCGGCGGATATTGCCAACCTGAAACCGGGCGAATCGGTTGTGATCCTGGAGTCGACACAGGGAAAATATCGAGTTCGCAGGAACCGAGTATTTCAACAGAATAGGTCGTGACGAGCCGGTGAGCACCAGACTCATCGGCGACCGGCTCCAGCCGGGCCACTACTTGCCATTCACGGTGCTGAAATGAGCGCCCGTTACCTGCCGGTCGGCAACAGGTGCGTGAGCCTCCGGGGCACAATGGACAATAGGATCGCGCTAGTGGGTTTCCGCAGTTTGCCTCGCCTAGTCCGAATTGTGGACTCCTGCGGGCGGAGTAGCCTTCTTGCCATTATCCGCGTGCCAACGTGCCGCAGTGAAAGACAGAAAAGTAGGTGAAGGAGTGCAATTATGACTGCGCCGCTGGGGGGGCGCGCGCACACGGGCACCGCGGACGTGGCAACGGCCCTCGACAAGGTTCGCGCGAGCGAAACTATAAAGATGACGGCCTCGGTGCTCTCGATTGACATGGGGAGCCGCGATGTGCTGCTGATGGATTCGCAGGGTAGGCTTCACACCATAAACGTGAGCGATCAAGCGAGAAATCTCGACCAGGTGCGGCTCGGAGACAAGGTGACCGTCGAATACACCGAGGCGATTTCATTGCAGCTTAAGAATCGCAACGCCGCGGGCAGTCCGCCGGCGAGCGCGGAGGAGGCGGTGGTCCGCTCACCTAAGGGTGCGAATCCTGGCGGTGCGGTGGGACGCAAGGTGACGGCGATCGCTACGGTCACCGCGGTGGACACCAAGAAGCAAATCGTCACACTGCGTGGGCCCCTGGGCAACGAATACGATCTTGAGGTGCTCGACCCCAATCAGCTCATCAAGTCGGGCGACGAGGTTGAGGTGACCTATACCGAGGCGCTCGCTCACAATCTCGGTGCAGTCGACCCCGATCTCATACCCGTAATGCGGCCGAGTGCGCCGGGTGAGGCCAAGGTCTGACCGCATCCGGCGGTGCTGAAGCGCTGCCCACGCTGATGAGTGGTGTCGCTGCCCTTCAGAGCGTAGTTCCCACCATACTAATAATGGGACCGCAACTTTTCGCTTAAAGGCGGCGACCTCAGTTTAAGCGATCAGCCTTTAACTCGACGACGGCGCAGCGGCGCTGAGCCGATCGCTGCCCGCCCAGGCTGCTCGGCGGCAGCCTGGGCGGGCTCTCAAGCTAAATACCGCTGCCGCTGAGCGCCACCGTCTGCGTGCCGTCTCCGCCACCGGCGTTGAAGTTCAACGTCGCCTTCATCGCGCCGGCGGCGGTCGGCTTGAAGGTAACGCTGATGGTACAGCTTTTTCCGATCGCCAGAGATAATCCGCACGTCTTGATCTTCGAGAACTGGCTGTGATCCGGCCCCGTGATCGTAATCGATGTAATGGGCACAGCCACCGTAGCGGTGTTCGTGACCGTCACCATCTGCACCGTGCTGGCCGTGCCGACTGTCACGCTGCCAAACGCCAAAGATCTCGGCGATAGAGTATAGGGCGCCGCCACGCCGGTGCCGGTAAGGTCAGTCCTGTTTGTTCCAGCGCCGCCTCCGGCGTTGACATTCAAGGTCGCCGCCATCGCACCGACGGTGGTCGGGTCGAACTTCACGGCGATGGTACAGTTCGTCCCGACCGCGACGGACGTACCGCAGGTCGAGGTTCTCGAGAACATCGTGCGGTTCAACCCCGTGATCGTAATCGAGGTAATCGGCAGAGCCACCGCGCCCGTGTTAGTTACGGTGGCCATCATCGCCGCGCTCACCTCATATTCGTACTGGTTGCCGAACGGCAACGAGCCCGGAGTCAGCGTAAACGTTTGCCCGCACTGCGACGCTGAGCCGACGCAGACGGTGGCGGGTGCCGATGGAATGCCATTGGCGACGACGACCAGGGTGCTCGCGCCAATTTCGGCCGATGGCGGCACCGTAAAGTTCGTCGATCCGACGGCACCAGGCGCGACCGACATCGTGCTGTGATTGAAAGTGCGCGCATAGAAGACATGCCCGGTCGCGGAATTGGTAATCCGCACGAGGGGGTAGTTGGTCGCCATTTGCGCATCGTCGCCGTAGTACGCGCCTTGCGACAGTCCGTTGAATTGCGTGCCGCTGATCAGATACGTCATGCCCGGCGCGACGGTCGATGGTACCGCCGAGATCACCGGAGCCCAACTCGAACCCGCGCCGCCGACGGGGTTGTAAACCTCGGCTATACTGCTGAAATCGGTGGACAGGATCTGACCATTTGGAAGAACCAGAAAGTTGTAGTAATAGGCACCCGCGCTGCTCGCGTAATAGAGCGTGTCGGCCACCTGATTGATGGCGTTCGCGCTCGTAAACTCAAAGAAATGGGTTGGACTGTTGCCATAGCCCGAACTCGCGGCAAACAAGATATTGCCGTTCGGCAGCAGCGCCGCCGGAGCGTCCGCGAGGTCGCAGGCCGTGGTGCCGGTACCGCAGACCGAAGGCACATTCGGGCCTGCGCTCCATGTTCCACCGGCGGAATCATAGATCGCGGTCGGATCTGCGGTAGGAGTGGTGCAGCCCGTATTGCCGCCGAACGCGACCAAGGTGCCATCGGGACGCAGCACCGCAGGCCCAATCTCAAAATTGCCGCACACATAGGGATCGGCAAGCCCAACCGGTGTGTTGCCGGCACTCATCCATGTGGCCGAGGCGGGCACGTATTGTTCGGCGTTGGTGGCATTTCCAGATGTAGAATAATTGGTCCAAATATCAATCGTCAGCACGTTGCCATTGGGCAGCAGCTCATAGCCTTGTTCGTCTTGGTAATTATATCCGGCATTGGGGGCCCCGGTGGTGGTCCAGCCGAGCGTCGCGGCATCGAATAGGGCGTCCACATTCGGATAGGCGCAACAAGACGCAAGCATGAACGTGCCATCCGCCAGAACGATGCTTTCAGCATCGCCAATCTGGGTCCAGCCGGTCCCCGCGGGCGCTGCTACGGGGGTCCAGGTGTTGGCGACCGGATCGTAAATCGCGCCCAGA
>Ga0074045_10003222_pt1 | contig 14775 bp, 14 predicted proteins | sample BogForMeECP23OM2_FD_94442 | JGI IMG/M metagenome (GOLD analysis project Ga0074045, IMG submission 94442) | Bog forest soil microbial communities from Calvert Island, British Columbia, Canada - Bog Forest MetaG ECP23OM2 | ecosystem: Environmental > Terrestrial > Soil > Wetlands ...
AACGAGACATGAAGCCTTTTTACCTGCTTGCATTCTTGATGACCGCAAATCACAAAGAAGCTGAGCGGTGTTTTGCTGCGACGGTCGAGGAAGGTTGCGCAGAGAAGAGCGTATTCAAAGCGTGGATGAATTCCTGGATTAAGCGCTATCTGATTAAGAAAGCAATTCGCATCGTCCTTTCTCGTCCGGCCCGAAGCGACGATGAGCGGAGTCTTTGGTGTGAAGGGCCAGCGGAAACACGGATAGGCGATGTGGTTAACGCAGTGACTAAACTGGAGGCACTGGAACGCTTTGTATTTGTAATGTCCATTCTGGAGGGTTATTCCTCGCGGGAATGTTCACTGCTGCTGGATTGCACAACCGAGAGCGTCGCACAATTGCGAGTCAGAGCGTCCTGCAGGCTTGCAATATCGGACCCGTTTTTCACCCGGGGTCTGGCGGAGTTGTCAGGTCGCTGGAAGACGGCCTGAACGGCGGGGGGAATTCTTCAGTTGCCTAGCGACCGCTTGTTCACCTGCCCGTGGATAACGTCCGGAATTTTATGTTTCGGCTGCGAGAAGGCCGTCTCCCGCGCTTACCTTAATTCGAACGAATCGAGGAACGACTGGATGCCCGAGCGATCCTGGCCCTGAATCGCCCAGCCAGAAACCCAGTAAACGCGATTCTGGCCGTTAACGAGATTCTCGCTCTTGACGAAGATGAGTTTCATGTCGATGACGGCAGAGTATGAGACAAAGTTGGTGTCCCTATTGTTGATGATGAAAGTCGCCGTTGCCAGAAGAGCCGGATAGCCATGAAACGTGGTGTATGAACTGGCACCGGTCTGGGTCATAAAACCGCTCTTGAGGACTTCCGCAAGCTTCGCTTCCATGAATTCTTTGGTGACCTTCTGCGGCATCACGACATTCTTGGTTACCTTCACCTGAGCTACCCATGCACCGCCGCCCGGAGCGCTTGCCACAAAGCTGGCCACGTCTGACGCAGTCTGTGTGCGGACAACGTTTGCGGGAAAGGACGCAGCGAAGCCGAAGTCGGTAGAGACATACTTGTCGGCAGCGGACGAAAAGGTGGTGATTAGTATCAGTATCACCAAGAGCAGCAGCGAGGTTTTCGTTTTCATTGTCACCCCTTTTACCGCGCGAACTGGCATGCGAACAGAAAGCGGGAAATGCAGCTTGTACTCAACGCGAACAGCCTAGAGGACGAAACTGAGGTCGAAAACTGTCAAAACGGACAGTACTTCCATGTAGATGTCTTGCAGCGACGACCGGATGTGGACTTTGACGCAGAAATCGCCCATGACCTACTGTGCGTGCAGGGTCTGGGAGAGCGTCATCAGGTTTTGCGGCTGGACACGGATCACGCCTCCGCGCGGGCTCTCAACGTCGGCTATGAGAAAAAAGGACAGAGACACAGCCAGGGGCAAGACCACGAACAGGAAACTGGTTCGATGCGCGCCATAGCCGATCAAGAGGTTGCAGCCAACCGAGATCGCTGCCAACAAGACCCAGGCCTCAAATGGAATACGGTTCCACCAAGCGGCCTGAGTGTACCCCTGTGAGTTCAACACGTCGTTCATGCCCGAAACGGTCAAGGCGGTCATGGGTGTCGGCTGAATTTCGGCCCGAGCCTGGACGGCGGTCCACATCTCATTCTGGAGTTGGGCGGTATCGGCATTGATCCGCTGAAGCCGCTGCGCATCGCGGGTGGTATAGAACAGCACACGCTGATCGAGATAGCTCCTCAGCAGATCATGTAGTCTCGACGCATCTGCGGCAGGCAGCAGACCGGCGCGGACGTACTCCGTACCGATCGCGTTCGCCTCTGCCTCTTCGTAGTTTTTGCGCTGTTCATAGCGGTCGATGGCCATCGAAAAGGTGAATCCGATCAGGAGGCCCAGCAGTGTCAAAGCGGCGCCCTGGACAATGCCGAAGTCCTGCCGCTCGTCTGTTTCCAGCCGTCCCAGCCTTTTGCGAGAGAGGGAGCCGACAAATGCCGAGAACCAAAGCCCGATGAACGAGAAAACAAAAACGAGAGGTGGATGGTCGACGATATTATGCATAGGGTAGCGCCGTCGACAGCAGGGCCGTCAATTCAAGGGCTTGAAGACTCACTCCTGGCAATGGCGAATGGAACTGTCATTCTACTGGAGTCCAACCGTCACCGGGATCGAACTCGCTCATGGCGGTTGCTATTTCGGTAGTTTTCGTCCCCAAATCTTTTTGTAACAGCACGCCATCCTGGTTGATGATGAATGTCATCACGCCCGAATTGCGGTATTCAGCCGGATAGGCGACGAAGGCGAATCCACCGGACATCTTGCCATCAACCACATAGTCCTTAGCGCCACCTGGCGCGTGACTGCCTTGCCGGGTCAGCATATGGAAATAGTAGCCATGGAAAGGCACGTGCGAGTCCGGCTTCACAGTATACCCTTCGTTAGTTGCGAATGCCGCCATCGGCCCGAGCGGGCTCTTGGGCTGGCCTTCTGGCGAGTCCCAGTACAAACCGTTCTGCTTGCCAGTGTCACTGATGAACTTCAGAGCGTATTGTTTCGTGCTTCCATCAGCGTGGCGCTGTGAGAAATACTCGGCCTGAGCTTCGGCCAGCGCCCCACAAACATCGATGACCGCCAGCTCATTCCGGCCAACACGACGCGCCAGAATCTCATCTTTTCCAGCAGCCGTATCGAAGAACCACTGCCCCGTGGCATTCTTTTTGAGCGGGATGGGAAAGGCAAAATTGTCAGCTCCGATGAGCAGGACTTGGGCGTCGTCAGGCATCTTGCGCCAGCGGTGCATCACCGCATAGGCTGCCACAAATTTGTCAACCGTGGCCTTGTCCTGCACGGGATCGCCAGAGAAGATTATCTGTTTCGAATCCGGGCCGAAAATTGCCAGCACGGCGTTTAGATCCCCTGACTTCGCGGCTTGCAGAAGCCCATTGCCGGCGTCGTCGGGCGAAGCAAACACCGCGAACGAAGGTTTCTCGGACTTGTTGCAGGCGGCAAGAGAGACGATTAGCGCTAGAAGTAGAAACCGGGCCATAATAGCAATTCTACGAGTTGCTCGCGACATACCTATCCTCCAAAACTTTCCACTGTAAGACACTTCATCAGCAGGCCAGACTTGACCTCGCCTGCGGCTGCATCTTTAGGGTTTACCTGCGACGGGTTTACCTGCGACCGCCCCAGCCACCGCCACCGCCCATGCTCGACGAACCACGAGCACTCTCTGACCTGGATCCCCAGCCCCCGCTTCCGCTGCTGAAGGCCGATGACCCGCTACTCTTCTCCTGCCCTCCCCAGCCTGAGGCGCTGGATTTCTGGGCACTGTTTGAATAACTTGAGCTGCCGGATTTATACGCGCTGTTCGAAGTTCCATTAGTGTTCGACCATCCGCTCCCGGTGTTCTTGTAGGTGTTGCCGTTCGCGGTCGCATACTTGTTGCCGCTCGCGGTCTGACCAACCGCGGCGCTGTTGCCGTACTTGCCCGACGCGCCATACGCGGAGCCCCCATTTGTGGTGTGCACCTGACCTGTCGTTCCCTGAGAGGTCGTTTGATGCTGGCCGTACGCAGTGTTGCCGTTTTTCGAAACCGTCGAGGCCCCATAGCTGCCATAGGCATTGGAACCTTGCACGGTCGAGGCAGAAGCCCCGGTTCTTGGGTTGTATGCTTGACCGGCACTTACACTGCCGTAGCCGTTCGAGACTGTGCCGCCACGCGCATAAGTCCCGGTGGATGGGTTATAGCCACTGCTGGCATGCGCGCTGCCGTATGGTCCATAGGCGCTCGCACTGGAGCCATAGTAGCCACCGTGCCAGGCGCTGTTTCCGTAGTATGCCCCGCCGTGATACACCACCGTAGTGGTGCCGTGCCAGCCGCAGTTCCAACTGCTATACCCCCAACTGCAACATCCACCGCTCATCATCGCTCCCACCGCGATACCGACTCCGAACGCAAGTACGGCGGTCGCCGCCACGGGCGGAGCGACGTATGCGGGAACGACATAGGGATAGCCGTAAACCACCGCAGGGTTATACACGGGCACATACACCACCTGTGGATTCGCAGATTGAATGACGATGACTTGCGGCGACTGTTGTGAGACCACGATCTGCGAGCCTGATTTCAGGTTGCCGGCCGCTAGCGCTTTCGCTCGCAGCACCTGGACGGCCGCCATAACGTCCGCCGCCTGGGTGTGATACGCCTCTCCCAGTGACGAAGTCCAACTAAGGTTCGTCGCCAAGTTTGCGAGCACGGAGGGGAATTGTGTGAGCGCCTTCACACTGGGATCCCATGCTTGCGCATCAACGGCCGCCATCAGATTCGCGCCGCTGAGAAGGCTATTCTGTTGAAGAAAACTGGCAGCGGCCGCCACCTGGTCCGGAAAGGTCGCGGCTCCAAGAATCTGGGCTACCAGGGAGTCCGGGTACAGCGCGATGGGAGCCACCAATGCTTGCAGCTCATCCGGGGTGAGCGGCACACCTTGTCCCGAATATCCTGCTGGGGCCGATTGCTGAGCTCCGGCTTCAAACGGTGTGCTCGCGATGACCAGCAGGAGGGACAGCGCTATTGACAAAATCTGTTTCGTGAAGGATCTGATCATTTTCTTCTCTCCTGGTTCTTCTCTCCTGGCAGGGAAACAGTCCTCATTTGCTGCCGGTTATGATGAGCTCTGTTTCGACCGAAGCGCACATTCCGTAAATGGCTCCTGAAACACATGCTCCGGTGGAATACTTGTAGCAGCCCTTCGTTTTCGCCACCGCCGTAATGGGACGGTCGGAGCCGCCAACGATTGCGCCCTGTGCAAAGGGAGAATCCGGGCCGAAGTCCACAACAAACCCCGTGTTCTTGGACGGGCTCTTCCACAGCATCTTGGTGCCGGCCTTTACACAGAACGGCATGTTCGCTTTCGCGTTTGGAATCGCCGGAGTCACCGAGGCGTCAGAAGCAGTGCGTTTGATCTCCACCGTGCAGGGAGTGGAGCTGGATCCACAGGCGTTCTCGGCAGTACATGCATTCCCTGGGTTTGGCTCCGAGCAAAGATACTGCTCACGGCCGCGCTGCTGTTCCTGAGGCACGACGAATGAGGACAGTAAAAGCAACATTACCGACACCGCAACGTAGCGGCTTGCGAAAATGCATCGCGTTTTCATAGGATGCCTCCCTCCTAGTTCACTCCAGGCGTTCCTGCCCAATCGAGAACGTCCACGAGTCTCCAGGGGTTCTGACTGAGGTCAAATTGCAACTGACCTTGCTGATCGATAATCAGCTGCGCTTGTGGATATAGGGTTCCCGTGCTCTTGCTCTTGTCAGTGGCGTTCAAGTCGAACTCGCCAGCCGTCAAGTTGAAGGACTGCGACTGGGTATCAAAGAAAGCTTCGCCGAATCTGATTTGACGATTGGTCACAAATACGATTTTTCTCCCGGTTGGAGTGTTCGTCATGCGGATGTAGCTGACGTCATAGCCGAGCGTTCCTGTGATCGAGCAGTGACCGACGGCCTTCATCTTGGAAAGTGCATTGACCAACCCTTGATTCTGACCCTTCTGGAAGGCTTGGAGCAGGATCTGCCTGTCTTCGGGGGTAGAGAAGTCGTAAATATCCAAAGTTACGCCGGTCACCTGTCCCATCTGTGTGCCGGTGCCAAAGGCACTTGCTTCGATCGTTTCCGACTTCGGGCCGCGGGAGAAAGCGAGACTGCTTGCGAATATCAGCAGACCAACTAGCATCAGGCTGCCGATGAGAACCTTGCTACTTCTTAGAGTTTCGATATTCTGCATTTCCTTGTCCTTTCCTGTGGAGCAAACAAACTTGCGTTGGACGATCGCGAGTGGACCGGGTCGGTCGCGTTGTGGCCGCTCGGACGAACAACCGCCAAGCCGCCTTATCACAACAAACCCTTGGTCCTCTCCAGACTGACGGCTCGTCTCCGGATCCACCACTGGTTCCACAAGTTGCCTCGCGGCGGCGGAAGACAATAGCTTCGACGCTATGCTCGGCGAGAGATTTGACTCTGGCAACTGTCAGTTTTGACACTGGGACCAGGAGACGGCATCCAGCGCAATCCGCAGAAACAGCTGGCATCCCATTGTCGTGGAGCGTTCCCCCCGGCTCGCGTTGCGATTGCCGATGCTGGCCGCTCCAATTATTAAAATGTCCATCCCAGGCTGGATGTGGAACCGTAGTCAGACTTGGGGAGATTCTGCGGTGGGCGGCTGTCGAAATTCAAATAGTAACCGAACCTCCAGTACAGGTCTTTGGCCACCTTCAATTTCACAGAGGTATTGAGGTCGAAACGGACGCGTCCCAGGTCGGTCAGGCTGGGATAGAGGCGAGCGTCAGCGAGAATGTTGGTCGTTTTGAAGCGGTAAAAGTTAATCTGAGTTCCCAAGATCGCTTCTGCGCTGTTTCCTGTGCGGCCAGTAGTCGCCTCCGACGAATAGCGTTCCCCGTTCCAATCCACGCCGGCAAATGTGCCGATGAAAGTGTTGTTCGTGTAACTGAACATATGCCCCACGGCACCGCCAAGGGTCGTGCGCAGGTCGAGTTGCTGTTCATTGCTCTGCAGGAAATCCGCAAGTCCCGCGTAAAAATTCCGCGGCGAGAACAATTGTCTGACGACGTTTAGTCCCAAGGAATTGCGAAGATCAGAGACGTTGCCTCCGCCGCTGAAACTGGATTCGTAATTCGCCGAAGCCAGCCACTTCGTCCGTTCGAAGTGTTCGTTAGTCTGAAAGTTATATTGCGTGCGGTTTTGCTGTTTGGTGTAATTAAGGCCGGCGTCCAGTCCGCCGTGCAGATTCTGCCAGAAAGTGGTGTCGGTCTGGTGAATCTCAACCACATCGTTGCTCGCGATAACCTGGTTAGCAGAGGTTCCCGTCACCTGCACCTGCAATTGTTCCTGTCCTTCTGCAGACTTTCCCTCGACCGCGCTTTGAAGGGTGCCCGTGTAGCGATTCCCAGTTTTATCCGCAACCACAAAATTCTGCGCGCTCTCGACACTGGCAATCTTGGACCAGTCCAGCTGGACTGTGCCATCCGCATACTCGAGCTTGACGTACAAGTAGCCTTTCTCGAGCTTGATGATCTCGCAGGTAATGCGGTCGCCGTTCGCGAACTGGAGGACGTCTTTCCTCGCTCGTGCAGAGCACACAGTACTCAGAGCCAAAAAGAGCAACACGAGCAAGACGCCGCAACGCGAACACCGCTGATGATTGTGGACCCTCATGTCTTGCATTTTTCCACCTCTCGCACTCAGTTGGGCCCGGACGCGCCCCATCGTGGTCTTAATAGAATCTGATTGGCTGGCCGATTGGCCAGTCTTTGGCATCGCGATCCCTGTGATGTTCCTTGTAGCAGGCCGGCGAACCTTGCAACGCGCCAACCTGTGATGCCACGATCACCGCCGAATGAGGAACTCGAGCAATCGGGGTGAATCCCTTCTTAGAGACACACTAAATTCCATTTTCGCACTCTGCTGGACAAGTTACGTGACACGGTTCGGGCACACACCTGTCAGAACTGGCAGGTCGCAGGACACAAAAGAGCCGTTAGACTCCAATGACGGAAAATAGAAGCCATGAAAGAACATCAGCGGAGTGCAGCTACCTCGCGGTACCTAGTCGTTTCGTCCCTACTCTTGTCGGATTCGCCCGAGAAGTCGTGGCGAACCGCGCGGCGCCCTGCGGTCGTTCCGTCGCGAACGCGGAAGCGATGGCTGAACATAGTTCTCTACTTGCTTTTCGCCTCCGTCTCTATGCGCGCGGACACAGTTCAGTTCCTGCCGGAAGTCGATGCCTACCTCAAGCTCAGCCAGATCTTTCGGGCTTACTACCAGACCAAAGACGACCGGGACGGCGGTGACTCAACCCAGTTTACGACTGGACCGAGCCTGGAGTTGTACCTCAAGCCTCTCCTCAAGCTTAAGAGAATCACCACTTTCGATCTGGACGATTCAAAACCCAGGGCCCTGGTGCTCGAAGCTGGATACCGATACATAGTCGCTCCCGATAAGCCCACTGACAATCGATTCACAACCGCTGCGACGTCACACCTCCCCCTCAAGGGAGGATTTCTGGTCACCGACAGAAGCCGTGCCGACCTGGACTGGAAGCCGAAGTTCGAATGGCGCTATCGCAATAGACTGCAACTGGAAAGAACATTCGCGATTCATTCCTATCATCTGATACCCTATGTCGCGTTCGAGCCCTATTACGAGAGCCAATATGACAAATGGAGCACTACGACCGAGTATGCTGGTTGCCTGCTTCCTGTAGGAAAGCATGTGGAGTTCAATCCCTACTACGAGCATGAGAATGACACCGGCAGCAAGAAGGGGAACAAGCAAGAAAATTACGTCGGTCTGGCGGTTTACTTTTACTTTTCAGTGGAAAGGAAAGCAGCCCCGAAGCAATGACCGCGAAGGCTCCAAGCGGCAAGTCTGCGATGTTGGCATTGCCTTTATTCTGGCTGCCGCGGCTCTAGATCGAGATACTTGATGAGCACTACCTCATTGCCTTTTTCGTTGTAGACGAGCTGGTCTACGAGTTTCTGCGCCAGCAGAACGCCGAAGCCGCCCGGGCGCATGCCGGCTTTCTCACGATAGTCGACGTGGCTGAACAGATCACCCTCAGGATTGGCTATGGCTGCGTGGGGAGTCTCGTCCAGAGTAAAACCTTCACCCGGATCGCTGATGCGGCACTTCACCATATGACGAGCGCGGATATAGGAAATCTCTACTTGCTTGTTGGGGTCGAGAAGTCCACCGTGTTCGATCGCGTTTACCAGCATCTCACGGAAAGCAGCACCAACCTCGCTTCTTTCCGCGTCAGGCAATTCCGCGATTTCGTCGAAGAATTGGAGCACTCGATCGGCTGTCTTAAAGTCGCAGCGAGCGCGTATACGAATCCATTCCGGCGTTGCTGAAACCACATCGATCCCGTCATCCCAGCAGGGCTCTTCGATCGCGTGCTGGAGCATGATGGCAAGAGCATCCCAGGAGAATGGCCGGGAGAAATAACTGAAAGCATGCTCGCGCATCGAGGTGATCACGTCCGATGGAGTGCTTTCGTCCGCCAAAATAATAAAGCGAGTGTGGGGACGTATGCGTCGGATCTTGCGAAGCAGTTCGATATCCTCCCTCCCCGTGGTCTTCTCGCTGGTCAGGATTAAGTCGAAACCTTTTTTTTGCGCCAGGACGAGCGCCGCCGCGTTGTCCGTTACGTGCTGGATCGCCCATACGTTCGGTTGGAGGGAGTTCCGCACCCTTTCCTCAAGCTGCGAATCTCCTCCCACCAAGAGTGCGGTGCGAACAGGGATGGGCCGCATTTCGATGACAGGAGCGGCATTCATCTCAGACCCCCTTAATTCCGGCGATGCGATTGCCGCGCAACCGCAAACGACAAATCCGTACTTTCCGTGGTAAAGTCGGAGCCACTGTCAGATATCGACTGTCCAGTTGACCTCTCAACCGATAGTTCGATCAAGGATAAACGCTACGTCGTGAGTGGCAAAACTGGCAGAAGTGACAGTTCGTCCACAAAAGCGTGGCATGTATAAACCATGGACCTGGAGCGACATTCCAGTTCAAACATCGATGGAGGAAAGAAAATGAAGAGGGTTTGGCTGGGAATAATTTTGCTTGTTGTCGTGACTTCGCTGCTGGCTTTTGGGCAAAAGAAGGAAAAGGATCGAGTCGCAAACGCTGGAAGAGTAATGCAAGAAATCACCAATATTCCCGACGATATTCCGCAAGACGTACTCGACAAAGCTGAGTGTGTTGTGGTTTTACCCTCGGTGCTCAAGTTTGCCATAGGAATTGGTGGGAGTTACGGACGGGGCGTGATGACCTGCCGCGGCGGCAAGGATTTCAAAGGCCCATGGGGTCCTCCGAGCATGATGGCGCTCGAGGGCGGCAGCTTTGGTTTGCAGCTGGGCGGCCAGGCGACCGACTTCGTACTCCTGCTGATGAGCCCGCGGTCGGCGGAAAACATCCTCGTCAGCAAGGTCAAACTGGGGGGTGATGCTTCTGCTGCAGCGGGTCCGGTTGGGCGGACCGCGTCCGCCGAAACCGACGTAACGATGCGGGCCGAGATCCTCTCATATTCTCGGGCGCGGGGCCTGTTTGCTGGAATCTCGCTGGCCGGCTCGACCCTTCGCGCCGACAATGACGCAAATACGAGTCTGTACGGAAAAGAGGTGAGCGCGCAAGACATCGTATTCAAACACGCGGTGGCAGCGCCTCCGTCTGCAAAGCTGTTGCTAGCTACGCTGAACAAGAAGAGTCCTATCAACAAATCGAAAAACAACTAATATCGGACTCTTCTGATCGCCACCCTAGCCTCGCCCCCCCCAAAAAAGGGAGCCGGGTATTTCGGGACGGTGAGAACTAGAAAGCAGAGAGGGAGTTCGACTGTATGTTCTGTGAGGTGGTATGACAATGACGAATCGTTCCCGCATTCTGATTGCCGACGACCACAATCTGGTCGCGGAGTTGTGCAAGCGACTCCTAGAAACCGAATTTAGTGTGATCGGAGTGGTCAGCGACGGTCGTGCCCTGGTGCGTGCTGCCCGCGAATTGAAGCCAGACGTGGTGGTGCTCGATATCGCCATGCCCATTCTGAATGGCTTGGACGCGGGGCGGCAGCTGAAGGAAATGTTGCCCGCAGTCAAGTTGGTCTATTTGACCATGAATCCTGACGTCGAAGTCGCGGCAGAAGCTTTCCGTCGCGGTGCTTCCGGTTACCTTCTGAAGACCTGTGCCGCGGCTGACATAGTGGTTGCCGTACGGACCGTGTTGCGGGGCAAATCGTATATATCAAAGGCCCTGTCGCGAGACACCATCGAATTCTTGCGACGGCAGGATAAGGAACTGAGCGAAGAAGGCGAACTCCTGACCAAGAGGCAGCGGGAAGTGCTGCAATTGCTGGCCGAAGGCAAGGTGATGAAGGAAGTTGGAGAAATTCTGCACATGACGACCAGGACGGTCGCCTATCACAAGTACCGCATGATGGAAGTGCTGGGTGCCAAAAGCAACGCCGAACTGATCAAGTACGCCGTCAGGAACCACGTAGTCGCCGCTTAGAGACTTCCCTAGCCATCAGATCGAGGTCAGCATAACCTGAGCGACAGCCCGTCCCACGCATCACGTCGTTAATTGATTCTGGTGAGCCCATCCACTGGCATTGTTGACAGTGTTCTCTGTCGCGTTCAACTCATAGAATTACTTGTGTAAGACTTATCTGGCCCTAACGCCATTTCGGGACCACAGGAGGATCAAAGTGAAGCACCAACGGACGAAGTGGTTCGCAGTCGTAGTTACCCTAGCCGCCATCATGATGATTGGCGCCTGCAAGAAGAAAGTAGCAGCGCCACCGTCGCCACCACCGCCGCCACCACCCGCTCCGACGGCTTCTATTTCGGTTAACCCGAGCACCATTCAGCAGGGGCAATCGGCGTCTCTGAGCTGGGAAACCAGCAACGCCACCGACGTTTCCATCGATAGCCTTGGGGCGGTTCCGCCGAGTGGCTCCCGATCGGTGTCGCCCTCGGATTCCACCAACTATCACTTGGTAGCCAAGGGAGCAGGCGGAACACAAGATGCCACGATTCGCCTTACGGTCACGGCGCCGCCACCCCCGCCACCTCCACCGCCAGCTGGGCCGACGGATGAAGAACTGTTCACACAGAACATCAAGGACATTTACTTCGACTACGACAAGTCCGACATTCGCGCCGACCAGAACGCTTCCCTGCAAGCCGATATGCTCTTCCTCAACCAGCATCCCAACATCAACTTTACGATCGAGGGACACTGCGACGAGCGGGGATCCATCGAATACAACATGGCTTTGGGCGACCGGCGCGCAACATCCGTGAAGGACGCACTGGCGCTGGCGTCAATCAGCGCAGGCCGCATCAACCTGATCAGCTACGGTAAGGAGAGACCCTTCTGCACCGAAAGCAACGAAGCTTGCTGGCAGCAGAACCGCCGCGGCCATTTTGTCTATCGGAAGTAAGGTCAGCCTGATTCTCCAGCACGGCGGCCGTTGCCTTAGACTGTTTCCGGTGACGGCCGCCGAAGGGAGATGGGTATGCTCAAGCCCGTGCTCTCCGCGAGTCAGTTATTGAGAACGTCAGGATAGTTTTGTTTGCTGCCCAAAACCGTTTGTGCGATGGCTGCTAGTTCACCGTGAATTCGGTCTTGCTCGCAACCGAGCCCGCGGTGGTTGTGATGTGAATCGTTGCCGTCTTCGCTTCCGTCGGCACATCAGCCGTCACCTGAGTGTCTGAATTCAACGGTAACGCCGGTTGCCTTGACGCTGCCAAATTTGACCAGCGTGGTTTGTGCAAGTCCTGTGCCGGTGATGGTCACTGGTGTGCCTACGGGTCCGCTTGCTGGAGCAAAACTGGTGATCGTTGGCGGCACGCTGAAGAGGAGCGAACTGGTCAGCATGGCCGAGCCAGTCCGTACCGCTCAAACAATTGTGCGTCCGGCCTCGATTTTGCGCGACTGTAAGGGGTGACAGGCTTCAATCGAGGCCGGACTTGTGAAACGACCGCGTCGTTTGCGCGACCCCGAACCCTGCGCAACACGAGCGCCAAGCAGGTGCGAATCTGCAAGTTCAGGGGTCTACGTCAAACGAAATCTACATTCCGCCTCCAGCTATTCCGCGATTCACCAATACTTTGACATCCACTCGACGGTTGTCAGCCCGTCCCTCGGGTGTCTCGTTGGTTGCGGCAGGATCCACTATGCCCATCGCCCCTGGCGCCACGATGTGCCGCAGAGGAACACTGCAGTTCTGCAGCAAGAACGCGACGACCGCCTGGGCTCGGTCCTCGCTCAACTGCTGATTCATGGCGGCGTTGCCCGATGAATCGGCATAGCCCTTTACCTGGATGATGTAGCCCTTCGTGCCAACCGCGGTTCCCGCCAGCAGTTTCAAAGCGTCTTTATCGCTATCCGAAATAGTAGAGCTTCCAATAGCGAAGTAGACGGTCGCCTTGGCCGTGGTGTCATACTCCGAGAGTTCGTTGAAGCGCTTGGCGGTATTTTGAATTTCCACCTGATTTGCAGCAATGTCCTCCTGATTGGCACTGATCTGCTGCTGGTTGGACGCGATCTGTACCTGGTTGGCTGCGGTGGCTTGCTTGTTGGCTTGCACACCCTGTTGGTTGGCGGCAATGTTGGCCATGTTCGTCTGTTGCTGCTGCTGGGTCGGGTTCAAGCCAGCCTGAATCGTCTCGGCCAATTGTAAATCGCTCTGATTGAGATTGATGGTGCTGGCAACCACGTGGGTGTCCGTGCCGGTGCCTTCTATTGAAATCTTCAACCCCGGGATCAGCGCAGTGATTGACTGCTCGGAGTGACGCAAGCCCAAACCTTTCGGGCTCTGAACCTTTGTGTCATCGGTCAACTCCACCACGACGTTGGTTGACCCCTTAATATTCTTCACCGTCAGAGTGTCTCCGTCTCGTGAGGTAATCAGTCCGGTGAGCTTGACTTTCGACGCGCCATACGCCAATCCGGCACAGACAATGCACAGCAATGCGGTGCAGGTTACAATCCATCTACGATTTTGCTTCATAATAGTTGTCCTTTCGGTAGTTGTGATCCTTAAACTTGCGCGAACGGGTTTCGCTCAGCGAGTAAAGCGGGAAGTCACGAGCAAATACTAGGAAACCTTCTCGGCCGTGCATACTGGCAAAACTGACAGCTAGGTCATGGCACCAGCAGGACGCCGTAGGGCGCTTGAGTAAAGTCCCCGAATTGAAGAATTCAACTGCCAGGCCAGTACGGGAAATGGGGCGCGGGTAGCCGCGTTCGGTGCGACCTCGATTGTTACCCCGAGCCCGATAGTGCCATGGAGATAGCCGTCTAGGCCATTGACAATTCTCTTTCCGGAAGAGGATGGTCAGTGAAGCAGGTTCTGCGGCGCCTGTTGCCAGCGAAACCCGCGACTTACCGATGCGAGGTACGGGCCCTATGCCACCAATTCGCGTGCTTGTGGTAGAGGATTTCGTGCCTTTTCAGGATTTCATCTGCTCCACACTGATGAAGAAACCCAGCTTGAAGGTCATCGGCAAAGCGTCCGACGGACAGGAGGCGGTTGAGAGAGCGGAAAAACTGAAACCGGATTTGATTCTCCTTGATATCGGTCTCCCAACACTCAATGGCATCGCGGCCGCTCGACAGATTCGCAAAGTTGCTCCGGAAGCCAAAATAATCTTCGTGACCCAGGAATCTTCTCCGGACGTGGCGCAAGAAGCTCTCAGCTCTGGGGCACGAGGCTACGTTTTGAAAACAAGAGCTGGGACCGATCTGTTAGCTGCCGTGGAGGCAGTTCTTGAGGGGAGTCAGTTTGTCAGTGACGGGTTGCAGATACCGCTGGCTACGCCTTAAGCGGCCACCATGTGGTTCCTGACGGCGTACTTGACCAGTTCGGCGTTGCTCTTGGCACCGAGCACTTCCATCATGCGGTACTTGTGATAGGCCACCGTCCGGGTCGTCATGTGTAGAATGTCGCCCACTTCCTTCATCACCTTGCCTTCCGCCAACAACTGCAGCACTTCCCGCTGCCTCTCGGTGAGGCGTTCGTCTTCGTTGACCAATTGCTTATCTCGCCGCCGCAGGAAATTGACCTTGTCGCGCGACAGAGCCGATGATATATACGTTTTGCCCCGTAACACTTGACGAACCGCAACCACCATCTCAGCCGAGGCGCATGTCTTCAGCAGATATCCGGAGGCTCCGCAGCGGAAGGCTTCTG
>Ga0074045_10003223_pt1 | contig 14769 bp, 12 predicted proteins | sample BogForMeECP23OM2_FD_94442 | JGI IMG/M metagenome (GOLD analysis project Ga0074045, IMG submission 94442) | Bog forest soil microbial communities from Calvert Island, British Columbia, Canada - Bog Forest MetaG ECP23OM2 | ecosystem: Environmental > Terrestrial > Soil > Wetlands ...
CAGCGGCTGGTTGGTGATGCCCAGCGACTCCAGCGCCTGCGCGGCTGAGTGCAGTTGTCCGATGCCGCCGTCGATGAGCACCAGGCTCGGCATCTTCTGCTCTTCGTCCTGCACGCGCTTGTAGCGGCGAGTGACCACCTCGCGCATGGAGGCGAAGTCGTCCACGCCGGTGATGCCTCGGATGATGAACTTGCGGTAGGCGGACTTGTTCATTTTGCCGTCTTCCCAGACCACCATCGAGGCGACGGTCTCCGCGCCCTGGATGTGCGAGATGTCGAAGCACTCGATGCGCTTGGGCAACGCGGGCAGCATGAGTGTGTCCTGGAGCGCTTCCTGGATGGCTTTCGCCGCCGGCTTCATCACGCGAAAGCGCTGGTCGTAGGCCTGCTTCGCGTTCTGGCCGACGAGGTCAACCAGCGAGCGCTTCTCGCCGCGCTGTGGGACGTGGATCTGCACGCGCCGCTTGTGGCCTTCGGAGAGGACCTCTTCCAGCGTGCTGCGGTCCTCGAAATCGACCGGCACATAGATCGTGTGCGGCACGTACTGCTGGTCGAGATAGACCTGCTTGAGCAGGGCCGAGAAGAACTCGCCCGGCTCGAAGCGCGCCCCGGCAACGGTCTCGGCGAGGTCTTCCCAGAAGAACTCGCGCTTGTCCACGATCTTGCCGCCGCGCATGTGGAACAGGTTGACGGCGAGCATCTCGCCCTCGTAGTGATAGCCGAAGACGTCGGCGTCATCGCCCTCGATCGCTGCGATACGCTGCTTCTGCTCGAGCAGTGTGATGGTCGAGATGAGGTCGCGATACTTGGCGGCCAGCTCAAACTGCTCGCGTTCAGCAGCCGCAATCATGCGTTGCTGCAAGGAGCGCGACAAGTCGGCGCCGCGTCCTTCGAGGAACATCTTCACGTCGTGCACCGCTTCGGCGTAGCGCTCCGGCGTGGTGAGTCCTTCGACGCACGGCCCGAGACAACGTCCGATGTAGAACTGCAAGCACGGGCGCGGATAGTAGCGATTCAGGTCGAGCTTGCACGAAGGAATCAGGAAGTGCCGATGGATAAGATCGACGATACGATATGCGAGGCTGGTGGGAAAGAACGGGCCGTAGTACAGCGAGCCGTCCTTGCGCAGGCGCCGCGTCGGATAGACCCGCGGATAACGCTCGCTGATGGTGAGCTTAATATAAGGATACGTTTTGTCGTCGCGCAGAAGGATGTTGTAGCGCGGCTTCTTCTGCTTGATCAGGTTGTTCTCGAGCGCCAGTGCTTCCTTCTCGTTGTCGACCACGATGTAGTCGAGGTCGATGGCCTCGCGCAGCAGGGTTCCGGTCTTGGCGTTCTCCGACGCGCCGTCCAGAAAATACGAGCGCACGCGCGAACGCAGGTTGTTCGCCTTGCCCACATAGATGATTTCGCCGTCGGCATTCTTGTAAAGGTACACGCCAGGCGAAGTCGGCAGCGTCCGGATTTTCTGGTGAAGGTCCATTCGGCTATGAAATCAGATCGGCGATTGGGTAGCTCTCGACGAAAATGCCGAGCGCGTCGCGCCCGCGATCGTTACTACTCAGCTAAAATCTTACTCGCCATCATCGTTTGATGATGGCGGTCTACTTCGGATGAATAGAAAACTCCAGCGACTGATGCTTCGCTTTATCAACGTGTGGCCGCCGATTTTGGGGGCCGGAATCCGCGTGCGCTGGCAATCCGCCCACAGCGTCGATGTTGAGATGAAGCTTCGCACGTGGAACCGCAACTATGTCGGCACTCATTACGGCGGCTCGCTCTACTCCATGACCGACCCGTTCTACATGCTAATGCTGATGGAGAACCTCGGCCGCGGTTACATTGTGTGGGACAAGGCCGCCAGCATTCGCTTCCGCAAGCCCGGCAAGGGGAAGGTCACGGCGCAATTTCGGCTGAGCGACGCGCAGCTTGAGGAGATTCGCGACAAGCTCACCACGCAAGAGAAGTACGAGCCGACCTTTCTCGTCGAGGTGAAGGACGAGGCCGGCGATGTCGTTGCTGAGGTACAGAAAGTGCTGCACATTCGGAAGAAATAGATCGTACGGAATTACATGCCCGGGATACTTCCTGGGAATTAGCAGAGTTTGTTAGTTCTTTCCCTCTGCAACTTGCAGGTCAAGTGCGGCACGTTCGCCGTTCATCACAACCGTTCCGGAGTCGAGCAGTTGCTGTCCGGTGCAATCGTAGCTGGCAAAACAGCGCATCACGCGGAAAGGGAAGTAGAACTCCACCGCCAACGGGCTGGAGCCATCGGGAAGATGAATTACGCTGCTGAAGCTGATGCCATCAAAGTCAGTATCTGTGAAAAAGTAGTTCAGCACCGGGCGTACAAGATGAGAAACATGCTCGTCAAAGGCCAGCGCCGCCAGCTTATAGCGTGAGCTTGCCGCTGGCGCATTCAGAGTCGTAGAGATCGAGACCTGCAAGTACGCCCCTTGCCGAAATCCGATGAACGCCGGCGGTGCGTAGGGGAGAAAGTGCGCCTCCGGGTCGAGGCTCTTGGTCATGCGAGTGATGGCGTCCTCATTTTGCCGCTGTAACTTGGCCAACGCCTCCGGCGTGAAGATTCGCGCCGGCGGCGGAGAAGTCTTCATCAGGCTGGCGGAAACGGAGGGACTGGTTGACGCTACAGGGCCGGGTGACACGCTGGCGGTCTCCGTCGGTATTGCTTTAGTGGGTCTTGTTGTTTCCTTCCACTCCTCGGAAGGAGCGCCTTCCTGCAACCATAACGAGTAAGGCTCACCATTCAGGAAAACTTTGGCTTCCAGTATGGCGGCCTGCCTCTGGTCGTCGGTTCTGGCATCCACCAACTTTTGGGCGACCGGCACGGGAATGATGACGGTGACGTTCTCCGGGTGCTCGGAGCTAACGCCCATGGCCTTCTGCCGCACATGATGGGAGACTTCGATGGCGAACGCTGAAAATTCCGAGTCGTCCGGAAAGTGGGGCACCTCCACTTGCAGTATGGGCATGATGACCTGCAGGAAGGTTTCTTTCAGGCGGGCGTAAGCATCCATGACCTCTGCCGAATAAGAGGCATAATAGTTGCCGGTGATTTCTAGCGTGGTTTGACCTTTGTAGATGTCAAAACGAATGGAGCGCTGGTCGGCGGCTTGCATCTTGGAAAGATCGACATCAAGGACGCGGCTGAAATAGAAGGGGTAGGGGAACTTGTGGTCCTCGATCTCGCGCCCGATCGCCATCAGGGTCTTGAGGTGACGTTGCTGCAGTTGCTGTGCCTTGGGGTCCGATAACTCTACTGGCGTTACAACCTGCGCAACCAGGGGCGCTGTCATTCCCAGCGCGACCATCAGAACCGCGAGACGACCCGCCAACAGCATTTTCAACAGCTCTCCAGCGCCAAAGGCATCGACGGCGATTTAGTTCCGGGCGTACACCAGACCACCCGCTTCATAAGGAGGGTCCGCCACGGCACGAATGTACGACACCAGTGCGGCTATGTCGCTCTTGGAGAGAGTGTATCCCCAAGGCGGCATCTCTGGCGATTTGTTCAGCGCCGGTCCGCCGTGGGTGATGATCGCTACCAGATCGGCATCGCTCATCTTGTTGAGAGTGTCCCCCTCGGTGAACGGATGCGGCTTCACCGACAGATTGTCCATATTCGAGACGCGCTCAGGCGTCGATTCCGAATCGTGACAGCGAATACAGTATTGCGCATTGAGCTGCGCTCCCACCGTTTGCTGATACCCCAGCGCGACTTCTTCAACAACAATGTCCAGCTTTTTGCCGGAGCCATCCCGTGTGCTAGCTGCAAGCTTGTATCGTCCCGCTTGTTGACCAAGTGTGACAGCACTCGTGGCTTGCCCGCTGGAGTCCGTCAGCGCCGAGGCCGGAGTAAAGCTTACCCTTGCCGGCCCGCTGAAATAGACCGCCGCTCCGGCGACACCACTTCCGGACGCATCGTTCACCTGCACTACGATCGGCTGATCGAGCGGTGTTCCAATATAACCAATCTGCTTGCCCCCGCTGGACTCGACAATTGCAGCCCCAGTGGCGGTAGCTTGCAGAGGCGCAGGCTGTTTGCTCTTATGCGAACATCCCGCACTGAATATTACAGCAGCAACCAGAGCGATGACGGCGCTTTTCATTTCTTCATCGCCTCCTTGGGCCCGGACTTCAGCGACATCAGGAACGCGGTCAGCGACCTCGCTTCGTCGTCGGTCATGTGCTGGTTGGGTTCAATGGTTCCTGACCGAAGCGCTTGGGGATCTTTCAGCCAGTGATAAATCCAGGCTGCGTTGAATCGCATGCCTGTTCCGGCAAGAGCCGGTCCTATGTAGCCTTTATCCTTGCTGAAGTCAGCGATGTGGCAAGACTGGCAGGCAAACTTGGAGTAGAAGAGTTGCCGCCCCTCTTCGACCGATGCCGGAGTGAACTGCGCCGCGGGAAGCGAATCGCGATCAAACTCTGGCGTCTGATACACCGTCATTATGTAGTCGGAGAGAGTGTTGATCTCCGAATCTGTCAGATTGAACTTCGGCATTCGGCGGATCAGCGCGGGCCGCAGAGTTTCCGGGTTCTTCAGGAACTGCACCAGCCAATCGCGCTGCACGGCGGTGCCTTCCCATGTGAGGTCGGGGGCCATGTCGCCGCCGTGACCGTTGATCGTGTGGCAACTGAAGCACTGCAGGTCGTGCATCAACTGCCCGGCTTGGCCTGCCGGCTCATAGTGGGTTTCCTGTACAGAAGCAATTCTCATAGACGGCGGTTGCGTCTGTGCGCGGTCGGTCAACGCCAGCAAAGCGGTAGTGATGGCGTCAATCTCTTGCGGCGTTAACTTGAACTGCGGCATCTTCAGCGCCGACCCGAAGGCACGTGGATTGCGGACTTTTGCGCCGATGTAGTCGGGTAGCGTGTGCTCGACACCTTCGACGAAGATCAGTTGGTTGAGCGGCTTGCTGCCGATGCGACTTAACTCGGGCGCGAAGTTTTCGGGCTTCTTGATGCCGTTGATTTCGTGACAACTGGCACAACCGTTCTCGACCACAAGACGTTTGCCGTGTTCGATCTGCTGGGGAGTCGCGGGATCAAGGTGCACGTTGGCGAGGAAGTCAGGTTCGGTCTTGGCCTCCAGGAATCCGGTCAGAATGGCCACCTGCTTATCGTCGAAGCGATAGTGCGGCATCATGGTTCCTGGATCGTAGTGCCGAGGATTCTTGACCCAATCCTGCAACCATTCGGGCTTTGCCTTGGTACCGATGCCCGTCAATTCTGGGCCAAAGTTGCCTCCCACCACAGTGCCGGCTGCGTTCTGCGTGGCATGACACGAAGCGCAAAACGATTGTCCATATAACGTCGCTCCTGCCGCCGGGTCGGGTGGTGCCTTTGCTCCCGCCATCGGCTGCAGTGGTGGTTCAAGCGGCGTGCTCTGTGTGAGGATGAACGCCGAAATGTCCCGGGCATCGTTGTCGCTGAAATGATAGTTCGGCATGGTCGCCGTGGATGCGTAGCTCTGCGGATCCTTGATCCACGCATAGACCCACTCACGCGTGGTCTTATCTGCAATGTGCTTCAGAGACGGAGGATCATCGTCAGGCAGAATACGAGCGCCATCGGCCTGCTTGATGGTGTGACAATGCGTGCACCCATACCTGGAGATAAGCTGGCGTCCTTGGTTGAGGAAGGGCGTCGCAGTTTGCCTTTCCAGATGACATTGCCCGCAGCCAGCTTCGATGTATTTGGCTGGCAGTAGCGGCTGCTCCCATTGTTCGGTGGCGCTATGCGCTTCCTGCACGGTAGTTGCTGCACCTTGCCCGCGATGGCAGGTAGTACAGCCAAACTCAGTCAGCGAGTGCGGGATTACGGGGTGCTTACGGAAAGGCTGAGTGCTCACATCGGCGAGACTGGCCTCCTTCAGTCCGGTGTGGCAAGTCGTACACCGGTCTGTGACTTGTTCTTCCGGAATCCAGATTTGCTGGACTCCACCCTGGAAGTGCCGTTCGAGCGTTACCGCGTCAGCCCGCCCACGGATGAGGCGTAAATATTTCTTCTGATAATGGCGCCACTCGCTGAAGTGGTTCTTGGCCGGCGCGATGGCAAGCAGTAGAAGGAAGATGATGCTCATGGTTCCAAAGGCGCGTGCGCTGTCACCGAAGAACGTTCGCCAGAGGAAGCTCAGTTTCTCCTTCATCACTCTAGCCCCTCCACGGCAGGACCCAGGACCATCCCGGGCCGCGGAAGAAGGTTCCAATAGCGGTCAGCACAACCAGTTCGAAGAGGAACCAGGTCATGATCCAGAACGAGAGCGGCTTGGACACCAGCCAGCGACGAAAGCCGTGCGCCGTTTCCGAGTTCGTTTGTGCCGCCAGCAGCATGAAGCCCGCGACGATGAGCGTCGGAACCAGCGCCACCCAGACATCGAATATCGCGAGAAAAATACAGAAAATGACCACTACGGCGCCAAAGATTCGCAGACGCTTCGCCTTGTCGCGCAGCCACAGTCCCTCGGCTTCGACGTTGATGTTGAAATAGGGAATAATAATCAAGGCCATTACGACCAGTCCGGGTATGAGCACGCCCGCAACGACTGGCGGGAAGTAGTGCAGTAACTCCTGCAATCCCAGGAAGTACCACGGGGCCTTTGCCGGATTCGGGGTGTGCATGGGATCGGCGAGCCCTTCGAGCGGCGCATCCCATAACAGCGAAGTAACAACCAGCGCAGCCGCCATCACCTCAATGGCAACGACTATGCGGAAGAAGACTTCGGGGTAGGTCATCACCCGGTCTTCATCCTTCACTCGTACTTGCGGCGAGGTGCGCCTTGTAATAAAAGCCACGCGGCGAGGCGTTTTCCGCGCGTCGGAGTCGAGGACCGCAACAAAGTCTTTGGGATCGCTCATTTCACGCTCCCTTCTCCGGCAGGCTCACCGGGATAGATTCCGCCGTCTTTTCGAATACGCCAGAAGTGGACAGCGATAAACAGGATCGCAGCGAGCGGTAGTATCACGCAGTGCAACACGTAGAAGCGGAGGAGCGCATTGGCGTTTACCGCCGTCCCTCCAAGGAGGAGAAAGCGAATTTTGCTGCCCATCAACGGGACGGCGGAGGCGATGTTGCTGCCCACCGTCACCGCCCAGAATGCCAATTGGTCCCACGGCAACAAATAGCCGGTATAACTCAGCAGGAGCGTCACCAGCAGCAGCACCACTCCAATCACCCAGTTGAATTCGCGGGGCGTCCGATAAGCTCCGCGATAGAACACCTTGAACATATGCGCAAACACCAGAAAAACCATGGCGTGCGCCGACCAGCGATGCAAATTGCGCAGGAACACGCCCGACGAGACCACGAACTGCAAGTCCTTCATGTCGGCATAGGCCTGCGGAACCGAGGGATGGTAGTAGAGCATCAGCAGGACGCCGGTAATGATGAGGATAAGAAAAGTCCCAAAGGTGAGCGCGCCCAGGTACCACGTCGCGCTGAACTCCAGCGTACGCTTGCGCGCCTTGATGGAGAAGAGGTGAAGAAAAACGTTCTGCTGCACAAAGAGCGCGCGATGCAGGTTGCTCTCCCCTGTGCCGCTGCGGAAGACCGATCGCCAGATCCGGTTTTCGCGCACCTGGTCAACCAAGTTACCGGTTGTGTTAGCCATAACTACACCCTCACCAGTTGCTTGATGGCGATGGCATTGGAGCGGTCCACCATCAGATTGCCGTCGTCGCTAAGCCACATGCGCAGCCATGGGAGTGGTCGCGGCGCTGGACCCTCGATCTTCACGCCGTCCTTATTGAATTTGCTGCCGTGGCAGGGGCACGCGATGATGCCGAGATCGGGCTTGTAAGCCGTCAGGCAACCGAGATGGGTGCAGATTGCCGAGAGCGCAAAAAAGCCATCCGCCGCTCGTACCACGTAAATCGCGGTCTGCGGATCGAGCGTTACCGAGTCAGGTGCGTAGCGGTCGGGCTTACCAGCGTCCACGATCGGCGATGGCTCATAGAGCACATTCGGCGACAGGTACTGGTATCCAAAGGCTGCGGTTCCGAGCGCCGCAACGGCAACGGAACCTACGCCCATCTTCACAAAAAACTTCCTTCGGCTCATCTCCTCCGGACTGTCGGGTGAAGACGCTTGCTTAGGATCTTCAGACATAAATCCTCGCGTTGGCAATCATTTCGGGCCCTCCCCGGCGGCAGAAGCCGGCTTAGGCCCATCAAAGCTTTGAATTGTGATTAGACCCGTCGGCTCAGACGCTACGAAGTGATACGCCTCCATGGTGATGGTGTTCGCTGGACAGCGCATGGCACAAAGGCCGCAGCGAATGCACCGCGTTTCATCCTTCAACATGGCCGAACCGGCGATGCTCCCAATTTCCGCAGGATTGACGTCATCCAGTTCGAAGCTGAACAGCTCAGGGTGGTTTGAGATGGCGTCGATGACATTGGGCTCGAACTGAATGCGGTCAAGCGGCACGAGTTCGAGGCAGTTCTCCGGACAGACATCAACGCAGCCACCGCAGAGTACGCAGTCGCTGCCATCTTGCTCGCTGCCCTCAAAGATGGTGTTGATCCAGCATTTGAGGCAGCGTTGCGCTTCAGCCATGGCTTCTTGCTCGGTGTAGCCGACTTCGACCTCAGTCATGCCCGTGCGGCGATCGAGAGGCAGCATCGGAACAGGCTGACGGCTGATGTTCATGTAGTCAGCGGCCATCTGCCAGCGATTCAGTATTTCGACTTCAATCTGCGGCTGCGGATGTTTGCGGCCACGGATGAACTCGTCAATCCCAACCGCGGCGCGCTTACCATCGCCCACGCTGTCAATGATCAGACGCGGCCCGAAAGCACAGTCCCCGCCGGCGAAGATGCCGGGAGCGGAGGTCATGAGGTTATCGCGATTGACGGCGACCAGGCCGCGTGGGGAAATCTGCACTCCGTCTTCAGGGTGCAAGAAATCAAGATTGGCAGACTGTCCAATCGCCAGGATGACGGTATCGCAATCGAATTGCGTTTCGCTGTTCTCGTAGAACGCGGGATTGAAGCGACGGTTCTCGTCGAACACGTATTTCGTCTTCACACATTCCAGCCCCACCACTTTGCCGTCTCTCCCCAGCACGCGCTTGGGTCCGAAGCCGGGATGCATAAGGATACCTTCGGTCTCCGCCTCCTCGATCTCCTCAAGCGCGGCGGGCATTTCGTCCCGCTTTTCAAGACAGATGAGTCCGACTTCGCGGGCGCCCATACGCAGCGCAGACAGTGAGATGTCCACCATTTCGTGCGTAGCCACAGCTTGCAGGTTTTCGTCTGAGGGAGCAATGTCCGGCATGGCGTCGTGTTGCCGGATGACCTCGCGAGCGGCGGAGCGCGCAACGTCCATCGCGACGTTGCCGCCGCCGATGACGAGCACTTTCTTGCCGATGGTGAACTTGTAGCCGAGATTGACGTTGAGCAGAAATTCGATGCCGCGATGCACGCCGTCAAGCTCAACCCCCGGGATCGATAGGTCGCGGCTGCGGTGAGCGCCTACTGCAATGAGCACTGCGTCGAAGCCTTGATGCCGCAGCTCTCCAATGTTGAAATCGCGGCCTGCAGCCGAGTTCAGCCGAAGCGTAATGTCCCCGGTCTCCAGGATCTCTCGCACTTGCGCTTCCACCACGCTGCGCGGCAAGCGGTACTCGGGAATTCCCAGGTAGAGCATTCCTCCAGCAACCGGCGAGGATTCGAAAATGGTGACGGAGTAGCCCATCAAGGCGAGATCGTGAGCTGCGGAGAGTCCTACCGGCCCTCCGCCCACAATCGCCACTTTGTACGGCAGCTTCTCCGCCGGCTGCGTCGTAGGGGCAACCGGATGCCGCGACTCCGGACCATGGCGTTCCGTCAGGAACCGCTTCAACGCACGTATGGAAATCGGCCGATCGATTTCCCCTCGCCGGCACGCTGTCTCGCAGGGATGGGCGCAGACCCGTCCACAGATGCTGGCCATGGGATTCGGATCGCGCGCAAAGCGATATGCCTCTTCGAAGCGTCCCTCTGCAATAAGCGAGACGTAGCGGCCGGCATTCGTGTGCGCGGGACATGCCATCATGCACGGGAAATTGGTGTTCAGCCACTCCCGATCGACAGTCTTCTCAGCGAAGCGAGTTAACATCAGCTCTCTCTGCAGACGAGGTTCGCCTTGCGTGTGAACAAACAGGAAAAGGGCGTCGGCCAGGCCGCCCTCATTGCCCGCTACTTGGAGAGGGTGAAGTCAGCTTTGCCCGTACCGGCGACATCCACCGCCTTCGTCTGCTGCTTCATGCCTTCGTGCCACGCGACGACGTTGTACTTGCCATCAGGAACATTGTCGATCTTGTAGTTCCCGCTGGCATCGGTCTCCGCGAAGTATGGCGTCGGGCTGACGACGATATACCCCGCCATCTCCGGGTGAACATTGCAGAGCAGCGAGATCACCCCTGGGTTATCGAACTTGAAGGGACGTTTTTCGCCCTTCGGCCAGGTCCCCAGGTTGTGACCTAATTTCTTGTTGCCACTGATGGACGGCCAAAACACATTGTGTTGGACCGTGTCGCTATTCTGGAAATCAACCGTCGTTCCGACCTGAATAACCACGACGTGGGGCTGGAACATCAGCCCTTTCTGGTCTATCAGAACGGACTTTGCGGGAGCGGGAAATGTCTTGCCCGAAATGGTGTCAACATAAACCACGGAGTTCGCGCCGCCCGACACTTTACCTTCAATCGTGCCTGCGATAGCGCCTCCGGCGAGCGCCAGAATTAGTACGGCTGTGAATACGAAACGCTTTATCATGAATGTCCCTTTCTTACTTCCTTAATGAGTTAAATCTCTAATACGCAAATTCGAATCCCAGAACAAGCGTGTTGGTATGGAAGGAGTTTGCGGCCATGGGCAAACCGGTGAATGGGTTGGGCACAAAGGTCACGGACTGCGACGGTCGGAACTGGTACTCGGCGATGGCCTTGATGTTGGCGTGGATAAGGAACTGCACCGCCGGGGTGATGCGATTCCGCGTTACACTGGCCGCTCCGTTGAAAGGCGAGCCGGTGAAGCCCCCAGTCACCAAAGCGTTGTGGTAGTCGGAGTTCGAGTTGACCCCGTCGTAGCGGATCATCACGTACATCCAGGGATACGCCAGCCACTCGGCGTCCACAAAGCCGCCGCTGAACGTCGCCGGTGAGCCGTGCATAAAACCAACCGGCGTGTTGCCAGTCCCCAATGTTGACATCCCGGTTGAGTCCACAGGCAGCAGGTTGTAGTCGTGCCCGTACATATACAGCGCGTTGAACTGCAGGCAGCAGCGATAGTTGAAAGTCGCATTTCCGCCGACGCGATAAAATGGCTCCCGCGCGGTGAGCGTGGCTGCCGTGCCGTCCTGCAAGGTTCCCGTCAAGCGCTGCACCGACCGGCCATAAAAGTAGTACGTGCCAAAGTTCAAGTAGGTGTGATCGCGGGGGCCGGACGGTCCCGCAGCCTGGATCGCGTTACGGCTCTCCTTGTTTTGCTCCAGATTGAAGCGGTAGTTGAAAGAGGTGTAGATGTCCTTGAAATTGGCGTCGGAAGCAATTCCCACTCCGCCTTGGCTCGACCCGGTCGCCGTCGGCACGTAACCGTTATTGTTGGCCTGAGCGGTGCCGCTGGTGTTCTGGTCGATGAAAGCGACGGAGTAATTGTAGCCGCCGGTGTGCAGGCCGCCGCTGAACTCAACGCCCTTGGCCGTACTGGCAACTGTCGCAAAATTGTTTACAAATTGCTGGTTGAAGGCCGGGTTGACTACACCGATGTTGGCCTGCGAATAAATGTCGTACGGACTGACCCAGATGGACTTGGACGCGGTGAACGGTATATCCAGCTCGACCTGGCCGACGCGCAAATTAAGCGCATGATCAGGCAACTTCATCAGCCGGCCAATGTTGACGAACTTCAGGTAGGCTTCGCCCAGTCCTGCGTTAGCGTTCGCTCCGCCGACGCTGATGTCGTTGTCCACCCAGAAGGCAATGTCGCTGCCAAAGTTGCCCGCGGTGAACAGGCTGAACAGGCCGGTCTGGAAATCGGTGGCTGGAATGTACGGCGCTACGGTCCCCGGCGGCAGCAGCGCGTTGTACTGGTTACGGTTGCTGCTGGTGTACTGGAAGTAATTGTTATAGCGCAGGCCGATGGGCGGGATGCCCGGTATCGTGCCCGGCCAGATGGCTTTCGGCCACAGTTCCGCATTCGCCGGCGCCCCCAGCATCACGGGCGGAATCTTAATCATCGACTCGTCGTCCTTGGGGAACTTGAAGCCCGCGTCCTTAAAGGCCTTGCCGAAATCGTTCAGCTTGGGAAAGTCAATGTGGCAGGTGCTGCAACTGGTGCCATACATGCGCGAAAACGCGGGAATGGCGACGCTTCTGCCCGCCGATAGTACCGTCACCGCCAGCGCCACGACCAGCAGCGCCTTGTGAATCGTATGGTGGGTTGATCCGTGGATCATAATGGCCTCCTTGTCCGAATCTTATGAGCTGCCACACCGGGACTTGTTCCAGCCATGCAAGGAACCTGTGAACAATTTGTCAATCCCGCACTGGCGGAGCGGCTGCGAACCAGGGAAGCGCGCCCGGGCCCGGCCACAGCGCGAGCAGCGGGTTGAGGAACAACTGGGGCACCTAACCACTTGCGGAACAAAGACGTTTGCATCGCCAATCTCCTCGGTGAGCCGGGCGCAAGCCGAAGACAACCTTGTGGTTCAATTTGTATGCGACTAAGTATGGGCGGGAGTATCGGCGCTGATGTCACCGGCTGGCAGTGATGGCGGTCACAGGTGTCAGTGACATGACTCTTGTTGCGTACACAAACTCCCGGCGCGGCTGCACACGGATGGGTCGGCCTGTCGGACGGGCACGCTGGTTTTCCCACGCGCCACTGCCGCCGATTTCAAAGCACGTTTCAAGTTGAGTTTGGCCGATGCTTTCGCCGCCGCGGGGTTTGGGTGGTGCGCTGTTAGGTCCCGTCCGAAAGGGCCTCGTGCCCCTTTCACCGCGCAGTAGTAACCAGCCCGAGATTTTAGCCCCGGAGAAGGAAGAGAATCTTAAGGTTAGCCCCTCCTTAGTGGTCCGCCGTTCCGTCCGACCACTTCGCCACCGGCACGAAGAACGTCGTCACCGGCTCGGGGTCTCCCTGGGCGGCGTAGACCGGCGAGAAGTCCTTGAGGTTCGCGCCCCAGCTCGCCGCCTCCGTGGGCGGGAGGAAGAACATTAGGTGCGGATGCCAATGGCCGTCCCTATCGTTCAGGTGGCCCTGCTTCGACATCATGTAGCACATCGACGCTGTCTCCGGCACCCCGAACACCTTCTTCGCGACCGCCGCCTTCATGCGCTCCAGCACCTGCTCCTTCGTCAGTCCGGCTAGCACCAACTCCGTGCGTTCCAGGTACGCGGGCAGCACCGAGCGGGCGGCGGCCGCGTTGAAGCAATGGGGCGCGCGCACCTTCGGGTTCCAGAACTCCGGGTCGTCGAAGCCGGCCGCCCACATGCGCACGACCAGGCAGACGAAGCCGTTCGTCCCTTTCGCGGCCGTCTCGTAGCCGTGGCTGCCGAGAACCATCACCTCAGCCTCGCGCCCCGCCGCCTCCGGCGCCGCACTCCGCGCCAGCGCGATTTCAGAACTCCGATCCTCCATCAGGTATTGCTGAAGGGGAGCCATGCTCGCATACGTCGTTTTCGCGTCTTGCGCACCGGCTTGGCAGGCTGCCAAAACTATTACAGCAACAGTCACGCTGTTGATCTTCATTTTTGCTCTCTCCATTCATCCCTAGCTCGGAAGCGATCCGCTGTGGGCGGCCCGCTTTCTAGATTGACTTCCCAGCGTGAAAAACGTTAGGCATGTTCCGCGGAACGGCAAGACGCGGACGTAGCCTGGGTTGTCACCGTGCTGTTGAGAACCGTTTCGGAGCCCCGGCCACCCGGCCGAATGTTTATAGACTTCCGGTTTTCGATGACCCTGGTGTCGGGTGCCCCACTCATTCGCGGTTTTCGAATGTGTGGGAAACGACAGGTCAATTGGAGGTGACCTCGCTGCGACTTGGCGGTTACGAGAATTCATTCCCGCTCATTCCAACGTCAGGAATGAGTGGGGCACCCGCCCGTCGCTGCTCGCTTGCCTTCATGATTTCGTTCATGTCCCCCGCTGGCCGAATCTCGAAAATGCTGCCATACGTCAGCGCCGGATGCTGGCCGATGAGCTGTACAGCATGATTCATGTCCCTCGCCTCAAGAACAACAATGCCGCCGAGTTGTTCCTTGGTTTCCGCGTAGGGACCGTCGGTGGTCATCACTTTGCCGTTCTTCCAAGACAGGGTCAAGGCGGTTTCCGCACCCTGAAGCGCTTCGCCACCACCCCAGTGCCCGTTGGCGCGAAGATGGTCGTCGTAGTCAAAGCATGTGTCGAACATGGTGTTTCGTTCGGTCTCAGTCATGGCATCAAATTCGGCTTTGTCGTAGTACCCCAAACAGATGTATTTCATCGTTCTTCTCCTGTTGGTAGGAGCCAGCAGTACAGCCTTGCGCTGGCTCGTTCGTCTCATCACTACGGCGCGTGTTCCGAGGCCGCAGTTGCCAGGTTGTTTACTTGCTTTCGCCGGGTTCTTGTTCCGGAGCCGGGAAGAAAAGAAGCTCGCGCACCTCGCCGGGAATATCGCAGGCGATGGCACCCTTCTTCGCCCATGCAAGTGCCTCGTCCAGATCGGCGGCTTCCAGTATCCAAAAACCGCCCATGTGCTCCTTGGTCTCGGTGTACGGCCCGTC
>Ga0074045_10003224_pt1 | contig 14769 bp, 10 predicted proteins | sample BogForMeECP23OM2_FD_94442 | JGI IMG/M metagenome (GOLD analysis project Ga0074045, IMG submission 94442) | Bog forest soil microbial communities from Calvert Island, British Columbia, Canada - Bog Forest MetaG ECP23OM2 | ecosystem: Environmental > Terrestrial > Soil > Wetlands ...
ATCGGGACCACCACGGCCACGCCCGTCGCCTCCATCCCCCTCACCATCCAGTAGCGCGTTCGACATCGAGGCTGAGACTTAAGAACCTGTTTAATAACTCGCTTCAGCAGGCAGAATCGCTCTTGTTTTGCCTAAGGGCACGGCTTTAGCCGTGCCGTAGATGATGCATTTGCACTGCGGCTTTAGCCGCTGAGGTCAGTGTTTGTGGCAGTCGCCGGGTGGATGGGTGGGATCACTTCCTCAATGCGTGGCCAGCTCCGCCGAATCCACCATCCGAGGCTGCACCACAATTCCGTCGAACAGCGTCGCCCCCACCAGATAGTCCCCCACCGGACGCACAAAGCGCAGGTTCCAGCCCGTGTCCCACCAACTCACCCGCATCGATGGAAGCTCAACCGCGAACGCATCCGTCGCCGGCCCGTTGGAGGTCACCAGCATCCGGTTGGCCGTCTCATCGTAGAAGATGCTGTTGCCGTCGCGCAGAAACATTCCCTTCACTGTCTGCCAGCTCGCGCCCCGGTTCGCCGAATAGTACACCCCGTCCCGGTCCGCGACCCACAACTCCCCCTCGCCGTCCACCGCCAGCGCCGAAAGCTGCCTCCCCCGGCTGGGCACAGCCGCCGCGCGCCACGTCCTGCCGCCGTCCGCCGCCATCTCTATCGCTTTCAGGCTGGCCACCGCCACCACCCCCTTCGACGCGGCCGCAAAGCGCCACTCGTCCATGGGAATCGACGCCACCTGCACCCACGACGTCCCGCTCGACACGCTGCGCAACACCCCCTGCGAGGTCGCCGCAAACAGCGTCTCGCCCGTCATCGCAAATCCATAGACGCTCGCCTCGAACCGCTTCCCCGCAGCCGCGGCAACCGCGCCCCGCGCCGGCGTCTGCCGCTTCCCCGCCGGCCGCTTCCCCGCAGCCGCAGTCTTCGCCGCCGCGGGCGCGGTCTTGCCCTCCACTGCAATCTTCGTGTCGTCGCCCACGCGCTGCCACACCGCGTCCTTCAGCCGGTACATCCCATGCTCCGTGCCCGCCAGGATTGACCCGTCCGGCGCCTGCCCCAGGCTGAACACATCGTGTCCATCCAGCCCGCCGCTCAACTGCGTCCAGCTCAGCCCGCCCGTATGGCTCACAAACACGCCGCCCGACTCCTTATCGTTCACCACCCCCACATACAGCGTCGCCGCGTGCTGCGCGTCCGCGCTGTACGCCGTCACCTGCCGCGCCGAGAACCCCTGGTTTGAAGGCAGAAAGCTGTCGCCCCCGTCGTCGCTGGCCAGCACGCCCTGGCGGTCGGTCGCCAACAGAACATGCTGCGAGTTTGCCGGGTCCACATACACGTCGTTCACAATCACATCTGCCCCGGTCGTCTGCATCCAGAACTTGCCTGCATCATAGGTGCGATACAGGCCTTCCGTCGTCCCCGCGAACACCGTGTCCAGGTGGTTGGGGTCCTGCATCAGCACCCGGGTCCGCCGCGCCGCCGTCGGAATGCCCTGGGCTTTATTCACGCCAACCCCGCCCGTGAACTTCGCCCCGCCGTCCACGCTCTTGTAGATCCCCGAGCACGCGCTCAGATACACCACCAGCGGCTGCTTCGGGTCCACCAGGATCGAGAACACGTCTGAGTCCTCGATGATCCCCTGTTTGATGCTCGTCCAGTTCTCTCCGCCATCCGTGGTCTTCCACGCCAGGTGCCATGTGCCCGCGTAGATAATGTTGGGGTCCGCCGGGTCCACCGCCAGCGACTCGATCTCGTGAATCTCCTTGTTCCCCTTGGGACTGATCCTCACCCAATGCGCTCCGCCGTCCATCGAGCGGAAGACCCCCTCCAGCGTCCCCGCCACCAGAATCTTCGCGTCCGATGGCGCCGCCGTCAGCGCGCGGATCGACTGTCCGCGCATCTCCGGCTGGCTCGCCCAAGTCGCTCCGCCGTCGTTGCTGATAAACAGGCCCCCGTCGGGATGCTCGCCCAGCGCATAGGCCGCCGTCAGCAGATGCTTCGGGTCCGCCGCGTCCACCAGTATTTTCTTAATGACAAGATCGTCGCGGTTGTCCATCCGCGCCAGCCGCTTCCAGCTCTTGCCGCCGTCGGGCGACTCATACACCCAGCCGTTGGCCGCGCCCAGATACAGATGCGCATGGTCCCCCGGGTCCGCCGCAAAGGCGCGTGCGCTCCCGCCGTCCGGTCCAAACGGAAACCATGAGACAGCGTGAATCGGAGGGCAAACCAGACCCACGACCAGTGCAATCCAAAATTTGTATATCCGTCGGTGGCTGCAATTCAATGTTGCTGTCCCATCCCCTCGCGATAGCAATTGTACTTTTGACGTGGAGTCCGACCGAACACGTCGTCATTCTGGTGTAGCCAGAATCTCAGTATTTGTCTTGCTTAAGGGCACGGCTTCAGCCGTGCCGTAAACACTGCATCTGCAATGGGGGCTTTAGCCCCTGAGGGAATGTCGAACATTGTTTCAAACCTTCCCTGGCTCATTCCAGAATACAGAGTCCCGAAGACAACTTCGCACCCCATCCCAGCACAAAGGCTGACTGGGAACCAACCCAGTCAGCCTTCTGTGCTACTTCTTCCTTCCGTTGCCGAAGACTACTTCTTCGCCGCGGCCTTCTTTGCCGCCATCTTCACCGGTGGCGTCCGGGGCACAGCCTTCACTGCGCTCTCGTCCACCGCCGTGTCGCTGGCCACTGGGTTGACTGCGCCCGCCGGAATCAGCGTCGTTGTCACCGTCTTGCCGTCGTCGGTCCCGCTGTACACCAGGATGCGCGACGGATCGATGCCCTTCTCCGTCACCAGGTAGTCCTTGGTGTTCACGGCGCGTTCCGCTGCGTCGCTCGGCTTGGCGACATGGTGCTTCAGCTTCGCTGTCCTCTTTGCTTCCTTGGCCTCAGCCGCCTGCTCCTTGGCGTCCTCGTTGCCCACCAGCGCCAGCTTGGCGTCCGTGGAGCGCTGTAGGCTGAGGGCGACATCGTCCAGGCAGGCCTTGGCTTCGTTGTCCACCCGCGTCGGGCGCTTGACATCACGCTCGAAGCTCACCGGGCACAGGCTGGAGGCCAGCGGCGCCGGAGGAGGAGGAGGAGGAGGAGGCGCAATCACATTCACGCTGGTCGTCGCCTCGACCGTGTGTCCCTTGTCGTCGGCCACGCCGCACGTCACCGTAATCGGTCCCGGAGCCGCGCCCACTGTCGACAGCGTCGCCGAAGCAGTCGTGCTGCTGATCGAGCCGGCGGCTGCGTTGTAGCTGTAGACCAGCGGACGGTTCTGCGGGCTCATCGCGCTCGCCGTAATCGTCGAGCTGTCGCCTGGGTTCACCGACGATGGGTTCGCCGAGCAGTTGATCGTCGGCGGATCGAACGCCTTCACCGTGAACGTCGCCGAGCAGTCCGCCATCTGGCCGGGCTTGACGCCCTCCGCCACATGGCCCTTCACCGTGTAGGTTCCCGGCGCCGCGGCCTTGGTGTCCACGTTGGCCGTCGCCGATGTTCCCGTGATCACGCCGCCGTCGGTCGTCCAGGTATAGGTCGCCGTCTTCTTCGGGTTCAGGTTCAACGCCACGCCCGTCACCGTGATCGGGTCGCCGGGATAGACGCTCGCCGGTGCGACCGAGCAGCTGTACGTCACCGGTGGCGGCGGGATGATGTGGCCAAAGTGCGTCACAATCCCGGTGCTCAGTTCCACCGCATTCAGATTGGTGCGCCCACCCAGTGCTGCGCCCGACCCAATACCCGTATACGGCCCGAAATCGGCATGAATATAGCGATAGTCGGCCTCGAAGATACGAATGCTGAAGCGGTTGTCCCAGAACGGCAGGTCCATGTCCATGCCGCCGCCGGCCGTCAGCCCAATCCCCCATTTGTATGCTTCTTCCTCCCGAACGCCAGAAGCGGTGAAGTTCGGCCCGCCCAGTCTCGCCATGCCCACCAACCCATGTCCGAACAGAGTGAAGTTCTCCATGGGATAGCGGAGGATCGGTCCGATCGATTCCCCGGACACGCCATCGTTCACGCCGCTCGGATGGTCGGTAAAGATCGCCTCTCCGCCAAAGTAACGGTTGGCGTAGTACGCGCCACTGGCGATGATGCCAGCGTCAATGGAGGAGTACGAGATCCCCGCGGGCACAAGCCTGCTTGTCGTGCCAAAGTACGAGTAGCCCAGGAAGATATCCACGCGTGACGGGTTTGTCTCCGATGTGGCTGCGGGCGCGGCAGGTGTCTGCGCACTCAGGCTTGCTGCAACAATGCCGGCTGCACATGCAGCCAGCACATACCGGCCAAAACTGCGAAACGTGTGATATACCATTCGACTTCCTCCACTTAAATCTCTTGTTGGTGAGCGATCTGTGCTTCTTCGCTTTGAAACTGTTGAAACCGGGTCAACCAAAGTTTACCGCAGTTGCCCGTCCTGTCCAGTGCAAAATGCGCCTTGGTTCAAACTTTAGAACGATTTACCGTCAACAACCCATCCATCCTCAACCCTGCAAATCAACCTCCCGCAATCCAACCGCCAAAACCGCGTCCCTCTCCATCCCCTCCCTGTGCCGCATCCCTCAGGCCAGGTTCAGCACCTTGCGTACGGAGCCCCGTTCCGCCTGGATCTTCTCCTGCAGCAGTGTAATCGCATACAGCAGTTGCTCGGGCCGCGGAGGGCACCCGGGTACATAGATGTCCACCGGAACGATTTGGTTGACTCCCTGCACCACCGCATAGTTGTTGAAGACCCCGCCCGAGGTCGCGCACGCGCCCATCGAGATCACCCACTTCGGCTCCGGCATCTGCTCATACAGCCGGCGCACCACCGGCGCCATCTTCTGCGACACCCGCCCCGCCACAATCATCAGGTCGCTCTGCCGCGGCGATGGCCGGAAGACCTCCGCCCCAAACCGCGCAATGTCGTAGCGCGCCCCGCCCATCGACATCATCTCGATGGCGCAGCACGCCAGCCCGAACGTCAACGGCCAGATCGAGTTCTTCCGCACCCAGTTGATCGCCGCATCCAGCGACGCCAGCACAATCCCCTCCGGCTGCTCGGCCCCCCAGTTCACCTCGCGCAGCTTCTCCCGGTTCCAGGCGGAGCTGTCCAGCGACCCAAAAAAATATCGGTCGTCCGCCCGAGGCCCCATCGACGGGCCGCCTTCGCCGAGATTCCGATCTGAGTTCAAAATCATATCTCTATGCTTAATAATATAAACCGCTTTCCATCTCGCGCATCGCGCGCGTCCGGCAACACTCAGCCAATCCAGGCTGAAAACCTTACTCGCGCACAGTTCCCTGCTCCCAATCGCACAGATTCTGCTCTCTCTCTGGGATGCGCGCAATCCCACTACAGTTGTCCGGACCCCACATCCCACCGCACTTACAACCAGCAACCCGCACCTACTCCGCATTCGCCTTCATCGCCGCCAGCAGCGCATGTTTCAGCTCCTTCTGTTCGGCCGCGTCCAGCTTCGCCCCGTCGCGCGTGATGTAGAAGACGTCGATCGCCGTCTCCCCCTCGGTGTCCACCAGCGCCACGTCGATATTGCATCCCCGCTCCGCCAGCGCCAGGCTGATCGCCCGCAGCAGCCCGGGAATGTCCTGCGCCACCACCTGCAGCAGCGTGCTGTGCGACGACACATCGTCGTCGTAGTCCCCACGCGCCTCCACCGCCACCTTGGGCAGCTTTCTCCGCCCGCGCCGCCGCCCCGCCAGCAGCTTTTCCACCGCCGTCTTGCCCGCCATCACATCATGCACGCTGGCCACGAACACCGCGTGCTCCGAAGCATTCATCTCCAGCGTGCGAAAGGTGTCCGTGAACCGGAAGTTGTCCACCACAATCCCCCGCAGATTGCCGAACGCGTCCGCCGTGACGATGTTCATCCCCCACGCCGCCAGTGCCCCCGCCATATCGGCGAACAGCAGCGGCCGGTCGCGCGCCAGCAACGTGATCTCGCTGCTCGCCGCCGAGTGGCGAAACTCGATCTGCACCGGGTCCTCGCTGAACCGCTCCGCCATCTCGAAGTGCAGCCGCACCTGCTCCGGAGTTCTCGTCCGCAGATACCGCTCCGGGAACCCTTCCAGAAACGCCTCCACCTCGGCGCGCCGGCCCGGCAGCAGAGCCGCCACGCGGTCCACCAGCTCCTTGCCGATCCGCGCCCCCACCCGCTCGTCGTCCACGCTGCGGTCCAGATAGCTGGCCGTCGCCAGGTACAGCCGCCACAGGTTCTCCGCCTTCCACGGCGTCAGCGCGTCGGGATGCACCGCCTGGATGTCCGCATAGGTAAACAACGTCAGCATGCGCAGCGCCTCGGGCGTCTGCACCTTGCCCGCAAACGCCCGCACCGTCTCCAGATCGAAAATATCTCTTCGCAGCGCGGCACTCATCTCCAGATGGTTGCGAATCAGCCCCAGCATCAGCTCGCTCTCGTACGCATCCAGCGCCAGCCGCCCGGCCACATTCTCCGCCATCCGCGCGCTCTCCAGCGCGTGGTTGTCGCTGCTTCGTCCCTTCCCCGTATCGTGCAGCAGCGCCGCCAGGAACAGCAGCGCCGGGTGCTGCACATCGCGCAGGATCCCGCCAAACCGTCCCGCCCACACGCTCATCTGCCCGGTCTGCGGCTGCTCCAGCCCGTGCAGCGTATCGATCACCACCAATGTGTGCTCATCCACCGTATAGCGGTGGTAGGCGTCGCGGATCACCAGCGCGTCGATGCCGTGGAACTCTGGAATCAGCAGCTCCAGAATCCCCAGCGTGTGCATCATGCGCAGCGCCTTGCCCGCGAAGAACCCCTGCAGAATCTCTTGCATGTGCCGCCACAGCGACGGCCCCTCCTCCAGGTGCGCCGACAGCAGCGGCAGCCCCTGCGAGATCCTCTGCTCGCTCCCGCGCTCCAGCCCGCAGCCCGTCCGTGCCATCGCCGCAAACAGTTGCAGCACCACGTCCGGGTCCACGGCCGGATCGCCTGCCTCCGTCGCTCCATCCAGCACCAGCCGCCCGCCCGTCACCCGGAAGCCCGCCACGGCAGCCTCCGCCCCGTGCCGCCCCTTGGCAAATACCGCCTTGGCCGAGGCCCTCCACCGTCCACGGACCGGCTTCCCCGCGGCACCGTCCAGCATCTGCGCCAAACAGCGCTCCACGCTGCGCGCGTGGCGGAAGTAATGCCGCATCCAGTACGCCGCTTCCACCCCCTCCTCCATTGCACCCGGCTCCGCCCATTGCAACCGTCGCTGCCCCAATCCGATCGCCGCGGCCGCCGCCGCGTCCTGGGCCTGCCAGTCCAGCGTATTGTCGTCCCGCTCGTGCCGGTAGTGCAGAAAACAGCGCACCGTGAACAGAAACTCCACCGCCTGGCGAAACTCCTCGCGGTCGCTCGCCAACCCGCCGTCGGGTGCCCCACGTCTCGATTCTGAGACGTGGGCCGGGTAGCCTTCATCTCGATTTTGAGATATGGGCTTTTTCCCCACCTCCTCCAGCCGCTGCAGCCACGCGCACACATGCACGTCGCGCAGACCGCCGGGACAGTCCTTGATGCTCGGCTCCAGGTGGAAGGGCGTATCGCCGTACTTCGCGTGCCGCTCGCTGGTCAGTTGCGCCAGTCCCGCGGCCAGCGCCTTGTTCTCACGCTCCAGCATCTTGGGAAAACCAACCTCCGCCAGCCTCCGATAGACCTCCGCGTCTCCCGCCAGCAGCCTGTGGTCCAGCAGCGCAATGGTGAACTCCGCGTTCTCCGCGTCGAACCGCTCCGCCTCGCTGCGTCGCCGCGTCGCCGGCGCGAGGCGGATCCCGCAGTCCCAAAGCTGCTGGCTGATCCGCCGGACCGGCTGCTTGATCTCCGCCTCCGAGACCCTCCCATCCAGCAGGTACAGCAGGTCCACATCCGAGTAGGGAAACAGCTCCCTGCGTCCGTACCCTCCCACCGCCAGCACGGCAATCCCTTGCCCCAGCACTGGCGTCTCTGCCACCGCCCGCGTCCACAGCCCCACAATCAGCTCATCCACCGCCGCCGCCCGCGCCGCCACCGTCGCCGCGCCCGTCGCCCCGGTCGCAAACGCGCCGCGAATCTCCAGCATCCGCCGCTGGTACTGCCCGCACAACCCCTCGCCTGTGGTCTTGTCTTCCGTCATAGCTGTATGGATAGGTATTAACTACAGCATACAGCCAACCAGCCGGGTACCCAATCCTCGCCGAACCTGCAACCCCGTCATTCTGGCGCAGCCAGAATCTCCGTATTTCGCCGTTGTCTGTTCTAGCCCGTCATCCTGAGCGCAGCGAAGGACCCCTGTATTGTGTCTTGTCTGTTTTAGCCCGTCATCCTGAGCGCAGCGAAGGACCCCTGTATTTGTTTTGCTTAAGGGCACGGGTTCACCCGTGCCGCAAAACGCCGCACTTGCAACGCGGCTTTAGCCGCTGAGGTCAGCCGCTCATCCCAACCGCTATCTTCCGCAGCCTCGTCAGCCGCCGAGGGTCGCGCCCCTACAGCGCGATCTCGCCCCGCTCGTCGTTCCTGATGCGGATCGCCTCGTCCACCTTCGAGACGAAGATCTTGCCGTCCCCGATCGTTCCCGTGCGCGCCGCCGTCAGGATCGTCTGGATCGCCTTCTCCACCATCTCGTCGGCGACCACCATCTCCAGCTTCACCTTGGGCAGCAGGTCCACCGAGTACTCGCGTCCGCGGTAAAACTCCGTGTGCCCCTTCTGCCGCCCGTGTCCGCGGGCCTCCAGAATCGTCATTCCCTGCGCGCCAATCTCCACCAGCGCGTCCTTCACCGCATCCAGCTTCGATGGCTGGATCACTGCTTCGATCTTCTGCATTTAATTCATCCTCTCGCTCTGCCTTCAGGCAAGCTCTAGCATAGTACTCCACGCCCGGTTACGGCTGCCACCCCCGGACGAAGAAAGAGGCGTGCCCCTGAACCCAGGAGTGCACCCCTCCCATTGTCTTTGCATCGTCCGGCGGGTGCCCCATCCATTCCGCGTTCTCTGCGGAATGGGTGGGAGTCTGCGTCAATACAGCCCGTCAATACACCCCGATCAATGCGCCCATTCGTAGCCTTCCTCCCCATGTTGCGAAAGGTCCAGGCCTTCCGACTCTTCGGCCGCGCTCACTCTCAGCCCAATCGTCTTGTCTACCAGAACGAGAATCACCAGCGTGCCCACAATCGCCAATCCCCATGCAATCGCCACGCCCATCGCCTGGTTTAGGATCTGGTGATGGTTGCCCTCCAGCACGCCGGTCGCCTTGCCCGCGCCGAAGACCGGGTTGATGGCGCTACGCGCAAACAAGCCGGTCAGCAGCGCGCCAATCGTTCCGCCCGCGCCATGCACGCCGAACGCATCCAGCGAATCGTCATACCCGAACCACGACTTCACCGTCACCACCATGTAGAAGCAACACACGCCCGCGATCAGCCCGATCGCAATTGCCGCCATCGGAGACACGAACCCCGACGCCGGCGTGATCGCCACCAGTCCCGCCACGCAGCCCGAGATCGCGCCCAGCGCCGATGGCTTGCCGTTGCGGATCCACTCCGCCGCGCTCCATCCAATCGCCGCCGCAGCCGCGCCAAAGTGCGTCGCCACAAACGCCGAAGTCGCCAGCGTTCCCGCCGCCAGAGCCGATCCCGCGTTGAATCCGAACCAGCCCACCCACAGCAGGCACGCCCCGATAAAGCTCAGCACCACGGAGTGCGGCTGCATCGCTTCTTTGGGATAGCCAATGCGTTTTCCCAGATAAAGCGCCGTGATCAGCGCCGACACACCCGACGTCACATGCACCACCGTTCCCCCGGCAAAGTCCATGCACGGAAACCTTCCCGTGCCCGCGTTCAGCAGCCCGCCCACGCCCCACACCATATGCGCCATCGGGCTATACACCACAATCGCCCACAGCACCATGAACACCAGCATCGCCGAGAACTTCATCCTCTCGGCAAACGCGCCGGTAATCAGCGCCGGCGTGATGATCGCGAACATCAGTTGATACACCATGAACGTCTGCAGAGGAATGGTGGGCGCGTACGAGCTCGGCTCCAGCCCCACCCCTTTCAGAAACATATTGTGCAGCCCGCCGATAAACGCGTTCCCGCTGCCGAACGCCAGCGAGTAGGTCACAATCGCCCACAGCAGCGTGATCACCGCCATCATGGCGAAGCTCTGCATCATCGTGCCCAGCACGTTCTTCTTGCGCACCAGTCCGCCGTAGAACAACGCCAGCCCCGGCCCCGTCATCAGCAGCACCAGCGCCGCCGAGGTCAGCATCCACGCGTTGTCGCCCGAGGTCTGCGCCGTGGCAATCGCCGCCGTCTGCGCCGCCACCTGCTTCTCCAGCGCCGCGATGCGCGCCTCCGCGCTCACCGGCGCGCCCGGCACATCGGGCGCCACCAGCATCATCGCCGGCAGCGGAGTCTGCGCCTGTGCCCTCATTCCAACCATCGGCGGACAGCCCGCCACCACCCCAAGCAACACCGCCAAAGACACCTTCAGCCACATTGAACGCATCGCCCCATCCCCTGTTTTTAAGCTCGGCCCACACACAGACCCGTTCGCCTCCCGCTCCCGCTTGAGAGACCTTCCGCCCAGAGACCTCACGCAAAGCGTCCTTGCGCTGGGTACGGCTCCGTGCATCCTGCGACACAATCTGTGTGATTTTGCTGCCGTCAGTACTCTACACAATCAGCGCATAAGCAAACCATTAAATCTCGCGGTAACGTTTACCCCCCATTCTGGCGCAGCCCCAAAGGTCGTCATTCTGGCGCAGCCGCCCAGAGATTGTCATTCTGAGCGAAGCGAAGAATCCCCGTATTTGTCTCGTTTTGCTTAAGGGCACGGGTTTACCCACCCACAATCGCCAGTTTTGCTTAAGGGCACGGGTTTACCCACCCACAATCGCCAGTTTTGCTTAAGGGCACGGCTTTACCCACCCACAATCGCCAGTTTTGCTTAAGGGCACGGCTTTAGCCGTGCCGTAAGAGCCGCATAGTCAATAGGGCTTTAGCCCCTGAGGGAATCTTCCCGCAAAAAATTGCTCACCCCTGCCCGTAGCTCGCCCCCGGCCCGTGTTTCCTGAAGTAATGCCGGTCCAGCAGCGCCTGGCTCACTCCATCCGCATCCGCCTTCAGCGTCAGCGTCCGGTACGCCATGCGCGCCACATACTCCAGAATCACCGCGTTGTGCGCCGCCTCCTGCACGTCCCTGCCCCACGCAAACGGCCCGTGTCCGGCCACCAGGCACCCCGGCACGGCCAGCGGATCGATCGCCGCCCGGGCAGGTTCGTCAGAGCCCGCCGCCGTCGCCGCAAACCGCCGCACAATCGCCATCCCCGTCTCATAAACGTATCTCTCGCCGATGGCCTCGTCGCTCAGCGGAGCGGTGCACGGCACCGGCCCGTAGAAGGTGTCCGCGTGCGTCGTCCCCAGCGCAGGAATCTCCATCCCGGCCTGCGCAAAGCTCGTCGCAAACTCCGAGTGCGTATGCACCACCCCGCCAATCGCCGGAAACTCGCGATACAGCAGCGTGTGCGTCTCCAGGTCCGACGACGGCCGCAGCGTCCCCTCCACCACCTTGCCGTCGAGGTCGGTCACCACCATCAGCTCCGCCCGCAGATCGTCGTACTCCACCCCCGACGGCTTGATCACCACCAGCCCCTCGGCGCGGTCCACCCCCGACGCATTACCAAACGTGTACAGCACAAGCCCCCGCCTCACCAGCTCCAGGTTGGCCTCCAGCACAGCCGTGCGCAGTTCCTTCAGCATCATGATTAACAGAATAGTACGGATGCGCGCTGTGGGTAGTGAATTGTAACGTCGTCATTCTGGCGTAGCACCCAAACGTCGTCATTCTGGCGCAGAATCGGGGTCCCCGGCCAGCTTGCTGGCAGGGGTGATAGCCAGAATCTCTGTATTTGTCTTGTCTTGCTTAAGGGCACGGCTTCAGCCGTGCCGTAAGAGCGACCGTTGCGAGGGGGGCTTTAGCCCCTGAGGTCAGCTTTTCACTCCAGCCACAACCTACGCCCTCCGCTCCCCTACCGCAACTGGCTCTCTTCGCTCGAGCTCAAGCGCACAATCCGCTCCACGGCATACGGCGCGCGGTGGCTCGGCGTGTGGAAGTGCCTCACCTGCAACTCCCCCAGCAGCCCGATCCCCAGCATCTGGATCCCCGCCAGGATCAGCACCCCCGCAATCACGAAGATCGGCCCATGCGCCAGCATCACGCTGTGCCCGGTCAGGATCTTCAGCGCCAGCAGCCATGCCGCCAGCCCGCCGCCAGCCATCATGGCCAGCGCCCCAATCGTCCCGAAGAAGTGCAGCGGCCGCGTCATATAGCGCAGCAGAAACCGGATCGTCACCAGGTCGAAGCACACCCGCACCGTGCGCGACAGCCCGTAGTGGCTCTGCCCGTGCTGCCGCCGCGGGTTCGTGATCGGCACCTCGCAGATGCTCGCCCCGTACCAGCTCGCCAGCGCGGGAATAAACCGGTGCATCTCGCCGTACAGCGGAATGTTCTGGATCACCTCCCGCCGGTACGCCTTGAAGGTCGTCCCAAAGTCGTGGATTCCCACCCCCGAGAGCCGCGCCACAATCCAGTTCGCGCAGCGCGACGGAATCCGCCGCAGCAGCAAATTGTCCGCGCGGTGCGTCCGCCATCCGCTCACCACGTCGTACCCCTCCTCCAGCTTCGCCAGAAAGTTGGGGATCTCCTCCGGCGCGTGTTGCAGGTCGCCGTCCATCGACACCAGCATCTCGCCCTGCGCGTGGTCGAAGCCCGCCGCCAGCGCCGACGTCTGCCCGAAGTTGCGCCGCAGCCGGATCGCCAGCACCCGGCTGTCCACCGCCGCAATCTCCTCCAGCAGCCGGCAGGTCCGGTCGTTCGAGCCATCGTCCACAAACACCATCTCGAACGTCTCGCCCACATGCTCCATCACCAGCTTCACCCGGTCGTAGAGCGCGGTCACGTTCTCCTCTTCGTTATGGAACGGGACAACAATGGAATATTTCGGCACTCCTCGATGATACGCCCGACAAGCTCCGCTCCCATCGAAGCCGTCATTCTGGCGCAGCCCTCAAGAGTCGTCATTCTGGCGTAGCACCCAAACGTCGTCATTCTGGCGCAGCCCTCAAGAGTCGTCATTCTGGCGCAGCCAGAATCTCCGTATTTGTCTTGCTTAAGGGCACGGCTTCACAGGCTGCGGAAAAACCCGCCTCGCTTAAGGGCACGGCTTTAGCCGTGCCGTAAGAGCAGATCAATTAATGCGGCTTTAGCGGGTGCCCCATCCATTCCGCGTTCTGTGCGGAATGGGTGGGTTTACGGGTGCCCCATCCTCGACGCGCAGTTTCATCGCGCGGCAGGGTGAGCTCCGGGTGCCCCATCCATGCCGCGGTCTGGTACAGGTGCAATTTGAAAATCAGGCTCGTAGCAACATCCGCAGGCATGGCCTTGCCAGGCCGATCTGCCCTCCTTCACGAGGATGGGAACAGCCACCAAAGCGGCAACCGAATCGAACCATGCGACATGGAATGCTGCATTGATAGCGAGGCCAGCCAGCGCGATGAGCGCAAGATACGCGCAGGTAGCGGATTGCACTGCATCGGCGGCCAAGGCTGCATTCTTACTGCGACGAGCCTCACGGCGCTTGAGGAAGGCTAGAACAGGCATTGCGATCAGCGCCGCGATGGTGATTGCCATGCCCGCGTAACTCGTTGCAGGCCGTAACCGCAGAGCCAATGACGCAACAGCAATCACTGCAACCACGAGGGCGAGCACAAAAAGCAGAGCTCCGGCTGTTCGGCTTGCCCTCCGTTCCGAGATAGACATGCTCGGAATCCACTGCAAGAGCACAATAGTAGCGGACAGGAGTTCTACCAGGCTGTCGGAGCCAAAGGCCAACATCGCAGGGCTGTGGGCCGTTACAGCAGCATATGCAGAGACGCCGAATTCCACAAGCATCCATGCCAGCGTGACACCCTGTATCCAAAGCACTGAAGCGCGCGGCTTCGGAGCACCAGCGATGGCAGACTTCGACGGCTGAAAACCGATCTGTACGAGTTCCGGCATCTTGTTCCATTCATGATGTCAGGCTCTCAGAAGAGGCGCAAGGGCGCGGGCCGGCTCCAGGGTCAACTCTGGAGCTTCAAACTGCACCACTATCCGCGTTCTCTGCGGAATGGGAGGGACCCACAGACTCGCGGGGAACCAACAGAGGTACGCAATTCGCGCCCCCCGCCGATTATCCCTCGACGGCGCAACCGCCCCAGCCTCAAAATAGAGAAGCAGAAGCCATGCGCCGGGCCGCTCCATACCCCGGTGCAAGGAGAGGGCATGAAGCGAATCTTCTGGATTCTCATGATCGTCGTCGTGGTCATCATTGGCCTCATCTGGCTCGGCCACAGGTCGAAGGCCCGCGCCTTGAACAGTGGCGAAGTCGTTGTGCGCAACCAGGCCGCCGGCAACTCCGCGCCTCAGGCCCCCGCAACGCCTCCCGCCGGCCAGAACTCCCAGCCCGCCGCACCCGCCGGCGACTCCGCGCCCGCCCCCCCCACCGCCGACTCCGCGCTCACCCCTCCCTCCGCCGACTCCATCCGCCGCAGTCCACCCAACGGCATGGTCTTCGCCGGCTCCGGAAAGTTTCAGCTCTACCGCCAGGGAGACATCACCTGGCGCCTCGATACCGGCTCCGGAGCCGCCTGCATCCTCTTCGCCACCGACGCCCAATGGCGCAATCCCCAGGTCTACAGCCACGGCTGCGGCCCCGCCTGACGCACCCATGCGTCCCGATAGACTCTTC
>Ga0074045_10003225_pt1 | contig 14768 bp, 13 predicted proteins | sample BogForMeECP23OM2_FD_94442 | JGI IMG/M metagenome (GOLD analysis project Ga0074045, IMG submission 94442) | Bog forest soil microbial communities from Calvert Island, British Columbia, Canada - Bog Forest MetaG ECP23OM2 | ecosystem: Environmental > Terrestrial > Soil > Wetlands ...
AAACCCGAAAAACAAGAAGCAGGAGCCAAGCCTCCGAAACAGGAGCAGCAAGCCAAGCCGCAAAAACAAGACCAAGCTAAGCCTCAAAAGCAGGAACAGGCCAAGACGGAGAAACAGGCCCAAGCCAAGCAACAACAGCAGCAGAAGCAGCAAGAGGCAAAGTCCCAGAAGCAGGAGCAACAGAAGTCCCAACAGCAGGCTAAGGTCCAGCAGGAACAGCAGCAGAAACAACAGCGGCAAGAGGCAAAGTCCCAGAAGCAGGAGCAACAGAAGTCCCAACAGCAGGCTAAGGGCCAGCAGGAACAGCAGCAGAAACAGGAAGCCAAATCCGAGAAACAAGAGCAAGACAAGTCCGCGAAGCAGGGACAACAGCAGCAAGCCAAGGGCCAGCAGGAACAGCAGCAGAAACAGGAAGCCAAATCCGAGAAACAAGAGCAAGACAAGTCCGCGAAGCAGGGACAACAGCAGCAAGCCAAGTCCAACAATCAGCAGCATCAGAAACTGCAAAACGTCTCTTCACATGGCGCTCCCCAACGCTCCGAGCAGGCCATGTCCATTCAACGCTCCCAGCCGGAACTTCGTCTCAGTGAACGCGGCAGCGGACGCATCCCCGACGATCGGTTCCGCTCCCACTTCGGCGATGGGCACCGCTTCCACATGGGCAACCCGGTTATGGTCGACGGATACTCTCGCTTCCAGTACGGCGGCTATTGGTTTGGATTCCTTGATCCCTGGCCGGCCGACTGGTACTACACGGACAACTTCTACATCGATTACGTGGATGGTGGCTACTACATGTACAACCCCTACTATCCCGGCGCTCGCTTCGCCATCACTGTCGTGATCTAGAAACTCTGACCCGTCGCGTTCTCGTTCTGCTTCTTCGTCCCGGCGCGGAAATCGCTCCAGCACCAGCAATCACGCCGGGGCAGGGAACTCAATCGTAGCTGGCTGCATTCGTTCATTAAGGAGCAAACCATGCTTGGATCTATCTTGATCGTCCTCTTGATCCTCGTACTCTTGGGAGCTTTGCCGCGCTGGTCTCACAGCCGCAGTTGGGGCTACGTTCCATCAGGCGGCGTGGGCCTCGCGCTCCTCATCATTGTCGTCCTCGTCCTTCTCGGCCGACTCTGAGACTTTTCTCGAGCGGTTCACCCGCGTTCCTGGTTTGTCTCTCAGCCAGGCCCAGGAATCAGGGTGAACTTCCTTGAGAGATTTCGATCACAACTCGATTCACTTCGCGGCCTGCTCCCTTCTTTTTCCAGATGGGCCGCGCCTGTCAGTCCGGAGGTAAGCAATGAATGAATCCCAACGCCGTGTCGTCAAATTTCTCGAGAAAGAAATCAAGACCTACACCGCACTCTCTCTCTTCCTGTCGAAGAAGGGCATCGCCGAACGTCTTCGCATGGGGAATAGAGAAGTTCTCATCAGTCCCGCGTTTTACAAAGAACGAATGAAAGAAGCAAAGAAACTCGTCCATGAACTCAGGAAATCCGTTTAGCGCAGATCTCTGTCTACGTCCCACTTCCCGCGGCTGCGGCCCATGGGGTGTGCGCATTTTGGCTGCGTTTCTTGTCGTGCTCCTCTTTGCCGGTGGTTCCTGCGCTTACTCCGTGCTCACCCACGAGGAAATCGTGGACTTGCTCTGGACCAGTGATCTCCGCCCACTCCTCCTCAAGCGCTTTCCCGCTCTCACGGAAGAGCAACTCACGCAAGCCCACGCTTATGCCTATGGCGGCGCCGTCATCCAGGACCTTGGCTACTACCCCTTCGGTAGCGTCGAATTCAGCAATTTGGTTCACTATGTGCGCAGCGGCGATTTCGTCAGCGAGTTGCTTCTGCAGAGTCAGGATGCCAACGAATACGCCTTTGCACTCGGCGCACTCGCTCACTACGCTTCGGATATCGCCGGCCATCCCGCCGTCAACCAGTCCGTTTCTCTTCAATATCCCAAGCTACGCGCCAAGTACGGTAAATCCGTCAGGTACGCGGACGACCACTCCGCGCATCTGAAAACGGAGTTCGGCTTTGACATGGTGCAAGTCGCCAAGAACCGTTATGCCTCACAGCAGTATCACGACTTCATCGGCTTCCAGGTCTCCAAGCCTCTTCTCGAACGCACGTTCCCCATCGTCTACGGGCTGGAGCTAAAGGACGTGCTAACCCACGAGGATCTGGCCATCGGCTCCTATCGCTATGCTGTCAGCCGCATGATTCCCCAAATGACCCAGATCGCCCTGCGGACCCACGAAAAGGACATGATGAAGGAGACACCCGATTTCGCGAAACAGAAGTTTCTCTACCGCTTGTCGCGATCCGATTATGAAAAGGAGTGGGGCAAAGACTACACCAAGCCCGATTTCGGCACCCGCGTGTGGTCCGCTATCTTGCATTACATGCCGAAAATTGGCCCCTTCAAGGCCCTGGCCTTCAACAATCCCACGGCGCAAACGGAAGACCTCTACTTCAAAAGCATCAATACCACCGTTGACCAATACACTATTTATCTTCACCAGGTTCGTTCCGATTCACTCCAGCTTGCCAATTTCGATTTTGACACGGGCAAGCCTACCAAAGCCGCCGAGTACTCCTTGACCGACGAAACGTACGCCAAGTTGCTGGGTCAGCTAGTTCAGCGCAAGTTCGATCTCACCTCGCCCGCCCTCCGCGACAACATTCTGTCCTTTTATTCCGACCTCTCCGCTCCCATCGAAACCAAAAAGGACTCTCCCCGCTGGCAAGCTTTACTCGCTTCGCTTGACCAGTTGAAACTCCTCACCCCAATCCCCAATCTCGCTGCCGCCCCCGTGCGAGCATCCAACTAAATCCAAATGTGTCCTCAAATGAACAGACTCACGCTCACTCATCCCTTACTATGGGTCATCCAGGAAATCTCGGTGACTGACTTCAGGTGCGCCACAAGCGCTGTATGCAAGGCCTTCTTGTGAGATTGGAACTTCATGCTTTGGACAATCCTAGTAATCTTGTGTGTTCTTTGGCTGCTCGGTGTGGCCACTTCCACCACCCTCGGCGGATTCATCCATATTTTCTTGTTCGTGGCCCTCGCCATGTTCGTCATTAACCTGATTCGAGGCCGGAGGCGCGCGGCTTAACCGCCGCTGCGATCCCTATGAAACCCGCTATTCTGGTTGGAATTCTCTTAATCGTTCTCGGCGGCCTGGCCCTCGCCTACCAGGGTTTCACCTACACCCGTCGTGAAAAAGTTCTGGATGTTGGCCCGATCCACGCCACTGCGGATAAACAGGACCATGTTTCGATTCCCCCTGTACTCGGTGGCCTGGTGCTTGTCGCTGGAGTCGTCCTGGTTGTCATCGGCGCCAAGAAAAGCTCTTAGCCCCATCACTCGAGATTATCCCGCCGGAGAGTCGGGCGACGCATAACCCTCTCCTGACGTAAACGCGTTGAAAGTTCTTCAGCCATATCGCTGTAATGAAGCAAAACGTCTAGAAAAGCAGTGTGACCCTGGAGGTCAGCAATGAAAAAGTATCTAGTAGCCGCAGCATGTCTTACCCTCGCAGCCGGTGTAGTCTACGCACAAGATTTGAATAAGGAGCAGAAACGCCTTGAAGAAAGTGGCACGGTCATGCAGGAAGTCCTCAACATTCCCGACAACATTCCTCATGATCTTTTGGAGAAGGCGGAATGCGTCATCGTGTTCCCCTCCGTCAAAAAGCTCGCTTTCGGCATCGGCGCCGAATACGGCCGTGGCGCCATGGTTTGCCGCACCGGCGACAAATTCCGTGGACCTTGGGGCGCCCCAGCAATGTACGCCCTGGAAGGCGGCAGTCTCGGCTTCCAGATCGGCGGCGAAGCAACCGACTTGATCCTGCTGGTCATGAATGATCGGGGAATGGATTCCATCCTCAGCAGCAAGGTTAAACTCGGCGGCGACGCTTCCGTTGCTGGTGGACCCGTGGGACGTGACGCTTCCGCTGATACCGATGCCTGGATGCGCGCTGAAATCCTCAGCTATTCGCGCTCCCGCGGTCTCTTTGCCGGCATTTCCCTCGAAGGCACCACGCTTCGTCCTGACGACGACGCCAGCGCGCTCGTCTATGGTCACGCCATCAAGGCTGGTGAAATCGTAAGAGGCGAGAAGACCCTCGTCCCCGCAACAGGCCGTCACTTCGTGGATGTCCTGGAAAAGAGCGCACCGCACAACGACTCGAAGGAAGCCGCTTCGATCAAGTAGTTGCCTTTTCAGTTGGCCGGGTTCTTTCCATCCCGGCCAACTACCCTTTACCCGTCCCCAGATCCTCGCCTGTGGCTCACCCCATCAGGGGTGAGGTTCTCCAGCGCCGTACCGCCCGCCTTCAGGCCTTGGCCTTTTCACAACTCCGACTCGCACCGTCAAGAAACTTTGTCATCCCGACCGGAGCGCCGGCGCTTCTCAGCCGGCGCGCAGTGGAGGGATCTGCTTTTTCCATTCTTCTCTGTGGCCTCTGTGTTCTTCCCTCTGTGAACTCTGTGTTACCGTCCCTCTTTTCCCTTTTCTCCCCCAGCGCGCAACTCCAGCCACGCCACAACTCTGAGCTCTTAGATGGATTTTTCGCGACGCCCTGTCAGGTCAACCCGAAGCGCGTCCTACTCGTGCAACACAACCGTCAGCAATGATTTATTGACCTTGATTTTCCCGTTGTATTCAATGAACCCAAGTTTTCTGAACTTGTTCATGAAGAAGTTCACGCGCGATCGCGTCGTTCCCACCATGCTCGCCAGCGTCTCCTGGGAAACTTTCGGCAGTACGGTGTCGGGTTGTTCTTTTTCTCCATAGCGCGCGAGCAGCAGGAGCGTCCGCGCCAGGCGCTTTTCGCTGGAGTTGAAAAGTTGATCGATCAGGTCTTCTTCCACCCGGATGTTATGCGCCAGCATATACGCAATGAAGTGATCCGATAACTCATGCTCCGCGTGGAGCACGCGCAATAACTCTTCTTTTTGCATGACCAGAAGGGTGGTCGGTGTAACGGCTGTGGTTGTGCCCATCCGGAGCGGCTGACCCGCCATGCATCCCTCGCCAAAAAAGTCCGTTGGACCGAACATCGCCACCACCGCTTCCTTGCCGGACCCATTCACCACCGAGAATTTCACCCCGCCCTTCTGGACGTACATGACTGTTTCCGCGGCATCTCCCTGCGCGTAGATGGATTCGTTTCTTCGATATTCGACAACTTTTCTTGCCACCCCCGAGGTATCCAGAAAAACTTGCGGATCAAATCCGCCGTTACTTCCATTTTTCTTGAGTTTCTTTGGTTTCATATTCCTCTCGAAACTCCCTCTGGGTGGGGACCTTCCACACCACGGCTACACTACCAAAAGGATCTCTGCAAGACTGTGCGGAAGTGAACAGCGCCGGTTGCCCCAGGCACGCTGTAGGCGGCTGCCTGGGTCTTGCGTCACTCTTCCTTCCACGCGGAGGTTGCCCCAGGCACGGAGTTTGTGCCTGGGTCTTGGGTTCCTCTTCCCTCTGCGAACTCTGCGTCTCTGCGTTATCTTCTTCTTTCTTTTCTTCGCCTCCTGATATCTGATCGCTGATATCTGATATCCCGTATCTGATAGCTGACAACTACCCACCTGCCCCACTTCCCGCTGTCCCAATTCCCCCCGTCCGGTGTATTATTGTTCTGTTCTGTATCGCAAAGGGCGAATCCCAGCAAGATGCCTGGCAAATCACAGCGCATTTACTTCCTGGCCCTCCTCCTCGCGGGCATATTCCTCGCGGCGCAATTGCATTGCTGTGTGGACCTGAACTCCTCCACAATGGATTCCCACGCCTGCCCCATCTGCTCCACCGCAGGCATCGCCGTCGCCACCCCTTCTCTCGTACTTGCCCTGGTCCCGGCCGTCAATCGTCTCGAAGTTCCTCCCGTAATCGCCGTGGTTTCCGTCGTGGTTTTCCGCAGTGTCGCGCCTCGCGCGCCCCCCGCTTCCTAGCCGTCCGCTCGTTCCCCTTATTTCGATTCCTATTGCTGTGCGCCTTTTTCCAACGGGCGCACGAGGAGTTTTCACTTGAGGAAAGTCTTCCTTTTCATTGCGGCTCTTCTGCTATTGCCCCTGTTTTCAACGGGCCAGCAGACTCCCGCGCCCGTTCCCGCCACCGCGCCCGCACCCCCCTCCGCTCGCATCGCTCTCGACGATGCCATCCGCCTCGCTCTGCTCCATAACCACGCTATGCAGGCCATGCGCTCCACCATCCTCCAGAGCCAGGCCGAGGAAACCACCGCTAATCTTCGCCCCAATCCCACTCTCGGCCTCGACGCCCAATTCCTCCCCATCTTTCAACCCAACCAGTTCAGCTCCGACTATATGGACCAGCAGGCCCAGTTCGATGCCGGCGTTGGCTATCTTTTCGAGCGCGGCAAGAAGCGTCAGCACCGCCTCAAGGCCGCCCAGGATCTCACCACCGTCACCCGCTCCCAGGTCTCCGACTCCGAGCGCCAGCTCATCTTCAACGTCGGCCAGCAATTCATTGATGTTCTCCTCGCCGAATCCACCCTCGATTTCGCGCAGCAGGATCTCGACAGCTTTCAGAAGACCGTGGACATCAGCAACGAGCGCCTCCGCGCCGGCGATATGAGCGAAGGCGACTTCCTCAAAATCAAGCTCCAGCTCTTGCAATTCCAGACCGACGTCTCCGCCGCCAAACTCGCCAAGCTGCAAAGCCTCGCTGCCCTTCGCCAGCTTCTCGGCTTTGAATCCGTCCCCGATGATTACGACGTCCAGGGCACGCTCGATTACCAGCCCGTCCACGGTGACCTGATCGCTCTTAAGACTCTCGCGGCCATCAATCGTCCCGACCTCCGCGCCGCCCAGCAAGCCGTCACCGCCGCGGAAAGCCAACTCGCCCTCCAGCAAGCCAACGGCAAAATGGACATCACCGGCACGTTCAATTACACCCACACCGCGGGCGTGAACACTGGCGCCTTTTACTACAACATGCCTCTGCCCATCTTCAATCGGAATCAGGGCGAGATCGCCCGCGCTCGCTTCGCCATCACACAGGCGCAGGAGCAGGCCAGCGAAACCACACAGCAGGTTTCCACCGACGTCGTCACCGCCTACGGCAATCTCCACAGCAACGATGAAATCATTCAGCTCTATCAGGGCGGCTACGTGGATCAGGCCAAACAATCCCGCGACATCAGCGAATACGCCTACCGTAAAGGCGCCGCCAGCCTGCTCGATTATCTGGACTCGGAGCGAACCTATCGCGCCAATCAGCTTGCCTATCGCCAGGCCCTTGCCAACTACATGCTCGCTCTCGAACAGATGCGCCAGGCCGTAGGCACAAGGAATCTCCAATGAAACATAACAGTACTCGAATGTCCCGTCGTCCCGAACAGCCCTGTAGCGCAGGGAGAGTCTTCGTCCCGCCCGCCGTTTGCTGGCGGGAGCCCTGCGGCTTTTCTCTTGGGTTTCCCTCTGTTGAGGCAACCATACAATGGAACTTGAGGGTGCCCCATCCTTTGCGCTTTTTGCAAAGGGTGGGTTCTTACGATCAAACGCCCCGCTCCCTCTTCTCTTGGGTTTTCTCTCTCTCCCTCGCCCTCTTCCTCCTCTCTCTCTCTGGTTGCAGCTCCGGCACCGGCGAATCCGAATCGCAAATGACTTCCTTCACCTCCACGGAATCCAAGGCGGACACCGCCGAGCTTTTCTCCGTTCCCAAAGAGCAGATGTCTCACATTCAAATCGTGGCCGCGGAAAAAGCGCCTCTCGCGCGCACTCTCCGCCTCACCGGCTCTGTCGCCTACGACGCCTTCGCCACCACTCCCGTTTTCGCCGCCATTGGCGGGCCGGTCCACCAAATCCTCGTCGCCCCCGGTGAATTCGTGCAAGCCGGCCAGCCGCTCCTCACCGTGACCAGCCCCGATTATTCCGCCGCGCGCTCCGCCTACATCAAAGCCAAGGACGCCTACCTCCTCGCCGACAAATTCTTCACGCGCGCGCAAGATCTCTTCACCCACGGCGCCATCGCGGAGGCCGATCTCCAGCAAGCCGAATCCAATCGCACGCAGGCTCATGCGGACATGGAATCCTCCGCCGACGCTCTCCGCGCCCTCGGCATCAAGGATCCGGAATCCGTCATCAAACCATCCGCGCAGTCCACCGCGCAGATTCCCGTTCCTGCTCCCGTCTCCGGCGAAATCGTCGAGCGCCTCGTGGGCCCCGGCCAACTCCTCCAGGGCGGCGCCACCCAGTGCTTTACCATCTCCAACACCAGCACCGTCTGGGTCCTCGTCAACGTCTATCAAAGCGATCTGCCTTTCGTGCACATCGGCGACTCCGTCGAAATCAACACCGAATCCTATCCCGAACTCTTTCACGGAAAAATTTCCTACATCGCTCCCGCGCTCGATCCCACCACGCGCACCTTGCAAGCCCGCATCGTCACAGAAAATCCCGCCAAGAAATTGAAGCGCGACATGTTCGTCACCGCTCTCGTCAATGCCGGCTCCATCCCCGACGCTATCTCCGTTCCCGACGCCGCCGTTCTCCGCGACACCGAAAATCAGCCCTTCGTCTACGTCCAAACCGATGCCAACCGCTTCGCTCGCCGCCTCGTCACGATCGGCGGCAACAACAATGGCCGCACGCAAGTCACCAGCGGCCTGAAAGAGGGCGAACGCCTCGTCGGCGACGGCAGCCTGTTCCTGCAATTCAAGAATTCCCTGCAGCACTAAGAGGAGCGCTTCGCAGCCACCGCCATGATCCATCGCATCGTCCAACTCGCTCTTCAGCAGCGCTTCCTCGTGCTCATGCTCACGATCTTAATCATCGTCGCGGGCACCTGGTCCTTCCAGCAAATGCCCGTGGACGCCTACCCCGATCTCTCGCCGCCCTTGGTTGAACTCATCACGCAATGGCCCGGCCACGCCGCTGAAGAAGTCGAACGCCTCACCACGCTCCCTCTCGAACTCGCCATGAACGGCTCGCCTCAGCTCCACGTCATGCGCTCCATCTCTCTCTACGGCCTGTCGGACATTATCTTGACTTTCAATGACGGCACCGATCCCTACTTCGCTCGCCAGGTCGTCTTCCAGCGCATCAGCGACGCCACTCTCCCCCAGGGCGTCACTCCCAGCATGGCCCCGCTCTTCAGCCCCAGCGGCCTCGTCTATCGCTACGTTATCGAGAGTCCCGATCGCTCTCCGATGGAACTCCACACCTACGAGATCTGGAATATCGAGCGTGCCTATAAGAGCGTTCAGGGCGTCGCCGATGATTCCGGTTTCGGCGGGCCCACCATGGAGTATCACGTCCTCCTGGACCCCGTGAAGCTCAACAACTATCACCTCCCCGTCGTGCAAATCGTCGCCGCGCTCAACGCCAACAACGCCAACACCGGCGGCGGCTTCTACACGCAAGGCGGACAGTTCTACTACGTGCGTGGCCTCGGCCTCGTCAAAACCACCGAGGACATTGGCGAAATCGTTGTCGCCAGCCTGAATGGCGTGCCCGTCCGCATCAAGGACATTGGCCGCGTCGAGATCGGACACGCCCCGCGCCTGGGCATCTTTGGTTTTCAGACCAAGCAGTCCAACGATGACGACGCCGTCGAAGGCGTCATCCTGATGCGCACCGGCGAGCAAACACAGAAAGTCCTCGAAGGCGTCGAGAAGAAAACCGAGGAGATCAACAAGACCCTCCTCCCGCCCGACGTCAAGGTCCGCCCCTACTACGATCGCAGCGACCTTGTTCGTGTCACCACCGATACCGTCGAAGGCAATCTTCTTCGCGGCATGATCCTCGTCTTCATCGTTCTCCTTTTCTTCCTGGTAAGCTTCCGCGCCGCCATCATCACCGCTCTCACCATCCCTCTCGCTCTCCTCTTCGCCTTTATCTTTCTCCACTTGACCGGCGAAGCCGCCAACCTCCTCTCCATCGGCGCCATCGATTTCGGCATCATCATTGACGGCACCGTCGTCATGGTCGAGAACATCTATCGCGAACTCGGCCTGCGCAAGGGCCAGGACTACAAACTCAGCGAGGTCATCCTCGCCGCTGCTCGCGACGTGGACCGCCCCATCTTTTATTCCGTCGCCGTCATCATTGCCGGATACCTCCCGATTTACGCCCTCTCGGGCCCCGCCGGAAAACTCTTTCACCCCATGGCGGACACCATGGGTTTCGCGCTGCTTGGCGCCCTGCTGTTCACCCTCACCCTCGTCCCCGTCCTGGTTTCCTACTGGTTCACCCACGGCGTTCAGGAGAAAGAGAATCGCCTCTACGAATGGTTCAAGCGCGAGTATGGTTCGGAACTCAAGTGGTGCCTCGCGCGTCCCAAGCTCACGATGCTTCTCGCGACTCTCATCTTTGGCGCCTCGCTATGCCTCATCCCCTTCATCGGCGGCGAATTCATGCCCCACCTCGATGAAGGCGCCATCTGGGTCCGCGCCACCATGCCCTACACCATTTCTTTCGAGGAAGCCGCAAAGTTCGCCCCCAAGGTTCGTGCTCTGCTGATCCAATATCCCATGGTCACGACGACCGCCTCCGAACTCGGCCGCCCCGACGATGGCACCGACCCCACCGGCTTTTTTAATTGTGAGTTCTATGTCGGCTTGAAACCCTACCGCGATAAGTCCTGGAAGTCCGGTTCCGTTCACACCAAGGAAGAGCTCACGCTGGATCTCCAGAAGAAGCTGGAAGGCTATCCCGGTGTGATTTTCAACTACACCCAGCCCGCTGAAGACGCCGTTGACGAAGCCCTCACCGGACTCAAGTCCGCCCTCGCCGTCAAAATCTTCGGCCCCGATCTCAACGTCCTCGAGAAAAAAGCCGTGGAAATCAAGAACGTTCTCGACAAAACCCCCGGCTTCACCGAACTCACCGTCGTTCGCGAACTCGGCCAGCCCAGCCTCATCATTGATGCCGATCGCGCCAAAATCGCCCGCTACGGCATCAACGTTGCCGACGTCGAAGCCGTTGTGCAGGCCGCCATCGGCGGCCAGGCCGCCACCCAGGTAATTCAAGGCGAAAAACTTTTCGATCTCGTCGTGCGTATGGACCCCAAGTTCCGCTCCGACGCCCGTGAAATCGGCAATCTTCTTGTTCCCGCTCCCGCTGGCCAGCAGATTCCTCTCTCCGAACTTGCCACCATCAAGGAATCTACCGGCGCCTCGTTCATCTATCGCGAAAATGATGCGCGCTACATCGGCATCCAGTATTCAATCGAAGGCCGCAACCTCGAAGGCCTGGTCCACGAAGGCCAGCGCAATATCGCCAAAAGCGTGACTCTCCCGGAGGGCTACCATCTGGATTGGGGCGGCGAATACAGCGAGCTTTTGGAAGCCAAGGCGCAACTCCAGGTCATTGGCCCGCTCGCCGTTTTCATCGTGTTCCTTATCCTGTTTGCGCTTTATGGCAACATCAAGTTTCCCGCCACGGTGGTCCTCAGCGTGGTCATGACCGAGCCGGTTGGCGCGCTCCTTGCCCTGAAGCTCACCCACACACCGTTCAGCGTTTCTTCGCTTCTGGGCCTCATCGTTCTGATGGGCGTCTCCGCGGAAACCGCCATCATTGACGTTTCCTATATCAACAAACTGCGCCTCGAAGGCCAGGACATCGCCAGCGCCACCTACGAAGGCTCGCTGGTCCGCCTCCGTCCCATCATGATGACCGCGCTGGTCGCCTGCCTCGGTCTTCTCCCCGCCGCGCTCTCCACGGGCGTCGGCTCGGACTCTCAGAAACCCTTCGCCATCGTCATCGTCGCGGGACTCGTCTCCCGCCTCTTCCTCGGCCGCATCGTCAGCCCCGTCCTCTACCAAATCGTAGCCCGCCAGGGCGACATCCTCCAGGTGTAGCTCACCCCTTCAGGGGTGAGGCCTTCCCCAACCTGTGCAATTTTTCTCTTGGGCCGGTTGCCCCAGGCACGGATTCAGTGCCTGGGTCTTGGGTTTCTCTTCCCTCCTCCTACCAAAGCGCCACATCAAAAAAACTGTCATCCCGACCGAAGCGGCCCGATTTTTTCCTGCGCGCCGCTTTTTGGCGCGTCGGGCCGCGGAGCGGAGGGACCCCGGCACAATCCCGGCGCCTCGACTTCCGGCACTCTTACACTTCTTCTCTGCGAACTCCGCGTCACAGCGTTTTCCTTTCTTTTCTCCTTCACTTCCTCTACCTCCTTTACCTCATCTACTTCACTCACTTCCTGATCGCTGATATCTGATATCCCTCTCCGCTTGTGCTAACTTACCCGTATCTCATCCATCGGAGCCCAACCCATGCCCCAGATCCCTCTTCGCAGCGGCGGCCCCAAAGCCCGCATCGCCGTCATCCCCGGCGACGGCATCGGCAGGGAAGTGACCCCCGTCGCCGTCGAGGTCATCAAGGCCGCCACCGCCAAGCGCAACCGCCCCATCGAATTCGTCGAGTTCAATTGGGGCGCCGACAAGTACCTCCGCGAGGGCGTCTCCCTCCCCGAAGGCGCCGTCGAGATGCTCCGCGACGAATTCGACGCCATCCTCTTCGGCGCTCTCGGCGATCCCCGCGTCCCCTCCAACCAGCACGCCGCGGACATCCTCCTCGGCCTGCGCTTCAAGCTCGATCTTTACGTCAACGCCCGCCCCACCGAACTCCTCCACCCGCGCTTCACCCCGCTACGCGATCGCACCCCCGCGGACATCAACTTCATGGTCTTCCGCGAAAACACCGAAGGCCTCTACGCCGGAGTCGGCGGCTTCTTCAAAAAGGGCACCCCCGACGAGATCGCCGTCCAGGAAGACATCAACTCCCGCAAAGGCGTCGAGCGCATCATCCGCCACGCCTTCGCCTACGCCCGCTCCAAAAAGCTCAAACGCCTCTGCATGTCCGACAAATCCAACGCCCTGACCTATGCCCACGACCTCTGGCAGCGCGTCTTCAAATCCGTCCGCGCCGAGTATCCCGATATCGATTCCCGCCACCTCTACATTGACACCCTGGCCATGGAACTCGTCCGCGACCCCAGCCAGTTCGACGTCATCGTCACCTGCAACCTTTTCGGCGACATCATTAGCGACCTCGCCGCCCAACTCGCCGGAGGACTCGGCCTCGCCCCCTCCGCCAACATCCATCCCGGCCGCACCTCGCTCTTCGAGCCCGTCCACGGCTCCGCCCCCAACATCGCCGGGAAGGGCATAGCCAATCCTTTCGGCGCAGTCCTAGCCTCCGGCATGTTGCTCGAATTTCTAGGCTGGCAAGAAGAATCTCAGGTGTTAAAGCAATCCGTGAAGTCCGCCCTAGCCGATAACATCACCACTCCCGACCTAGGCGGATCTAAACCAACACTAGAAGTCTCCAACTACCTGACCAATTACGTCGCCAAACATTCATGAATTACTTGAAGTAGCAAGGTGATATCAGATACCAGGAACCAGGAGGTTGCCCCAGGCACGGAGTTTGTGCCTGGGTCTTGGGGTTCTCCCGCCATCCTCACGGGAACGCCATTCTCCCGAATGGCATCTTTCTTTCTTCCTACTCAAAACTGACCACTTACAACTGCCTACTTCCGCCTCACCATCGCTGTAATCCCCAGCCCAATCAGGAATCCCCCGATGTGCGCCCAGAACGCCACGCCTCCACGCGCCGCCGTCCCGAGCTGGCCGACCCCCTCCAAAAACTGCAGCACAAACCAATACCCCAAAATCAAGTAGGCCGGCACGGGAAGCAGGAAGATGAAGAAGAACGTCAATATGCGATTCCGCGGGAAGAGCAGTATGTACGCGCCCATCACCCCGCTGATCGCGCCGCTGGCCCCAATCGCCGGGTAGGGCGAGCCCAAATTGAAGAGCACATGCACCAACCCCGAGCCGATCCCGCACACGAGATAAAAGACCAGATACCCCAGGTGCCCGAAGTAGTCCTCCACGTTATCCCCGAAGATCCACAGGAACAGCATGTTTCCCAGCAGATGCATCAGCCCGGCATGCAAAAACATGCTTGTGAGGAGCGGCTCGAACGCCGTCTGAAACCCCACATGTCCGCCCAGGAATTGCGCCACGTGAGCGGGGACGGTGCCGTTGGCCATGATGAAGTGCTGCTCGGCGCGCGCCGGCATGCTCAGCTCATAGATGAAAACCGCCACGTTCGCCAGGATCAACGCGATGTTGACGAAGGGCGTGGTGCGCGTCGGGTTGATGTCCTTCAGCGGAATCATCGGTCAGCGGGGCAGCGCGGCGGATTGCAAGTCATGTCCATGAAGACGGCCCCAGAGTAGCCGAAAGCCACAGAAACGCAAAGCCCGGCTCGAGTGGGCCAGGGGCAGGGAAGCGTGTCCTATAATGTTTCCGCGTCAGGTTGTGAGTTAACATAATCTGAAGCCCCTCAAAAATGGCACTTTCCCCAATCTTTGTGTGGTACGCCGCCATTTTGGAGTGCGGCGGCTCGCCGCCGCTTTTGCGATTGCAACCGCACCTCACAATCCACCGTTTGGGCGATGTTGTGAGCACCGTAAAAGCGGGAGCAAGCGCCCGCACTCCAATTGGCCATCAGCAGGCATCCATCTTGGAAATGTCGGCGGGCCGACAATTTCCACCTGGCATGTTTGCAAATCATTGCGATGCTCCCCCGGTGTATGGTAAGTAAGTAGGTCCTGCATGTGCGCGCACGGGACGCAGTTTACCCCTGTGCCTGATTTCTCTTTTGGCGCGCTGACAACCGATGCCTGCCCGCGAAACGGAAGCCATCATTCTGAAGACTTTCCCGCTGGGTGAGGCGGATCGCCTGGTCAGTTTCCTGGGTCGTTCGTCGGGCCGCATGCGGGGTGTAGCCGC
>Ga0074045_10003226_pt1 | contig 14763 bp, 15 predicted proteins | sample BogForMeECP23OM2_FD_94442 | JGI IMG/M metagenome (GOLD analysis project Ga0074045, IMG submission 94442) | Bog forest soil microbial communities from Calvert Island, British Columbia, Canada - Bog Forest MetaG ECP23OM2 | ecosystem: Environmental > Terrestrial > Soil > Wetlands ...
CCCCACGAGCCGTACAAAATCAGACCACCGATGAGAAAACTGACCGCCGGGTCCGCCCCATGCCATCCCGTCAGATAAGTCGTGGCGCCCGCCAGCAACACGCCGCCGCATCCGATCAGATCGGACAGGACGTGCAGGAAAACCGCCCTTTGCGCCATCCCGACGCGGCCTTCGTGCGCAGCTCCGAACGTCAGCCACGCGGAGAAGCTGTTGACGATCATTCCGACGAGCGCGATCGCCATCATTATGGGTGCGCGCACCGGCGGCGGATTACGCAAGCGTGACGCCGCCTCGAACCAGATAAACGCCACCAGCATCCAGAGGAACAGTCCGTTGAAGAGGGCGCCGAGAATCTCCGCCCGCAAATAGCCGTAGGTTTTGCCTGAAGTGGCCGGCCGCGCCGCAATCCACAGGGTCAGGAGGCTCAGGCAGAGCGCCGCGATATCGGTGAACATATGCACCGCGTCGGTCAGCAGCGCGAGACTGTTGGCGTAGAAGCCGCCGACCAGCTCGGCGGCGAAGTAGGCGACCGTAATCGTGAGGACGACGCGCAGGCGATGCTGCTCGAGCGCGAGAGGACTGCTGTGATGATGGTCGGTTGAGCTCACGATCGGCTTCTCGCGCACCAGCGGTTGTACGTGCCGTGACGTTCGGGCGGCGCATAATCGAAGCGCCGGCCGCGCCGCGTCCTAATCGTACTCGAGCAGCGCGGCGCAGTTGACCGGGGCGAGCCGCTGGCGGCCGCCCAGCGCCTTTAACTCAATCACAAAAGCGCAACCAGCAATCTCTCCACCGAGCTTGTGCACCAGACGAACGGCCGCGAGCGCCGTGCCGCCGGTGGCCAGCAGATCATCAACGATCAGCACGCGCGACGCGGGCGCGAAGCTGTCGGCATGCATATGGAGTGAAGCGGTCCCATATTCCAGATCGTAGTCTTCCGTCACGGTCTCATACGGTAGTTTGCCGGGCTTGCGCGCGATCGTCAGGCCGACCCCGAGGCGGTAGGCTACCGGGGCGCCGATGATAAAGCCCCGCGACTCGATTCCGAGTACGCGGTCAACCTTGCCAAGCCAGGGCTCGGCAATCTGATCGACCACGGTGGCCAGTCCGTGCGCGTCGCTAATCAGGGGCGTGATATCGCGAAAAAGAATCCCCGGTTGGGGGAAATCGGGGATATCACGGATGAATTTCTTTAGTTCGATGGCGGCGATCATGATACTTCCCCGAGTGGTTCCTCTCTTACGCGGTCGCCCGGAAAGGCATCCGCATGGCCGCTACGAAAGGCGGCTCATCCAGAATACTAGTAGGCGGTGTTGCGGGCAAAGCTAATCCCGCTGCTCGGCCCGGGCGCGGGCAGGTAGCCGATCGGATTCTGCGGATGGTTATTATAGCGGACCTCGAAGTGCAGATTAGGTCCGCTGGCGCGGCCCGTCGCCCCCAGTTCGGCAATCTGCTCTCCCCGGGTAACCTGCTCGCCTTCACGCACCAGGTTGCGCTGATTGTGGCCGTAGACGGTCACGTAACCATCGTCGTGCTGCACGATCACCACGTTGCCATAGCCATGCAGGCGTCCGGCGAAGATTACCCCGCCGTTATCGGCGGCGCGGACGGGAGTCCCGGCCGGGGCCGCAATATCGATCCCCTCGTGCATGACCCCGCCCCGCATCCCGAAAGGTGACGAGAGCACCCCCGCGATCACCGGCCAGGCGAACTGGCGATCCGCGCGCGGGGCGAGCCATTCATCGGGGACGCCGGTGATCGAGGCCGCAGCCAGCGGATGGCCGGGAATTACGAGGATTTGGCCGACGGCGAGGTTGCGCGCATCGCTGAGGCCATTGGCGGCCATCAAGGTACCCGGGCTGACGCCGTACTGACGCGCGATATGGTAAACGGTTTCGCCCGGCGCGACCGTATGCGTCCGCCGGCGGCCGCTCGCCGCGGAGCCGTAGACACTGTCTCGCGAAGATCCGGTGTCGGCCGACATGCAGCCGGCCGCCAACGTTACGACGCAAAACAGGAGCCCGAGACAGCACCCGGTACGGGCAAGATGGCTTTTCCGCCGCTTCGCCACTCCACCACCACACCACCCTTCATCGACTTCACGCCGTTATCGACTTCACGGTCACTCCTGAAAGCCGTAGCGACCGGTCATCCGCACAAAGCGACACTCTCCGAAATATTCCTCTTGCCAGGAGCCGTCAATCCGTTGGATACGGACCAGGGTCTGCAGTTCGTCCTCACCGACCGGCGCGACCAGACTACCCTTCGGGGTAAGCTGGCCGAGCAACGGCCGTGGAATTCCTGGCATCGCCGCCGTGACCAGGATCACATCGAAGAAAAGTTCTTCGGGCCAGCCGAGCGACCCGTCGGCGATCCGCTGATGGACGTTGGTGATCCCGAGCGCAGCCAGCGTGGCGCGCGCCCGGTCGTGCAGCGACGGAAGCGCTTCGACGGAGTAAACCTCGCGCGCCAACCGGGCCAGTATCGCCGCTTGATAGCCCGAGCCGGTGCCGATCTCGAGGACGCGTTCAACGCCGCTCAGCTCGGCGACCTGACACATCACGGCGACCATGTAGGGCTGCGAGATCGTCTGACCATGGCCGATCGGCAGAGGGCCGTCGTCGTAGGCGTGATCGGCAAGCTGCGGCGGGATGAAGCGTTCGCGCGGGGTCGCGCGTATCGCGGCCAGCACCCGGGCGTCCCTGATTCCGCGTGGTTCGAGTTGTTCCACTACCATACGCTCGCGAGCAACCGAGAAATCAATCGCCATTGTCCGCCTATACCGCCCTTAAGCCTGCGCAAATTATAACCCTGTGGCCAACTTATCGGTAGCCCGGAGCGCCGCGGGAGGAGTTGCAACGTGACGGTAGAGCATTTGCCGAGGGACTTCGCTAGAATAATGCCCTGTAGCTATGGCAGACGAAAAAGCTCGACCCGTTCGGCCGGCCGTACCCCGCGGCAAGTTCATTATGGTGCGTCATGGGGAAAGCGAAGGCAACCGCGATCGCCGCTTCACGATTACGACGGAGACCCCGCTAACTGACCGCGGGCGGCAACAGGCGCGCGTTGCGGCGCGGCGGATCGCCCAACTGTTTCGCCCCGAAACCATCGTTTCGAGTCCGTTCACCCGGGCCCGTCAGACCAGCGCGATCCTCGCGGAGGAGCTGCGCCTGCCGATCGAAATCGTCCACGATCTCCACGAGCGCGACCTCGGCTGTCTGAAAGGACAATCTTACGAGGCCCTGCGCGAGATGGTGCGTACCGACCCGGGATACGACCCGACCAACGGCTGGGCCTGGAAGCCGGAGGGCGGTGAGAGCTACGAAGACGTGCGCCAGCGCGTGATCGTGGCGATCGAGGAACTCCGCAACCGCTACGCCGGTCGCGAGATTGTCGTCGTCAGCCACGGCGGCGTGATGCTCTCCGTGTGGGCGCATATTGCCGGCGCCTGGCACGGTGCTCATCTGCCCCCGAACTGCGGGATCGTGCTGGTCGAACACGATCACCAGCAGCTTTATCCACCGCTAATCGTCGAAGGTCTGGCCGAGGGCGAAATCGGCTGAAACGCGGTCAGCGATATTCCCGTCGACGGCTCAGCGGCCGCCGCTGCGAATCCTATTGATATCGACCAAGCCGGTCTGCACGGTCAGACCGCCATCGACGATGATCGCCTCGCCCGTGATGAACGACGCCTCGTCGGAGGCCAGGAACAACACCGTATTCGCGATTTCATCGGGTTCGCCGATCCGGCCGAGGGGCGCAGCCTCACCCTGCAGGCGGCGGAACTCGTCCGCCCGGTTGCCCGCGATAAGCTCGGGCGCCCGGGTATTGATCGCGCCGGGACAGACGCAATTGACGCGGATCTTATGGCGCGCATTTTCCATCGCGGCCGCGCGCGTCAGGTTGATCACGCCGGCTTTGGCCGCGTTATACGAGCCGAGACCGTAGTCGCCCCGCGTTCCCGAGATCGAAGCCGTGTTGACGATTGCGCCGCCGCCGCGCTCGCGCATGACCGGGATACTGTACTTGATACCGAGGAAAGTGCTGGTCAGCGTCACGGCCACGACGCGATTCCAGCTATCGAGCGAAGTCTCCTCGAGCGAAGCGACCTCGGCATACCCGGCATTATTGAACATGACGTCGAGGCGGCCGTAGTTGTCGAGCGCGAGCCTGATCGCCGCCTGCACGCCTTCGGGATCCGAGGCGTCCATCTTGATCATCGCCGCCTTGGCGCCGGCGGCGCGGATTTCCGCGGTCACCTTTTCCGCGCGCGTCCCGCTCAGATCCGCGACGATCACTGCGGCCCCTTCGCGGCCGAAGCGCCGCGCCGTCGCCGCGCCGATTCCCGACCCGCCGCCCGTCACGACCGCGACCCGTCCTTCGAGTTTTCCCGCCATGATGAAGTCCTCCCAGTTACCGCGTAGCGCGACCGTTACAGCCAGGATCCCACCGCCCGCCACGCGGGCTTGCGGGACAGGGCCCGGCTGCGGCACACTTTGCCGCACAATTCCTCACGTGAGCAACCGGTAGTCTAATACGATGCATTACGATCCAAGAAAAGGAAACGGCGGCCTGCCCCACGATCCTCTGACCGCGTTGATTGTGCCGCGGCCTATCGGCTGGATCTCGACGATCAGCCCGGCCGGTGTGGTGAATCTCGCGCCCTACAGCTTCTTCAACGCCGTGGCGGGTAATCCGCCCTTCCTGATGTTCGCGAGCGGCGGGCGCAAACATTCGCTGCACAACGCCGAGCATTCCGGCGAGTTCGTCCACAGCCTGACCACCTGGGAGTTGCGCGAAGAGATGAATCTCAGCTCCGCGGCGGTCGGACCCGAGGTGAGCGAGCCCGAATTCGCGAAGCTCGAGATGGCGCCGTCGGTCGTGGTCAAACCACCGCGCGTAAAGCGATCACCGGTGGCCTTTGAGTGCAAATTCATGAAGAGCGTTGATCTGCCGGGGCGCGACGGCAAGCCGCATATGTTCGAGATCGTGATCGGCGAAGTCGTGAGTATCTATATCGACGACGCCGTTATCAAAGACGGCATCGTCGATTTATCGGCAAGCCGCCCGATCGCCCGCCTCGGGGGAGCCGATCTGTACACCGTCGTCGATGCGATTTTCAAAATGAAGCGGCCGCCGCAATAAGCGGGCTGACGGCCCGATCAGACGACCGCCCCCCGCGCTCGTGTGGATCGTTTGGCCGGTTATCTGCCGGCTGGCGGGGATGCACAGGAACAGGATCGCCGCCGCGACATCCTCGGGCTGCGACACGCGATGGAACAGGTTTTCCAACGGCCCGCTTGAGGCCGCGCGCTGGAGCGCGTCCGCGTCGCCGATCATGCGGGTCATCGCGGTCGCGGTTACCCCCGGCGCCACCGCGTTCACATTGATATCGTAGCGGGCCAGCTCGGCCGCGGCGCTGCGGGTCAATTGCACGAGCGCGGCTTTGGAACTGGCGTAGGCGATGGGCGAATTTTGCGCGCGGAACGCCGAACTTGAGCTGATATTCACGATACGTCCGCCACCGCCGCGATCGATCATGTGGCGCGCGACGTGTTTCATCATCAGCATCGCGGCCTTCAGGTTGACCGTGTGGATCAGGTCCCAGGTCTCGTCGTCGGTATCCAGCAGCGTTTGAAAACGCGCGACGCCGGCGCAATTCACCAGAATGTCGATACGGCCGAACCGGCGGATCACGTCGTCGACCACGCCCGCGAGGAGTTTGGTCTGGGCGAGATCGATCGCGATCGCGAGGGCGTCGCCGTGGGCCGCGTCAATTTCGGCCGCGACCTTGGTACTCCCGGCCGCGTCGCGGTCGAGCACCGCCATCGCCGCCCCCGCGCCGGCCAGAGCGAGCACGGTCGCGCGCCCAATTCCCGACGCGCCCCCGGTTACGATCGCGACTTTGCCGGAAAGCTCATTGCTCATTGCGACGCTCCCCCAGGACGAAGACCGCCCTCACGAATTCCGTGTCACGACGCCTTCGAGAATATTGACCTTGCCGGCGAATTCGTCGAGATCGACCTCGAGTGTTTCGAGGATACTCGCGGTCTGCCGCCAGTGACCGATAATCACCAGCAGCTCGACGATTTCGCCCGCGCCCAGATGCCGCTTCAGGCCTTCGAGCGTCGCCCGGCTGCCCTTGACGTTGGCGTTGACCTCGTCGGTGAATTGGAGCACGAGCCGTTCGAGTTCGCTGAAGCAGGTGGCCGACGGCCAGTCCTCAATCGCGGCAATTTGCGCCTCCGTCACGCCGACATACTTCGCCGGCGGCACGTGCTGCGTCCATTCGTAGACCGAATGACAGACTTTAGCCGTGCGCAGGATAGCAAGTTCGCGCAAGCGCGGGTCGAGCTTAATTTGCGTCATCAGAGCGTTGCTGAGCCGGCTGCGCGCGGGAAAGATCTCCTGTGCGTTCGCGGTTATCCGCTGCACGTTGAGCACGATCGGGCGTCGGAGGACTTTGGCCACGTCGGGCGACGCGTCTTTCTCGTCAAGGTAGGGTAACAGGGCCATCGCGGGTCTCCTTCAATGTGCCTGCCGATGAACAAACTCGATTATTTTCTCGATTGCCTTGGCCGAAGCGGGCGCCGCAGGTTGGCGCACGATGAAACCCTCGGCGACGTCATCGAACAGTTCGAGCTCGAGCTGCCCGCCCGCCTTGCGATAGGCCGTGACGAAGCGCTCCAGATGGGGCCGCGGATGCGCCACGTCAAGCACGCCCTGCACGTAGAGGGACGGCGGCAGCGTCGCGCGCTCGCCGCGTTCGAGCGCCCGGGTCGGATTGCCTTCGGCCATCTCGGCCTCGTCCTTCCAGTATTTGTCGTGCAGCGGCAGGACCAAGTCGACGACTTCCGGATAGGGTTTGCCCTTGGCCCGGAGCGCTTTCGCGTATTGATAACGCCCGAGCGGATCGATCACCGGCCAAAGCATCACGACACAGTTGACGGTCGCGTCGACTTGCGGCCCCTCGGTTTTGAGCGGGATCGAGCTATAGCGCGGGTCGGCGGGGCGCATCGCGGCGAGCATCGCCTGATGGCCGCCGCTCGAACTGCCCATCACGCCGACCCAATCCGGGCGTCCGCCGAACTCGCCGACATGGCGCTTGGCCCAGCGGATTCCATAGTTGATATCGGCCATCGAGGCGGGGTAGGGCGCCACCGGCGGCATGCGAAAATCGAGCGCCACCACGATCACGCCGCTGCGCGCCAGCGGTTCGTTGACCGGCGCGTCATTCTTGCGGTCCATCAGGCACCAGGCGCCGCCATGAACTTCGACTATCGTCGGAAACGGCCCGGCGCCCTGCGGCTTGAAGAGACGCGCCAGAAGCGGCTGGCCATTGTGGCTAAGATATTCAACGTCGGCGACTTCGATCGCATAGCTTTGGTTGGTGGCCATGATGATATGCTCCTCCCTCGCAGCGTGGCGGCTTCGAGGGTAGGCTGCGCTCTGAGGGCGGTTGCAGTCAAGGAATCCGGGACCAGCCGCAGACTCTCATCGCACGGAAAGCAGATGGCTGACGATACTCGCGATTTGATAGGCAAAGTCTTCGTGGCGGAGAGCCCGGTCGAGGTGACAGCCGAAATGATCATCGCGTTTTGCGCGGCGATCGGCGAGACCAATCCACTGCATGTCGACGCCGAGTTCGCGAAGAGCGGACCGTACGGCCGGATCGTCGCGCCGCTCTCGATCTCGGGGAGCTTTCGCGCGTCGGAGGATATTTTCGATTATCTGCCGCGCAACGAGCGGCGCCTGCTGGGCTCGATGGAACTCGAGTTCCTGGCGCCGATCGGCGCCGGCGACAAGATCAAGATCGCATCCGAGGTCGCGGAGATCTACGAAAAGACCGGCCGCAGCGGCGCGCTCACTTTCACGGTGATCCGCTCGACGCTAACCAACCAGGATGGCGTGGTCGTCACGCGCATCGATCATCGCTTCACCGCCCGCAAGGGCCGTCATGCCGCCGAATAGGATGAGGGCGAGCGCGTCGCGCCCGGTCTCACTTAGGCTCTCAGCGGCTCAAACTGCCGGAGGCAAACCCCTCGAGGGTGGCGGTGGCGAGCACGGTGCCGTCCTCGGCGACGATATCAAACAGATTGCCGTCAACCGCCTTGCATAGGAAAAGCACCGTCGAACCCTGCGCGCCGCCGTATTCCATGTGAATCTCGCCCGCGGGAGCCTGACCGCGAAAGCCGGGCCGGCGGGTCTTATGGAGAGTCTGGGTTTCCGTGGTCTCGACGATGTGATGCTCGCCTTCAATGACCCATGTTGCGGTTCGCCCGAGATGCCGATGGTAGTGGCAGTAGGCGTTGGGCTCCCACTTCGCGAGGAACTCGATTGTTCCAGCGGCCCGGTCAACGCGGGTGACCGCCACGGAATAGTCGATCGGATAATCGAATTTGGGACTACCCTTCAGGTTTATCCAGTCCAGATGGTTGGATTGAAGACGGGCAAGGATGTCCGCGGAGAAATCTCCTATCGTGTGATCGGTCGTGCCGGTCTGCCCGTTCAATTGCATCGTCATAAAATGAACTCCATTTCCTGCACGCTAGACCCTGCAGCCGCGATCAGCTCGAGTCGCGCGCCCGGTTATATACTTTGTCAGGCGCGGGCGCTACGCAGCTCTTCGCCGCGAGTTTACGCCGCGGCGGGGGGGACCATCGCGATTTTGCCCGCGATCGTGTTGTTCTCCATCAGATTCTGCGCGTGGGCGATCTCCCGCAGCGGCAGCACCTTGCCGACCACCGGCTTGATCAGACCGCGCTCGACGAAGCGCATCGCGTCGATCAGTTCGCCCTTGTTGCCCAAATGCGAACCCAGATAGTTCTGCTGCTTGTTCCACAACAGGCGGATATCGAGATGGGCGTCGAAGCCCGAAGTGGCGCCGCAAGTCACGATCGTGCCGCCCCATTTGAGGCATTGCATCGAGATTGGCCAGGTATCGGCGCCGGTATGCTCGAAAACGATATCTGCGCGGCGTCCCCCGGTAATCTTGCGCACCTCCTGAAAGACGTCGTGCTTCTTGCGATGGAGCAAAAACTCCGCGCCCAGCTTGCTGCACAGTTCGAGCTTGTCGTCGCCCGAAGCCACCGCGATCGGACGGGCGTTGTAGAGTTTCGCGATCTGCAGCGCCATCACCCCGAGGCCGCCCGCCGCGCCCCAGACCAGCACGAAGTCGCCCGCCTGAATCCGCGCGCGCGTCACCAGCATCCGCCATACGGTGACCAGTACGAGCGGCATCGTGGCCGCCTCGACGTGGGTCAGATTCCTGGGCTTGGGCAGCACGTTGACCGCCGGCACGCGGCAGTAATCACCGTGCGCGCCGTCGAGCGGGCCGGTCTGAAAGCCCCAAATCTTGAAATCCGGACAGAAAAATTCCTCGCCCCGCGTGCAGTGGTCGCATTGACGGCAGGCGATGCCGCAGTGCACGACGACTTCGTCGCCCACCTTCACGTTATGAACTTCGCTGCCGGTTTCGACCACCACGCCCGACGCGTCGGAACCCGAGATATGGGGCATGATGATCTTCATGCCGGGCAGGCCGCGCCGCGCCCAGATATCGTTGAAGTTGCAGGCCGACGCCTTGACCTGCAGGACCACGTCGTTGGGCCCCGCCTTCGGCACGGCCACGTCCGCGTACTTCAAGACTTCGCAGCCGCCGTTCTGGTCGAAAAGAATCGCCTTCATCCGTTGCTTGCTTCCTTTAACTCAACTGGTGGATAGAGGTGGCCGGGTCTGCAAGAACTACACGTTTATCAGACTTTTGACAAGATGTCCCAATTAAGTGCTATTCTGCTATCTTTGGGCTAGTTTGATCGTCGATGGAGAATCAAGGCAAAGAATATCCCTGCGTCCGGCAGAAAAATGCGCGCCGTCGGCGAATTACTTGACGACTAATCTGGCCGAAAGGCTCAAGCAAAACTAAGATAGCACGGCAGCCGACCGCGCGGAAAAAAACCTGGTTCCGCGCAGGCGTGATTAGCTTACTGGGAGATTACTCTAGAATGTTCATTCTCGACCAAGGCGCCCGCGTCGTGATTCCCCGCACGGAGATGACCTATCCGGGCCACAGCATGAAGCTCCATCAAAATGCCGCCGATCCGGTGAAGTCGCCGGTGGATCATGTGATGGCGGATTTTGAAGATGCCTGCCCCTACGAGTTCAAGGGCGAAAAAAGCCGCAAGACGATGGTCGAGGCGTTGAACACGCTCGACTTCGGCCAGAAGGTCGTTACCGTGCGCCCCAACAATATCCATTCGCCCTTCTTCAAGGGTGACATGGAGGCGATTGTGCTCGGTGCGCCGAACCGCTTCCACGGTATCATGCTGCCGAAGACGCGCGGTCCCGAGGAGATCAAAGAGGTCGCGAAGTTGCTCGACGATCTCGAAAAGCGCGGCGGATGGAAATACCGGATCCAGATCGAATCGCTGATCGAAACGCCGCAGTCGCTGGTGAAGGCCTATGATATCGCGACGGCCTCGGATCGCATGGCGGGTCTGGTTTTCGGTATCGCGGATTTCGCCGCCAATATTGGCGTGCGCGAGATCGTCGAGCATCAGAACCAGAACTTCCACTACGCCAAGCAAGCGACCGTGGTGGCAGCCAAAGCGGCCGGGCTCCACGCTGTCGATAACGTCTACCTGAAGCTCTGGCGCAAGGAGGACTCGCCGGAGCGGGTCGCCGAGATTCAGCGCGGCTTGCGTGAGAAGAATCAAGGCGCGGCGGCCCTCGGGATGGACGGCACCTGGGTGATCCATCCGCAGCAGGCGCCGATCTGCAATGAGTGTTACACGCCCAACACGGATCAGGTCGAGGAAGCGCGCCGGGTAATCCGGCTCTATCACGAGAAGGGCGGCGGCTCGATGGCTGATCCGAAGAGCGGCGAGATGATCGACGAGGCGACGATCAAGATCGCGCTGATGGACCTGGCGAAGGGCGCGCAGGCCGGGATGGTCGGTCAGACCGAGCTGAAGGACTGGTCGGCAAAGAGCAAGGCGATCACCGGCTACGACATCCTCGAGCTGATGAAGCGCGTCGCGTAAACTTTATTTTGGCCGCGGCTCCCGGGGGGCGGCCGAGTCCGCGAGGCGCGGCCTCAATCCAACCGCCCCCTCCAACTGTGGAACGCAACTCGCAGACTCGTTTGCTCGTTCCGCTTCGCTCCACTGGCGCTCGCCCGCCCCCTGTTCCGTGCCTCCAGCACGGTCATTCTCAATTATATGAGCGCCGCCGGGGAACCCCGGCGGCGCTCCGCTGTTTGTGAATAAACGCGGCGGCGACAGCCGTTACATGAGCTTGAAGGCCCGCGCGACGTTCTCGCCCAGCACGCCCCGGCGCGCGGTCGCGGTCATTCCCGCCACCATCCCGCGCAACTCCTCGAGATAGTCACCCGGATGATCCGGATGGGGGTAGTCGCTTGCCCAGAAGAACCGATCCTCGCCGACCAGTTGGGTCATCGCGGCGATCGAGCGTTCGTCCGGATCCGCCGAAATGTAGCATTGCCGCTTGAAGTAGTAGGACGGCGGCTCCTTGAGCTGCACCGTGCCGCCGAGCCCGGTGTGCCGATAGATGGCGTCGCCGCGATCCAGCCAGTAGCCGATCCAGCCGGCGCCCGATTCGAGCACGACCACGCGCAGTCGGGGAAAGCGATCGAACACGCCGTACTGGAAGAAGGTTGCGAAGGCGTGCCCCACGCCCTGCGCCGCAAAGAGATCAAAATACCAGTCGGCCCAGGCCATCCCGTCGAACCGCTGATGGATACTGAAGGCGGCGGGTTCGAGCCCCGGATGGATCGCGATCGGGACGTCGAGGTCCTGCGCCGCCGCGAAAAAGGCGTCGTGATCCGGATGGCCGTGGGGCTTGCGCGTGATGGTGTAGGGCGCGACAAAGGCGCCCTTGCAGCCGGCCTTGACCGCACGCTCAAGCTCGCGCGCCGCCTCCGCCGGATCGCCCAACGAGAGATGCGCGATCGGCACGAGGCGCCCGCCCGAGTCGCCGCAGAAATCGGTAATCCAGCGGTTGTAGGCCCGGCAGTGCGCGCTCGCCAATTCGCGATCGAACAGCTCGGCTTCCCAGAGCAGCCCGAGCGTCGGATAGATCACCGACTTGGCCATCCCTTCCGCATCGAGGATATCGAGCCGCTCCCGCATATCCATCGCCCCGGGGGCGCATCCGGAGAGATAGGTATCTTCGCGGCGGCCGGTATTGAGGCTGTCGAAGGCCGCGTGTTTTTCCTGCGCCTTGGCATAGAGCTCCTTGCGCCGGCCGGCGTTGAAGTCGCCGACTTTTTCGCCCAGCTCGCGCAGCTTCTTCATGCCGCCCAGCGAATGCAGCAGCGCCGAACTGGTCAGCTCGGCCCTCTTGCCGTCGATTTCGAGAAATTCGAAGCCGTCGGGACCAACGCCGATCCGCGTGGCGCGCTCCCGATAGCGGGGCTCCAGATAACGCTCGAACAGATCCGCCGGCTCGAGGATGTGGCCGTCGGCATCGATCAGCAGCTCTTCGTGAGCCATATTCTTGCCTCCGTCAAAGGTTTCGAAAGTTAAGTGTCAGAGAACAACTGATTATCGGTACACCGCCGATAGGCCGCTTGGCAAGCGGCGGCTGCTAGAGTTACGGCTCGAATCCTTGCACGCAAATTGACACTCCCTAGTGGCGTGACCGCAGCGTACAGTGGGGCCTGTCTTTGGCGAAGCCGAAGGGACGTGGACTCGGCGGCGATGGCACAGCGATTTTCTCGGAGGCAGCGGGGTCCGAAAGGAAGTTTACGTGAAAGATGCTCAAAAGCCCGACCACATCAGTTTAAGCAACCTGGTGGATCGACTCAGGGAGGGGTGGTTCGTCATTCCTGACTTTCAGCGAGAATTCGAATGGCGACCATGGGATATCCGCGACCTGATGCGTTCGATTTTTCTCGACTATTACATTGGTAGCCTGCTGTTGTGGAAAGGAAAGAAGGACAACTTCGAGGCGCTATCGTGTGAACCTATCTACGGCTTCGAAGGCAAAGGCAGATCTGAGTACATTGTATTGGACGGCCAGCAGCGTTTGACGGCGATGCACAATGTATTCTTGGCACCGGATAAGCCGCTTCCGTATCGAGCCAACAGGTTCTTCTATTTTGTACATGTAGACAAATTCATGGCGGAGCAGTACGACGAGGCCTTCGAATACGATTGGCTAACCCGTCGTTGGTCGAAAAAGCTCGACGACCGCGAAGCGCAGTATGCCGAACACATCTTTCCCCTGTATGTCATTGGCCGAGGTGGTTGGGAACTCCCAAATTGGGTCCAAGGCTACTATCAGTTCTGGCGCGACAAGTCCGTGGTGGCAGAGAATCAAGATGATCATGCCGCGCACAAGGCCGCTGCAATGCATGCCGAAAACGCGAAGGCCTTTGGCGAGCACCTGAGGGAGATCACTCAGCAATACCAAATCTCGTATATCGAGCTGGATAAGGATCTTGAAATCGACAAGGTTTGCGACATCTTCACGCAGATCAATAGCCGAGGCGTACAGCTAGATACCTTCGATCTGATCAACGCTTTGCTAAAGCCGAAAGGCTTGAAACTCAAGCAGATGTGGCGAGATGCAGCAGTCAAGCTGGAGTTCGTCGACACTGAAAGGATGAACGTTTACATCCTCCAGGTGATGTCAATACTTCGTCAGGGATACTGTTCGCCCAAATACCTCTACTTCCTGATGCCTGGCCAAGAAAAGCCGCTGCGCGACCCGGACGGAACCAGACGCAAAGAAGTGCTCGTCTCTGACACCGCTGATTTCGAGAAACTTTGGCAAGAAGGCGTCGGAGCACTTGAAGCCGCTGTAAAGCTCTTACGACACCCTCAGGAATTCGGTGCGATATCCTCAAGCTATCTTCCCTACGTCTCAATTCTTCCGGTCTTTGCCGCTCTCCAAGGACACGCAAGAATCTTGCCGGCGAATCGTCAGCTCGATGCGCAGCGCAAGATCCGCCACTGGTACTGGGCTTCCGTTTTCACAAATCGCTATTCTGGTTCCGTCGAGTCTACCAGCGCGCGCGACTTTCTGGATCTGAAGACGTGGATCGAAAACGATGACGCTGAACCCCCGCTCCTTCTTGAGTTTAAGACACGATTCAAAAGTCTTGATCTTCGAAAAGAAATAAAGCGGGGCACGTCCGTCTACAACGGAATCTTCAATCTGCTCGTAATTCAGGGTGCACGTGACTGGATGACCGGCAACGTTCCACAACATGGCGACTTGGACGACCATCACATCGTTCCCGCATCCTGGGGAGAGAAGCAGCTCAAAGGCAATCTAATTCACACGATTTTGAATCGAACACCCTTGAGTGCGGACACGAATCGGAATGTCATTAAAGAGCGGTTGCCAAACGCTTACCTCCCCGAGCTCATGAAGGAGAGCGGCGAGAAGTCGGTGCGCGCGGTACTTGAATCGCATTTCATCTCGCCAGGTGCGCAAGAGATACTTCTTCGATCACCATTCACTTCCGATGATTTTGAGGCGTTTATTAGCGAGCGGCAGGGGACCTTGCAGGACGCGATTGAAAACCTGCTGATCAAGGAACGATTGGACTTGCCTCCCCAGCTCCGGGAGTTGGACGAAGGGATTGAAGACGTCTGGCCTGCACCCCAATTACCCGCCAGTTATAAGTAGAGTCCGCCGGTTATTTCGGCCCTCCTGGGGCGTGTCGTGTGTGGTTGTGGTTTCATGTTCATAGCAGTTTTTCCGGCCGCCCTTCACTCTCTGAGGGCGGCCGAA
>Ga0074045_10003227_pt1 | contig 14763 bp, 14 predicted proteins | sample BogForMeECP23OM2_FD_94442 | JGI IMG/M metagenome (GOLD analysis project Ga0074045, IMG submission 94442) | Bog forest soil microbial communities from Calvert Island, British Columbia, Canada - Bog Forest MetaG ECP23OM2 | ecosystem: Environmental > Terrestrial > Soil > Wetlands ...
AATTATTGTTTCGAACGCTTTGGGATGTAGCCGCGCTGGAGAAACGGCTGCAACGGCCGGCGGCCGCCTTGCAGATCCTGACGGAGCTGGCGGCCTGCCGCAATGCATTCCGGGTGCGGGCACTGGAAGAGCTTGCCAAATACTTCGAGCACACCGAACGTAACGTCGGCTTGGCGCTGGAGTTCACGTTGCAGGCGCTGCAGTATGAGCCGTCAGAGGAGCTCGCGCGCCGCCGTCTGCGACTGGAGAAGCGCGCGAGAGCACCGAAGCCGAAGCGGCTGTTCAAGCAGATTTGATTTCAGTCCAAGAGATGTCGCGCTGTTTCTGCGCCGCTCCCAGGATGGGACGAAACCACTCGCCTCGCGCGAGGACTTTGTCGGGAGTGTAGAACGTCTCGTTATTACACAGTGCTTCTGGCAGAATTGCCTGCGCGCACCGGGAGCCTGATGTTGCGCAAACGACCCTATTCGAGACGCGGCGTAAAGACTCTCTTGACATGATATAGTGAAATCACTATATTGATCCGGCATGACTGATGAACCGCCTTTCAAGCCTGTGGTTTGGATCGGATCGAGCCGCAAGGATTTGCGCGAGTTCCCCGACATCGTGCAGGATCACGTGGGCTATGCCCTATATGTCGCACAGCAAGGCGGCAAGCATCGCGACACAAAACCTTTGAGTGGTCTTGGCGGGGCCGGGGTGGTGGAAATCATCAAGGACTATCGCGGCGACACGTTCCGCGCCGTGTATACGCTGCGATATCAGGGGGCCGTATATGTGCTTCACGTCTTCCAGAAGAAATCCAAGACCGGGCGGGAAACGCCGCGCCGGGATACGGAGTTGATTAAACAACGGCTGCGCGAAGCCGAACAGATTGCAAAAGGGGGAAAGCCATGAACAAAAAAAGCTACGAAATCGGGGGCCGGAATGTCTTCAAGGATATCGGGGTGCCGAATGCAGAAGAGCATCTGGTGAAGGCGCAACTGGTGTTCAAAATCGACACCATCATGAAAAAGCAGCGGATGAGACAAACGGAAGCCGCTGCCCTGTTTGGCGTTCGCCAGCCTGACATATCGAAGATGCTCCGCGGCGAGTTCCGGCAATTCTCGGTTGAGCGGCTTTTGCGGTTCCTCGTCAAACTGGATCAGGATGTTGAAATTGTTGTAAGGCCACGCCGCGACAGGCATAACGCTCCGGCGCTGCACGTCTCTTAAGGACCTTTGTGAGACATGCGGCCTGCCGGGTTCACGGTCTCAATTTGCGCGTAGTTGTGAATTACCGTTCCGATTGTGTCGGGAGAGGTTCCCAGGTCATTGAGAAGGGCTGCGACCAGCCATTTCAAGAAGACGAGCGTAGCGGCAATCTCTATTGCCCAGAATTTCACGCGGCGCCGTTTGCGACCGGAGAAGCGCGCGAAAGCGCCGAAGTCTCGAAGAGGCTGTTCAAGCAGATTTGATTTCGGTCCAATAAATGTCGCGCAGTTTCTGAACCGCGGCGGGGATAAGCCAAAACCACTCGCCTCGCGCGGGGACTTCGTCGGGCGGGTAAAGCGTTCGGTTGTTTCTGAGGATGAAACGGGTCAACTCGCTGTTTGTAGGCCTTCCGGCGACGTTTCAGAACTTACCCTTTGTGAACTCAGCTTTGCAAGCTGAGCCTCATCCGAATGCTAGAACGCACCACGAGATGGTGACTGCGCCCATCGCCCCCATTCCTCAAAGGAGTGTCCATCGGTAAAGGTTAGTGGCGGAAACACGAGTAGCGTGCTTAGTCAGGCAATCGGCACTTGCCACTCGCTCAACATTATCGTAGAGCTTCAACAAATCAGCTTGAGCTGCCGCGAACCATTGCCGTAAGCCGAACGTTACGCAGATTGCGATAACGTTCATAAACGCGAAGAGACAAGCTACAATCTGCAGGGGCTTATGCTCGTTTAAATCGCCTCTTGCAATCTCGCCGGCGAACCACCCCAGTGCAACAAAATTCGCCGTGAGAACAAATGTGAATCCTTGTACCCAGAGTTGAATATGGGCGCGAAAGTAGAGATTTATTTCGTCGACTAGTTTGCGCAAATCCTGAAGACCAAGGCCCGGTTCCATCGTTCGAAGAATTGTATCAACCAACCTGGTGATGATAGAGACGAGCCAAAGTTTAACGGCCTGCGCGAATGTTGCAAAACCTACCGTTTGTGAAACCCGGGGGGGATTACAATTGGATCGTGCCGAACGAAGACACTGCTGTTCTCCAGAAAGAGTTAGAGTACAGGCGCAAAAAGCAATGGGACATCTTCTCATGGTGCAGCGCGATCCTCGTCTCGATCAATGGCGGGATTGTTGCACTGGCGACACAACAGAAGCCCCACGTATGGCTCCTTTGGCAAAGGGGTGCTGTTTCTGTTGCTGTTCTCACGATCATGGCATATGAGGTACTGTAGATCAGTTACAACTGGGAGCGTGAACTTGAAGCAGCTAGCGACCTGCGGAGGGCAACCGGCTTCCCCAAGGCCAGTGAGCCGCCGCAGTTTGGCTATCCGGGTGTACTAATTCTATTGGGGTTCGCGGCGCTCTCTGCGACGTGGTTGACTGGATGGGCAAATCTAGGCAATAGAGGTTGCCGCACGCTCGTCTTCTTGAAATGGCTGGTCGCGGTCCTTCTCAATGACCTGGGAATCTCTGCCGACACGATCGGAAGGGTAATTCACAACTACGCTCAGTTGAGACCGTGAACCCGGTAGGCAATGTCTCACAAAGGGTCCATTGTGAGACGGTAGAATTTCACGCGCCGCCGTCTGCGCCTGGAGAAGCGCGCCAAAGCAAGGAAGTCGAAGCGGCTGTTCAAGCAGATTTGATTTCGGTCCAATAGATGTCGCGAAGCTTCTGGGCAGGGCCGGGGATGGGCCGAAACCACTCGCCTCGCGCCAGGACTACGTCGGGCGGGTAAAGCGTTTGGTTGTTTCCGAGCGCCACCGGCAGAAGGGCGCGCGCGGCGGCGTTCATGGTGGCGGTGCGCATGGCGACCGCGATATCCGCCGCTACCTTGGGGCGCAGAATGTAGTCCAGAAACTCCCACGCCAAATCCTGATGCCGGCTTTCACGCAGGACCGCGGCGTTGTCGGCGTAGAGCGCGAAACCTTCGGCCGGGAAACAGAACGAGAGGTCCGGCGAGTTATCCATCGCCACCTGCGCGACCTGGGCCCACATCTGCGCCACCAGGACGTCGCCCGCCACCACCTGATCACGGACTTCTTCGTTTAGGTAAGCACGCAGCAACGGCTTCTGTTGAATGGCCAAATTACGGGCCTCTTTGAGCGAGGGCTCTGCGGAGGCATTTACCGACTGGCCCATCCGTTTCAGGCACGCGCCGAAGACCTCGGCCGGGTCGTCCATCATGGTGACCCGCCTGGCGTAGGAGTTGGTCCACAAGTCGGCCCAGGAGGTGACGGGCCGGGATACTTTCTTCGAGTAGACGATTCCGGTTGCGCTGTACATATAGGGCACGCACCAGTTGAGCGTTGGGTCCCAATCCGGGGATTGAAAACGCCGGTCCAAGTTGTAGAGGTTCGTCAAGCGTTGGTGGTCGAGCGGTTCGAGCAAGTCCAACTCAACCATCGGCTGGATGAAGCTGTTGGAGGGGAAAACGACGTCCCAACCGGAATTGCCGGCCATGACACGCGCCAGCATCTCCTCGGCGCTGCCGTAGGTGGAATATCGAACCTTGCAGTTGAATTCCCGCTCAAAATTCGGAATGGTGTCGTCCGCGACGTAGTTCTGCCAGTTGAAGACGTTTAGCCGTCGCTTCCGGCCGGATGTGCAGCCCGCCGCGCCTGCCACGCCCAACAGGAATGAACGGCGGTTCATGACTTCTGCTCGAGCCTGCCCGCGAGTAGAACGAAGAAACCGAGTCCCACGGTGATCATCGCCGAGAGCGCATTGACCATGGGGCTGACACCCTTGCGTGCCATCGAGTAGATCACCATCGGTAGGGTCTCCGAGTCGACGCCGGCCACCAGGCTGGTGATGACGTAGTCATCGAAGGAGACGGTGAAACACAATAAAGCGGCCGCGGCGATGCCGGGCAGGAGCGCCGGTACCGTTACATAGAGAAACGCCTGCCAGTCTGTCGCTCCCAGGTCGAGCGCCGCATCTTCCAGGGTCGCGTCGAAGGTGCGCAACCGCGCCACAATCACCACCACGACATACGCCAGGCAAAACGAGATGTGGGCCAGAATCACGGTGTGCATGCCCAACCGGAACCGCATGAAATGGAAGATCCACTGGAAGAAGGCGAGCAGAGAAACGCCCGTGACAATCTCCGGAGTCAGCAATGAAAGATAGAAAGAGTCGGTCAGGAACGCAAATCGTTTTTTCCAAATTGCGTAACCGGCCAAGGTGCCAATCACCGTGGCGACGAAGGTCGACACAATACCGATGGTGAGGCTGTTCAGAGCCGCCTCCATCAGATTCTCGTTCTGAAAGACATCGCGGTACCAGTCGAAAGTGAACCCTTGCCATACGGCAAAGCGCGACGAATTGAAGCTGAACAGGGCGAGGACAAACAGTGGCAGATAGAGGAACGCGTAAGCGAGTACCGCGTACGTACCCAGGAAGCGCTTCACAAGAGCGTCTCCCTACTACGGGCTACGTGGCGCAGGAAGACCAGTACAATTGCCATCAACAGCAGCGAAAGCGCCGATCCGAACGGCCAGTCCCGCGCCGTTGTGAATTGGTTTTGCACCAGATTGCCAATCATGACGGTCTTGCCGCCGCCCATCAGATCGGGTGTGAGATAGGCGCCCAGGCAAGGGATGAAGACCAGCAGGCTGCCGGCGGCCATACCGGCCTTGGTGAGTGGGATTACCACCTTCCAAAGCGCCACCCATTGCGAAGCACCGAGATCCTGCGCCGCGTCAAGGAGCGCCGGGTCCATTTTTTCAAGGGTTGCGTACAGCGGCAGCACCATAAACGGAAGATAGCCGTAGACCAGCCCGAGAATCACGGCGCCATTGTTGAATAACAGCGGCAGCGGAGATGAGATCAGGTGCAGCGCCTGAAGAGCGGTATTCACCAAGCCGGTATCGCGGAGCAAAAACATCCAGGCATACGTGCGGATCAGGAAACTTGTCCAGAAAGGCAACATCACGAGGTTCAGGTAAAGCACGCGGCGTTTCCCGGCGCGGGAGATGAACAATGCGAGTGGGAAGCCCAGCAACAGGCAGCCGGCGGTGGATAGGGTCGAGATCCAGGCGGAGCGCCACAGGATCGAAAGATAAAGCGGGTCGATGACACGCTGATAGTTCTCGAAAGTCCACGGCAGCATCACGCCGCCGTACGGACCGCGAGAAAGCAGGCTGTAGGCGCACACGATCAGCATGGGCACAGTGAACAGCGTGACCGTGACCAGCGTGGCAGGAGCAAGGAAGAACACGCGCAATCGATGCATCGACTATTCGTTCAGCGGGAATTGCAGTTCATCAACCGGATGCCACCAGACATGCACGGCGTCCCCCGTATCGAAGCGGTTAACGCCATTGGGCACCTCGACAACACAGGCCATTCCATTGGACAGCTTCGCCTGGACTTGCAGGCAGTTGCCGAGAAATGTCGAACCTTCGACCACCCCCTGATAGGCCCGAGATCCGTTGTTGGGCGGCTGTTCCTTAGAGATGCGCACGGCTTCAGGCCGAATGCCGGTCTGTTCAAGCCAGTTCACACCTCCCAGGAAGGAAGCGACAAACCTGGTGGCAGGGCGCTGATAGAGTTCACGCGGCGTTCCGATCTGTTCAATCTTGCCCTTGTTCATGACGGCCATGCGGTCGGAGAGTGAGAGCGCCTCTTCTTCGTCGTGAGTGATGAACAGGAACGTGATACCGACCCGGCGCTGCAGGGCTTTAAGATCGGCGCGCATCTGTTTGCGTAACTGCGGGTCGAGTGCTGAGAGCGGCTCGTCCAACAAAAGCACCTGTGGTTCCAGCACCAATGACCGCGCCAAGGCGACGCGCTGGCGTTCGCCGCCTGAAATCTCAGCCGGTGAACGCTTCTCCTTTCCGGTTAGCTGCACCAACGCCACAATTCGCTCCACCTTCTCGCGAATAACAGCACGCGATTCCTGCGGCCGCCGCCGCTTCAGACCAAATGCGACGTTCTCGTCGACGGTTAAGTGAGGGAACAAAGCGTAGTTCTGGAAGACGGTGTTGATATTGCGCTCGAACGGGCGGAGGGCAGCCAGCGGTCTTCCATCAAGGAAGATGTCTCCGCTGGTGGGTGTTTCAAGGCCGGCGATCAGTCGTAAGGTTGTCGTCTTCCCACAGCCGGAAGGTCCTAACAACGAAAAGAACTCACCCTTCTTGATGGCGAGAGAGATTCCATTGACCGCGTGGTGGGTCGGGTAGTGTTTGGTAAGAGCCTGTAGCTCTAGGACCGTGGCCACTGTTTCGATTTCTCATGCTAGCGCACATTTGGTGGTTCTCCGACTTCCTACGGCCGCCTGAAGTTCGATAGGCTGATTGGAATGGAGGAACGAACTGTGAAGCGGGTGACCGGACTAGGCGGCGTGTTTTTCAAAGCGAATGATCCTGAAGCGCTGTACCGATGGTATGAAGAGCACCTCGGTATAAAGCGCGACGAATCGTCGGGAGTCATGTTCCCCTGGCGGAAGGACGAGGACCCGACCCAACGGGGATTCACGGTGTGGTCGATTTTCAAGCGAGACACCAAGTACTTTGAACCGAGCCAGCAGCCGTTTATGTTGAACTATTGCGTAGACAACTTGAATGAAGTGCTGGCAGCGCTCCGTGCCGAAGGAGTTGCAGTGGACGACAAGGTTGAAGAGTGCGAATACGGCCGGTTCGGCTGGCTAACCGACCCTGAGGGCAACCGAATTGAATTGTGGGAACCACCTGCATCGACTCAACCCTAGCTCGGAAGGCGCACGAGAGGCTGAAGTGGGATAACGCATTCCGTCAGGGAGTTTCATTGCCTAACGGCCGGTCGTTCGTGATATCCCAAATGACACCCAGCGACGCGGCGGTGGCGGGATCCTGATTAACAGCCGCCATCGTCTTGCCGGGTACGGCCACGAAGCGCCCCGCCGTCTTGGAGGCTGCTTCGTCCACCAGTTCGTGAACCGGCTTTCGTATCTCGTCGCGAACGGAATCGAGTTTACCTGGAAAATCGATCGAATTCGTTGGCGTTGAGACCGACTCCTCCATTATTCGCCGGGGATCGAGCGCCCGCAGAATTTTATGCAAATTGGCGCGGTGGCTGTGCGTGGGATGTAGATATTCATGGCTCTTCGTGCCAGGCTCAATCTGAGCCGAAGGCATCAGTGCTATTTTGTTCCATCTTCCGTTCACTTGGGTTGTAGGGGTGAAATCATCCTTCGCTCCAATGCCTAGAGCAGTATGAATAGCGCCGGGATTAGTTATTTTCACCATCGGCGCCTCCTGGTCAGGATCGAGCGTCCACCAGTCGTTGTGCGCAACAATGCGGCGCCCGCCCCCGGTACATGTGACAGTTAGAACACCGTATTTCTTATAGAACGCCGCCCAGTTGGGAACGGAGAATGTGATTCCTTGCGTACCGGACGCGGTTAGAATCCGATACTCGGCCGCTGGAATGAGCGTCCGGCCGCCGGCATTTGAAACGAAATAGAGTCGGCCGCGATTTTCATGAAAGACTCGGAACGGGCTTGCCGCATTGCTCACATCCGGATGAATCTGCGGCGCGGATATATACTGCCGGTCCGGCATTGCGGCGACGAAAGTGAATTTAGCATTCGGTCCGCTGGCTATCTCCGTGCGGCTTGCAAAACGCTCGCTGTGTGATTCATTGTGGACGCCCAGTTGGCCAGCAGCCTGCGGCGGGCTGGGCTGGCCGCCCAGCGGTGTCTCCGGCGAATCCGTGATGGTGGTCTCCCAGTCCGGGCCGCTGCGGGCGTTCACGGTCACAGGAGCAGTCACGGGTGGGCCGGCCGACGTGGGTCCACCTTTGGGCTTCAAGGTGTAACTCAGCTCGATGCGGCCCGATAGGGCCATGACGCCCTGCCACTCTTTCTGGAACTTGGGCTCGCCAGCGCGGCGGTCAACGGTGTCTCCGGCAGCAGTCGTGTAACGCCATCCCGTGACGTTCAGCTTTTCGCCGGCCGTTGGAGTGAAGTCGACACTAGCTGTCAAGGTGTCGCCCCGCAGGATTGTGTCGCCGGGGGTCAGCTTTAGCGTTGGAGCTGACGCAGCGGAGGTATCAGGATCTGGAGCACGCTGTATGATTTGGGCTCCCTGAGCCGCGTCATCCAGCTGGCTAGTCGACACCAACTTCGGATGTGGAATCTCCTTGTGTTCCGTCGTTTCTGGTGTGGGAACCACGTACGAGCGTTGGATGTGCTCCTCGCTTGCCCAACCTTGTTGCACTACATGCGTCAGTTCGTGGGCCAGCAAACGACGGCCGTAGTCAGACTGCGGTTGGAACTGACCCGGCGCAAACACGATATGCCTGCCCTTGGTGTAGGCAAGAGCGTCCAGGTCTCGCGCTGAGGCGGCGGCGGCCGGCTCTACATGAACTCGAACGTGCTCAAAACTGTGCCCGAAGCGCGGTTCGAAGAAGGACCGTAACGCGGGCTGCAACGGCTCACCACCCGTGTCGAGGGAAGATACCGAGGCTTTCGTTTCCGGCGAGGGGGACGATTGCTGCTCAACGTCGGAGTTCTTCGCGGACACCGTTCGAACATCCTCGGTCTGGCCGCCCTGCCGGAACATTCGTTGTATTCGCGGCCGTCCGCCGGCTCCGGAAGGTGACAGGCGCATTACCTCGTCGGCGACGCGCTCGGCGTCCTGCTCAAACTCGTCGCCGGGCTGGTTGATGCTCAGTTTCGCCTGCAGAGCGTGTCCGTCAGTGCCATTACCGCCCTCTTGCGTCGCGGGAATCCGCGGAGGGGCAGCCGTGATGCCAGGATCGGAAACCGAGATATCCGCGAAGCTCCAAAGCGCCTTCTGTGGGCCGATTGCAGCAGGTTGACGGGCTTCCGTCAGCGGGCACACGGGCTTGACAGCCTGGCTGCTGGACGAATCGGAGCGAGTGGATTTCGTCAATGAATGTCGCGTTGCCATCTTCACGGACTCTTAAGTATCGCCGCTTCGGCAACTTGTAGTCTATTCGCAAGGATGGAGCACGATGCGGGAGAACCGCTACGCGTAAGGTTACGAGTTAGGCGCGAACAGGCGGTGCGCCCGTTGCTTTCCAAACGGTCACCCGCAGCATCTGTCCTGTGTGAGAGAGTGATGTCGATGCCTTCCAGCGAGCGAGCGCCGAAGCAGCGGGTACCGGTGTCAGTGGCCGCGCCGCTACAGCCGGTGCAAACTCGCCTGAAGGTTAGCGAGCCGGGAGATCCCTTCGAACGCGAGGCAGAGCGGGTGGCCGAGCACGTTCTCCGAATGGAGACGGCGGGAACTGCCCAGCCGCAGAACTCGCCGACGGGCGGCGGCTCGGCAATTGCGGGTGGTGGTGAACCTCTACCGGCGCCAGTGCGGGAGTTCTTTGAGCCCCGTTTCGGACACGACTTCAGGCAAGTTCGTGTGCACACCGGCGATGACGCGGCACGGTCGGCCCGCGGGATCAACGCCCTCGCGTACACAACGGGCTGCCACATCGTATTCGGTGCCGGCCAGTACCATCCAGGCAGCTCGCAGGGCCGGAGGCTGCTGGCGCATGAGCTCACTCACGTGGTTCAGCAGGGTGGCGCCGGGCGAGGGGTCATTCAGCGCTCGTATGGAACTGCGGGACCCGACTCAAACGGAAAGCTGGAGTTGCCGACCCCACCAACTGTTACCGTGGGGCCTTCTGGATTGCCGGAGGTCCAGCGAGCGCCTGCTCCTGGGGATCCACCAAGCAATCCCATAACGAATCCGGAAGCCCCTCTAAACACGGGGCAGACTCCGGATCCATCCGCGAATCCACAGAATCAGCCAATTCAGGCCATACCGACTCAACAGGTTCCGAGCATCGTTCCGGCAACTGCGACCCCGTCCGTGACGCTGGCCCCCGGAGCGAGCCTGAAGAGGGGCGACAGTCTGGCCGCCACGGTCAACTTCAAGCCCTCCGCAGGCGAAGTGCTGAATGTCACCGGATGGACGTACACCACGGCATCGCAAGGCGACGTGAAGCGCCCCGCCGCGGACGCCGATTTCCAGACCAAATGGGAAGGCGTCATGGCGCTTTCCGGATCTCTTCAAATGGAATTCACAGTTACCCCGGCCGGAGGGCAGGCGGCGAAGGGAACGCCGGTGAAGTCGGACGTGACGGTGGCGGACCGCACCGGGGCGCCGTGGGAATCGGCCGTTACGGACGAAGATGAAAAACCATTCGCCGGCCAGCCCAGTCCGCCAGCGCGATTTAACCAGCTCGGGCATCACGACAATACGTCGACGTTTCCGTCGGCGACGCCCAAGAAGATTGCAAGCGGCCCTAACAGTTCGTTTGAATACGTCGACAGCCTGACTCAGGGAGTATACAAATCGAGCCCTAGTATTCACCCCGATCTAAAGAATGCAGCCAGCGCGTTTCTCACGTTCCACAAGAATGCGAGCCGCTTGTACTTCGTGAAGGGTGCGGCAAGGACTGTTGTTGCTCTGACGGAATACAGCGGCCTGAAATCGTCGGGCGGAACCCTGACATTCACGGTTCCCGATTGGGAGGTTTTCTATAAGAAGCGCAAGATGTTTACGCTGATCGCGACGTCCGGCGCCAAGACCGCAACGCTCAAAGACGACTGGTGGGGTCTCAGCCCAAACACCGTTGCGGGGAATCCAAACGTCACGAACGACGCGGCGGTCCGAGCCGCGCTCGGTATCCCGGCGCAGGATAGCTACACCTATAACACAACGGTTAATGGCAGCTTTGATGGGTATGAGTTGATGCCGTCCGCCTCCATTTTGCCGGGGACGCAAAGTCACGAGTACAAACACGCCGTGCATAGTCATCGCGCGAACTTCCACGCGATGATGCGCGCACTCGATCCCCAACGAAAAGTCGAAAGTTCCGTTTCAACGCCATCAAATCCCGTGAAGTTCGCGGACCAAATCCGCGGGTGGTGGGCCGAGATCACCAAGCCGAATCACGAACTCGTGGACGAGGCGGCATCGAAGTCAGTGGGGAGTTTCCAGCCGATTGCCGGCAAAGAGATGGCTGGAGTCAATACCGACCCGAACACCGGCGCGTTTCTCGGGAACGTTTGGAATATTACACAAGATCAGAAGATGGCATGAAGACACCTTTCTTCGGCTGTTTTGCATTTCGGGCTTGACGAAAAGCACGAAGTCGGGAATGATCTATAAGCGCAAGACAGCAAGAGCTGTCTTGCTGAACCCGCCGCGCACCTTCATTGCGTGGTGAAACGAGGATGACCCGTCATGCCCGAGACTCTGCACCCTGGCGTTTATGTTCAGGAAATTCCCTCCTCAGTGCGTCCGATTGAAGGAGTAAGCACTTCGACGGCCGCATTCATCGGCGTAACCGACAAAGGTCCTGTTCCTGGAACGCTGTTGCCGACTGGCCGCAGCGCCCAGCCATTGTTGGTGACAAGTTTTACCCAGTACACGCGAACCTTCGGCGGATTTCGAACCGACAGCTTTCTTACCTACGCGGTCCAGGCGTTCTTCCAGAACGGGGGCCAGCGGCTCTACGTCGTTCGTGTAATCCCTTCCGCTTCGGTGTCGAGCCCGCCGACTCCCGGACCGGCCACGGCCGGGGTGACTTTAGGCGCCGGGGCCGGCGCGATTACGATTTCGGCTGCTAACCAGGGGGGGTGGGGTAGCAACATCTGGGTTCAGATTGTGCCGAGCTCGGACGGGGCTAGCGACAATTTCAAGCTGCTGGTAGCATACGGTTCAACGCAGGCTGAGGCCCAAGGCAACGTGGTGGAAGCCTACGACGCCGTCACGTATTCGACAAGCCCGACCCTGCTGCCAGGCGCGGTTCATCCCGGGAGCTACGCCCGGACCGTCGTGAACAGCCGGTCCGAATACATCGCGATCACGGGCGACTTCACCGCCCATCCGGCCGGCACGGTGCTGACGCAACTGACCGGCGGAAACGACGGCGACACACGCTCGGTGAACTTTCTGGGTGCGCCGGCGCCGGACAACACGGTGACGGGAACAGGCATTCATGCGCTGGACAAGATTACAGACGTCAACATCATCGCGATTCCCGGGCAAGGCGATATCGCCACTGTGAACGGTGGCATGGAGTACTGCAACAACCAGCGACCGCTGCAGGACTGTTTCTTCATCGGGGACGTTGGTTCTATCGTAGATGGCACCGGTGCGACCAATGTTCCGGCCGCCCGGCGCGATGACGCTACGCCCACCGTTAACACCATCGCATTGGCGCGCGCCTTCGCGACCAGCGGTATCGGCGGTGCCGTCATCGACAAAGCGGCGGGCGACTATGGCGCGGTGTACTTCCCCTGGGTCTACGCCCCCGACCCGATTGGGACGGGCCGCAATCCCAGAATTCTGCTGCCGCCGTCAGGATTCCTGGCCGGCATCTACGCGCGAATCGACAATTCACGAGGTGTATTCAAGGCCCCGGCGGGGACCGAAGCCGGCATAGCGGGAGCGCTGGCGCCGTTCGTGAACACAAGCGACCCGGAGCAGGATCAGCTCAATCCGGTGATGGTAAATGTGCTCCGCACAGTGCCTGGCAGCGGCCTGGTTGTCTGGGGCGCGCGCACCATCGGGAGCGACGCATCCTGGCGCTATGTTCCGGTTCGGCGCATGGCGATTTTCCTTCGAGTGAGTATTTACAACGGGATTCAGTGGGCGGTATTCGAACCAAACGATGAGCCATTGTGGGCCAGCCTGAGGTTGAACATCCGCTCGTTCATGCTGACCCAGTTCCGCGCCGGTGCTTTTCAAGGCGGAAAGCCCGACGACGCCTTTTTCGTGCAGTGCGACGGCAGCACCACGACCCAGCAGGATATCGACAACGGGGTCGTGAACATTCTGGTGGGCTTCGCGCCGCTCAAACCGGCAGAATTTGTGGTTTTGAAGCTGAGCCAGAAGGTTGATCAGCCGACCGCGTAACGATCCGGACCCAAGGCCGAAAAAAAGAGAGGAATCGCATCTATGGCAAGAATGACTCCGCAGACAAACCGGTTCGATCCCTACCGTACGTTCCGGTTCAAGGTGAAATGGGACGGCCGATACGTTGCAGGCCTGAGCAAGATGGGCGCGCTCAAGCGCACGACCGAGATGGTGGAGTTTCGCGAAGCGGGCGAAAACATCACCAGCCGCAAACTGCCGGGCAAGACCAGCTACACGGCGGTGACGCTTGAAGCTGGCGTCACCTACGATACTTCCTTTGAGGATTGGGCGAACCTCGTGAACGATTTCGCCAGCCACAGCATCACCAGCCTGGGCGAATTTCGCAAGAACATCACGGTGGACGTCTTCAACGAGGCGGGACAGAAGGCCCTTTCGTACAATTTGTACCGTTGTTGGGTGTCCGAGTACCAAGCGCTGCCAGACTTGGATGCGGGCGCAAACGCGGTGGCAATTACGACGATCAAGTTGGAGTACGAGTGGTTCGAACGCGACGCCGCGGTGGCGGAACCGTCGGGCCCAGCACGGATCGGCTAGCAGATGTATTCCGACTCTCCTTGGGTGGCCCATGTCGAGCTTCCGGGGGGCTTGGTGCTCGACGGAAACCGGTGTTTGCGGAAGGCCGAGCTTCGACCGTTGAACGGTCGCGAAGAGGAGTGGCTGGCCGAGGGCCGCAACCTTCCGAGCGCCGTCAAAGTGACCCGGCTCCTGAATTCCTGTCTGGTATCTCTTGACGACTGTCCCGTGACCAGCGAGGTTGTGCGGAGCCTGCTGGTGGGGGATCGGGAATACCTGATGCTGCGGCTTCGGGAGCTGACGCTCGGCGACGAAGTAAAGGCGGTTTTGCAGTGCCCGGGCTGCACCCAACGGATGGACGTGAGTTTCCGGATCAGCGAAACGCCGGTTGAGGAGCGACGGCAAACCTCAGCTGTGTATTCAGTGGCGCTAGCCAACCGCCAGGTCCTGTTCCGGCTTCCGTCGGGCGGCGATCAAGAGGCGGTGCTGGCAATGGAAGCTCCGTCTGCGGTGAACGAACTGTTGCGGCGTTGCGTGTTGGACGACGGCGGGCAGCCTTTGGAGAGGGAGGACCGGGAAACGGTGATTGCGGAGATGGAGCGGCTGGCGCCACGAGTGGAACTGGAGCTGGATGCGGTGTGTCCAGAGTGTGGCCACGCGTTCGTGGCCCCATTCGATACGACCGCATTCTTCTTTGACGAGATGAGAGCCAGCCGGGATCAGCTGTTGCGCGAGTTTCACGCACTGGCTTTCTACTATCACTGGAGCGAGAGCGACATCCTTAGCTTGGGACGCGATCGGCGACGGACGTACCTGGGCCTTTTGAGCGAGGCACTGCGGCAAGACTAATGGCCAACTACCTGGAGAGAGTCGCCGTAGCAGGCGCTCGGACCGTTTCGCCGGCCAGACCAGCGGTCGGCGCACCACCGTTGTTGCCTCCGGCCCAGGTTCCCGCGCCCTTCTTTGAAATGGGAATGCGCCCGAGCGGCATCCAGGAAGGCGCGAGAAGGTTCGGAAGGGAAGGACCGTCCCTCGCGTCCGAGGCCCCGCTTCGCGAGAGTGAATTCGTGCGTGCGCAGCCAATGGAAGAGATCGAGAAGCCCGCTGCCCGGGCGCCTACCGCGGCTCCGCCAGCGCCACTAGCACCAAACATTGAT
>Ga0074045_10003228_pt1 | contig 14760 bp, 11 predicted proteins | sample BogForMeECP23OM2_FD_94442 | JGI IMG/M metagenome (GOLD analysis project Ga0074045, IMG submission 94442) | Bog forest soil microbial communities from Calvert Island, British Columbia, Canada - Bog Forest MetaG ECP23OM2 | ecosystem: Environmental > Terrestrial > Soil > Wetlands ...
CGGGAGGAACGATCCATGCCCCTGCGGAAGCGGTAAAAAATACAAAAAATGCTGCGGTGTCTCATAGAAACTGGAGGGTTAGAACCCTCCGACCGTCGCATTTACGCCCTTTGCGATATTTTCTTTGCACTATTTGCCGATTTTAAGTGAAGGTTTATCTTCCCCCCGCAAATCTGTCCGGCAAGTGATACAAGAATAAATAATGGGATGAAACGGTAATCAGTTTTAGTAGTGAGCCTTGCGATAATGATCATCGGGACAGGCATGTGAATACATAAAAACCATGTTAGTGAATACTTTTTTGAATTCTTTCTGATATATCCGAAAGGAATGTTTAATAGCAAGGCAAGAGCCCCTATCATGAGTACAGTCACCATAAAAATTATTATAAAGAATAAATCAGGCTATGGGCAAGCTATTGCCTATTAATAGTAGTATTTAGTATGCTTTTTATGTAATGGTCAGGTTTTCGGAATGATGACATCGCCTGGAAGAGCCCTTTTTAATTCCGCTTTGGTCTTTTTGCTCGCCTTGCACCTTTTTTTTCTGAGCGGGCCGGTCCGGACGGATGCTGCTGATAATGCCGGCTCCGCTGCCGGCAGTCAGTCAGGCGCAATTTCGACGGCAACGCTGCGCATCGGCAAGCATGTAAACTATTTGCGTCTCGTTCTTGAGACTCCGGAAGACTATGTGCAAAGGGCGTCTGTCAGCCTTGCCGGAGCTAATACCGTTAAAATTGATTTTCAGTCTCCGGTATCTTTCAGGGTTCCGCAGAAAGATGCTCCCAAGTTATTAGTAAAGGTCGAAGCTGTTGTTTCAAAAAGCGTCGTCTACGAAATGGACAAGGGTCTCGGTATCACTGTCTTCATGAACGGCTGCATCATCAATATTGATAACCTGGACGATATTAACGTTTCCAAATTGTCTTCGCCCTCACGTCTTGTCATTGACGCCTATATGAAACAAACTACGTCAGCCGGCAGTGAAAATTTTTCTGCGGAGGAGCCATTGACCTCTCCGGATGCTTCTGATATTAAAATGCAATCGTTTGTCATAGATGCCGGTCATGGAGGCTACGACAGCGGTGTACGCTTCAGAAAGACTGTTGAGAAAGACCTTGCACTCTCTTTTGCCAAGGAGTTTTCAAGCGAGTTGCTTAAAAGAGAAAAAAAAGTAACACTTACCCGCAAGGCTGATCAAACATTGTCCGTCAAGGACAGGGCCCGTATCGTCAACATGAAATCGCCGGACTTGCTGATCAGCATTCATGTTTCGTCAAGAGAGGAGTTTGTAGTATACAGCTTTTATAAGCCGCATATTAGAACTTCAGGTGAAAATGGTGCAAATTCTGAGAAATCTGCCGGTGTGGACCGGAGTGAGGCTGTTGCGCAGGCGATTGCCCGGAGTGCAGGCAACGCGCTTAAAATCAGTGTAGGGACTGAAAAGTTGCCTTTGCTGCTGTTGACGTCTGTACATGTGCCGGCTGTTTTAATCGAACTGCCCAGTCCCGACAAGTTCAGCTATAATGGAAAATCCAGAGAACGACTGATTACGATAATCTTGCAGGGAATTGCATACTCATCGACAAGTCAGGTGGGGGCCTAGGATATAAGGTGCAGGCTATGGGGAAAAAATATTTTTTTATCTTATTGGTTGTTATGCTGCTGGCTTCTGCAGCAGGATGGTTTGTAACTGAGCAGTTTCTGTCGCCGATCCAGCAATTTCAGGCACCGTTGATTGAGCTGAAAGGCGACACGAATGGCGGAAGTGTGCCTTCTTTGCCGGTCAGTGATGATACCGTTACAGTGAAAATTTTTCTTCCATCTGTTGAAGGTATAACGGTTGAGGAGCGAACAATTCAGAATAAACCTATCCCTGTTGAAATGGCTGAGGCTATAGCATACGAATACCTGAAAGGGCTGAATGACGAAATAAAGGACGTTAGGCTGATCGGAGTTTACCGGGATAAAATGGGTATTATTTATCTGGATGTTTCAGACGAGTTCAGAAAGAACTTTTCAGGTGATATAAAACATGAATACGCAGTTTTAAAATCTATGTACGAGACATTTACCGTTAATATTCCCGGTACTGATGATGTGCGCCTGCTGGTGGATGGGAAAGAAATCGAAAGTTTGGGAGGACACTTTAATGCCTTAAATCCTTTAGGCAATACGGTGAAAGAGGAACTCCGGCAACCCGCAGCCGGCGATCAAGAAAACGGGTGACGTGAACTCCAATACTCCATCACTCCATGTGTATGACCTATAACCCGAGTATTTCTAATGAATAAGAGTAAATGCCCCATAGGCATATTCGATTCGGGTATTGGAGGGCTCACTGTCCTGAAAGAGGTAAGCAGCCTTTTGCCGCGCGAAGACATTATTTACCTCGGTGATACAGCCCGCGTCCCATACGGTGTCAGGTCTCCCGAGACAGTAAAACGTTATTTTTTTGAATGTGCGGAGTTCCTGCTGAAGCAGGATATCAAGCTATTGGTCGTAGCCTGTAACACTGTCTCGGCTATATGCATGCAGGATATTGCAGGGAGGATTTCAATTTCTGTAGTCGGGGTCATCGAGCCGGGCGCCAGAGCTGCGGTCAGCGCTACAAAAAACAAAAAGGTAGGTATAATAGGGACAGAGGCTACTATAAAAAGCAGCGCCTATTCCAGGGCTATAAATTCAATAGCTGCTGATATCGAAGTATATAGTTTGGCCTGTCCTCTTTTTGTGCCGCTGGTTGAAGAAGGTTGGACAGAGGGCGTTATAGCACGTATGGTTGTGGAGCGATATCTGACCGGAATCAAGCTCACCGGAGCGGACACTCTTGTGCTGGGCTGCACGCATTATCCTCTTCTCAAAGGAACGATTCAGGATGTATGGGGCCATGTATTCCTGGTCGATTCGGCGGTAGAGACTGCCCTGGCAGTAAAACAATTGCTGGTTGACAAAGGCCTGGAGACAAGTGATGAGAGGGCGGGAGCGAAAAAATTCTTTGTGACCGACTCCCCGGAAAAATTCTTATCAGTCGGCGAAAGTTTTCTGAGAACTAAGATTGCCAATATAGAAAAAATACAACTTTAAAACGCAAAGAACATATAGCAAAGGGCATAGCGTAATAAAATCGCATAGGGCAAAGGGGAAAGAAGTATTTTGTCTTTTACTCCTGGCACTTAACCCTAGGCGTTTATCGGGGAGGTAGAATGCGGCCTGACGGACGGTCAAAAAGTGAGCTTAGAAAAGTTAAGATTACGAGGAATTTTATTTCTTCGGCAGAAGGTTCGGTTCTTATCGAAGTCGGCAACACCAGAGTGATTTGCACAGCATCGCTTGAAGAAAAGGTTCCCGCATTTCTTAGGGATCAAAAAAAAGGGTGGGTAACAGCCGAATATGGAATGCTGCCAAGGTCCACGGAGGTGCGGATGACAAGGGAGTCCTCTGCCGGCCGCGTTGGAGGCAGGACTCAGGAAATACAGCGTCTGATAGGAAGGTCACTGAGATCCGTAGTGGACCTGTGTCTTCTCGGAGAACGGACAATATGGATGGATTGCGATGTCATACAAGCTGACGGAGGCACAAGGACGGCTTCGATTACCGGAGCCTTCATAGCTTTTAAAGATGCCATCGATTATGCATTGAAGAATAAGATTATGACCAAAAATCCTCTTAAGGATTCTCTTGCTGCTGTTAGCGTGGGCGTTGTGGACAGTGAGGCACGTCTTGATCTCTGTTATGCAGAGGATGCCCTCGCCGAGGTCGACATGAATGTCGTAATGACAGGCAGTGGTAAAATTGTCGAAATACAGGGCACCGCCGAAACAGCGCCTTTTTCGAGGGAAATGCTCAATGACATGCTTTCATTGGCCGGACAAGGCATAGCCGATTTGATAAGGATACAGAAAGAAAGTTAATATGTTAAAATATACGGATGCCAGGGAAGGATATGTATAAAACTTTATTTGTATGGCTGCTTATAGGCATGGCAATGATTCTTCTTTTTAACCTGTTCAATGTGCCGCCCAAAGCCGAAAAGGAAATGATTTTTTCCGATTTTATCACCAAGGTGGAGGCCGGGGATGTTGGTGAAGTTACTATCAAGGAGAACCATATCACGGGTCGGCTGAAAGACGGCAGTAAATTCAGAACGTACTCAGTGGAGTATCCGGATTTGGTGAAGGAATTAAGGCAGAAGGATGTCAAAATTACTGCAAAACCGCCCGATCAGAACCCGTGGTATATCAATTTTTTCTTTTCCTGGGGGCCGATTATATTTCTGGTGCTTGTTTGGATAATTTTCATGCGTCAGATGCAGATGGGCGGCAACAAGGCAATGTCGTTTGGTAAGGCCAAGGCCAAGTTGGTTTCGGACAAGTCAGTAAAAGTTACATTTGCCGATGTGGCCGGTGTTGAAGAAGCCAAAGCAGAGGTGGAGGAAATTATCGAATTTCTCAAAGACCCTCAGAAGTTTTCCAAACTCGGCGGAAAGATACCCAAGGGAGTACTGCTGGTCGGTTCTCCGGGTACCGGCAAGACGCTGCTTGCCAAAGCTATTGCGGGTGAAGCCGCGGTTCCTTTCTTTTCCATCTCCGGGTCTGATTTCGTCGAAATGTTTGTGGGCGTCGGCGCCTCGCGTGTGAGAGATCTTTTTGAGCAGGCTAAAAAGAGTGCACCATGTATCATTTTCATCGACGAAATAGATGCAGTGGGGCGGCACAGGGGAGCGGGTCTCGGTGGGGGACATGACGAAAGGGAGCAGACGCTGAACCAACTGCTTGTTGAGATGGACGGGTTTGAAGGTAACGAGGGCGTCATCATTATTGCTGCGACCAACAGGCCCGATGTCCTGGATCCGGCGCTGCTGAGACCGGGAAGATTTGACCGGCAAATTGTGGTGCCGACCCCGGACGTGAAAGGCCGGATCGAGATTCTAAAAGTTCATACAAAAAACATCCCTGTTGCCGAGGGTGTCAACCTTGACAAGATTGCCAGGGGAACTCCTGGATTTTCCGGAGCTGACCTCGCCAATCTGGTAAACGAGGCTGCTCTTATTGCCGCACGGAGAATCAAGGATAAAGTCGACATGACTGATTTCGAGTTTGCGAAGGATAAGGTTTTAATGGGCGTTGAAAGGCGCAGTATGGTTATAAGCGAAGAAGAAAAGAAAAACACCGCTTATCATGAGGCAGGCCATGCGCTGATAGCCAAGTTGACGCCCGGTACCGATCCTATTCATAAAGTAAGCATCATACCGAGAGGAAGGGCGCTTGGAGTAACGCAGCAGCTTCCGATTGATGACCGTTATACTTATTCGAAGGAGTTTCTTGAGAAGACACTAAATGTGCTGATGGGCGGACGGGCGGCTGAGGAGCTTATACTGCACCATATGACAACCGGCGCCGGCAACGACATTGAGAGGGCTACCGAACTGGCCCGGAAGATGGTTACAGAGTGGGGCATGAGTAAGAAACTTGGTCCTCTTTCCTTCGGCAAAAAGGAAGAACAGATATTCCTCGGGCGGGAAATTGCCAGGCACAAGGATTACAGTGAAAAAACAGCCGAAGATATTGACGAAGAGATACGCGGCATAGTTACGGCAGCTTATATAACCTCGAAGGAAAAACTGGAAGAGAACCTGGATATTCTTGAGGCCCTGGCTCAGGCTCTTCTTGAGCTTGAAACAGTGGATGCCCAGGATATCGACGCTATTGTACAGAAGTTCAGGCCTGGAAGCACCGGTGAAAAAAGTGAAGTAAGCCCTGTTTTAAGTGCTGCCGCTGCCGGCGCGTGATTCTATCCTGGAACGGTTTCAATCTTAACCTTGCCTCCAGAACCCATATCATGGGGGTCCTCAATATTACGCCGGATTCTTTTTCCGATGGTGGCCTTTATTTTGACAAGGAAAGCGCGGTCCGGCATGCTCATTTTCTTATAGAAAGCGGTGCAGATATAATTGACATCGGTGGGGAGTCCACCAGGCCAGGCTCTGCTGCACTGCCTTTAGAAGAGGAGTTGCGGAGGACTGTTCCTGTCATACAGGCTGTCGCTAAGTTAGTTAACATCCCGGTCTCAATTGATACCTATAAGTCTGAAGTGGCACGACGTGCTCTCGATGCCGGTGCATCCATGGTGAATGATATAAGCGGTCTCAGGTTCGATCAGGGAATGCCGAAAGTGATTGCTGAATATGGCGTTCCTGTTATCGTGATGCACATTAAAGGCACGCCGAAAGACATGCAGAGGCATCCTGTTTATGAAGCACTTATCCCTGAAATCATGGATTACTTTCGTGCCAGTATCAGGCTTGCTGCGGACTATGGCGTTCCGGAAAGCCGTATTATTGTCGATCCCGGGATAGGTTTCGGAAAAAACCTTGACCACAACCTGGCAATTATAAGAAACCTTCGAGAGTTTACAATGCTCGGCAGGCCAGTAGCAATCGGCGTGTCAAGAAAGTCATTTATAGGTAAAATTCTGGGCGGCGTTCCACCTGCATCCAGGGTGGAGGGCACTGCTGCTGCGGTGACTGCCTCTATTCTGAACGGCGCTAATATTGTACGTGTGCATGATGTCGGGCAGATGGCAAAAGTCGTCTGGGTTGCAGATGCAATTAAGCGTGCAATGTAAAGTAGAAACCCGTACTGAAAACTATTCGCTTCTTTTATTCATCTGGTTAAGTTAAATGCAACTGGAACCCGCACCCATTCATCAATCGGAGAATCTCCTCTTCGGGCAGGCACAAAGCGCCAGTTTTTTACAGTTTCCGCGGCAGCGTTGTCCAGAACGTCAGACCCCGAAGATTGGGCAACCTCAACCTTGAGCGCTAATCCTTGCCTGCTTACCAGCACCTTGAGCATCACCGTTCCCTGAATCCCCATCTTCCTGGCGAATGCAGGATACCGGGGTTTTGGGTTGTTTAAATAGGCGGCGCCGAATTGCGGAGGTTCGATTGGTTCACCGGAGACCTGCACGCTCTTTGTAATGGGCTTCGCCACTGACGGTATGCTATATGGAACAGTTTCCTTTCCCGGCTGGATGTTTGTCACAGGCACAGAAACTGCCGGAATGGAAGGCTGCTCCGGTTTTTGTACAGGCGAAGGCAATTGCGGCGGGGTCGTTTTCCGGACCAGTTTTGGTTTAGCAGGAGATGGGACAACCAAAGGCTTCACCGGCGGATGCAGTTCCATTACTTCTGCAGTTATGGGCTTCAGTGATTCTTCCTCGTCAGCCATATTTTTTAACAGCAGTCCGAATCCCCAAAGGAGTATTGCCCATATCACCAGTGACGTTGCCAGCATACAGGGCAGCCGGCGCCATAGATTGTCGATATCGGCAGAGTTTATAGCAACTCTATTCATTGTATTTAACTGCGATTATAAAATGTTCCACCCCTACGCTCCTGGCACGGAGCATGGCCTGTGTCACAGTGCCATGCGACGCCGCACTGTCAGCAGCAACTATAAGCTGTTTGTTCCCGCTATTGAGCATCCTGGGCATTAAAGTACTCGCCAAAGTGTCGAGAGTTACCGGTATGCCGTCCAAAAGGATTGCGTTATTCCTGGTGATAGTGAGAGTTACGGGTGTTTTGACCTGCATCGGAGCCGCTTTGCCCAGAGGCAGATTGACCGACAGTGAATTGAGATTCTGAAATGAAAGCGATGCGAGTATAAAAGTTGCCAGAAGAAAAAACATTACATCGATCATCGGTATGATCTCAATCCGTCCGCGCCTGGCTTGCCGTGACCTGCGAAGTTTCATGTGTCACTTCCGTTTTTTTCCTGATCCACGCGTATATGGTCTATCAGGCGGGTGCCAAGACGCTCCATCTCATCCATGGTCTTGGATTGCAGGTTTGAGAAAAAGTTAAAAGAAAACAGAGATATAATGGCAATTATAAGGCCTAGCGTGGTTGCAATCAGTGCCTGGGCCACTCCGCCTGTTATGCCGGTGGGATTGACCAGCCCGCTGCCGCCTATTAATTTAAATGACTCCATCATGCCGATTATTGTGCCTACCAGTCCAAGCAAAGGCGCTGCCGTGACAATAGTTTCCAGCACCCACAATCCTCTTTTTAATGCCCTTTCTATCAACTGGGCCTCATCGGCAGCCCTGGATTCAACCCACCATGCAGGATTAGCGCGGTTGTCCATGATAACCTTAAAAAAACGCCTGAAACAGTTGCCGTGGATGAAAGACGCCACCTGCTTTTCCAGTTCACCCCATTCAAACCTGTAGGTCTCAACCAGTGCCAGCGTGGAGTTAGGTAATCGGCCATAGCGCCAGTAAATAAATGTTTTGTCCAGACTGACTGCAAGGGCTATTATCCCCAACAGCAAAAGTGGGTAGACAGCCATTCCTCCAAACTTCAGGGCATTTACTGCGGTGAAAAGATTTTGCATACTCACACTCCTTTGCTTTTATTTAATGTCTTCCGGGAGAGGCCTTCAGTGATTTTTGCGGAATTCCCTTCATTGCCCACTCCAGGGATGGGAGGGGAAAATGAAGAGGACGGTCATTTCATCACTCACAAATCGCTGAAGAACTCTAAAAATTATAAACGAGGCTCAGGCGACCACCGATCGGTTCATCCGCATGAAAATGTATATCATTTACCCCTTGTCCTCCGTTAGGTATGGCCAAAGACAAAGGTTCGGTCGCCAGTCTGGACGCATAATAATACTCGATATCGTCTGCCTTGGCGTTAAGCAGGTTGAAACCCTGCAGCACAGCCTTAAAATTCTTGCTGAATTTATATCCCACCTCAGCCTCCAGCGTGGTATTAGGCTTTGCAGTTACGCTATCGTCACAAACAAGCGGATACCGGCCCACGGAGCGCAACCGCAGGCTGCCCCAATATGGACCCAAATCATGTACAGTTGCACCGATGGAAATAATCTGCGAGGGCGAATCCGGTATATATCGCCCATTAAAAGGAGGGCTGTCCACTCTGTCCGTAACAGCAGTACGTGCACGGGTCTTTGCTATGTCAGCGTCTATTGTAAGCCAGCGCGTCGGCTTATAATAATTGGATAATTCCACGCCTTCCAGAACTGCTGCCGGGCCGGGCGTGGTCTCACCTCTGTCTCCGTCCCACTCAAGAGCTGACTCTAAATGTATCCGATATACTGACAGCTCAGTCTCAAGCCCCGGGATGAGAGTAGTACGCGTGCCAACCTCATATTCTTTAGCGCGGGCAAGCAACTTTGTCGGTGAATTAGGAAGCGCGTCGGGGATGCCTGCGTCTGCTACCGGGATACCATAACTGATAGCGCCGCGGGCATCGTTGCTATGAAAACCCTCGCCGACATTTATGAAGAACTCCGTGTTAGCATACGGTCCTAATATCGTATTTAATTTGGGGCTGAACATGCCGGCGTTGGTCTTGCCCGAAACCCCCACTCCGGAATTGTCGTTTACCTGAAAGAGGTCTTCACGGACGCCGGCCTCGGAACGAAACTTCTCAAACCAGTGAATGGTGTTTGAAAAATACGCCGCTTCGCTGGTTTCGATCACATGGTCTTCCAGCCAGACCTGAAGGATATGCCGGTCCCGGGTGTGGTTCAGGCCCAGAAGAATATTGTCATTCTGCCCCTGCAGGCCAACACTATTTTCCATATCCAGTCCTAACAACTTGCCAGTCACCGTATGGCTGGCGTTGAATGCGGTCGTTATTCTGCGGTCCCATTGGTTAAATTGGTCTCCATGCACGGGATCATACAGAAAATAGGTGAAGTCGGAGAACAATTCCATCCGCTTGTCGATAATGTAGATATTAGCTTTGGTGACAGAATCCCCTTCGGTGCGTTGCCAGGCAGCGGAAAGACTATAGCGGCGGGTCCAGGTGAAGTCACTGTTATCGAGGCTGCCGAACCGGGATAGTCCTTCATCCACAGCGCGCTCGGCAGTCTGGTTGGTGGCGTCTCCCTGGCTTGTGTACCCCATAGCGGCGATGTTAAAGTGGTCTTTACCTTCCCCAAAGCTGTAACGTAACACCCCGTTCCATTTCCGGAAGTCTGCTTTATTGCTCCATGGACCATCGTTGTGTTCGTACTCAACCGCGCCGAGCAGGTTTCCGGGACCCAGCTTTATTGAATCGGCAAGGAATTCGCGTTCGCAGCCGAATGTTCCCACCGTGGTACTGGCAACCCCCTGCTTCAGCGTATCCACATAATGGATATCAACGGCGCCTATAGCTGAATGATCCCCGTACTCTGCGTAATAGGCGCCTTTCCGGTACTGTATATAGTCGATCAGTTCAGGTATCATAAAGTTCGTGTCGGAATATCCCTGGCCGTGCGCATTAGTGCGTTCATTGATATCCATTCCGTCAACGGTAATCCTCAGGTCCGTGCCATGATCGAGATTCATGCCCCTCAGAAAATATTGGTTGGCCTTGCCTTCTCCACTGTGCTGGGTGACTATCAGACCCGGTGTCACTTCCATTAATTCGCCATTCCGGTATGCCGGGCGGGTTTCGAGTTGTTCCTGAAGAATAGTTCCCTCATTTGCAGAATCCGTGGTGCCTGCCAGGTTTTCGGTCGTGTCAGTCACATCCACAACGTCCAGGGTCTGGATGCCGCCGGCAAAGGCAGCAGATGAAAACAGAATAATGCACAGTGCTATAAAAAGCGTGTAACTGTTTTGAATAATCTTTTTTGTCATATCATCGCCGTTTATAAAACCTTAGGAATATGATTGATCCTCTGATCAACAACATCTTAAAACAAAAAAACCACGAATACTGCACCTTCATGGTGCTCGCCTCCGTGGTTTTGGTTTTATCTCATGGTACTACTGCTTTGTGCTACACCTGAATTTCTTTTTCAGGCTACCGCTGGCCAAAATGTTAGCAGAGCATATATTTCTTTGTCAAGTGTGTGGCAAACGTTCTGTCAAGGCAAACGTTCTCGAAACGAAGCTCAGGAATTTTGTGGACACGGGAGAAAAATTGTGTTTTACTATATTTCACTATCGGTGATCTCCTGCTTTGGTTTATATTGAAACTCACAATTCCAATTTTAACCAATCAGAGGGCTATTTTACGAGACGTATTTCATAGCTTCTTTTCATATTTTATGCAACTGTAGAGATAACATACCAAACAGGAGAAAAAGAGTTATGTCTGAAATAGAAAAAAGACGGCAGTACAAGTACAGACGAGAGGATTTTGGTCCACTTCCTGTAATCCTGCATCATCTGACTATCTATATCAATTTTACAGAGAACTGCGTCGAGGCCGGCAATTGTCTTGAAATGACTGCGAGGCATAATCTCGATGATGTTGCGTTTGATGCAAATAACCTCGAAATTATAACAGTGGATTTATGTGACGGCCCGGAAGACAAACAGGGAATGCCTCTATTCTATGAATATATTCATGACAAGAACAGGCTGAAAGTAAAGCTGCCGCGCAGAATGAGTTCCGGTGAACGGTTTTTTATAAAAACCTTCACACGTTGTTTCCCTTCAGACCACATACTTGAAGGCATTTACAAGGATAGTACCCCTCCGGGGGCACCGCAGCAATATATGTCTCAGTGCCAGCAGTGGGGATTTCAGCGCATTATGCCCATTTTTGATGACTGCCGTGCAAAATGCACGATGACTACCACCATAGAGGCCGATAGTGCTTATACCCATTTGATAAGCAACGGCAATGTCAGTCGCACCCTGAATCCGGAAGGACGGCCCGTGCCTAAGAAGGGCAGCCCCGGCAGGCAGGTTATCACATTTGAAAATTCCGTTCCCATGGCACCATATTTGTTTTTGGTGTGCGCAGGCACATGGGACACGCTTGCAGATACGGTGACCTATCCATCAGGCCGCACCGTCCGGCTTGAGTATCTTGTTCCTCCGGGAGCTATTGAAGATGTACGCATTCCCATGGAAATACTCAAGACTTCGGTCCTCTGGATACAGAGGACTCAGCATTATGAATATACAGGAGACACCTACCGGACAATCTGTATGAATAAATCGAATTTCGGCGGAATGGAGAATGCCGGCAATACTACGATTGTTACAGATGCTGCGCTCATCAATGAGCATACTCTGGACACAGGCCTGTTGTATGCCCACGCGGTTATCGTTCACGAGTTCGAGCACAATCAGTGCGGCAGCGAGACTACCATGGATACGCCTTTTGATGTCTGGCTTAACGAAGCTTATACCGTTGATGTGGAGCGGCAGTTTATAGCTGATACTTTTGACGCGTCTTTTATGCGCCTCTTCCAGGTTGACGGCATCCGCAACCCCCTGTTCGGACCTCTGGCAATTGAGGATGCGGGCCATGCAGGCCGCATTGTAAGGGAGGGATTTAACGACCCGGATGAGTTGATTGACAGTGTTACATATGTAAAGGCCGCGGAAGTGATCAGGATGCTCAGGCTGATTATAGGCGGTGACAGTTTCCATAGGGGCAAGACGCTGTATTTCTCCCGCTATCATAATGGCAATGCAACAACAGACCAGTTTTTCGAGTGCTTTCAGGAGGTTTCCGGCATATCGCTTGAGCAATTTAAGAGGCAGTGGCTTTACAGCAGTGGGTATGCTAATGTGAGTGCAATGACAAACTATGATGCTTCGTCTGGTACATACAGCATCACTTTTCATCAGGAACTGAAATCCGGACAACCGCCTTTTCACCTGCCTGTAGCACTCTCTCTGATTGACAAATACGGACATGACATCAAAGGAACGTCGAGAGTATTTCATTTACGTGATACAAGTGACAGCCTTGCATTTGAAAACATTGGGGAGGAGCCGGCTATTGCTTCCATGAACCGTGATTACTCATTTTACGGAACATTTCAGCACGTAAATGTGACAAGGGAGTCCAGATATTTGCAGGCGCGTCTGGACCCCAACACTTATAACCGGATTGATGCAATGCGCCAACTGACCGATATAGAGAGAATCAGGCTTTTGTTGAACCCGGACGATGCTATCAGCGCTGACTGGCTGAAATTGTATGGAGAAATTATTTCCGACGGCTCTCTTACTGCAGCTCAGAAGGCGTATTTCCTGCGAATAGACGAGCAGCCGCTGGACCGTGCATATGCTGCGTGGTATCAGGAACTGGTTATCGCACGTGATAAACTGATGCTCAAGGTGAACGGCCTGTACAGAGGTTCAATGCTGGAGATGTTTAACAATCTGGATACTTATTCTGTCCTGAAACGGTGGTCCCAAAAAGACGGGATAGAGGAACGCATGCTCAAGAACACCCTGCTCGATCTTATCGTCATTGATGATTCCTCCCAAAGTCATGCCGTAATACTTGCACACTTCGATGCAGCTACGACAGCCACTGACAGGGTGGCAGCAATGCTGGCCCTTAACCGCAGCGCTTGTCCCCAAAGACATGCAGTTCTTGAAGATGTGTATTCAAAGTGGCATGTTCATCTCAGTGGGTATGCCAATTACCTCCGCGTAGTTTCGAGCGGAACGAGAGAAGATGTTTTTGAAATGATTGAGAGTGAGAAGAAGCGGCAGGGATTTGACATTACGCAGCCTACATGGAGCAGGGCGCTTTTTCTGCCCATGGCATCAAATAACAAAATGGTCTGGACCATGCAGGGCATCAGATGGGTAACCGATACGGTAATAGAGTTGGCTACTATCAATGCAACTACGACCGGCCGTCTGCTTAATACGTTTCAGCATGTTCGCCTGATGAAACCGCGCTTGCAGGAGAGCGTACGTGAAGCGCTTGAGTATATTGTCCAAAACATATCACAGGCGGAATGTCCGGCGGTCTACGGGCAGGCAAGGGCTTACCTGGAGGGTTTGTGACTGGAAAAATTAAAGTAGTCAATCCTATTGTTGAGATGGACGGAGACGAGATGACCAGGATAATGTGGCATCTTATTAAAGAAAAATTGATTATACCTTTCCTGGATATCGATCTCAAGTATTACGATCTCGGTGTAAAACACCGTGATGATACAGAGGACCGGGTTACTGTTGACGCTGCGAATGCAATCAGGGAATTTGGCGTGGGCGTAAAGTGCGCTACTATCACGCCCAATGCTGCCCGAGTAAAGGAATACGGCCTGAAACATCAATGGAAAAGTCCCAACGGAACTATCCGTTCTCTTCTTAACGGTACGGTGTTCAGAAAGCCGATTATGATTAAGAACATACCCCCTGCTGTGCACGGGTGGGGAAAGCCGATTATAATCGGGCGCCATGCCTACGGAGACATATATCAAAATGCCGAATTAATGATTGACAGGCCCGGTGCTGCCGAAGTGGTTTTCACTCCTGCCGATGGAGGAGAGAAGACGGTTCTTAAGATACATAATTTTAAAGGACCAGGAGTAGTGATGGGAATGTACAATACCGAATATTCTGTGAGGAGTTTTGCACGGTCGTGCATAAACTACGCTGTCAGCGAAAAAACCGATTTATGGTTTGGAACTAAGGATACCATATCAAAAATATATCACGGTTTTTTCAGGGACATTTTTGCGGACGAAGTTGAAAAAGCCGCTGACAGTCTCAAGACGGCGGGGATTCAATACCGTTATCTTCTGATCGATGACGCCGTAGCGCAGGTGATAAAATCAAAAGGAGGGATGCTCTGGGCCTGTATGAACTATGACGGCGATGTGATGTCGGATATGGTTGCTGCCGGATTTGGGAGTCTTGGCCTGATGACATCTGTGCTCGTGTCTCCTGACGGGAAATACGAGTTCGAAGCCTCTCACGGCACAGTCGTCAGGCATTACTATGAGCACATTAAAGGCAACCCGACTTC
>Ga0074045_10003229_pt1 | contig 14759 bp, 12 predicted proteins | sample BogForMeECP23OM2_FD_94442 | JGI IMG/M metagenome (GOLD analysis project Ga0074045, IMG submission 94442) | Bog forest soil microbial communities from Calvert Island, British Columbia, Canada - Bog Forest MetaG ECP23OM2 | ecosystem: Environmental > Terrestrial > Soil > Wetlands ...
CGGCCTCCGGGTTTGTAGGAGGCAAGCCTACATACGCAACCCGGAGGACGGGGTAATGTCGTATTGCTGATCGCCTAGGATCGAAAGTACGGCCTACCGCCAGGGTTCCATCGTGCGCTTGCGCCAAGACGATAAAGAGGGCATCGAGGTAGGAAGGCTACCCGGCGAGTATTTTGACCAGCCGGGAAATGCCTCATGAAGGTTTTGGTCGTCGATGTGGGTGGGACCCACGTCAAAATCCTGGCCTCTGGGCAGAAGACGCATCGGGAATTTTCTTCGGGATCCATGCTGAGCGCCGAACAGATGGTCGCCGGCGTCAAGGCTATGGCTGGAACATGGCCTTACGACGTGGTGTCACTCGGTTATCCGGGGCTGGTGCTCCATGGACGTCCGCTGGCGGAGCCACACAATCTGGGTACGGGTTGGGTCGGGTTCGACTATCGCGCCGCATTCGGGTGTCCGGTCAAAATCGTCAACGATGCAGCCTTGCAGGCCCTGGGCGCGTACCGGGGTGGCAAGATGCTCTTCCTCGGCCTGGGAACGGGTCTAGGTTCGGCCCTGGTCGTAAACGGCATCGTCGAGCCCATGGAGCTGGGCCATCTTCCCTACCGCAAGGCGACCTACGAGGATTATGTCGGCCTTCGCGGACTCAAACGCCACGGCAAGAAGAGATGGCGCAAGCATGTAACGGACGTAGTCTCCCGCCTGGTCGCCGCCCTCGAGCCCGAGGATGTCGTGCTCGGCGGAGGCAACGTCCACAAGCTCAAGAGTCTTCCTCCGGGGTGTCGGCCGGGCGACGAAGCCAACGCTTTGGTCGGGGGATTTCGCCTCTGGCGAGATGGTGGCAACGGTAAGCCGTTCGCGAATCGGGCGAGCGGCGTGACAGGCCAAGCCGTGGGCCGTTCCAACGCAATCGCCTCACGCACGCGCCGCATCAGGCGTCCGCACGCCCTCCGTGCGGCACGCGCTTAAGGACGGGCATTTGCTCGTCGATGGACCTTGCCATGGGGGACGTCTAGATCGATCGCGGATTTGGAGAAGCTTGATCGCGCCACGGGGTAGTTGATAGTTGGCTGTCCGGTAGCCGCGGCAAGAAAAGAAATGACAACACCCATCGAAGGCTACGCAATGATTGGCAATACCCGTACCGCTGCGCTGGTCGGGCGCGATGGGTCGATCGACTGGCTGTGCGCTCCACGCTTCGATTCGCGAGCTTGTTTTACCGCGCTGCTCGGCACGCGCGAGCACGGTCGCTGGCTGCTGGCGCCTTCGGTCAAGCCGCGCACCGTGCGTCGCAACTATCGCAGCGATACGCTGGTGCTGGAGACCGAGTTCGAGACTGCGAGCGGCACGGTACGAATCATCGATAGCATGCCACTGTGGCCGGATCGGACCGATGTGGTACGCGTCGTCGAGGGTGTGCGCGGTCGGGTACCCATGCAGATGGAACTCATCATCCGCGGCGGCTACGGTGTCGTCGTCCCTTGGGTGCGCCGCGTCGAAAGCGCGCTGCTCGCGACCGCCGGCCCGGACTCCCTCGAGTTGCGCGCTGGAGTCGAGACCAGGGGTAAGGGATTCACGACCGTTGCCGACTTCACCGTGCGACGAGGGCAGCGCGTCCCGTTCGTCCTCAGCTATTTCCCTTCGCACCAGCCGCGGCCGCTGCCGATCGATGCCGACGCAGCGATCGCAGCGACCGAACTGGCGTGGCGTAACTGGAGCGCGCGCTGCACCTACGATGGGCGCTGGCCCGATGCTGTCAGGCGGTCCCTGATCACGCTAAAGGCGCTTACTTATGCACCAACCGGCGGCATCGTCGCGGCACCGACGACATCGCTGCCGGAGCGCATCGGCGGCGTGCGCAACTGGGACTACCGGTTCTGCTGGCCGCGGGACGCGACGTATACGCTGTACGCGCTCTTGCTCGCAGGCTACTCCGACGAGGCGCGAGCGTGGCGGGAGTGGCTGCTGCGCGCGGCCGCCGGCAGGCCACAAGATCTGCAGACCGTTTACGGGCTCGCCGGCGAAAGGCAGTTTGCCGAGATCGAGTTGCCATGGCTGTCTGGCTACGCCGGCTCCGCGCCCGTGCGCATCGGCAATGCCGCAGCCGCGCAACGACAATTGGATGTCTACGGTGAAGTGATCGACACGCTGCACGTGGCACGGACTGCCGGGCTGGACGCCGCCACCGACGCCTCGCGTTTCCAGCAGGCGCTACTCGAGTTTCTTGAATCGCATTGGACCTTGCCGGATAACGGCATCTGGGAAACGCGAGGCAAGCAGCAGCATTTCACGCATTCAAAGGTAATGGCATGGGTGGCATTCGACCGCGTGATCAGGGCGGCCGAGAGCCACGAACTCAAGGGGCCGGTCGAGCGCTGGCGACGCACGCGCGACCGAATTCATGCCGATGTCTGTCGCAAGGGCTACAGCAAGCGACGCGGGACGTTCGTTCAGCATTATGGCTCGAGCAAGCTCGACGCCAGCCTTCTGCTGATGCCCCTGGTCGGATTCCTGCCGCCCGACGATCCGCGCATCCGACGCACCGTCGACGCGATCGAGCGCGAGCTGACGGTGGGAGGGCTCGTCATCCGATATCTGACGAGCCGGAAAGCCGAAAACTTGCCGCCAGGCGAGGGCGCATTTTTGCCGTGCTCATTCTGGCTTGCCGACAACCTGGCCCTGCAGGGCCGCAACGCAGACGCCGAAGCGCTATTCGAAACCCTGCTCGCCGTGCGCAACGACGTCGGGCTGCTGGCCGAAGAATACGACCCGCGAGCGCGGGTTCAGCTCGGCAACTTTCCGCAGGCGTTGTCGCACGTCGCGTTGATCAACACCGCGCGCAACCTCTCGCACCGCGGTGGGCCAAGCGAGCATCGCAGCAGCGGAATCGAACAGCCGCCCCCCGGAGGGTCGAAGCCGAAGCCACGGCGGCGAAGCGCCACGCCAAAATGACGCGCCGAATTCCTTGATCCCGCCCCGAAGCGAGGCGCTTCTCAAGCAGGCGGAGGACCCCGCTCCGGGGAAAAGCGAATGACCGCCGCCGGTGCCGGCTATTCCGGCAGGGTTTCGCCCGAACCACCCATCTCCTTGGGCATGTCCCTCATCTTGGGGAGCCCGTCTTTAATGTGGAGCACGGCCTCCTGGTAGTGAACATGAAGCGTCGGCTGGTGGCGGTAGGTTGGGATCGTGGCGGCGTACACGTCGACCAGCCCGAACGGCGGGTGGTCCGTCAAAAGATGGCCGCCGCAGGTCTTGCAGAATTTGCGATGGCTCATGTCCGTCTTGTGGTACTCGCCAATGTTGCCCTCGCCTTTGGTAACCTTCACCGACTCGGGTTTCCAGAGACTGAACGCATTGACCGGCGCGGCAGCCCAGCTTCGGCATGACGAGCAGTGACAGAAACCCGCCGCAACCGGCTCGCCGGTGACAGTTAGCTCGACGGCGCCGCAAAAGCAGCTTCCCTTGTGAGTTTGGCTCATTCCCCCTCCTTTAACATGGTTAGGAGTTTCACTTGCGCGTGCGACCAGTATCGAAGGTTCGATCGCGGAGGTCAATGTCGTGACGGCGCGTCATCAGTGGCCGCAATGACACACGCCCAAGACGGCTGCCGGAAGTGGTCGCCGACGGTCGCAGTTCGAGGCAGGCCCGTAAGGAGTCCGCCTCGTCCTGGTTTTGCCGCTACAGCGTTTGCAGACCCGCCGCCAAATCGCTCATCTGCGCTGATGGTATCCTCGTTATCCTGAGAAGCTACCCACCACGCCGCGCAACCGTGGCAGCTGTGGAGATCTCATGAACCAGGATCCGTTTGCTCAACTAAAGCAGCGCCAGCGAGAAATGTGGGCCTCGTTCGGGCCAACTGCGCTGTTCACCACCCCGGTCGCGGGCAATGTCGTCCGCTTCGCGGGCATCGCCGCCGGCGAGAACGTGCTGGACGTCGGCACTGGCACCGGCGTGCTGGCCCTCACGGCGGCGCGCACCGGTGCGAAGGTCACCGGACTCGACCTGACACCTGAGTTGATTGAGCAAGCGCGCGAGAACGCCGCCATCGCCCGCCTGCCCGACATTGTCTGGACGCAAGGTGACGCCGAGTATCTGCCCTACCCTGACGCGTCGTTTGACGTCGTCGTCAGCCAGTTCGGCCACATGTTCGCCCCGCGTCCCAATATCGTCGTTGCCGAGATGCGGCGCGTGCTGAAACCGGGGGGGCGCGTCGCATTCGCAACCTGGCCACCCGAGCACTTTATCGGGCGGATGTTTGCGTTCGTGGGCCGCAACTCGCCTCCGCCGCCCCCGGATGCCGCGCCGCCGCCGCAGTGGGGCAACCCAGCCATCATTGCTGAGCGCCTCGGCGACAAGTTCGGCCCACCATTCTTCGCGCGCGGGGTCATGAAGATCGCCGCGCTCAGCATTCCGCACTTCCGCCTGTACATGGAACGTTCGCTTGGGCCGCTTAAGAAGCTGGTCGAGACCCTGGCCGCCGACCCGCAGAAGCTCGAGAGCTTCCGCGCCGAGTTCGATGCGCTGGCCACGCCCTACCACTTCGACAACGTGATGCATCAGGATTACCTGCTGACGCGCGCCCAGGCAGCCTGAGCGGACACGAACGTCCAGGCTGCAGGTCGCGAGCCGTCCTTAGGTGTCGGAACGATCTCGGTTCGAAGCGGACCCGCCGTCACCTAGCGGAAAGTTCCGCAGCTGACCTAACCGTGACCCTTGACCGGCAGCGTTCGATACCCTCAGCGGACTTTCGACGTTCTTGGGAGCAGACATTCAGATGCCGATCGAAGCTCCCGATGGCACGGATTTCATCAATAGCCATAGCGGACGAATTATCACCGGCTTCGAAATGCGTGGCGGTTCCCGAGGCCCCGTCCCCAGCAAAATCATGGGCGCCGAGGGCAATCCTCCCCTGGCCTTGAGAAGATCAATTGATAAAGGGATGGCGGCGAACAGTGCCGGGCGGCATGTCAATTAGCTGGAGATTTACCAAGGAGATGTGCTGTTAGCCGACATGCAGCCCGTACTGCAGTAGGCGGCGTCGCAGTTTAAGCGATAACGCGTTCGTTCGCCCCGGACGGGGGGCGTGCAAGAGCTCGCATGGTTGTTGAAAACTGCTTGCAGCCCTAACGGCAGCTTGTGGCCCGTCAGCAGCCAGTCGTTCGATTGAATCCGCAACCCAGGGTGGCCATTCAATCAGCGAACCGCGCCTTCTCACAAATTCCAGTCCACAGTATCTTCCCGGATTGACGGTCAGTGGCCCTCATGGTTCCGTCAACGCGGTTAATACGTAGACTGAACGAGGTTCCTTTTTTGGTTGTACTTTCCCAGAGGATGATGTCGTCCCTAATGGTTGCGTAACTTCCGTCTACCGTACTGGTGTCTGTATCGACTATGAGGTTCGTATCGAACGGCGGCATTTCCAAACTGGCTGCAGGCACGACGTGACACAGCAACGTGAATTGCTCTTTACCAGTAGAAGGCGCGCTGACTCCGAACAGTAAGGCTCCGAGCACGGTGGCGATGGCACGCATATTGTCAATGATGCCATCGGATGCTGCGCAGGCCAAACAGTTCAAGATCGGATACCTGGTTCGCCTGCACTGGGCGGCAGCTTTTGGCCCGCGAGCTGCCCGTCGGTCGATGGCGGTTCACGACCAGACGGCCGCATCTCTCAGAAGCGGAAATTGATCGGTTTATAGCCTGATGGCCACAGCGAAGCGGACTATTGCCCGCCCATTGTGTCTTGCTACTCCCATGCGAAGATGCGCTTCCAGTCGTTTTTCATGCTGATAACCACCCAGCCGCGCTTCTTGGCCTCCGCCATAAGGGCGTCCGAAAAGGTACCCACCTTCGAAGCTGGTCCGTAGGCATACTCCCGCACATCATCGTCATGATGCACCAGCATCATCAGCCGCGCACCACCGCCGTCCTGCGTGTACTCGAGCATCTGTTGATCGCCGGTCGAGTTGCCGAAGGCCGCCATAGGTCGGCGTCCGATCATTAGATGAATGCCAACCGGCTTGCCGGTTTTGTCATCGACCAACATTACCTTGGGAACCTTGGTCAGGATCGCCTTGCCGTCCTTGTCGTAGCCGAACTTTGTATCCGCAGCCGACCCTACTACCTGCTCGGGTGGAATACCATAGACTCGTTCGGCGTACGCACGCACAAAGTCCTGGCCGCCACCAGTGACGATATAGGTTTTATAGCCGTTGTCGCGCAGGTATTTCATGACCTCGAGCATCGGTTGAAAGACAAGCTCGGTGTACAGGCGCTGGAAGCGCGGGTGCCTTGCGCTCGTGATCCAGTCTTGGGCGCTCTTCTGGAATACCTCGACGGTCATGCCGGTATGGGTGATCGCAAGTATCTTTTCGAGGTCGGGTAGTGACAACTTCGCGGTCGCCGCCCGGTCACCCGAGAACACGGTCTTGAATGGCTCGGTGCTCTTGAGCTTCGCGTCTTTCGCTGCCATAACGCCGAGTTGGTGAAACGCGAACATTACCTGCGCGTACATCGGCTGCTCGACCCAGGTCGTTCCGTCCTGATCGAAGGCGGCAATACGCTCGGCCGGCGGCACAAAACTCGGGCTGCCCTGTTCGGTAGTTTCCTTAACGAAGGTGACAATCGCCTGCTTGGCGGGACCGTCGTTCCACGAAGGCAGCGGGTCGGTCTGGGCCTGTGCCCGCGCCCCCAAAGCAAGCAGGATGCCAAGCGCGAGCGTGCGGGCAAGCCCTGAGAAAGACGGAACCGGTTTCATGGGTGTCCTTTCTGCAGCTGAGGCGGAATAATAGCGCAGCGTGCGGCGGCATGTGGTTGGGAAAAGCGCTCGACTTACTGATTGATGAACGTCCTATGCGTATTAGAGAAGGGCAGCTGGGCGGAGTCCCATCTGGCGGGCTCGATTCGCGCGCTGGGCCATGAAGTCACCGTCTTTCACCATGGTTCGGGCGTCGGCGAGTTCTATGGACGATCGCGACGCCAAGTGCGCGCCGAGAAGAATCAGGCATTGCTGAGGCAAGCGCGTGCGCTTCGTGCCGGCACGGGCCTGGATCTCATCTTCTGTTACGTGTACGACGATTTTCTCGAGGAAGAGACCGCGCGGGGCCTAGCGAGGCTGGACGTTCCCCTCGTGAACTACAACGTCGACATGGCAACGCAGTGGTATCGCCAATCTCGCACCGCACGCTACTTCACGATGATGCTGTGCGCCCAGCGGGTCAACATGTCGCGGTTGGCCCGCTACAACCGCCGAGTCCTGCATTTTCCAATGGCCGCCAAGCCAATCAGTTCCCCTGCGGAGGCGCGGCAGGCGGCACCACCCGATGCGCCTGTCACGTTCGTCGGAACGCCCAGGACATACCGGACACGACTGCTGGGGCAATTGCATAGCAGCGGGATTCCGCTGGCGATCTATGGGAAGTACTGGCTCGAGCGCCGAGAACCTTCCAGACCGGCGACTCTCGAAAAGATCCTTCACGACATCCTGCTCTACGGTGTTCCGAAGTGGCAGGCAGAAGGTTTCGATGGAATGCTACGTGCGTTACAGCGGCATCGTTCGCTAAGCCGCCCTCCGATTGCGAGCCCGCTACCGGCGCGCCTCTTCAAGGGATTTGTACCTGAAGAGGAGCTCAATTCACTGTTCGCACAAAGTGAAATCAACCTCGGATTTTCGCGCATTGCCGGCGACGATCCCGCCACGCCAGGGGTCACCCAGGTCAAACTTCGCGACTTCGAAGTTCCGTTGGCAGGGGGCTTCTATCTGGTTGAATGGGTCAAGGAATACGATGAGTTCTTCAATGCCGGAGTAGAAGTCGAAACCTGGAGAACGAGGGAGGAGCTGATCGACAAGCTTCGCTACTATCTGAGCCACGACGCCGAGAGAAGACGAATCGCACTAGCGGGCAGCAAGCGGGCGGTCGCGGAGCATACGTGGGACAAACGCTTTGCCATGCTCTTCGCGGAGCTGGGCCTCAAGGCCACTCCGCACGTTCACGCCTCCTCACAGCAGACGCTCAGCGACCCAAGTTAGCGGACGTCCAGCCAACCGGGTGTCCAAGCGGGGCCGCCATGGCCATCGAGACGTAGCGCACTGTCACTGAATCACGTCGTCCGCGAATCGATGTCTAACGATAATACGCCTTCAATGTGCGCCCAATGCCGAAGCCCGCGAGGATGCCAAGCAACGCGTGATCGCCTTCTTCGCCGAGACGCTGCGATGAGCGGACGCGCCGCAACCCACTCGGCGCCCGCAATCAGGATCCTCTACTCCGCGTAGTACACCGCAAAGTCGCCGGCCGAATCCTGCCACACCGCGATGTCGGAGAAGCCGGCGCGGCGCAGCATTGAAGCGAACTCCTGCGGCGAGTACTTGTAGGAGTTTTCGGTATGAATACGCTCGCCGGCGGCGAACTCGCGTTCCCGCCCGGCGATGGTCACGCGTTGTGCTCTGCTCGCCTCGAGATGCATCTCGACGCGACTCGCGGCCGCGTTGTAGAAGGCGACGTGCGCGAAGGCCGCCGGATCGAAGTCGCTGCCCAGCAGCGCGTTGACGTGATTGAGGACGTTGCGGTTGAATGCCGCGGTGACCCCGAGCGAATCGTCGTAGGCAGCGGCCAGCCGCGCGCCGTCCTTGGGCGCGTCGACTCCGATCAGAAGCCCGCCGCGGCGGAAGCTCAAGTCGCGGATCTGGGCGAGGAAAGCGAGCGCGTCATCGGGGCTGAAGTTGCCGATGCTCGAACCCGGATAGAAGAACGTCGCCGGACCCGGGTCGAGGTCGGCGCCAAGATCGAGGCTGCGGGAGAAGTCGGTGATGATGCCGCTGAACTCCACTTCGGGATGCGCGACGCAGAGCCGGGCGAGCGCCGACTCGATCGCCGCCGCGGCGATGTCGACGGCGATGAAGCGACTCGGTTTCAGCGCGGCGATCCACGCCTCTCCCTTGGCGCAATTGCCGGCACCGAGATCGATGAATTGCCGGTTCTGGCCGACCACTGCAGCGATCGTCTCGCGGTGCTCGGCATAGATCCCGCGTTCGGTGCGCGTGAGGTAGTACTCGGGCAGCTCGCAGATGGCGTCGAACAGCGCGCAGCCCAGCGCATCGTAGAAATATTTTGGCGGAATCGCCGCCGACGGCGCGAACAGCCCGTCGACGAGCGCGGCACATTCGCTGCGCGCCTGCGGGCGCAGCGGGCCGATCATGCGGTTAATCAGGCGATAGCCGCGCGGCTTGACTCGCTCGGCACCGCGGTACGGGACCGCTGCCCCTTGCACCATTACTCACCCTCCCCGGTCGTGCATGATAACCGCAGCCGCCCGTAACAGCATATCGGTCGCGCGGCCCCTGAAAATCTTACAATGCCGCCCAATCCGACCGCCGGCTTCGACATGTCGCCTATTTCAAGCACTCTGCAAGGGGCCCCGCGCCAAGGCGCCGCCCGACTCTGTCCGCGCCGCACTCGCGGCCGCCACGCGTAGCCTCGCAAATCCTGTGCCCGCCTCGTCCACATCCAGCCTCCGCACGGCGCTCGAATCTCCCCTCGGTCTGTTCCCCGGCCAGGACTTTCGCCTCGCCACGGGGCACTGCAGCGATTGCGCCGCCATCCCCCAGGCGCTGTGGTACTTCGGCGACGAAACCATCGCCACGCCACGGGCAGGTGTTGCGGTAGCCGGATTCGCGCATGGGGTAAGGGCGTGGGCGGATGTGCGGCAGTGGGCCGCGACGCAGGGCACCGCAAGCCCGCCCGACGCGCCGCCGTTGGTCTGGATCGGCGCGCCCGAAATAATCCGCCACGCGACGCTCTCCCCGGACGGCTCGATGCTCGCTGCGGGCGCCGAGCACTGGTCGTTTGCCCTGGTGCCCAAGATTGCGCTCAATCGTTCTTATTACAATGCCGCGTCGACGGCCTACCTGACCGCGCGCCGTTTGACCGTGCGCGGAACGCGCCGCGAGGAGGCCTTCGTCGCTCGCACGATCTGGCCCGAGGACTTCCGGCTGGATAGCAGTGCCGCGTTAGCGCCCGTTGACGCCTCGCCCGTGGCGCTGCGGGCGCTGGTGCGTGCCGAACCGCGCGGCGGGGCACAGAGTCCGTTTGCAGCCTTTCCAATCTGGGAGCGTACGCCCGGCGCGGCGCGGCGCTGGGAGCACGCCCCCATCCTCGCCGCGATGCTCAACGGCGCGCAGGGTGACGACGACGAGGCCTTGGCCGGCCACTTCGCGCTGGTCACAGGCCGGGTCGGCGCCGCCGCCGACACTGCAGGGCCCGCGGCGATGGACGACTGGATGGTGAACAATTTCTACACCCTCGACCAGGTGAGCGAAAAGGGCATCATCGCCGCCATGCTGCCGCTGGACAACTACCTTGCCGACCTGAACAGCGGCCAGGCGTGGTACCGGCCTTCGTACCTGCTGGTCGCCGTGCTGCGCCGGGAGCGGATCGCAAGCTGCGTGCAGGGCGCCCTGGCGCGCGCCTACAACCAGTTCTACCGGCACCAGCTCGTCTACGATCATCCGACGATGAATTGCGCCAGCATCTGCATCGATGTGCTGCGCACGCTCGGCTGGAACGTGCCTGGGCGCGGCGCCACCAGCTGGACGGCGGCGGCTCTGGGCCTGCCCTACTTCGCCTTGCGCGACCGCAGCCTGACCAAGGCGGCGCAGATTTTCGACTACCTGACCGAGGACCAGACGCGGCTGTTTCCGGCTGCCGCGTTCGAGGAAATCGGCGCCGACCTGCTGCGCCTGGCCACCGGCCGCAAGGCGCAGGCAACGACCCCTTTCGAGACCATGCTCGCCGAGGATCTCGATGCGCTGGTTTTCGTGCGCGTACCGCAACTGCCTTCATCGCGGGCGTGGGGAAGCTTTCCGGTGGTCAGCGCCGCCGAGTATCGAGCCCGCTATCCGCGCGATCCGGCGAAGGCGCAGATCGTCCCCGTGCCTAAGCGGCCCTTTCCGGAGCGCCTGCGCGACCCCGACCTGCTGCCGCCGCAGCGCCGCCGCGCCGACGTCGCGATCGTCTGCTGGGCGGTGCTGTCGGTCGTGGGTATACCGTGGCTGCTCTGGCGCACATGGTGGGAGTGGCGGCGAAACGCCGAGCCACCGGCGCCAGTTCGCAAGTCTCGCGTCGGCTGAAACGCCCGACCCGGCGCGTGACCGGCGCCGTCGCCAAAGGCCGGCCGGCGCTCAAGCCTGAGCCTCGAATGCGGCAGGCCGAATCGCCGGGAAGGCTTGACAGTATAATTAATGCGAATTATTCTCATTCCATTATGACCGAAAAAGCTCCGGAACCTGCCCAATCCCCGGCCCCTGGCATCGTCTCGCCCGCCGCGCTAAGACATCCGCCGGCCAGGATACCCAGCGCTGCGCTCTTCGGGGGGCACCGCGAGGTGCTGATCGAACACGGCGAGCGCGAGTACCGCTTGCGCATCACCCTTAGCGGCAAGTTGATTCTGACCGCGTAACTCGCGGCGCTTTCGCAGGTCGCACTCGCCCGGGCTTCGGCCCGGTCGAGTGCTCATCAGCCAGCCATTTCCCGCGCCCGCGGGAATAGCCAGCCAGCAGCACGCAGTGATGGAGCGCTTTCGACTGCGGCTCCTGGCGGCGATCACGTTCGTCGTGGCGACATGGTTCGGCTCTCCCCGACGCGGGCCTTGCAGGGAGGGCCAAGACCATCACGATGATCCCGCGCCTGTCCCGCGCATTGGAGAATCCTGATGAAGAAGATCATCGTAGCGTTCGCGGCCGGAACCCTGATTGCGAGCAGCCCGGCTTTCGCCGACGAGGCCGAATTGAAGGCCGAGATCCAGCAGCTAAGGCAGCAGCTCGAAGTCCAGGCCGCACAGCTCAATGCCCAGGGAGCTCTGCTCACCAAGCTGCAGGCGCAGGCCGACGCGCTCACCGGGGAGAGGCCGAAGGCGCTCGCCGCCGTTCCCGCCGCAACGGACAGCGCGGCCGCGCCCGCGGCTCCCAGCCCCACTGCGCCCGCCTCCGCCGTGGCCGAAGCCGCCCCCGAGTTGCCGGCAACCACCTTCTTCGGCTACGGAGAGATGAACTACGAAAATTACCCGCGCGATCGTTCGCAGACACAAGCCGACCTGGCGCGCGCGGTCATCGGCATGGAGCACACGTTCGACGACAAGACCCGCTTCGCCTCCGAGTTCGAATGGGAGCATGCGGTCACCTCGGCCACCGACCAGGGCGAATCGGAAGTCGAGCAGTTCTACATCGAGCGCTCGTTGACCCCGCAGCTTGCGGCGCGGGCGGGCCTGTTCCTCATACCCTCGGGGATGCTCAACACCGCGCACGAGCCGACGCAGTATTTCGGCGTCACCCGCGACTTCGTCGACCTGGCGATCATCCCGACCACCTGGCGCGAAGGCGGCGTCGGCATCACCGGCATCACCGATTCCGGCCTCACCTGGGACATCGGGATCACGACCGGCTTCGACCTCGCCAAGTGGGACCCGACCAGCCTCGAGGGCAAGGCGTCGCCGCTGGGCAGCATCCACCAGGAGCTGCAACTCGCCAAGGCGGCCGATCTGGCGGCATTCGTCGCGCTCAACTGGCGCGGCTACCCGGGGCTGCTTCTCGGCGGCAGCGTGTTCTCCGGCAAGGCGGGGCAGGACCAGCCGGATTTCCCGTCGCAGAACGCGGTGGTCACGCTGGCCGAGGCGCATGCCCGCTGGACGCCGGGACCCCTCGACCTGTCCGCGCAATATGCCTTTGGCCACATCAGCGACACCGCGCCCTACAACCAGACGATCCTCGGCAGTCCGACCCTCGTGCCGCAGGACTTCTACGGCTGGTATCTGCAGGCCGCCTGGTATGCGTGGCAACATGGCGACTCGCAGCTGGCGCCCTTCGCCCGTTACGAGCGCTTCAATACCGCGTCGAAATATGCGACGCTTGCCGACAACCTCACTCCGGCCGCGCTGCCGACCGAAGGCGTCTTCACGCTGGGCGCGAGCTTCTACCTCACCCCCAACATCGTCGTCAAAGCCGATTACCAGTGGTTCCATGTCGACACCCAGTCCGATCGCTTCCAGCTCGGCCTTGGCCTTAACTTCTGACCTGTGATGCATGACGGCTGGAGGGTCCTGCCGATCGCGGCGCTCGTCCTGGCGCCCGCGGCGGTCTATGCGACCGAGTACCTGAGCGTGGAGGCCGCGCAGCGCGCCGCGTTTCCCGAGGCGACGGCATTCGTGCCGGTGCCGCTTAATCTCGACGCCGAGGCGCGGGCGCGCTTAGCCGAGGTCGCGCACCCTCCGGGCGCGCACGACCCGCGCGTCTGGCGGGCGATGGCCGGCGGAAAGCTGCTGGGCACCTTCTACGCCGACGCGGTCATCGGCAAGCAGGAGTACATCGGCTATTCGCTCGCGCTCGACGCCGCCGGTCACGTCTTGCGCGTGGATATCCTCGACTACCGGGAAACGCATGGCTGGGAGATCCGCAATGCCAGCTGGCGCGCGCAATTCACCGGCAAGAGCGCCACCGACCCGGTCGAAGTCGGCCGCGACATTGCCAACATTTCCGGGGCGACGCTGTCCTGCCACCACGTTACCGACGGCGTGCGCCGCCTGCTTGCGCTCAATGCCCTCCTCCCCCGTCCCTGAGCGCTGGAGCCGGCGTGCCCAGGTCTCCCTGGGAACGCTGGTCGAAGTCGCGCTGCCCGCGGCAGCGGCGACCGAGCCCCGCTTCGCGGCCGCGTTCGCGGCGATCGCGCACGTGCACCGCAAGATGAGCCCGCACCATCCGCGGAGCGACCTCGCGCGGATCGCCCGTGGCGCGCATCGCCGCGCCGTGCGTGTCGATCCCGAAACCTATGCGGTGCTCGAACTCGCCAAGACCCTGGCCGCCGAGACGGGCGGTGCGTTCGATGTCACGGTCGCGCCGGTGCTCTCACGCCAGGGGTTGCTGCCGGCACGCGCCGCCGGACGCGGCGCGCGTTCCGGGCAGATGCAGGCGTTGCGGCTCGAGCGAGGCCTGCGCGTGGGCGCCGACGTGCCGCTTGCGCTCGACCTGGGCGGCATCGCCAAGGGTCATGCGGTGGACCGGGCGATTGCCGCGCTGCGCGCCGCCGGTGCGCCCAGCGGGCTGGTCAACGCCGGCGGCGACCTGGCCGTGTTCGGTTCCGAAAACTGGATGCCGATCAGGGTCCGCCATCCAGGCAATCCAGCCGTGCTGCTGTGGCTGTTCGACGTCAAGGATGCAGGCGTCGCAACCTCGGCGGATTATTTCCGCGAGGGTCACAGCGCGCTGGTCGGTCGCAACCGCCGCCTGCGACCGTTCCCCGGCAGCATCACCGTGATTGCGCCCACGTGCATGCTCGCCGACGCGCTGACCAAGGTCGTCGCGCTGCAGCCCGCCCGCGCCCGCGCGCTGCTCGCCCGCTACCGCGCGCATGCATTTCAGCTCGACGCCGGCGAAGACGGCCTCGGCGCCCGGACCACCTGCATGGCCTCGACGGCGCACCTGCGTCTGCTGCCGGCGCTGGCAGCGTGAGCGGCAGATGCGCCATCGTCTGCACAACCGTCTGCCGCGCTGGCACCGGAACGCGATCTATGCCCTCACCTTCGTGCTCGTTGCCTCGGGGCTCGCCTGGCTGGTGGCTGTCTACCTGCTCGCCCCGCCGGGCGAGCCCACGCCGGCGCCGCACCCGCTCGCCGGGCCCATGCTCGTCGCGCACGGTGTCGCAGCCTATGCGGCGCTGTTTGCCTATGCCCTGGTAGGGCACACCCACATGCGCACGGGGTGGCGCGTA
>Ga0074045_10003230_pt1 | contig 14758 bp, 12 predicted proteins | sample BogForMeECP23OM2_FD_94442 | JGI IMG/M metagenome (GOLD analysis project Ga0074045, IMG submission 94442) | Bog forest soil microbial communities from Calvert Island, British Columbia, Canada - Bog Forest MetaG ECP23OM2 | ecosystem: Environmental > Terrestrial > Soil > Wetlands ...
CCCGCCGGATAACAGAGAGTAAGGAACGAATCGGCAAAGATGTGTCCGCCATCCAGCGGGCCTAAATCATCGAAGTTCCTATTCAATCCATCGGGTGGCCGATACGCACGGCGATAAGTCCGCTTTAGCCCGGCCACCCGCAACGCACTGATACCTCTTACTCACTCCTCAAGCCCAAAGTGTCTGCCGCCCCCGTTGGTCCTTGGCAGGTCATGCTTTAGCTCGCCCGTATTCCCGCAAACCAGCGCTTTCGAACGGAATCAAACTCCCCAGCCCGGAGCCGCGACCAAAGGGAGCGGTCGCCGGACATTCCGGGTAAACGACCGTTCGCCCTGCCAAGGACCGATCCCACTGAGGAATGCAGCGCCTTACTTGTAACTCAAGCCAAAAGTGTCTGTCTCCCCCGTTGGTCCTTGGCAGGTCATGCTTTAGCTTGCCCGTATTCCAGCAACCAAGCGCTTTCGAACGGAATCAAACTCCCCAGCCCGGAGCCGCGACCAAAGGGAGCGGTCGCCGGACATTCCCTGCTCAGCCCGGTTGGCCGGTCGGGGACCGGCCCCACCGAGGAATGCGGCGCCGCGCGATCCTGCTAGAGTAAGAGCTTGGCATTGATCTGGCTGCAATCGGGAATCACGCCGCCGGCGCTGGCGGCGCTGGTGGGCTGCGGCGGCGCGGTGCTGGGAATCTGGCTGACCGGGTTGCGCAGCCGCCTGGGCGCGGTGGTGCCGTTCAGCGCGGGCGTGCTGATCGGCGTGGCGCTGTTCGGACTGCTGCCGGAACTGGCGGAAGATTCCGGCTGGAAGCTCACGCTGGCTTTATGCGCTGGCGGCTACGGTCTGTTGCTTCTCATCAATCGTTACGCGTACCCCATCTGCCCGACCTGCGCGCACGACCACGATCACGATGCCTGCGGCAGCGAATTGCACGGATTCGCCGCGCCACTGATCGCCGCGGCGGCGCTGCACAGTTTTCTCGACGGCTGGAGCGTGGCGGTGGTGCAGCATGCGGCCCCGCTCGGCTTGCGCGTCGCCGTGCCGGTCGCGATCGCATTGCACAAACTGCCGGAGGGTATCGCGTTGGGCGGCGTGATGCGCGCGGCGGTGCCATCGCGCACCGTTGCGCTGCTCTGGTGTTTGCTGGCGGAGGGCGCGACGCTGGCCGGCGGTGCGCTGGCGCTCGCGCTCGCGCCGCACTTCGGCAGCGTGTGGACCGTCTATCCGCTCGGCCTCACCGCCGGCTGGCTGGTCTATCTCGGTTATCACGCCGTGCACGAAGAGTGGAAGCGCAAGGGCGCGACAGCGGCTTCGGTTTCCGCACTGGCCGGCGCAGCCGCCGCCGCTCTCCTGCAACGCGGGGCGGAAGCGTTGCTGCGGTAGGGCGGGCTGCCTGTTCCGGCCATCGCCACAGGTTTTCACGGAACCGCTATCCACGAGGCGGCGCTACAATCGGACAGATAAAACTATGTATCCCACAGTAAGAGTCAGATCATCAAACGCTGTCGTCAAGAAGCAGCGCGAGGAGACGGCAAAAGCTGTAGTGGATTACCTATCGAATCGGCTCCCTGAGCGCGGTGTGCTATGCGTCTTAGGCGACAAAGACTGGCAGGCCCTCAGAGACGAGGCTGGAGCAGCACATCGCGGCATCTACATGGCGAGCCGACTTCGGTAGTTTCCTAGTTTGAAATCCATAGACCTATCCTCCGATTGCGGTAGACAATGTCTTGCGAATCCTTTCCGAAACGGTCTGCTTGCGGGGTACACTAAATTATTCCCAAAAGGTGACATCCATGGGCGATGCTGAAAATACCAATAAAGAAAATAAGGGGCTTATCGATCACACTATAGAGTCCGATAAAGGAACCAGAACTATTGAGTGGCTGCAATTGGGGGTTAACGCCGTCTTGGCTGCCGTTGGGATTGTTGCCATTATCATCTACCTAAGCCAATTGTCCGCCATGAACAAAACGCTCACGGAGATCGAAAAGCAAACTCCCGAAATCCAAAGGCAGGCTCGTGCTGCTCAGGGACAGTTGACGCAAGCGAAGAGCGATTCTGCCGCCAATAGTGCGTCCCTGTCCCAACAGATCGACGCCGCCAACCGCCAAGCAAGAGCGGCACAGGATAGCGCCAGAGCGACTCAGCAACAGACGGAAACCTCGGCGCGTCCCTGGATTGCAATTTCCGAGATATCTCTTGCGGGTCCAATAACCCTCAACATGAGGGGCGAAGCGACCACGATGGTTCATGTTACAGCTCAAGACATTGGCAAAACTCCCGCTAGGGAAGTCGCGCTCATAGTTGAACTCGGGGCGGAAGGGAGCCAACATCACGAGTTGGAAAGATTGTGCGCATTGAGCTTCGTCTCTACTGAACAGGGTGACAAGTACGGCCAAGTTCTGTTACCCACTGATACGCTGGGGAAAGATGAAACCCGCAACATTCAAATCAATCTCAAGCCATGGACGCTGGTCGAGCGGAAACCGGCGGGAACCGGCTATACCGAATCTCTCCGTTTGGACAAAAATGGGCCGCCTCCATCTCAAGAAGAGATCATTTACTCTATGCCTTCCTCTGTGATCGGATGCGTACAATACAAATCGTTCACTTCAGAAATTCCGTACTACACGGGGTTCACTTATGGTCTTTATCCTAAAGTGAAAGATATCAACGCAGTTATTTATAATGTTCGATTTGACCGCAGGACCGGAGAGGCTACCGGTGCCCCAAATAAGTCTCTCAAGGGAAACGGCAGTATTACGGTTCCAGTCGAGTGGATGGGCCTCACTCCAAACTTTGGCTGGGGCAATGATGTAGTGAGATAGCAGCGACCCAAACGCCAAAGCCGGTACCCAAATCCAGATTAGGACACTACCCCGACCTCAAAGATGTTGACTGGGATTCTCTAATACAAGAGACTACGTGAAGACCCATCCCACAATTCCGTCAGCGAAGTCGGCAATTTGGCCCTCTTTGTCCCCAGCGCTTTTTCGGCCCGCTATCATGTTTCACGCGAAGAGCGTCGCGAGTCTCGCCAGCACATCGTCGAGAACGTTCTGCGGCACGCTTTCGAGTTTACGGCTATTGCGTGCGGCCAGATCGAGGGGCCTGGGCTGATCGCAGCGAACGACACCGATGGTGCGCGTCCCGGCGCCAGTCAGCGTGACCGCAAACCCAGCCGTGCGGGCAAAGGAACCGCCCGAGGTGATCGGAACCACGATGGGCACGCGCGTCAGTGTGTTGAAGCGATCCGGAGAGACCACCAGGACGGGCCGGGCGCCCTGCTGCTCATGTCCCAAGATTGGATCGAGCGAAACGAGATAGATGTCGCCGCGCTTCACAGTTCCCGCCCGGCCGGGGCGAGGTCGAGCCAGGCGCGATCCTTCTTGGAGAGCCGGGCACGTGCGTCGCACTGCGCCAGCAACTCATCGAGCGTGTATTTCGGCTTGGTCTGCGGCCGGACTACCAGGCGCCCCCGGTCCACGGCAATGCCCACAGTGGCACCGGCTTCAAGATGAAGCAGGTCCAGAATGGCAGGTGGCACGGCCAGCATGACGGAGCCTCCGACTTTGCGCAGGTTTGTGATGTGCATGGCAACCTCGCCAAATTATATTCCAGTATAACACGTCCGGCTCGTCGTTCCTACAAAACTGCGTTGACTGGCGGCGGGACACGTCCCGGCGCCAGTCACATCTCTTTCTGAACGGCTGTGTCCACGTGCTCGTCCGGGACTGGCGACGAGCGATGGACCGTGACGTCCTCGGCGTTCCGCATCACAATCGTAGGGATGCCGGGGGCCTTCTGCGCCTTGACATGCTGCAGGTCGATTCCCTTCACGGTGTCCAGCACGAATGCCGGCCGGCGGTCCTCCTTCATGAAGCCCACTTCCACATTGTTGAATTCGATTCCCGCGGCGTGGCGGATATAGAAACCATACGCGGGGAGCAGACCGAACATGGAAGGCTCGGGATATTCTTTCTCCCGCTCCGGCGTGGCGTAGGGTTCGCGCGGTGGTACGCCGCCGGTGGCTCGGAAGAAAAACGTATTCACCAAATCGGCCGGCTGCTGCGCGACTTGATCCAGCGTGAGGCCACCGCGGTACAGGATGCGGATATCGCTCAGCTTCACATCTTCCACGTCGTGGCCGGGAATGCCCGTGATGATGGAACCGTAGCGCGGATCGGCGTCGTACACCACCACGTTGCTGATGTTCACGCGCCGCAGCGATCCCACGGCGGTTCCCGCGGGAGCCCGCATACGGCTGCCGAGCCGCAGGAAGATCGGCGCGTTGGAAACTTCGCGCATGGTGATGTTCGATATCGCGATGTCTTCGATGTGCGCGCCGTCGACGGATTCCAGGGCCAGGCCGCGCGAGCGGTCGAAGACCACGTTGGAGATCGTGATGTTGCGGAAGTCGCCCTCCGATTCGGTGCCGATCTTGACGCGCCCCGTGGGGCCGTCGCGGTCGGGAGCGTGCGTGACGGTGCGCTTGCAGGTGCCATCGAGCAGCGACCCGATATCGTACCCGCTGACCAGGCAATTGACGATGGTCACGTTCTCGGTGGCACGCGCGAACCCGAGCGCGTGGGTGCCCTTGAGCACGATGGCATCGTCGTTCGGCGTGTTGACGCTCAGATTGGAGAGGCGCACGTTGCGGCAGGAATCCACGTCAATGCCGTCGCGGTTGGTGTCAATCGTCACATTGTCGATGGTCAGATTGTCGACCCCGGTGGCCAGAATGCCGAAGTGGCCGCCGGAGAGAATCGAAAAATCGCGCAGCGTCACCTTGCGGCAGAGTTTCAAGGCGATGGCTTTGTCGGCCGTAGCGCCGCGTTCGCGCGCGAGCGCATGGCCGTCGATCAGCCCCGGACCCTGAATGGTGACGTTCTCCAGCCCTTCACCCCAGATGAGGCTGTTGTGAAAATGGCTGTGTCCGAAATCCTGAAACTTGTCCCACTGGTTCGCTTCGGGCGCGTCGTACGCCGACGGATCGGCCGATGCTTCGAGCGTACTGCCAGGGTCGAATTGCAGCGCGAGATTGCTGCGCAGGCGAATCGAGCCGGTCACGTAAGTTCCCGCCGGGAAGTGCACCGTGCCACCGCCCGCCGCCGACGCGGCTTCGATCGCCTGGTTAATGGCGGGCGAATCGAGCGCCTTGCCATCGCCCTTGGCGCCATAACTCTTCACGTCGAAAACGGCGGCGTGAACCTGCACCACCAGCACCCATGGCATGAGCGCACCCGCGATGCAACATGCCCCACAACGTTTCGTCATTCGATCTCCTTCGCTGTAAGTCCATTCTGGCACGGGGCGGCACAGGTAGAGGTGGGGCGCGTTGCGTGGCGCACGCAGTCCTGCCTGCTGAGCCGGGAGTCATCTCGGCTTTTCTTCTACGCCGCCGCGTCTACGCGGAATGCAGGAATGGTCCATCCGCGGGCCGGACCGGTGGCGGACGCCTCGGATTCGCGCGGCCAAGAAATGTCGAGATGACTCGGCTCAGCAGACTTGACAGTCTGCGCCACGATGGCAGATCCAACTATGCGAATGGCGAGTTTAGTGGCCGGGTGCCGGCGGAGGCGGAGTGGGCGCGCCGCCGGTGCCGGTGCCGGTGGTGCCGCCGGGCCTGGGCTTGTCGCCTTGCGCGCCGATGCCGCCGACGGAACCAATGCCCACACCGCCGCGCCCGCCCAGCAACACCTGCATCACGGCTTGCTCGGCGGCTTTCAGCACCAGACGCATCGCGGCGTGCTGGGTGATCTGCAGCGGCATCAAGGGCTTGTTGGGTTCGACGAGGATGGACTCGCCCGGCCTGAGCAGCACGGACGGACCGGGCGCTGTGAGGTTGCGCACGTCCACCACTCCGTCATCCAGAGTGACGAACGTGGTGCCGTCCGCATCCTGAACTACCACGTCAAACACGGTGCCGCGGACGGAGATCACCGCCGTGGGCGTCTTGACATCCTTCGGATTCGGCCCCCTGGAATGCTCGATGAAGACCTTGACCCGTCCGATAAAGAGGTTCAGCAGATCGGTAAGTCCAGGGGTTTCGCGAAATACCACCTTGGAGTTCGAATACACCTCGAAGATGCTGCCATCGGAGAGTTGGAAGCGGGCGTAGCCATCCGGACCGGTGATCACGGTTTCGTGCTGGCGCAGCCGGTCGCCGACGGACAGTGGCTTCACGTAGCCGGAGTTGTCGAGCACGGAGACCTGGTTCACCTGCACCAGGACTGTCGCCGCATTCTCGTCCTGAGCATGGAGAGGTGCCAGCGACACGAAGACCGTCGCCGCCAGCAGCAGCGTAAAACGATACCGCATGTGCATCCAGCGCCGGGCCATATCAAATTTCGGGACGCAAAACTCGCAACCAGCGCCCCGGACTACGTCTCCTCAAGTCTAGCACTAAACTTGCAGTGCACATATCGTGCCGCAACTGAGCCGGCTTCATAAATCGAGTGATATCAGCCATTTGATAATTCTGCCCGAGCGGGAGTTGCGCTAAAATGGGATCGGCCGTGTGTCATAAAGGAACACTCCGCGTTTCAGTTTGTTTCGCCGCCGCAATTCTTACTGGCGCGGCAACGTTCGCCCAGGCGGCGCCGGCGTGGCGAAAGGTGGGGAGTGCGGCGGCCGATCTTCAACTGGCCGGCCCGGCCACTGGCCCAGTTGCGCAGGTTTGGTTCTCGCTTGGCGGCGGCGTACTATATGCGCGCTCCGCCTCGGGCGCGGTGTTTGCGACGGCCGATTTTGAGACCTGGACTCCGGCCACGGGCGCGGCCGATCCGCCAGTTGCCCGGGCAGCCGCGGCTGCACGCCTGCCGGAAGCCTCAGTCCGAATTGTCGCTGCCTCGTCCAACCCAAATGTGATTTTTGGATTGGGCCAGCAACTCTACCGCTCCGAAGACGGCGGCCATTCGTGGGACAACCTGACTGCTTATGGGGCCCGGTCGGTGATTGGCGACGGCGTGAATAGCGTGGCGGTTTCGCCTGCCGACGCCAATCAATTGGTTACCTGCAACGATTTTGGTGTGTGGCGCTCACTCGATGGCGGCCTTTCCTGGGCGGCGCTGAACCAGGGGTTGCCCAATCTTCCCGTGCGCCGGATCGTTGCAACCGTCACCGGAACGTCGGGGACGATTGTCGAAGTGGAAAGTCTCGGCACGCTGGAGTTGCCGCCCGGCGGTTCGGTGTGGCAACCGGCGGAGGCGCGCCCGGACGACGGCTTGCGCGAGGAGCTGTATTCGAGCCGGCTGCAGACCGAGATCACGGCCGTGGCGCAGGCGGGCAGCACGGTTTACGCGGGATCGGCCGACGGACGCATCTGGGTTTCCATGGATGGCGGCCACACGTTCCCTGCCCCGGCCTGGACGGCGGGCGGCGGACCGGTGGAGCGCATTTTCGCCGACGGTGCCGAACCGCGCCTGGCGCTGGCGGCGCTGGCTGGCGCCGGGCCGCACGTGCTGCGCACCACCAATGGCGGCGGCTTTTGGGACGTGCTCGATTTCAATCTGCCCGACCGGCCGGCACACGCAGTCACAGCGGACCGCGCGGCGGGAGCGATCTATGTGGCAACCGATGCCGGCGTGTTCTACGGCGTGGCGGATTTGGAGAACGCCAGCGCCAATCCGGTGAACTGGGTGAACCTGTCGGCGCGGCTGCCCGCGGCGCCGGCTTATGACGTGCGCCTGGATGCGGCGGGCGTACAGCTTTACGTCGCGCTCGACGGTTACGGTGTATACGCCACCGCGGCGCCACACCGCTCGCGCGCGCCGCGCATCGTCAATGCGGCCGATTTCAGCACGCGCGCGGCGGCGCCCGGTTCGCTATTGAGCGTGGTCGGCGCGCAGGTCAGCCGCGCCACCGGCGCCAACCTGAAATTCCCCGTGCTGGCCGCGGCGGAGGGCGAATCGCAGGTGCAGGTTCCATTCGAAGCCATCGGCCCGAGCGTCGGGCTGGCGCTCGAAACCGCAGCCGGCAGCTTCACCATTCCACTCGCTGTGCAGCCGGTATCGCCGGCCATACTGGTTTCGCACGATGGGGCGGCGGCACTATTCGATGCCGATAGCGACCTGCCGCTCGATGGACGCAATCCGGCCCACTCGAACGGACGCGTGAAAATCCTCGCCACCGGTTTGGGCAAGGTTCTACCCAACTGGCCTGCAGGGGTGCAGGCTCCGCTCGAAGATCCGCCAGCGGTAGTGGCATCGGTGAAAGTCTTTCTCGACGGAGCGCCGCTACAAGTCACGCGGGCCACGCTAGCGCCCGGCTACATCGGTTTCTACGTGGTGGAAGCGCAACTCCCCGCGCTCACCAACGCCGGCACCGCCGAACTGCACCTGAGCGCCGACGGCCAGGAGAGCAATCGCGTGCAGATCGTGATCGAACCGTAGGCCGCCTCGGCTCACCTCGTCGGGTTGGCTCGAATACGGTTACCTGAGGAATCGCATTCGGGCGCTTTTCAAATCGCCGTTCCGGATGGGCCGCACGAATCGGCGACAAGCCAGCTAAGTGATCCAGCACGGTCACTCGCGCCTCTATTCGTTCGGGGAACAGCATTCGAGCTAGCCGCAATACTGCCCACTTAACGATCTTTATCCGCGCGGAGATATCGATGTGGCGGGTGCGTTGCCGCTTCCGCGGACGCAGGTTGTAGTTGCTCATCTTGCGCTTCACTCCGCGAAAGTTGACTCGATTGCGGCTCGAACTGGCGCGTTCCTGTAGGATCTCATCCAACACCGCTTCATGAAAGACTTTCTTCTGCCGAGGGGGGAATAGCGACAAAACGGGCCATCCGTCGCTGGACCACGCGTACGGAATGCAGAAAGGAGAGCCGGTCGGGATCTTCGCCGGCGCGTAGCGCGGCTTCGTGCATCAGTCCTCGAACGGCGTAGTGCGCCATCAACAGGCCGTAGAATTCCTGCCGCACCAGTTCCGGAGTCTTGCTGCGCAGAACGATCCGCGCGCCGCGCAGATGGGTCTTCAGTTCGTCCAGAGAAGTTTCGATCTCCCAGCGCTCGTGATACAACGCCGCCAGTTCTTTGGCCGGCGCCGCTGCCGGGTCGAGAATGGTGGTGATCAGTCGGTAGATGGGTTCGGCACCTGGTACGTCCTTCAAGCGGTATTCGATCACGCGTACCACGACGGCGTTGCGCTGCTTCCTGCGGTCCTTGGTGGAGGCATAGATGCGGCTGAGATACGAGCCGTCCGGCAGGCGCCGGTCGACCTCCAGACGCGCATTCTGACGCACTCGCCAGAGCAAGTCGGACCCGGTTTTCGCGGCCGCCCTCCAGAGTTGATAACTGGGGAAGAAACGGTCCGCCAGGCACAGCATCCCTTTGCGGAGTCCGGGGACCACTTCCCGGGCGAGTGTAATCTCATCGGTGGCATACTTGGCCATGCGTGCGTTCCAGAGGACGTGCGTTCCGTTTTCCAGCAACGACACAAAACGGATTTTGGGGAAAGCGCTGGATCCGCGACTGGCGCCCGGCCGTCCGAAGGCCTCATCGTTCTCCACGGTGTCGGCCACGTCCAGGGTGCTGCCGTCCAGGCTGACTAACCGCCATTGTTGATACCAAGCACCCCGGGTGTGACTCTCTGCTATGGGCGTGACCACGGCCTCGTACAACGTCTTGAGTGGCGCAGCGCCCAGACGGCTTCGGGCTTGGGAGATCCCCGATTTGCCCGCTACCTTGACGGGAGCCGACGGGTCCAGCAGCCATTGCGCTCCCTCCAACAGACAGCGCAGCACCTCGCGATAAGAAGACCTCATGTACAACGCCAGAGCGATCACGTAGTAGACCACCACGTGGGCCGGCAGGTCACGCTCGCGCACGCTGGCGCGCTTTGCCTGGCTCAGAGCGGCATGCACTTTCTCCACGGGAAAGAACTTGGCGACGACGCCGAGGCTGATGTAGTCCGTGATACGGCTCCCGGCGGGCAAGGATGCGACGGTTCGGGCCATTCCCGGGGCCTCCCGCCCCAAACAGAATAGCACGAAAATGTTGTTAAGTGAACAGTATTGGGGTTAGCTCAAGTAAACAGAAGCATGTTGTCCATCAAGAACCCAATAATTACATGCGAAATCCGCCATGTATAAAAAGTTCCACGTAACAAGTGCGCTTGGCGAACACGACCGGTTGACAACCTCCTCTATTGCAAGCGCCGCGCAGTTTTGCAACGAAATTGCACGGTGCCGGGCATGACATCGGGTGGGATCGAACTGCCACAGGACCTGATGGAGCGCCGGGAGGCCAAGGGAATATCGCTGGTCCAGATTGCGATAGCCACCAAGATCCAGTTGCGTTTTCTGGAAGCCATCGAGCGCGGCGCATTTCAGAAACTGCCGGGCGGAGTTTACACCGAAAGCTACATTCGGCAATACGCGCGGGCTGTAGACGATGCCGACGGTGCCTTGCTCAGGTACTATCGCACTGCTTTCGCGCCGCGGGAAGTGCAGCCGGCCGCCGAGCCGGAACGGGAACGGTGGATGGATCGCCTGCGGGAAGCCGTGCGGTCGGCGCTTGGCTTGACGCCGGACGCTCCGCTGCGCGTTCGCAAACGCCGCGAGGCTTAAGCGGCGCGAGGTCATCGCCTCCGAGCTGCGAAGCGCGCCGACTGGCCGAGTACGGGCGCGCTGCAGCATGCCCCACCGCCGAACGCGGGTATCATGGAGCTTATGGCGCTCCCGTGGCTGGTGGTGGGGATCGGCGATATTGCAACACGGCGGGTTCTGCCCGCGATACTCGCCGAACCGCGCAGCCGCCTGGCTGGCATAGTGACGCGCGCCCCGGCCAAGGCCGCGCCCTATGGCGTCCCCACTTGGGAGAATCTGGAGGACGCCCTGGCAGGTTGCGCGGCCGAAGCCGTCTATATCGCCACACCGGTTTTCCTCCACGCCACGCAGACCATTGCGGCCCTGCGCGCCGGCAGGCACACGATGTGCGAAAAGCCGATGGCGATGAACTACCAGCAGGCCACGACGATGCAGCGGACGGCGGAGGAGACCGGCCGGACGCTGGGCATCGCCTACTACCGGCGCATGTATCCGAAGGTGGAGCGGGCGCGCGAACTGCTGGCGGCGGGAGCGATCGGGCGTCCGGTCTTCGCGAGTGCCACATCGCACGACTGGTTCTACCCGGCGGGCGCGGCGCGGGAGTGGCTGCTCGATCCGGCCAAGGCCGGCGGTGGACCGCTGTACGACATCGCGTGCCACCGCATCGACCTGATGAATTACCTGTTCGGCAAGCCGGTTCGGGCCACCGGATATCGCTCCACGCTGGTGCACCCGATCGCGGTGGAAGACAACGCCACGGTGCTGACCGAGCACGTTTCGGGCGTGCGCGGAATGGTGGACGTGCGCTGGCATTCGCGTGTGGCGCGCGACGAGTTCCGCATACGCGGCACTGACGGCGAGATGGATCTGACGCCACTGAACGCGCCGGCGCTCTTGTATCCGGGAGGCGCCGAAGAAGTGCCGGCAGCGCCCAACCTGCACTATCCGTGCGTCGAGGATTTTGTCAGTGCGGTGCTGGAGCGCAGGCCACCGCGATCGAGCGGCGCCACCGCACTCGAGACGGAGTGGGTGCTGGGGCAGGTGCCGGCGAAACTGTAGATGCGCGGCGGCGGGCCGGACTGGAGTCCGGAAGATCTGTGGCGGGCCTACATCCAGTTGACCGAGGCCGAGGCGGCGTTTCACATTCACAAGTCCGATCTGGCGATCCGCCCGGTGTGGCATCAGCGGCAGGACCGGGTGCAGGCGCATATTCTGGTCTGCTTCTTGAGCTACGTGCTGTGGAAGACTCTGGCCGCCAGTTGTCGCCAGGCAGGACTGGGCGAAGAACCGCGGCAAGTCTTCGCAGCCCTTTCCGAGATTGCGATGGTGGATGCGGTCCTGCCGACCCGAGCCGGAACCATCATCCGCAAGCGGTGCATCAGCCAGCCGACGGAACACCAATTGATCCTGCTCCAACGGCTCGGTCTGCAACTGCCCCCGCGCCGGAATTTGCGGCGATGTAGTGGAAACTCGCCCGTCCCAGCGTTGGAACCAAAGATTTTATTCTTTCAACTGCGGAAGCTCGGTTAGCGCAACCAACAACCGGGGTATACCGGTTCTGCGCGGCGGCCCGGATGGACCGCCGCGCATCCGTACCAAGCCAGAGATCCCGGGCTTAGTCGAGCCAGATGATTCCGCGATGAAACGCCACGGCCACCGCTTGCGCCCGATCATTGCACCCCAGCTTCGCAAAGACATTGCTGGCATGAACGCGCACGGTCCCTTCACTGATCGCCAGCCGGCTGGCGATCTCCTTGTTGGATTCCCCGTGAGCGATCAACTTGAGTATCTCGAGTTCGCGCGGGCTGAGTTGCGGGCACGGCATCCTCTCCGCCAGGCACGATGCGATCTCTTTGGGAAGCGGGCGTTGGCCCGCATGGACGGCCCGGATTGCGTCCACCAGTTCGCGGCCTTTCACATCCTTCAGGAAATACGAGCGTGCACCGGCCTGAAAGGCGCGAAACACATCCTCGGTTCCGCCGAAGGAGGACAGTACAATGATCCGCGCCCGTGGAAACTTGGCAAGGATGGCTGCGATGGCGTCGATCCCGCTCAGCCCGGGGAGCCGCAAGTCCATTAGGGTAACGTCTGGCTGGTGCTGTTCAAAGAGCTCCACCGCCTGGAGGCCATTGCCGGTCTCGGCCACGTTCACCATGTCGGGCTGACTGTTGATAATCGCGTTTAGCCCGACCCGCACCACGAACTGATCCTCGACGATCATGGTGCGAATCCGTCCGTCATCGTTCTCACGATTCATGAATACTCTCCGCGCCCGTGCGCGCCGGCCGGCACCTCAACCAGGAGTTCCGTTCCTGCGCCCTGCCGGCTGTTCAGCGTCAGGTGGCCGCCAATTCTTTCGGCACGCTCGCGCATTCCAATCAATCCGTAATGCCCATTCCCGGCTGAACCGAGGCTTTGCGGGTCGAACCCACGACCGTCGTCGCGCACGCGCAACGCAAGCGAATCCGGCGCATATCTCAGTTCAACTTCCACGGTCCGGGCATGAGCGTGTTTCACGGTATTGGCCAACGCCTCCTGAAAAATACGCAGCAGATTGATTTCCGTCGTCGGATTCAGCTTCCGCGGCGCACCGACAACGTGCACGCGCGTCTGGAGCTCGGCCGCCAACCGCTTGGCGACTTCAGGCAGCGCCTCGGCCAGATTCGGGCATTCCAGATCGTCGGAGCGGAGATCGGCGATGGCCCGGCGGGCCTCGGTAAGACTATATCTGGTCAGGTTGCAAGCCTCATCCAGGCGCTCCCGCAAATCGCTTTTGACGTCGGGCAGTTGCATGTGGACGGCATCCAACTGCAGAGCGATTCCGGCGAGATTCTGGGCTAGCGTGTCGTGAATATCCTGCGAGATCCGGTTGCGTTCGGCAAGCACGGCGGAGTATCTGGCTCTCAATTCCCGCATGCGGAACCAGTACAGCAGCCCGGCGAAGAGCAACGCCGAAGAAATCGCAATGGCGGCAAACAGCGGCGTCCGATAGAAAGGTGGCTTGAGATAAAACGAAAACGCGTCGCCGGCCGTATTCCAAGCGCCGTCTTCTTCACCGGCCACCACGCGGAAACGGTAGTTGCCAGGGCTCAGGTTGGTGTAGTAGGTGAACCGCCTGGCACCCGCGTCTATCCAGTCCCGATCGAAGCCTTCCAGCATATATCGAAACCGCATTTTTTCCGGAGCGGAGTAACCCAGAGCCGCATATTGGATCTCAAAGTCGCCCGCGCCCAACGGCAACTCTGCGTAGTGCCGCAACGCTTGCTCCCGCTTGTTCAACATGGCCCTTTCGATATAGACCGGCGGAACGAAGGTACTGGGGGAGATGCGGTCCGGCTCGACGACCACGAGTCCGTTCATCGAGGTAAACAGGAGCTGCCCGCCGGCGGTTCTCAAGGCTAGCGGCTGGTTGCCCACGTTCCCGGCTCTGGTCCTCATGCCATCTCTCTCGCCGTAAGCGACCGAGACAACCCTCCTGACTTTGCCCGCCGCAAAGTCTCGTAGGTCCCGCTTGCTCACCCGGAATATTCCCTGGGCCGAGCTGAACCAGAAGCTGCCATACCCATCGTCGAGGATTGCGTAGACGAAATCCGTGGCGAGCCCCGCGGCGGAAGTCCAGTTGAAAAAAACTCCATCCTTGAGCCTCGAGAGTCCGTGCCGGGTGGCGAACCAGAGAGCGCCTTCTTCGTCCTGGTGGATGGCGACGACGCGGTCGTTTGCCAGGCCGTCTCTGGTTGTGAAGCTGGTGAATTTGCCGTTGGAAAACCTGCTCACGCCCCTGCCGAGCGTGCCGGCCCAAACAGCGCCGCTGTGGTCGCTCAGGATGGCGCGAACCTGATTGCCCGCTAAGCCATCTTGCATCTGGTAGTTTCGGAATACACCGCCGGAATATCGGAAGAGGCCGGCGCCATCCGTGCCGATCCACATGCGGCCTTCGGCGTCCTTGCAGAGCGCTTCGATTTCGAAGCTGCCCGCCCAATTCGGCACGGGTGTCCAGCGGCCGCTTTTCATCCACAGCAGGTCCCTGCCCGCCGAAATCCAGAGATCTCCGTTCGAGTCCTCGGCAATCGATCGGACGTCGCCCAAGCGGGAGCCATTCACGTGGGTCCATGTCGCGAAGCGCCCGTCGCGATAACGGGCGATGCCATCGACGGTTCCAACCCACAGGTCGCCGCGACTGTCTTGGAAAACAGCCCGCGTCCGGTCGTCC
>Ga0074045_10003231_pt1 | contig 14753 bp, 14 predicted proteins | sample BogForMeECP23OM2_FD_94442 | JGI IMG/M metagenome (GOLD analysis project Ga0074045, IMG submission 94442) | Bog forest soil microbial communities from Calvert Island, British Columbia, Canada - Bog Forest MetaG ECP23OM2 | ecosystem: Environmental > Terrestrial > Soil > Wetlands ...
ATCCGGCGTCGCATGAGTCTGAGCCGCTGTCCCCAGTGGCAATAATAGCCGTTATCCGTTGTGCCGCCGCTTGTTCCCATAACAGATTGTAGAAGAGTACGCCGCTGCTAGTTAAGCCAACCTCGCAACCGCCGAAGCTCTCGCTCAGAATCTGCGCGAGATTATTTTGAATAATGTAATTTGCCGAGAGATCGATGCCCGCAGCCCCTATGGTAAGCGAGTCTTGTGTCACCACCAGGTCAATCGTCGCTCCCGGCGCTACGGCTCCAGACCATTCCACGTCCAGAACGGCTTCGCCTTCGTCGCCGTTTCCGGTAGTCGCATTCTGCACACCCGGGTCCGGCCCGTCCATAATGATGTTGTTGGCCGTGAAATTTTGCGACAACCCAAAAAGGGTGCGGAATTGTTGAATGTCCGTAAGATAAACGTCCGAGTCTTGAACAATCGCGATTGTCACGCCCGTTCCGTCAATCTTCGGGCTGCCACCTGTAAGCGGTGTCGTGTTGTAAATGGTTGCAAAATCCCCTGGCGCAACTCCATAGCACGGTCCCGAACTGCAGTTAAATGTGACTGCTGGCTTTGGTCCACTCCCCGAAACGTGCCCACCCAGGTAATTCGTCATCCGGTGCATCAATGACTTCGGCCGGAAGTTGTGCAGTCCCACCACTCCGCCCAGCACCGGCGAAAGCGCTGCGGGAATCTGCGGATCGCTCACGTTCGCCATGTGCTGTTCGCCATGCACCGAAAACTGGTGAATGTCCGTGTGAAACGCATTCCGAACCTGTCCAACGTTCCCGGAAAACTCAATCGTCGTCCGGCCCGCTCCCACCTTCACATTCTGAAATCCATGAGACTGCAACCAGCCCGTCACCGCCTGCACGTCCGCATCCGCAGGCCCGAATTGCGTCCCGAATTGCGCTGGCGTGAGCCAGGCGTGGTAATTCGCGGAAGTCTTGTCCTGTTGCTGGTCGAGCAATTGCCTTAGCGCCAACTCCTGCTCCGGGCTCCGCTGCAACAACAGCATCATCCGCGTCGCTGGCGTCGCATCGCTTACCGCCCCCTGGTCAAACTCCGCCCGTGCCAATGGGTGCACATTCCCCTTCAACGTCACCGTCTGCGTTTCATCCACAGCTTCGACCACCCGCGCCGGCACGTTCGTCTTCTGCGCCCACACCGCCTGCCCTGCCAGCAGCGCCACCACGGTGTACAAAATCATCCAGCTTATTCTCTTTGCAACCCTCATAGTTTCCTCTGGCTCTCCACGCGGCTTTTTGCAATCTCCCGGGGTTCTTCAGGCAGGAATGGCATGTCTCCGCCCCTTTTCGCAGACACGCATCATGCTGTCTCTTTCAGATGCGCACGGCAAGGGAACGGTTTGCTCCCCCCGAGCGCCCCAACAAGTCATCTTCTTGTAACACATCTCGCGCTAGTTTAGTTGCACCCAAAAATCCGCCGCACACCAAATCCCACGCGGTTCCGGGTTCCCGGTTGTCGGTTGCCCCAGGCACGGAGTGTGTGCCTGGGTCTTGGGTTTCTCTTTTGTCTTCTCTGCGACCTCTGCGCCTCTGCGATCTCTGTGTAATCTTTAGTCCTAACCCATCTCCACGTTCCCCCCGGACAAGATCACTCCAATCCGCGGACGCATCCCCGCCATCGCCGTTGCCAATCCCAGCCCCGCCACTCCGCCCTCTCGCACCAGCGGTGCCAGCGCCACCGCGCTCGATGGCTCGATCACAATTTTCATCCTCTGCCACACCAGCCGCATCGTGGCGCGTATCTCTTCTTCGCTCACCAGCAGGATCCCCTCCACATTCTTCCTCAGAATCGCAAACGTCCGCGGCGCCAGTGAAGCCCGCAATCCATCCGCAATCGTATCGCTCGATTCCTGCGTCTGCAGCACTCCCGTCTTCAGCGATCGGTAAGCGTCATCCGCGCGCTCCGGCTCGCAACCGAACACCCGCACCGTGGCGCGCAATCCCTTCGCTCCCAGGCACGTTCCGCTCAGCAGTCCGCCGCCGCTCACCGGTGCCAGCACGGCATCCAGTTCCGCCACTTCCTCCATCAATTCCTTCGCCGCCGTGGCTTGTCCCGCGATAATCCGGTCGTCATCGTAGGGATGAACCAGCACCGCCCCCGTCTCCGCCTGAATCTTCGCTGCCGCCTCTGCCCGTGCCGATACCTTCGGCTCGCAATACGTAATCTTCCCGCCGTACGCTTCCACCGCGCGGCACTTCACCGCTGGCGCATTCTTCGGCATCACAATCCACGCCGGCACGCCTCGCCATGCCGCCGCCCGCGCCACCGCCGCCGCGTGGTTCCCGCTCGAATGCGTCACCACGCCCTTCTTCGCCTCTTCTTCGCTCAACGAAAAAATCGCGTTGCTCGCCCCGCGAATTTTGAACGACCCTGTCTTTTGCAGATTTTCGCACTTGAAAAATAGCGTCGCTCCCGCCAGCTCGTTTAACGATGTGCTGGTCAGGACCGGGGTGCGATGGATGAGCGGCCGGATTCGTTCGTGAGCCTCCACAATCGCCTTCCAGCCAATGGATGTTACGTCGTTTTGCGTACTATAAAGGGAACTAGGCATACCCTCAGTCTAGTCTAGCCAGTACTCCCAGCGCGAGAGGTTCCCCTTGAATGAACCCCTCTTCCCCTTGACCCCATCTGTCTCTCTGTTAACCTTAGTACTCTAGCAAGTGCGCCGCTGCGATCCCCCAGCATTCGCCCGGCGTGGAGTTTTCATGGTTCCGTCTGAACGCCGACATCTCGAGCGTTTTCCGCTTCGTGTCCCGCTGCGTTTCCGCGCGCTGGGCCTTGCTTCAGACAAGACCGAACATTTCACTGAAGCCGTCAATCTGTCCCGCGGCGGTTTTTTCTTCGTTACTTCCGCACCCCTGCAAGTCGGCATGCCGATTGAAGCAACGTTCAAGATGCCCGCGGAAGTTACCGGAAACCAGCCCGATGACACGCACTGCCGCGCCCGCCTGGTGCACGCGCGTCCCGATGCCTATAGCGATGGCCGCATGGGTTTTGGCGCCGAAATCGAAATGTTTCTGGATTCAGACAAGCCCCGGCCCGCGATCCCCCAGCCCGCAACCCCCCAGCAATCCAAGCCAAAGCCTTAGCCCTGATTTGGCTTTTTCACCTATTCCGATTTTATCCTCAATAAACTTTAGTGAAATTTTGTCATCCTGAGGCGATCCGATGAGGATCGCCGAAGGACCTCAACCTCGGAATCATCTACCGCCCGTCCGTCGAGATCCCTGGGAGCGGCATTCCTCATTGCAAATGATGTGCTGTTTGAACTAAAGCGGAATTGAACGCAATAAGAAGTTCAGTTGATTCTCACTTCGCAACCGTGATCACGGTCTTTCCCGCTCCCACGTTTTCAAACTTATCGTAAGCCCGCACCGCAATCGTGTGCTCTCCCGCCGCAAGGCCCTGCACCGTGAATTCGTACGATTCCGTCTTGTAGTCGCTGATCCCTGCCGCCGGTGCCAGCATCACCCAATCGGCGCCATCCACGCTGTACTGCGCCTTCTCGATGCTGCTCGTAGGATCCGTCGCCGAGAACTTTACGACAATCGATCGCATCGGAGCCAGCGTGCCGTTGCGTGTCGTCGCAACCACTGCCTCCAGGTGCTCAATCGCCGGCGACGTGTTGTCCACTTCAAATCGCTCGCTCTCCCTCTCCGTCTTCAGCGCATTGGCGGGCGGATTGGAAGGCGCATCGCTTGCCACGATCTTCAGGTAGTACGCGCCATCCGGCATCGTCGTCGTGTCCCAGGAATAGAACTTCTGGTCCAGGTTATCCTTCAGGAGTTTCCAGTCGTGCTCGTCCTCCCCACGAAAATACACGGCGAACCGCAGATCGTCGTCATTGTCGTCGTGCGCGTTCCACAGAACAGACTGATATCCCTTCTGCTGCGTCGCTTGCGGCTGCTGGTCAAACTTGGGCGTACTCGCCGTCATAATCACCAAGCCGCTGGGCGTGGAGCCTTGCGGCTGTTTCAGCATTACATTGCCCGGCTGCATCGGGATAATCTGTTGCACCTGCGCCCGCACTCCGGGATCCTGCATCGCAATTCCATCGATCACCGGCGCCACATTCTTCGGCTGGTACGCCACGCTCACCCAATCAATCCCATCGCCCGGCCGCCCATCGTGGATCACCGCTTTCCATTGCAGGAATCGCGCCGCGGGCGCTTCCACCGGCGTGGCCGACGCGGTGTACGGCCCAAACCACCGCGACCATTCTTTCCCCGGGTCTTCCGTGTTTCCGCTGCGTACGAAAAATTCCAGCCGCGCTTCACCCCCGCTCTTTCCTCCCTTGCCGCCTCCGCTCGCAGACCCTTTGTTTCCCGCGCCTATAATTTCCGGTGGTCCCCACCACTCAATCCGCCCCCATTGTGAAAAAAGCTTCGCGTCGTACGATTGCGATTCGAACGTGCCTTCCGGCTCGTATTCAGGGCCCAGCGAAAACACTTTGCCCGGATTCGCCGTGCACAGAAAAACCTTTCCGCCGGATGACCGCGAAATCCCCGTTATCTGCGCCGAACCCGATTTCGCCAGTTGCGCGTACACTCCGCGCCCGTCAATCACCAGCAGCGATCCTGTATTCCCCGTGCCCGCCAGCAATCGCCCGTCGGAATTCAGTCCCAGCGCGTACACCACCTCGTCCCGCGAACTCCAAATCTCTTCCGGCGCGCCATCGCTCGCAATCTTGTAAATGCTGCTCGAAATCGCCTGTGGAAACGCCAGGAAGGGAACTCCCCCCTGCGCGCCCACTTGCGGAGCCACACCGGAGATGGTCGTCGTTCCCTGCGCCGTCGTAATCACCGCCGAAGCAGCCGGCGTGCCCGCATGCTGTTTCTCTCCGATTGCCGCCACGTAAACAGTTCCGTCCGGCGCCACCGTCAGCGAAGTCACTTCGCGCTTCGAAGTCTCATAGATCACGAATCCTTCGGCCACCGCCTCATCCGCCGATTTCTTCTTCGCGGCTTTCTCTGCGCTCCGCGAAATCCGCAGCACGCGCCCGTTCGGCTCAGTCCCAGCAAGCAGGTTGTTCTTTGCGTCGAACGCCAGCACCTTGATGTGCGCTTCATCGCTCGCGTAGAACAGTTCTCCCTTGCCCTCCGCCGTCACCGCAAAAATATGTCCTTTATCACCGGTAGCCACGTACAGCGTTCCATCGCTCCCAAACGCCAGGTCCCAGATGTATTTCGTCTTCGGATCAAAAAATACGGACTTCTCCCCGCCCGGCGTCACACGATAAACCTTTCCATCCGGCGAGGTGGCCACATACAGGTTGCCCTTCGCGTCAAACGTAATCGCCTGTACCAGCAGGTCCGTGGACTCGAACACCGTCTTCGGTTTTCCGCTCCCCTCGAATCGAAATACCTTCGCTGGAGATCCCCCGCCCGCATACAACACTCCCGCCGCATCCGTTCGCAGCGACCACAGGTACGAAGCATCCGCATCTGAGATCAGCGTGAATTTCGGCGCCAGCTCCAGGTGGCCGTCGCTCCGCACCGCCACGCCCTTCGCCGTGCCTTTCTCAAATTCCTCATACGTGGATTGCCGCCAGCGTCGCGTATGGTCCGCCGCAGCCGACGCCGCCACCATGCAAACCAGCAACACTGACAAGCTCAGGCGTTTCGCAACTTTCAAAATAGAAATCGACATTGGCATGGTCACCGAATTTGTAGATTCAACGAAATCAGTCCCGCTACCGGGCCCCCAAGCGCTATCGAAGACTCGCTGGACAACGATTCCCGCAGCACCTGCACCGTCCCCGGCGCCGGCCGCCCATCAATCATATTGATCTGCGACAGCGGGACGTTTGGCAATTCCTTGTCGTCCCACACCAGCGTCGGTGCTGGCACAAACAGCCCCACATACAACCGGTCATTGCGCCGCTCGCGATTCATCAGCGTAATCAGTTGATCCAGCCCCTCGGGCCCCGCCGCTCCCGGCATCCCCGGAAAATTAAACCCGCGCGACGCCCGGTTCATCCAATCCGCATCGCTCACCAGGACCCGCAGCGTCGCGCCGCGCGCAATCTGGTCTGGCACATGCACCGTGGCCTCTTCAATTCGCGCCGGCCCGCGATACGGCTGCAGCAGCACGCGCACCTTCAAATTATCGCCCGGCGCCGCTTCGCCTTTTTCCAGCCACGCGCTGTCAATCGTGTACGACTTCCGTCCCGGCTGGCTTTCCACGCGCAGCGCAATGTGCTCCACGGTGGGAATCTCGTAATCATTGCTGAACAGCCGCCCGAACATCCTCTGCACCACCAGCGCAATCGGCATGCTGTCCGGCATCAGCGAATCGCCCGGCGCAAACGTGTTTTCCACCTGCACCGGCACGTGCCCCTGCAGCCGGATTTCGCCCGTCAACCGCAGCGTTGTTCCCTCGCCATACAGCGAATTCTGGCTGATTCCGTTGAACGTGGTAATCGCCACCAGCAGCGGCGTCAGCTTCGGATGATTCACCAGCTCAAAGTGCAGCTTCTTTTCCGCGCTTTCCTTCACAAACGTCAGGTCCAGCGGAATCATTACCGGCGGCGCGCCCAGCTTTCCCGTCACCGCCGTCATGTGATCCCCAGTGATGGTTCCGATCGACCCACCCACATTCACAATCTTCGTGGACTGCATGGACGAAGATAGCGTCGTCACCACTCGGCTGCGCGCCATCGGGATTTGAATCTCTCCCAGATTCATGAACGTGTGCCCGCACAGATACACTTTATCCGCCTGCACCGCCGTCACCGTGCACGACGCATTGATCGACGCGTCGCCCTGCACCAGCACCATTCCCGCCATGTCCCCGGGCACCAGGTGCGCATCCTCCGGCCGTGCCTCTGCCGTGCCGCCTTGCGCGGCCACAAACCCATAACTCTGCAGTTGCGGAGCAAATTGTTGCAGCGTGGTCGGCTGAAATCCGGAAAACACCAGCGGCGTCTCGATGGGTTGCAGCGATGACCCGCTCGGCAGCGTGTTGCGCGCCAACTCGTCGCTTGGCAGAGTAAATTGCTGTGGATTGGCCCGCGCCGTGTCGCCTTCCGTTGGTGGCCGCAGCACATCTTCAATCGGCGTCACCCCCGCAATCGCTTCCTTGGTGAATATTCCCAACTGCAGCGAAAGCGCCCCCGCCAGCTTCCCTTCAATATAAACAGGGCTCCCGCTCATCCCCGCCACAACGCCTGTGTGCTCCACGTGCGGCCCTTTCAGTTGCACCAGGATGATGGACTGCTTCGGCCCCAGAAAATTCGGCAACACCCCGATCACTTCCAGGTCAAACTTCTCGATCGCGTCGCCCGCAAATATCGTGTACGCGTACCCCTGCATCCCCGCGCGCACCTGGGTTACCGGCATGATTTCCGTGGAATCCTGAGGCGTGGCCGCAGCCGCAAGCCCGCCAAAAACAAGCGCCGACACAACCAACTTCGCAATCCGCTGGGAAAAGAGTGCCATAGAGAAGATAGACGTGTCCCCCACTGTGAAGGATGCATGATACTGGCTGGAGAGGGGAGTACGCAATCAGACCGCTAGAGTGGCCGGGCTAGTCGCAAAGCCTTATACGTCCTAGGACCCTCCCCCGTACTTCTTGCGGTTTCTTACCTCATCGCGATATTGTGAATCTACCCACCACAGGAGGAATCATGGCAGAACCTACCAAGGAAGAACTGCTCGCGCGCATCGCCGAATTGGAAAAACAAACCGCGGGCCGCAGAAAGGGCACACTCGAATTCCGTGTCGGTGAAAAGGGCGGCGTCAGCGTTTACGGGCTCGGCCGTTTCCCCGTCACGCTCTACTACGAGCAGTGGGTCCGCCTGCTTGACGCCTCCAAGGATCTGCGCGCCTTCCTCGAGGAAAACAAACACCGCCTTAAGCTCAAGGATCAGTAGGGAATTCTCGCTTTGGGTGGGTTCAATCGTGGTGGTGCATCGCGAAGATCTTTTCGCTGGAATCTTCGTACGGATACACATGCACCATCCAGCCGAAAATCACCGGGTGAAAGCGCCCTCCGGCTGCGTCGCAGGCTTCTTGCGTGGTAATCGAGCCGCGCAACCCAAACTTCGTGTAATCCGCCATTAGCAGTTGCCCCTTCGGCGGCACGCACAAATTCGTGTGTAGATGCCATCTGGCCACGCTCAACGGCACGCGTTCGTTCAGTTGCTCTTCGTTCGCCCGCTTCGGCATCGTGTACATAGCCCCCACCAATTCGTATCCCGTCCCCGTTTTCTTGTACAGCAGGGAAGTAGGCCGCGCAGGATCAAATGTGAAAGCCTCCAGGAATCCGTTCCGGTAATTCGTAAAGTGATACTCGGGTTGCTGCACGTTTGGCAGGAAGATCTTGTACCCATCATTCAACGCCACGTGGTAATCCTTGTATTTCTCGATTCCTGCCCGGAGTTCCTTCACAATCTCCTCCGCGCGCTCCTGATCTCCAGCCGTTTGTGTCCGCAGCGCAGTCATGTACATGTGCGTGGAGTCGACATGGTCCATGTGCGCCATGTCCTGCATCGCATCCTTCTCGTTCGATTTCGCCTCGTCCATGTCCATGCCAGGCATGGACGCATGATCTGTCTCCTGCGCTTCTTGGACGGGTTCGGACGCAGCGCTGGCCACCACGGGCGCGCGGTGATTCGGAATCGCGGCCAGCAATACTCCCACCAGAAACAGCGCGCCAAGGCCAATGGCAAGTCTGGTAGTCAACTGCAGCAAGGTACGGCGGGCAAGCATAGCTTCTCCAGGAACAAGCGCGATGCGCAATTTGTTCTATTCCATGATACGGACGCTTCCCACCAAATGTTTCCGCCCATTTCCCCTCGCGTTCCCCAATAAAACTGTCCCCCGGTACAGGCACTCCCTCCGCCCCTCTCTTCCTCTGCGAACTCTGTGTCTCTGCGTTACGCTTTCTTTGTTTTTCTTCGGGTCTCACCTGCCCCGCAATCCCCAAATCCCCTCGTGTTAAACTTTCTCAGGACACTCCATCGTGAAAAACGTCACCATCCATCCCGCCCGCGCCTTCTCCGGCACCCTCGAACTCCCCGGCGACAAATCCATCTCCCATCGTTACGCCATGTTAGCCGCCTTGGCCGACGGCACCAGCGAACTCCGCCATTTCGCCGCCGCCCGCGATTGCCACAGCACGCTCGGCTGCATGAAATCGCTTGGCGCGGATGTAAAAGTTGATGGCACCACCGTCAAGATCACCGGCCACGGCCTTCGCGGCTTGAAGAGCAGTTGGCGCACACTCGACGCGGAAAATTCCGGCACCACCATCCGCCTTCTCTCCGGAATCCTCTCCGGCCAGGATTTCACCACCAAAATCACCGGCGATGCCTCCCTCCAAAAACGCCCCATGAAGCGCGTCGTCACTCCGCTCCTGCAAATGGGCGCGAAAATCCAAGCCCGCGAAGGCAATTTCCCCCCGCTCGAAATTCGTGGCGGCCATCTTCACGCCATTCATTACGAAATGCCCATGGCCAGCGCCCAGGTCAAATCCGCCGTCCTGCTCGCCGGCCTCTACGCGAATGGCGAAACTCTCGTCACCGAACCCGCCGCAACGCGCGATCACACCGAACTCGCCCTCGAACTCTTCGGCGCGCACATCGCCAAACGCGGCCGCACCGTCGCCATTCAGGGTCTTGCCGACGGCCCGGGCAACGCCAAGTTGCAGGCCAAGTTCCTCGATGTCCCCGGCGATCTTTCCTCCGCCGTTTTCTTCATCGCCGCCGCGTCCCTGCTCCCCGAATCCAATCTGTTCATCGCCAACGTCGGCCTGAATCCCACGCGCTCCGCCATTCTCGATTTCTTTCAATCCATGGGCGCCTCCATCACCGTCCTCAATTTACAAAGCGCGCAAGGCGAACTGGTCGGCGATTTAATTGTTAAAGGCACGCCGCTCAAAGGTGGCCGCGTCTCCGGTGAACTCGTTCCCCTGTTGATTGATGAATTGCCCATGCTCGCCGCTCTCGGCCCGTTCACCGAGGAAGGCATCGAGATTCGTGACGCGGCCGAATTGCGCGTCAAGGAAAGCGACCGCATCGCCGCCCTCGCCGAAAATCTCCGCAAAATGGGTGCAAAAGTCGAAGAACTTCCCGATGGGTTGCGCGTCGAAGGCCGCCACTCCGGCAAAGTCCACGGCGCGGAAATCGAGCCGCGCGGCGATCATCGCATCGCCATGGCCTTCGCCGTCACCGGCCTCGCTGCCGAAGGTGAAACAGTAATCCGCGACGCCGATTGCGCCGCCGTCTCCTCTCCCAACTTTTTCGATGAATTGCACCGCCTGGCGGGAGCCTAATCTTCAGTTCCGGCAAGACGCACCGCGATATCAGCGATCAGATATCAGATATCAGCGATCAGGAGCCCAAAGTTGCTGTCAGCAGGATTTAGCGGGGATCGTTAGCACGAACGGTCCGCTTTGCGTTCTCAGAGCTCCCGCCGTTGTTCAACACTCGTTCGCGCATCCGGAAGAGCATCTTGGCTAATTCGTCGGTTGCGCGAAGAATCGGTCCCGACTTTGCCTCCGAAACATAGCCCAGGCATTGAGTAATAATCACGTGCGTCTCCAACTCACGAAGGGAGCCGCACGAAATTGCCAGAAATCGCCCAAACTCTCTGGTGTTCCATCGCCCGAATCCCTCGGCAATGTTGGCTGGTATGGAAGTCGCCGCCCGCCGAATCTGCGAACTCAATCCAAACCGCTCCTCGACCGGCAGCGTGGCGGATAGCTTGTAGCACGCCTCCACCAAATCCATGGACTTCTGCCAAATCTTCAGCTCGCGCACGGATTTCATGAAGACACCCGCTTGTTAACGAAGCATATATATTATATGAGAATTATATAATTCTCAAGCGAAGAGAAATCAAGTATTACGGCTATTCTTGATTCCTGATATCTGATAACTGATATCTGATATCCGTAACCTCTTGATGGCTGATCGCCGGTCGCTGATCGCCCCTTATTGCTCACTCGCCGGCGGTATCGGCGTCGCTGGCGGCGCCGGCACCGCGGGCTTCGCCGCCGGCGCAATCCCCATCGCCGTCCGCCGCAACGCGATATTCCCATAACTCGTTTTCAAGATGATCTTAGGCTTGCGCCCGTTGCCATAGCTTGCCGCAACGCTCGCGTCACCCCCGGGGCTCTTGGTTACTCCCAATCCCGGAAACTCCGAACTGATGTCGCAGTTACGGCATTCCGCCTGCACCTCAAAACTAGAACTCCCCGGAAGCGATAGCGAAATCTCCCCCGACGAGTTCGCAATGTTCACATCATCCTTGGGCGCAGAAAAGAATCGCACGCTAATCGCTGCGTTGCGGTTCTCGATGTTCACCTTTCCGCCGGGATTCTCGATGCTGATCTCATTGTCTCGCGTGCGCAGGCTCAGGTTGCCCGGTGCGTCCACCACATCCAGGTTTCCTGACGCCGCTTCCAGGTGCCCCGCCAGCGCGCTCAACGTCAAATCCGTCTTCGCGGATAGCAGCCGCACTCCCAGGGTCACTTTGTCCGCGCGCACCGGCCCGTAAAAATCGCCGTCAACCGTCAAACTCCCCGCCGCGTTCACGACTTCGATTTCGCCGCCCCTGCCAGACACCTTCACGCTTCCTTTAGTGTCGTTCACCTTCACGTCGCCTTTACGCATCTCGATCGAGACGTCGCCGCCGGTATCGCGGATCTCCACATTCCCGTTCTGGTCCGTCACTCCAACATCCGTGCCCATGTCCGACACTGTGACGTTGCCTTTCTCCGTCTTCACCGTCAGCGCCGATTTTTTCGGTACTGAAACTTCCAAGTCCACGCTAATGCGCGAATCCGACGTGTCGTATCCGCTCGGCCTCACCTCGTACGTGTCACCGTTCTTCACAATCTCCGCCGACACCGGCTTGCCCATCCGGTCCGCCTCTGATTCGTCCCACGCGCGCACGCCCGTCTTTCCCGATACGCGGATCACCGCATCGTCCGATGACGTCACATTGATATCTCCGCGTCCGTTATGCACAAACACCCGCGCATTCGCCGGGATCGTTTTCGGGGTAACCTCCACGTCGTAGCTGAATCTGTCCCCGACGTCGCCCATAATCCCTTCGCCGATCTTCTGCTTTCCGTACTGCACGCCCGCCACAGCTCCCAACAGCGCCAGCATTCCCACCACCAGCAGCACTTCGCCCCCCGTGATTCCCACGCCACCCTCTGTGCCGCCCAGCCGAGGCCCAACAGTGCGCTCGTACAGCTTCACCACTCCCCAGAAAATAATGATCAGCGGCCACCAGTGTCCAAAGAAACGCGCCAGGTCCAGGCGTCCGTAAAGGGTCAGCAGTAAAATCACTCCCGCGGAGATCAGAACCAGCCCCGAAAATAAACCGCTGCTACGCGTCTGGGTGCGTGCCATAAGTGATTATTGCCTCTCCGAAGGAGACGCCGGCGGCAGCGTGCCCCCCGGTGGCGATGGCGGTACTCCCGGCATCGCTGGACTCGTTTGCGTTTCCATGTGGCCATCCCGTGGCGCGAACGCCGACGCCAGTTGCAACATTCCAATCACCACCAGGATCACTGGCCACGTATATTCAAAGGCAAAATGGCCGCCGTTCAATTGGTGCAGCAGGAAAAGCACACCCAGCGTGATCACCACCGCCGGGCCCGTCAGGCTGCGGATCATGCAGCTTTGGCATTTGCAGCGGACGTGGTTGCTCATCGCCCTTCTCCTCTTCTACCCTGCTCCTTACTGTGGCCCGCTCATGCGCTTCCTCAGCATGAAGAAGCCCACGGCAATCAGCACCGCCGGCCAGAAGAATTCCCCAATCCGAAAGCGCTCAAAAAATCCAAAATTGTGCAGCAGAATCAAGACTCCCACGCCGATCAGTATCATCGGACCGATCGGTTGCCGCGCGCTCCACAACTCGACCGGGTCCTTCAGAGGCTCTCCGGTTTGCCGGGACTTTGCCGTCCGCAGCGCATCAATCGGCATATAGAAAATGAACGCCACCAGCGCGGTGATCCAAAAGCCTTCCAGTCCTTCGCCAAATTCACCTGTGACTCCCAGGATCAACCCGGCGAAGATCACGATGTGAACGATGGCCTTGTTGTATTCGCCGTTGTAAATCGCTCCCAGTCCCGGAACAAACCCGAGTATGAACGCAAGCGCGGGGCTCGGTGACCCGGGTTTACCCGCAACGGGACCCTGTGCGGGTGCTCCCGGCACATCCGCTGTTCCTGCCGGCGCGCTCGAACCCGCAGTTTGAGGACTCGGAACGCCCATCACGTGCGCCAGGCACTCTTCGCAATACAACACGTCATGCACCGGCCGCACGCACGCCGCGCACATCGGCTTGCCGCAGTTCCGGCAATAGCCGGCAACATCCACCTCTGGATGCACGGCACATTTCATCGAAAGCTCCTCTCCAACATCACGGGGCATTCTGCCGCCAGCAGTTCCATCTGGCGGGCCAGCTCATTCGCGCGATTCTGTTGCCGCGGCTGTGTCGGCTGTTTGTCTGTCTGCCCCGGTTCTTTCTCCGGGCCCGGCTTCGGCAGCGATTCTTCCGGCGTCACCTGCAGATTGTTCTGCTCTTCCCGCAGACGCGACTGTATCTCATACACCACCCGCAAGTCGCTTACGTACTTCACGCTGCGCGCGTACACCATATGCACTTGCCGGTCCGCAACGTGATAAACCGTCGCGGGGCGCAGGTCCGCCAGCTTCGGCTTGCGGAAGGAAAATCCCGTTGCGCTCACCAGCACCAGGCAGGTCGCAAACACGCTCGCCACGCCATACACAAACTTTGGTGAACCCAACCCCCGCAGGAAATTCCGCAATGCCTCCCACACGGATACCGTTTCTCGCGGTCCAATCGTCTTGTCCAAAATCGTGTACACCAGCCGCGGCGGCACTTCCATTTCTTCCATCGCGTGCATTCCGCCCACGAGCCCTCGCACGCTCGCCAGCAGCGGCGCACACTCCGCGCAGCTCGCCAGGTGCGCATCAAACCCCGCGCGCTCCGGGCCCGCCAGCAACCCTTCAAGGTAATCGCTCAATCGCGCTTCAACTTGTTCACATGTCCAGGTCATGGCTTGGCTCCCAGCGGCAGAGTTGCCTCCGCCCTTACTTCCACTGCCAATCCCATTGCTTCGCCCTTAATCATGCTGGCCGTACTCCCATCTGCTGCAAAATCCGTGCCAACTCAATCCTTCCACGGTTGATCCGCGACTTTACCGTGCCTTCCGGCACCTCCAGCACGTGCTGTATCTCCGCATACTCCAGTTGCTGCAGGTCGCGCAATATTACCGCCTCCCGCAATTCCGGCGAAAGCCGCGTCAGCGCATTCTGTACCTGCCCGCTCAATTCTCCCAGGAGCGCCTGCTCGTCCGGCCTTCTCGCTGACGACGTCTTGTTCTCCACCACCGCCATCTTATCCTCTAGCGAATCCGTGATCCGGTCACGCTTCGTGCGCCGGTAATGATCAATCAACAGGTTGCGGGTCACGCTCGTCATCCACGTTGCGAATCCTCCGTGTGCCGAGCGGTAACTCACCAATGTCCTATACACGCGAAGGAACACATCCTGCGTCAAATCCTCGGCCTCCGTGCGGTTCCCTACGAATCGGTAGCAGATGTTGTAGATACGCCGCGTGTGCCGACGCACAAGTTCCTCCCAGGCCGAGCCATCGCCCTGGAGGCATTGCTGGACCAGTTGGGCATCCTGCTCCAAGCTTCCTTAGCCCCATTTTCCCGATTCCTGCACTCAC
>Ga0074045_10003232_pt1 | contig 14750 bp, 16 predicted proteins | sample BogForMeECP23OM2_FD_94442 | JGI IMG/M metagenome (GOLD analysis project Ga0074045, IMG submission 94442) | Bog forest soil microbial communities from Calvert Island, British Columbia, Canada - Bog Forest MetaG ECP23OM2 | ecosystem: Environmental > Terrestrial > Soil > Wetlands ...
CGAGGAGAAGTCAACTCACCTGCAGCTCCTGCAGCAGACCGGGCAATGGCTGACCGAGCGGGCCGGAGGCCGACGCGTGGTCCTCGGCATCGATGACGCGCACATGCTGGATGACGCCTCTGCTGACATTCAGGAAGGCGGTCGAAGTGCTCCCGCAGGCAGCAGGAGATCCGCGGCCGCGGCGAAGGGTAGGACCGCCTCTGATTCCTCCCCCCGCAGCCAGATCACCCGGGTGTCCGTCCGTACCGCTGCGACGTCAGCCAGATGGGTAAGCAAAGCGGTCTTGCCCATTCCTGCCTCGCCGACGAACATCGCGGCACTGCCTGCCGAGCCGAGCTCGCCAGCCAGTCGCGCGATCAGCACCGCATCCTACGACTTTGTCCCGGGTCGGATCCTCGCTCTCGCGCCCGCGATCCGCGGCGGCGCGACGGTCATGGACCACGTCTTCAACGCGGAAGACGCTCCAGGCAACGGAAGCGAGCAACGCAAAGACGCCGAATCGCTTAATCACTTAAAGATCGAACGTAGTTCGGAAAAATCGTGGGCCGTACTGGATTTGAACCAGTGACCTCTTCCGTGTCAGGGAAATCCAGGGCGGTTCCTGGTGTCTGGCACCGTCGGACTGAGTCGAACGGGGAGTCGCTGACCTGGGCAAAGATTCTGGCTACGTCGCGCTGGGTCTGGAGGCGGCTGGTTGCGTTGGCTCCCATTTCTGGCTCTCAGCGCTCGGCGGAGACGAGCGGCGACCACTGTAGACCCTCCGCCGCGCGATGCGGCCGTCTCGCGCTGCGCTCTCGTGAGCGACCGGGGCTGACTGCTTGCCGCCACGGCAGTACGCCGACAGCGTATACGGCGCTCTTCACTGCTGCTCATAACGTGTTGCGTTAATAACGTGCCGCGTTATCATAGGTGTGTGCTGCGCTCATTCCGGGACAAGGAGACCGAGGCCATCTGGCATCGACGGCGATCACGCAGGCTGGACGGGCCAGTACAGCGTGTCGCCTGGCGCAAGCTCGCGATGCTCGATGCTGCGGAGACCTTAACCGACCTGCTCATCCCGCCGGGCAACCGGCTGGAAAAGCTCACCGGGGACCGCGCCGGGCAGTACAGCATCCGGATCAACCAGCAGTGGCGGATCTGCTTCGTCTGGTCAGACGCAGGCCCGGAAAATGAGGAGATCGTTGACTATCACTAAGGAGGAGCCAGTGCCAGAGGATACGCTCATGCCTCCGGTGCACCCGGGGGAGATCCTGCTGGAGGAGTTCCTCACGCCGCTGGGCGTGAGCCAGTACCAGCTGGCCAAGGCGGTCGATGTCCCGGCCCGGCGGATCAACGAGATCGTCCACGGCCAGCGCCGCATTACTGCGGACACCGCGCTGCGGCTGTCCCGGTACTTCGGCACCTCCGAGCGGTTCTGGCTGAACCTACAAGCCCGCTATGACCTGGAGATCGAGAAGGACCGGCTGGGCGCTGAGCTCGACGGCATCCGCCCACTCAGCGCAGCGAGCTAACCAGAGTGGGCAGTTGACTCTGCGCCGACGCACGACCAAGGCTCTTGCGGCCATAAGGCCTACTCGAAGCGTGTAGCCGGCATGAGCAAGATCAGGAAATAACGAAGCGTCACTGGCCATCGGCAACGTGCGCGTACGTATCCGCCCAATTGAGCGATTGTGTCAGGTCATGGCAGCGGGCAAGAAGCAGTGCGGGAATGATTATTCTGCGCGGTCGCTGGTTGCGGGGCGGCAAGCGCCAAGTCCCCAAACCCCTGGCAGGCTAGGCTCGGCGACTCAGCATTGAGATCACCGTGAACCTTGGATGGTGAGCCTGTGCACCGCGAGGAATTCGCGGATACGGCGAGCGCCCCGCTACTGCCGGTTCCACTGCGGTGTACCGCTTCACGGTTGCACCGGCCTGCGAACTCCAGCGTCCGGGGTGCGGTGCATTCTGGCACCGCACCCCCGGTATGACGGGCCGGTGATCGGGACCGGGGCGAAGACCTGGCGGCGGTGGATGAGCCTGGACCTGCGAGCGGGGATGGGGGCCATCAGCCGCGAGGCGAGCCCGGCTGCCCGGTTTCTACCGGATAACAACGACGATGATGCCCCAGCCACCCAGCTGGATTGCCTTGAGCGCCGTGTTGGTGGCCGTCCGGATCGGGGTCAGCACGGCACCGACGGCATAGGCGGTCTTCCCGTCCGGGGTGATCGCGATGCCCCCGGGGCTGGAGCTGGCCACTGACCTTGACGGCCTTGAGCGCCGTGTTGGTCGCGGTCCGGATCGGGACCACCCCTAGCGCACTGGTGACGTAGGCGGTCTTGCCGTCCGGGCTGATCGCGATCTCCCACGGCTGGGTCCCGACCTTGATCGGCTTAAGCCCCGTGTTGGTGGCGGTGCGGATCGGGGTCACCGTGTTCGACATACCGCCGAGCACGTAGACGGTCTTGCCGTTCGGGGTAATTGCTATCGCACCTGCTCCCCGGCCGACGTTGATGGTCTTGATCGCCGTGTTGGAAACGGTGCTGATCACGGTCACGGTATGCCCGATGGTCTCTCCTATGCCGCCGTTGCTGACGTACAGGGTCTTCCCGTCCGGGGTGGCCACGAGGTGATCAGCAGGTCCGGGCCCGGTCGTGATCGCTTTGAGGACTGTGCCGGTGGCGGCGCAGACCGGGGTCACCGTGAAGTCATCGGTGACATAGAGCATCACCGGGTGAGTGCCCGGGCAGGTCGGCCGCACGGCCGGACTGGCCGGTCCCGCGCTCACCGCAGCCAGCGGGACAACCGCGGCGGCCACCGCGAGCAGGGCGAGCGTAATTCGCGCACGCATCGCAAAGGACCTCCTTGCCCAGCGGACCGGAGACAGTCAAAGTCCTGGCGGGCGGTGATCACGTAACCGGTCCCCGGCCCTGCCATGAGCGGGCGGTGTTTCCCCTGCCGACCCACGCCCTCTTGCCCAGGGCTGGCAGCAACCCCCGGCGGGCAGCTGCCGCCACTGTCAGCGTGCTGCGGGCCACAGGCGCGGCATAGGGCCGATCGTCAGCCGGGCCAGAGGCGTTGGGCACGAATTCAGGCCTTCGTCACGGTCCGGGTGGCTGGTTACAGGCCCGGCTAGCTCGTCAAGCGCTCGGCGCACGCCTTCGGTGAATACGTCGACATCGGGGCAGCGGTCCCGGTCAGCGACGGCGGTGAGGTTGAGCTGGCCGGCGTAGGACATGACCGCGGTGCCCAGGTGTGTCCTGCTCTTCTCCCGTCTTGCTCGACTACGGGCATCTGGCGCGGCCCGAATTCTGACCCGCCGACCTGCATGGCTTGGCCCGCAAGGCGCTGGCCGCAGCAGACGCTCCAGACCCGGGTGATATGCGCATACCCGAATATGCTGATCGCAGAGTGTTTACCGGCGAATATTCGGCACGGCGCGATGAGAGACGCGCAGGCCTTCGCTCTCCGTGACATAAACCGCGTCCGGATGACCTCTACGGCAGCTGGATAGGTCCTCCGCTGAGCAGGCCACGCCTGAGAGAGTCTCCTATTTAGACCGCAACATGAGGTGCTCTGACCAGCAACGAAGCGCCAAAACCGCAGGTGGCTGGCTCCCATTAGGGCTTTTCGTGCTAGACAGGTTTTCGAAAAATGCCGTGGGCCGTACTGGATTTGAACCAGTGACCTCTTCCGTGTCAGGGTGCCGATCCGGTGCTTCCGATGGTGCTACTGAGCCTCTGACCTGCTGGCTAACCTGGCTCGGCCCTGGTGATTCCCCTGTATTTACCCCACTTGTCCTGGCCGTCCTAGGGCCAATGTAGGGCCAGCCCTAGGGGCCACTGGAACATGCGTTTGAGCTGGTGAGCGAGCCCGTGGGCGCTCGGCGATGTTCTGGACTATCAGCTTGGGAATCTGTGCTGTTCGGGCTTCCACAGGGCTTGACTGCGAGGTGGGCTGTCCGTGAGTGACCGTGAGAGACCTCTCCTCACCGGGGTTAATGGCCCGCTAATGGCCCGGCGTCCGGGTCGAGTCGGACACCGACCGTCTGCTTTCAGGCCGGGCATATCCCAAGTCGCTGCGCGTCGTGGGAGTGGTCACAATGGTTCAGGCAGCCGGGGCCAGGAGGGTGCCTCGATCGACCCTGGACTCGTCGCGATTGCCGTAGCGTTCGCGCAGTGCTCGCCAGGCCTGCAGCTTCTCCGGCCGCATCTGCTGACCGTCATACAGGTCGTGCACGTAGCAGTAGAGCACCGTCTCCCCGCCTGGCCCCAGGAATTGCACCGTCAACGACTCCCGCCCAGGGAAAGACGGGAACGGGTAGGGCTCACATACGAACCGGACCCCGGTGATCTCATCGACCCGCACGTCCATCGACCAGCTCGCCGTCTCGTCGCCGAGCTTGACCTGCCACCAGCGCCGGTCGGCCGGTCCGCGGAACAGCGGCGCCGTCGCGCCGGTCAGGTGCGCCGTCCACCAGCCGACCCCGAAGACGAAGACCAGCAGCCCAGAGGCCGACAGCTCGGCGATCAGACGTTCCAGTTCGCTCGCGGGCTCGCTGGCACCTGCGACCTTGCTCATCTCGTGCTCCTCACCCGGGTCGGTGCCGTCAGTGCTTGGGAACACGGCGTCGCGCACGATCGATACCCGACGGCCCGCTAGATGACCAGCTTGGAAGGCTGCGGCCTGGTCCGGGTGAGTTGGCCCGTCATCCAGTTCGGATGAGGTGTTGGCTTCGCTGTGAGCGACTGTAAGTCCCCGCTTTGCCGCCCAATCGGGCACGTGCTTCCTTCTGGGAGCATCTGAGTCTGAGGGCGGCTGATTGCGTTGGCTCTCATTTCTGGCTCTCATGGCCTTGGGCCGACATCGCAGTCAGCATCCGGATGGCGTGATGATGCGGTTCTGTCAGTGGTGCCGGTCATAATCCGGGCATGAAGCTGAGGCGGCTGCGAGACGGTGACGTCCTGGAGGACGGTGACGTCGTGCTGGTGCGCGGCGGTGAGCTCGACCTGGACATCCTGTGCGCGGATGCGGCGCGATATCACAGTATTTATGGCGTCTATGGGATCTCGGTCTTTGCCGTCCGCGATGCCGCCGTCGATGAGCTCGCTCAGCAAGCGCCGCTGGTCCGCTTTGATCGCCTGACTTTGCTGACGGTCAGGGACGTTCTCGCCGCCGGGATGAGGCTGGAGCCGACTGGCCGCAACCCGCGTCATTACACCGTGGGCTTCGATGACCTGGAGGACGGCGTGCGGCGGCTTGCTAGCTGCCCGCATCAGGTCGTGCCGAATGTCTACTACGACGCGTAACCTGGATAGTGGAGGAAGCCGATGGACGCGCGTATCGACCTGGTCGCCGACCTCAACGACGAAGACGATGAGGGACTCGGCTGGTCCACGCTGAGCGACGCCAGTGATCCCGCCGGCATACGTCCCGGGGTGATGCTGGTCGCGGGGAACCACCAAGCCCAGGCGGTCGTCCGGGTGGTGGCCGTCGATGACGACGGGCAAGTGCACTTCATCGTGCTGCCCGGGTCCGTGGAGAAGAATCGTCACCTCATCGGTCGTGCCCTGGCCTGAGTGCCGTGCAGCCAGCTCACCCGAGTCCAACCTGTCCGATCACCATCGCAGGTCCAGCGCAGGGAACCGGCGGGCGAGCAGGGCCTAATGCGCTCGACAAATCTAGGCCGTCAGCATCTTGCCCGCCCCGGCCGTCCCGGTTCGGACCGCGGAGTCGATCTTGCACAGACAACCGCCGGTTCTGGTAATCCGACCGCTCATGCCTGTTCTCTGAACTACAAGACAACGTCGCAGTTCAGGAGCCTGCCCAGCCGCGGCGGCAGACTACGAGCATGCCAGAAAACTATCGTTTGGCAGGTCCATAAGGGTGTGACCGCAGCCCGAACGCTGCTGAAAGCGGACATACGGTGCTGAATCTGGTGCCCAGCTTCTCCTCGCTGCTGTTCGTAACGTCAGCCTCAGCCACCCTGCCAGGCCAAGAAGGTCTTCGGGCTGTGCCGGCGGGCGAGTTCCTGCACGCCGGATGCCCGGGCAGGAAGCCGCTAGCAGAGTTCACAATGTTTCGAGTCCCGGCAGGCCACCCGCCCCACCCGCCCCAGAGGTCCTGCACGAGCTGCGCGCCGGCCCGGCGGAGCGGGAGAGCCCAGGCTTCGGCGTCTCGGTGGACGTAGCTGGAGTCGGCGAGATGGACACCGAGTTCGCGCGGGACCAGCCTTGGCCGCGGGCCGATGGCAAGCCGTACCGTGGCCCGCCCGCTACGATCGGGTGCCATGCCTGCGAACCGGATGAACCATGATGAGTTCTTCGCCAAGCTCGCGCCGCTGGACGCGGATCAGCGCGGGAAGGTGCTGTGGAACCTGTACTGGCGCGGCGATGCGGGAGCGGATCGAGGGTGAGCTCGACCCGCCGGAGCGGGAGCGGCGCAAGAAGGCCGCCGCGGAGCCGCCGGACCCGGAGCAGGTCCTCGCGGAGGCGTCCGGGTTCGCGGAGCTCGCCGAGTCCGGTGCCTACATCGCGGGGGACCGGCGGGTGTCGCGCAGCGAGCGGACGAAGTGGCGGGTGACGTTCCGGCGGCTTGCCACCGAGGCGCAGTCGGCGCTGCACGCCGCCGACAGCGGCCCGGCGGAGCGGGCGATGGAGCTGATGATCGACCTGGCGTGCCACGCGCAGGGCTGCTTCCGTTCGGAGGATCCGCTGGAGGCGGCGAGGTTCGCGGTGTCGCAGGCGGTGTCGGCGCTGTGGGAGACGGTGCTGGACTCGCGGGGCTTCGCCGAGTTCACCGCGCGCGCCGTGCCGCAGCTGGTCCGGTGGGAGCGGGAGTACGGGTGGAGCGAAGGCCTGGGCGCCGGCGAGGTCAGGGCGCAGGAACGGCCGCTGGCGGAAGTGCTGGCGGCGATGCTCGACACGCCGGACATGTGGCGTGGCTTCGCAGACGCCTACCTCGCCGAGCTGGACCGGATCGCGGCCGCCGAGGCGCCGCCGCCGAAGAACAACAGGAAGATCCGCCGGGACTGGGCGGATTCATTTCTGGACCGGGATTACACGAAGAGAAGGCGAACCGGCAATCTTGGCCGGTGGAACTCCCTGATGCTTGAGCACCTTGACACCGGCAGGGCGCAACGGCTCGCGGGGCACGCCGCGTTCAGCGGGCCGGAGGCGGACTTCCTCAAGGCGCAGGCGGCGCGGCTGCGCGGCGACCTGGACGAGGCGCGCACGCTGATCACGGAAGGCCTGAAGCATCTGCCGGGAAGCACGGAGTTCGCCGCCTTCGCCGAGGAGGTAGGCGCCGAAGTCCCGTCTTAGAGGATCAGCTTTGTGCCGGGGTGCCGCAGCACTTCTTGAACTTCTTCGCGCTTCCGCACGGGCAGGGCTGGTTCCGCCCGGTCTTCCCGGCCGGGTGCTGCTTCGCGGTGCGCGGCTCTCCGAACTGGGCGCTCTCCGCCCAGGCCGTGACGCGCGGTTCTCGCCGCCCGGCGCGCTGCCGTGCCTGTTCCGCCTGCCGCCGGAGTTCCCGGGCCTCGTCTGGCCGGCCGGTCTTCTCGCAGATGAGCGCCAGCCGTCCCGCGATGTGCTCGGCTTGCCGGACTCCGGGAACGACGTAGCCGCGGTGCAGGATCTCTTCCGCCCGCGGATAGTCCTGCGCCTTGCCGGGGCCGAACGGCGTATAGCAGTCTGCCCAGCCGATCCATCCTCATCCCCAGGACGGGTCTTCTTCCAGCCACGACCGATACAGCTCGTCCGCCGTCTCCTGCTGTCCTGTTTCGAAGTACGAGCCGGCCAGCGCTCTGCGGAAGTTCCCGGTGGTCAGCCCGTCTTCGCAGAGAAACCTCCGGAGCCATTCCGCGGCCATCTCAAGCCGAGCCGTGCGCAGCTCCGGGTCATGCTCCCCGCCATTCTGCAGCGCCATTTCGAGGTCCTGGCACCAATTGAACAAGGACTGCGTCATCGGGAAGCGGTCGTCGAACTCCCCGATCGACCTGGCACCGACGGCGTCGCACAGTCGCAGCATGTCCGACCAGGCATCGAGCCAGATCCTGCCGCTCGCCACGAAATCGTTGCGCTGATCGGCTTCGTAACCCGCCTGCACCTTGTCGTCGAGCAATTCCAGGCACACCTTGTCCGGCCACCAGCGCTCCCAGAGCGTTACCAGGCAGATCCATGCCCAGTCAGCGTCCCAGCCGTGAAGCCTGAGCCGTTCGCTGACGACTTCCTCGGCCGACAACGCCCCCTCGCACAGCTTCGCCAGCTTCTCCCGGTCCGCGTCCACGCCGAGGCCGCGGAGCTTCGCGAGCAGGTCCTCGTCGCCCATGCTGGCGGTGTGCGACCGCAGCGGTCTCGCGTTCTGCTCCAGCTGGCGGCGGATGGCCTCATCGCTGAGGGCTTCCTTCGATATGATCCGGTCGAGGGCGACCCAGGACAACTTCACGCTGGTCAACGAGGAAAGCCCGCGTCGTCGAGGCGGCTCTGCAAGCCAGGCCTGGTGGGATACTGGGCGCGCAGATCCAGCACGCGCTTCTTGAACGCCGCGGTCTCGACCTCGCCATGGCGGTCGGCGAGCGCCCGCAAGTCGCGCAGCAGGGCCACGGCCTGGTCGTATTCGCTGGTCTTCTTGGTCGCGATCATGTCATCGACCTGCTTCCACGCGGCTTCTCCCATGGCCGCGAGGTCGTCGAGGCGCTTGGCGCACGCCGCCGCCTCGGCCGCGGCTTTGCGCGCCTGCGCCTCGCGGCGCCGCTGTTCCTCGGCCTTCTTCCGCTCCTCCGCCCGGGCCTCTGCCGCTTCTAGCAGTTCCGCGGCCGTCCGGCCCGGGCTGGAGTGACTGGCCGGTCCTGCGGCATCCGCGCGGAAGCGCCGCAGCAACAGTGCCTGCACCAGCGCGCCTTCGCCGTCGGCGACCATCGTCAGGAACGAGTCCTTCTCCGTCACGGGGAGCGAGGCTACCCATTCGGCCAGCCCGTCGTCCGACGGTTCTTCGGCGGGCGGGCTTGCTCCGGCCGCTACCGCTATCAGGTCCTCGTCGATCTCCAGGAAATCAGCGATGGCCTGGAGCGGCGCGCTGAGATTACCCAGACCCGCCGGGACCGGCGGCTCGATCTCGTCTTCGTTATCCTCATCGTCCTCATCGTCCTCGTCGGGCCACTGGACCGACAGCAGCCAGGCGAGGTACAGCAGCCGAAGGTCACCCGCGGCCAGGTCGGACCGGGCCTGCACCATCGTCCCGAGCTGACCGTCACCTTCCACCCAGTCGCCGTCGGGGTCGCGGTTCAGGTACAGGCTGATGATCACGTGATCGTCGGTCACGATCACGGACGCGGCGTCGGAGTGGCAGTAATACTTTCTGGCTGCTTCGGCGTCGAGAAGGGCGCGCGGGAAGCGGTACATCAGCCGACGCGTGCCCCAGTTCGCCAGGTAACAGAACGCGTCGAAGTAGCGTTCCATCAGCTTCTCAGGGTTGCCGCGGAAGTCGCCGTAGTTGTACTCGTTGACGAACCTGGTGGCGGTTATCTCCGCGCGGCTCGACAGTTTCCGCAGCTCAGCGCGCTGCTCGTCGGTGAGCGGTTTGTCGAGCGCGAGGAATTCGTAGTACTGGTACTCACTCACGCGAACCTCGCCCAGTGCCGGCAGGCGGCAATCCACTCGGCGCCCTTCGGCGGCGGCTCGGGCAGCGGCAGGTCAAGGACATGGATCACCTGGTGGTGGCCGTCGCGGACGCAGTCGGCCACGATGCCCGATGCCGTCTGGGTGACGCCTTTGACGATTACCGTGACGCCCAGGACCGTGGTCTCGAAGGGCATCTCCAGATTGTCCTCGATCATCACGGCGAAGCTGCCCAGCTGCTCGTCGTCGCCGTAAGCGTCGATCGTGGCATCTTCGACCAGCGCGTCCAGTTCTTCCTCGCTCAGTTCCTCCACGCGCCACAGCCTAGGCAGAAGACCACCGAGCCCGCTCCCTATCGGCCGATTTGAGCGCGGCTGGGCTAGACTTCATGGCCCAAGTCGAGCACGCTCTATCCCGCTGCCCCGGCCTCATGGGCTAGACCGCAACGCAATTGCGCCGTGCGCCTCCGCGGAAACGGTATTTGTTCCGTGCTGTGCCTCCGTGTGGCGGCATGCGGTTGGACACCTGCGGGGATCGCCGGAAGCGGAGGATGAGCCAGAGAGACCACGATACTCAATGCCGTCGACCGACAGCGGCAAGGCGAGGCGTGCGCCTGCCATCCGGTTTCCCCGATGCGCAGCGGCCAGGTTCCGCATGTGGCTGTAGCTGATCGCCCCGGCGATGCCCGCAGCCCGGCTATGGTCACTGTGACCGTGGCGCGCATTCACGTGTCAGTCCGGCCCGCGGGCGCTCAGGCAGGCTCCCGGATAGCCTGAAAGCCAGTGCCGGCGTAGTTCACCGGGCCACCTTCTTGGCCCGTGACCTGCTCAAACGGATCGGCAGCGGGTCACCGGCGACCCAGCACGTCGCGGTTCGCATGGTGGTACGTCCGGCCCACCAAGGTGTCGTAGGGCGAAACTGTTTCGACCGACTGCGGGAGCTCATCGACTCAGGAGTCGGAGCGCCGTGTCGGCGAACCAGGTGCCGTAGCGTTGGGCCGTCCAGCCGCGGTCGTTAGTGAGCCGGTCGAAAATACTTTCCACTGGTGGCTGCGGCTGGCCATCGGGTGGTGGGCATGGACCAGTCGGCGGGCATGCTGACCCAGGCCCAGGCGCGGGGGATCGCGTTCTAGCTCGAGCACAAGGCGCTGCAGGACCTGTCATACGTCCACGACTTCGACGCTGTCATCACGGTCGACGCGATGAGAACGTCCCTCCCGAGGACTGGCCGCTGGTGCTGGCCAATTTGCACCGGGCCGTCCACCCGGACGGCGTTATGTACCGACGGTCGAGGAAGTGGACCAGTCACAGATCGACCAGGCCTTCGCGAGCCTTTCCGCGCGCCGACTGCCCGCGGTACCCGGCGAAATCGTCGAGGGGGAGACGTGGCTGGTTACCACTACTACCCGGGCCGGGAACAAGCAGTCGAGTGGTTCGAGCGAGAAGGCCTGGCGATCGCCAACGAGGGCTTCACGCGGGAAGATGGGTGGGGCTATCGCCACTTTCTGCTGCGCGCCTCCCAGTGAAGGCACCGGTATCGGCTTCAGCCACGATGGTGAATGGTTCGGCATCCTCATCTGGTTGTTATGGAGGTGATCGTGAGGCACCAGGATCGAGGCGCGCTGCGCCTCGATCACCTGCATAATGCCGCTGAGCGTGCATAGGCCACTACGGTCGCAGGGATGGTGACCCGGGCGCCTGTCTCGAGTGCGCGGTGCTCAGGCGAAGGCGGCAGCAAGCGGAGTGAGGCACAGGACGTCCTCCGGGTCGGTCAGGTGGGGGAGGGAGACGAATACGGTCTTCATACCGCGGTCAGCCAGCAACCGGTAGCGGTCGATGTGCTCGTCGGCAGTGCTGGCGGAAGATGGCAAGCTTGCGGTCCAGCGTGCTGATGTCCGAGGGAAGATTGCAGCCATCGCCGAGCCTGGCGGCGATCGCCAGCGTCCGCTTCTCGCCGCCGCCGCCGACGATGACCGGGATCCGCGACAGCGGCCGCGGGTAGCAGGTGGTTTCGGGCAGCCAGACCCGCTCGCTGCGGTACTGCCTGGTGCCGGGCTGCCACAGGGCGCGAAGCGTCTCGATGGCCGACTCCAGCTCGTCGAGCCTGGCCCGGGCCGGCGGAAATGGCAGGCCGAACCCTGCGTGCTCGCGCGCCCACCAGCCGGCCCCGATGCCGCAGAACGATCGTCCGCCGCTCAGTACGTCAAGCGTGGCCACGGTCTTGGCCAAGATCCCGGGTGCCCGGAACGTTACGGGTGTCACCAGCGTGCCCAGGCGAAGACCCGGCTCCAGGCCCGCGAGCATCCCGAGTGTCACCCACGGCTCCGGGATCGGCTCCCAGGCACGGCCAACCTGGGGGATCTGGATCAGGTGGTCCATCAGCGCGATCCCCTGCAGGCCAGCCTCGGCGGCGGCGCGGGCCACTGCCGCCAGCCAGCGCGCCGGGCCTGCCGGGTCCTCACGCCAGGGAAATCGCGACAGCTGCAGCACCAGGCCCATCCGGACGGGCCGCTGCCGCTGCTGGCTGGCCGCCATCCTCGCGCCCGGGGTGTGCGAGGCCTTGGGCCGAGCTTGCCTGGCCGTTGTCACCAGGTCCCATCCCTCGCCGCGGATCCCCACGGCGGCCGCCCGCATCCGCCGCAGCTGGCCCTCCAGGACCGGCGCGGGCACCGGCCGATCACGTGCGCGGTTCCGGCGGCGACACTGCGCCGGATCAGTGTCGACAAGCACGGCGACGGCGGGCATGCTGCCGCTCCTGGCCAGCTCCAGGTAGCTACGGCGCCGCGCCGGGTCAAGGCCCAGCGTGTCCACCACCGCAGTCAGGCCGCGGCGCAGCCGGGCCGCCACTATCTGGTCAAGCAGGGCAAAAGCGTCGGCCGATGCATCCAAGTCGTGCTCGCCGCTACCCACCAGCGCGCGCAGCCGGTCCGACGAGACCACCTCATCCGGACGGTAATGCTCCGCCGCCCAGACCGACTTCCCGGACCCGGACGCCCCGACCAGCACGACCAGCGCAGGATCGGGCAACGCCACCACCGTCCCCGGTTCCGTCGGATCCACAGCCCCAGCTTGGCAGACCCTCATACGACGCCGAGCGCGCGCTCGACTTGCTCCGAAGGCGACCCGCACCTGGGCAATGGTGGTGTTCGGGCCGTGAGCAGGCGCAGGTGCCCGGCATTGTGGGCGAGAGAGCCTCGTGTCGCCGCAAACGTGAAGCGCTCCGACCAGCCGTTAGGGGCAAAGCCGCAGGTCGCTGGCTCCCACCCTGGCTCTCAGTGCTGGACAGGATTTCGAAAAGTCCGTGGGCCGTCCTGGATTTGAACCAGTGACCTCTTCCGTAGGGAAGTCCAGGGTGGTTCCGGGTGTCTGTCGCCGTCGGACTGAGTCGAACGGGGAGCCCTTGACCTGGGCGGACATTCTGGGTGGGTCGGACTGAGTCCGGGGGGAGGCTGATTGCGTTGGCTCTCATTTGTGGCTCTCACGGCCTTTGGGCGGCCGGGAGCTGTCCATGGCGAGCAAGATCATTAAGACCTCGCGGTGGCTTGATACCTGCCTGATCTCTCGCTCGTGAAGGAGGCGAACCTATGTTCGAATATTGACCTGCCAATGTCTGTATAGTGCAAGGGCGCGCCGACAGCGGTACCGTCATGCGGCTTCATGTGTCGGTGTCCGGCCCTGCGGCTGCGCATCGATAAGGCGGTCGTACGCCCGGCCGAGGAGACGGGCCGGGTGGAAAATCGCCGCGGCGTGCACGCCAGCGCTCCGGTGTTTGCCGGCACCAGGATCCGGGTCGCTACGGTGCAGCGTTATCTGCGGCAGGGTTACCAGACTGCGGCGATCTTGGAGGCATTTCCTGACCTGAGCGTGGCGGACGTCGAGGAAGCTCGGCGGCAGTTGGCCGCCGCGAGCTAGTGCGATTCCTGCTTGATCACGATGTGGATGCCGCGGTGGGACGTATGCTGCGGCAGCGTGGCCATCAGTGCTGGACAGCGGGTTCGGCTGGCCTGGCGCGCGCCAAGGATGATGAGCTGACGGTATGGGCTGCGGAGCATCAGGCGGCTGTGGTCAGCGCTGATGGTGAGTTCGGTCAGCGGCAGGTGCAGAACGCGATTGGCTGGCACGTCTGGCTCAGGTGCAACGACTGGGAGGCTAGTGAGGTCCTGGCTGCTCACCTGGATGAGGTACGAACTCTGCTGGAGGCACGAAACGACCTGGCGGAACGAATGTCTAAAGAAGGTCTCACTGACTCATCCAGATGGACCTAAGCCAGTAACCGCCCGCCGCCCGCGCCTGCGCCAGGTACAGAGGGACCGCGGCGGGCAGCGCTCCATCCGCCCCCTGAATGCCTGCGGGAGTCAGAGCCTGTTGGAGAGCGAACTATCGACACCACGTGAAGTAGCCGACTCGCGATGCCTGGGTACGCACGCTCGGTGCTGGTCCTCGTGGCGCCGGAGCAGGTCCGCTGATGTGCTCCGGTCCTGGTGTATGCCGATCTTCCGTGCCTCCGCCCGGAGTTCGCAGAAATTCGGCGGCAGGCTAGGAGCGGCCGCAAGTCGATCGACGCGATCGTGGTAGGAGGCGCGCTTGGTGCTGTACTCCTCCTGCAGGCATCCCCGGTCGGCACGGCGAGCGGTCACGACCCGCTCGCCGTCGGGCTTTACCTGGTCACCGTCGCATTCAATCTGGCCGTGGCCGGGGTCTGCATCATTAAAGGCAAGCTCACTACCGGCCTGATCGGCATCGTGGTACCGGTTGTGGCCGTCTTCGGTGCCCTTCGGCTGGCAAAGCCGTCCTCGGTGTGGGCCCGGCGGCGGTACTCCGGCGCGAAACTGAACCGGGCGCAGCACCGCTTCGGCCCCGCATACCAGGTGCGCCATGACCGTCTGCGGGACCCAGACCTCCGGAAAGCGTGTGCCAGCACCCGTTCTGACCTGGGATGATCCGCCTGGCTGACCTTGTTTAAAGTGTTAAATACTGGTATGATCGGCGTATGTCGCCAGCCGCTGCGTCTGCCATCCTGGAGGGCATGCCGGAAGCGGGTCTGTCAAGTTAACGGTGTAACTTCTTTCTCTGTTGTTACTTGCGTCCCGCGCTGAGGCGGCCGTCGAAGGTGATGTCGAAGGCGTTCAGGGCGGCCTTCCACCGGTTGGTCCAGCGC
>Ga0074045_10003234_pt1 | contig 14748 bp, 11 predicted proteins | sample BogForMeECP23OM2_FD_94442 | JGI IMG/M metagenome (GOLD analysis project Ga0074045, IMG submission 94442) | Bog forest soil microbial communities from Calvert Island, British Columbia, Canada - Bog Forest MetaG ECP23OM2 | ecosystem: Environmental > Terrestrial > Soil > Wetlands ...
GAGCTCTACGTCATCGACTACGACGATGACGTAGTCCTGTGGGGGCATGACGGCCCGGCCCACCCCGCAATCGCGGAAGGAGAAGTGGGGCTGGTGCCCCTTCCCGTCTACCATGGGAAGCCCGGCAAAGGTCTCTCCATCCAGATGAGCGTCCGCAACGGCCCGGTGACGCTCCTTTCCGTTGTGCAGGGCAGGGCGGGAAAGACCTTCCTGCTTGCCGCGGAGGGTGAATCGGTTCCCGGCCCGACCCTCCAGATCGGAAACACCAACAGCAGGTACCGCTTTCCCCTATCCGCCCGGGAGTTCACGGACAGGTGGTCGAAGGCGGGCCCCGCGCACCACTGTGCAATCGGGGTGGGGCACATCGCGGACCGGCTGGACAAGCTGTCCCGGCTCGTGGGGATCGAATGTCTCAGGGTATGTTGACAGGAGCTCGCAAAAGTGGCTGATCGCATCCTGGAATTGCGACACATCACAAAGACCTTTCCCGGTGTCCGGGCGCTGGATGACGTGCATTTCGACCTGAAGCCGGGAGAAATCCACGCGCTGATCGGAGAAAACGGGGCGGGAAAGTCCACCCTCATCAAGGTCATCACCGGCGTTTACCAGCCGGATGCCGGGCAGATCATCTTCGACGGGTCACCGGTGGAGATACGCAGCCCGTCGGATTCCCAGAGAATCGGCATTGCCGCAATCTATCAGCACGTCACCTGCTACCCCGATCTCTCGGTCACGGAGAACATCTTCATCGGCCATGAGAAAATCCAGCCCTTCACGCGCAAGATAGACTGGAGGGACCTGCATGGCAGGGCGGTGGAACTGCTTGCGCGGCTGGACGCGGATTTCGATCCGCGCGCCCTCATGGGAAACCTGTCCGTGGCCCAGCAGCAGATCGTGGAAATTGCAAAGGCGCTTTCCAGCAACGCGCGGATCATCATCATGGACGAGCCCACCGCGCCCCTCACCAACCGGGAGAGCGAGGACCTGTACCGGACCACGGAGAGCCTTCGGGACAAGGGCGTGTCCATCATCTTCATCTCCCATCGCATGGAGGACATGTACCGGCTGGCCACACGCGTCACAGTGTTCCGGGACGCGCGGTACGTGGGCACGTGGGCGCTCAACGAGATCAGCCGTGAGGACGTCATCATGGCCATGGTGGGGAGGGAGATCACCCAGTTCTTCCCCAAGCGCAAGGTTTCCATTGGAGAGGAGATCTTCAAAGTGGAGGGCCTTTCCCGGACCGGCTATTTCAAGGACGTGTCCTTCTCCCTGCGCAAAGGAGAGATCCTTGCAATCACCGGGCTGATCGGCGCCGGCCGCACGGAAGTATGCGAGGCCATCTATGGCGTCAGCAACCCGGACAGCGGGCGCGTGGTGCTGGACGGCGAAGAGCTGCACATTGCAAATCCGGCACAGGCCATCGAGAAGGGCATAGGCTTTCTGCCGGAAGACCGGCTGCGGCAGGGGCTCGTGCTGGACTGGGAGCTTTCCAAGAACGTGACGCTCCCCACGCTGAAGAAGTTCGGCACCCTGGGGTGGCTCCATACCAAGAAGGAGAACACGGTCACCAAGGAGCTCGCGGAAAAGCTCGAGGTGAGGGCCGGCAGCGTCTTCGATCATGCGGCCACCCTTTCCGGCGGCAACCAGCAGAAAATAATCGTGGCGAAGATCCTGGCGGCGCAGATGAAGATCGTCATCCTGGATGAGCCGACAAAGGGCGTGGACGTGGGTGCCAAGACGGCAATATTCAACATCATGAACGACCTTGCGGAAATGGGGTACGGCATCATCATGGTTTCCTCCGAGATGCCGGAAGTGCTCGGCATGAGCGACAGGATCGTCGTCATGAGGGAAGGACGGGTCGCGGCCATCATGGACACGGCCACCTCCTCCCAGGAGCAGATCCTGAGGGCGGCAATGCCGGAAGCGGTGGACGCATGAGACGAGCCGCCACGTTTTCAGAGAGCTTCCGCGAGCTCGGCCTCCTCGGTTTCATCGTGATCGTGTGCGCGATATTCCAGATCCGCAATCACAATTTTCTCACGCTCTCCAATATCCGGGATCTCCTTGCCAACACGGCCATCCTGAGCATTCTCTCCGTCGGCATGATGATGGTCATCCTTACCCGGGGCATCGATCTTTCCATCGGGGCAACCCTCGCGCTGGCCGGCATGATCAGCGCGCTGACCGTGAACTCGTACCGGGCAATTTCCCCCGTTCTGTCTCTCCTGCAAGGCACCGCAGTCGGGCTCGTGGTGGGTGCCGTCATAGGGCTCGTGATCGCGCGGTTCAACGTGCTGCCGATCATCGCCACGCTCGGCTTCATGAACATCATCCGCGGTGTCACCTACCTGGTGAGCAAGGGCGCCTGGGTCAGCTCGTACCAGATGTCGGACGGCTTCAAGCAGATTGCCACGGGCAAGGTGCTCGGGGTGAGCAACCTGATCATCTTCGCGGTGGTGATCAATGTCGCTTTCTTCTACTTCATCAACCACATGAAGACCGGGCGTCAGATCTATGCCGTGGGATCCAATCCGGATGCGGCTTCGATCTCGGGCATTCCGCGCACGCGGATCATCTTCCTCGTGTACGCCGTGATGGGGGCGCTCTCCGGCTTTGCCGGCGTGCTCTGGGTGGCCAAGTTCGCCTCCGCGCAGGGGGACACGGCCACGGGCTACGAGCTCAGCGTCATTGCGGCGGCGGTGCTCGGCGGCGTGAGCATCTCGGGGGGAAGCGGGAAAGTGTCCGGGCTGATCCTGGGAACCATCCTGCTGGGGATCCTGAACAACGCCCTGCCCCTGATCAATGTATCCCCCTTCTGGCAGCAGGCAATACAGGGAGTCGTCATCCTTGCCGCTGTTCTGACGAACGTGCTGGTGAAAAGAAACAACCAGCACTTTGCGCTGCGCAAGCGCGCCATTTAGGGAAGTCAATGATGGATCGATCCATACGGGCGGTCAAAGTGTGGAGCTGGCGCACATTCTTCTTCCAGTGGGAATGGCTGCTCGTCCTGATCTTCATCGCCGTCAATATCGTCAACAGCAATCTCTCTCCCTACTATTTCAGCGTGGACACGTTCCTCGGCACGCCCATGTCGTTCCTGGACAAGGCGTTCCTCGTGCTGCCCATGACCATGGTCATCATACTGGGGAACATCGACATCTCCGTGGGATCGAGCGTCGCCCTCTCCGCCGTGGTGATGGCGGTCACCTACAACGCAGGACTGCCCATGCCCCTGGCGCTCCTGGTGTGCCTGGCGGTGGGCACCACGTGCGGTCTCATCAACGGCCTCCTCATGACGAAGTTCAAGGAGCTCTCTTCCGTCATCGTCACCCTGGCAACCATGATAATATTCCGGGGCATCGCATACGTGATCCTGACGGATCAGGCCTCGGGAGAGTTCCCCAAGTGGTATTCCTCCCTCGGGTGGGGTTCGATCGGAAAAGTGCCCATCATCCTCATTGTCTTCGCGGTCTGTGCCCTTGCGTTCGGGCTTCTCCTTCACAAGACGAGCTTCGGACGCAAGATCTACGGCATGGGAAACAACCTCACCGCATCCCGATACTCGGGCATAAAAACGGATTCAGTCATCATGATCGTGAGCGTGCTGACGGGCCTCATGGCCGGTTTCACCGCCCTGTTCCTCACGTCACGCATGGGCAGCACCCGGCCCAACGTGGCCCAGGGCTACGAGCTGGAAGTCATTGCAATGGTCGTCCTTGGCGGTGTGAGCACATCCGGCGGCAAGGGGAGGATCGCGGGACCGCTGCTCGCCATATTCATCATCGGGTTTCTCAATTACGGGCTCGGGCTCGTCAACATACAGGCGCAAGTTCTATTGATAATCGTGGGGCTCTTGCTGATTCTCTCTGTGCTGGTTCTCAATATCAGGTTTCGCGGTACTCAACGTTCGGTGCCCTCTGCGGTGAAATCGATCACCCCACCGGAGCATCCGAGCGAAAGTAGTTCGTAGGAGGAGGAGTCTATGCGAAAGGTCATCATCTTTGCGGTCATGGTCCTCGCGATCATGGCCATCGCACTGCCGGCATTTGCCGGTGGCGCGGGAGAAAAGGGCCCGGCAATGGCTGCCGGCGCCAAGTACGCCATCGTGTTCAAGAACACGGGAAACCCGTACGGCGACAAGCAGATGGGCGGCTTCAAGGCCGGCATCGAGGAGCAGGGATTCCAGGCAATCCTGCGCGCCCCCGATCAGCCCACCGCCGAGGCGCAGATCCAGATACTCGAGCAGCTTATCTCCCAGAAAGTTGCGGCAATCTGCATCGTCGGAAACGACAAGGACGCCCTGCAGCCGGTTCTGACAAAGGCCAAGAACGCGGGCATCAAAGTGTTCTCCCTGGACTCCGGCGTCAACCCGGCAAGCCGTCTGACGCACGTCAACCAGGCGGACTCTGAGAAGATCGGCCGCACGCTCGTCCAGGCAGCGTACGACATGATCGGCGGGAAAGGCGACATCGCGGTTCTGTCCGCCACCAGCCAGGCGACGAACCAGAACCTCTGGATCGACTACATGAAGAAGGAGCTCACGGATCCGAAGTACGCCAACGTGAAGCTCGTGAAGGTCGCCTACGGTGACGACATCCGCGACAAGTCGGTGTCCGAAGCGGAAGGTCTCCTCCAGTCGTTCCCCAACCTGAAGTGCATCATCGCCCCGACCACTGTCGGTATCGCCGCAGCGGGCAAGGTGCTCACGGACAAGGGACTCATCGGCAAGGTATTCCTCACCGGCCTCGGACTCCCGTCCGAGATGGCCACCTACATTGAAAACGGTGTCTGCCCGTATATGTTCCTCTGGAACCCGATCGATGTCGGCTACCTCGGCGCATACACGGCAACGGCGCTCGTCACCGGCAAGATCACCGGCGCGGTGGGTGACAAGTTCAAGGCCGGACGCCTTGGTGACTACACCATCACGAAGGCCCCGGACGGCGGAACAGAGGTCCTGCTCGGGCCCCCGTTCAAATTCGACAAGACCAACATCGCTGACTGGAAGACGGTCTACTAGGGGGCGGTCTCCCTGCGTACCAGATGGGGCGGGCCTTGTGCCCGCCCTTTTTTTTTGAAACAATGGAATCGATGCGTACCATACGTCTCATTGACTACCCGGCATGGAAGGCGCTTGAAGCGCACTGCAGGAAAGTGAAGGCCCTGCCGCTGCGCAAGCTTTTTGCGGACGACCCGCAGCGCGGAGAGCGCTTGACCACCGAGGCAGCGGGGATCTACTTCGACTACTCGAAGAACCTCATCACGAATGAAACGCTCACCCTCCTGCTGAGGCTTGCGGAGGAATCCGACCTCAGGGGCAGGATCGACGCCATGTTCCGGGGAGATGCGATCAACGTGACCGAGAAGCGGGCGGTCCTGCACGTCGCCCTGCGCGCTCCAAAGAACCAGTCGATCGTGACGGGCGGGGAGGACGTGGTTCCGCACGTCCATGCCGTGCTCGACAAGATGGCCGGCTTTGCCGCCAGGGTGCGGAGCGGGGAGTGGAAAGGCCATACCGGAAAGCCGATGCGCGCCATCGTCAACATCGGGATCGGCGGCTCTGACCTCGGCCCGGTCATGGCCTACGAAGCACTGCGCCACTACAGCCGGCGTGACATGAGCTTCCGGTTCGTCTCCAATGTCGACGGCACGGACTTCGCCGAGTCGGTGCACGACCTGGATGCCGCGGAGACGCTCTTCATCATCTCCTCGAAGACCTTCACGACCCTGGAGACGATGACCAACGCGCACACTGCCCGTGACTGGGCGCTTGCCGCGTTGAAGGATCCCGCTGCCGTGGCGCGGCATTTCGTCGCGGTGTCCACCAATGCCGAGCAGGTTGCGAAGTTCGGCATCGACACCGCGAACATGTTCGGCTTCTGGGACTGGGTGGGCGGCCGGTACTCGATGGACTCCGCCATCGGCCTTTCGACCATGCTCGCCGTGGGTCCTGAGCATTTCCGCGCGATGCTGGACGGGTTCCACGAGATGGACGAGCATTTCCGCACCGCGCCCTTTGCAAAGAACATCCCTGTTCTCATGGCGCTGCTGGGGCTGTGGTACAACAACTTCTTCGATGCACAGACCGTTGCGGTGCTGCCGTACGAACAGTACCTGAAGCGTTTTCCGGCCTATCTCCAGCAGCTCGCCATGGAAAGCAACGGCAAGCACGTCACGCTGGAGGGCGCCGAGGTGAGCTGGCAGACAGGCCCCCTCTACTGGGGAGAGCCCGGCACGAACGGCCAGCATTCCTTCTACCAGCTCATCCACCAGGGCACGAAGCTCATCCCGTGCGACTTCATCGCGTTTGACGAGCCGTTGAACTCACTCGGCCGCCACCACGACCTTCTGCTGGCAAATGTCTTTGCCCAGGCGGAGGCGCTGGCTTTTGGAAAGACCGCGGAGGAAGTGCAGGCCGAGGGCACGCAATCATGGCTGGTCCCGCACCGTACATTCGAAGGCAACCGTCCCTCCAACACGATCCTCATGGACCGGCTGACCCCGTCGGCGCTTGGCAAGCTCGTTGCGCTGTACGAGCACTGTGTGTTTGCGCAAGGCGCCCTCTGGCAGATCGACTCGTTCGACCAGTGGGGCGTGGAGCTGGGCAAGGTGCTTGCCGGCCGCATCATCCCCGAGCTGGAGAACAAGACGGAGCCCTCACTCAACCACGACAGCTCGACCAACGCGCTGATCCGCCGCTACCGCCGCGCCAAGAAGTGGCCATTGGGACGGTAATAACTTGAAAGGAGGATCCCATGGCTGATCAGAAGGTTGCTGTCGTTACTGGTGCATCATCCGGAATAGGAAAAGCAATCGCGCAGGAGCTGGCTGCCAACGGCTTCCGTGTTTTCGGGACTGTTCGTTCCGATGCCGATCTGCCCCCCGGGCGTGGAGAAGGTGACCCTCGACGTGCGGGACGAGGCTTCCATCGGAACGGCGGTCAGTGAAATTCTCTCGCACACAAAACGCATCGACGTGCTGGTGAACAATGCCGGAGGCACCCTGGTCGGGGCCATCGAGGAAGCGGACGTGAGCCAGGCCCAGGCGCTTTTCGATGTCAATTTCTTCGGCGCCGTGCGGATCACCCACGCCGTGCTGCCCGCCATGCGCGCGCAGCGCAGCGGGATGGGTATCCGTTCGATCGTGATCGAACCGGGCTTCATGAAGACGCGTATCGACAAGAACTCCGCCGTGGCGGCGCGAAAGATCCAGGACTACGCGGAGGGCAACGCACGGGCAGGCGCATACGCCAAGAGCGCGATGGAGAAGGCCGATGATCCTTCGATGGTCGCGAAGACGCTGGTCGTCGTCCTCAAGGCGGCTCATCCGCGCCTCCGCTACCCGGTGGGCAAGAGCGCAGCAATGCTCGGGAAGCTCCGGCGGTTCATGCCCGAATCTCTTTTCGACAGGGGTCTGCGGACAGCTTTTCATCTCGGCGCTTGAGGGGAGAACCATGCGCCGTTCGCGCACAGAAGCTGCCCGGGCGGGCCTCCCCGGCTGCTCCATGTTTTATGCTCAGTCATTATATCAATCTTGACAATACGATCCCGGTATTTTTCTTGACAAAACACCGTAATCCGGCGTATTTAGGTAGGTACGTATCAAATGGTTTGATATATTTGGTTCAGGCTCTTTGGAACAAACCACGTGTTTTTTGAGGAGGAGGTGTCATATGAAGCGTATTTTGGTCTTGGGTGCCGTCTCCATTTTCGTGCTCATGGCAATGCCGCTGCTTGCCGCCCCTGGTCCGGGCGGATACCCGGCGTATACCGGCCAGCCTGTCGAATTGACAGAGTGGGCATGGACCAGCAATGAGAACTTCTCCAACGATCTTTTCACGAAGGCATACCCGGACATCAAGATCAATTGGACGAACAACGGTGTCCCCTATGCTCAGCTTTTGACTGCGACGGCCGCAGGGAGCGGGCTGCCCGACGTGATCATGAGCGAATACACGTATGCCCCGCAGTTCATGACGAACGGAAGCTTCCAGGCGATAAACAAGTGGGTGTCGCGGGATACGTACCTGAAATACTACCCCGAGGTGACTTTGAAATGGTGCGCCATGGACGGCCAGATCTATGGCACGCCTCAGGACAGCGGGGCGGCGACCATGGTCTACCGCAAGGATATCTTTGACAAGTACAAGCTGACAGTGCCCAAGACGTGGGCGGAGTTCGAGACGCAGGTCAACAAGCTGCACCAGGCGGATCCCAGCATCAACGGGCTTTCCTTCCCCGCGAACTGGGTACTTGGGCCCATGGGATTCGTGTGGCAGGCAGGTACCAAACTGTTCGACTACGCAAACGGCAAGTGGTACATCGATTTCACCAGCCCGGCCGCCATGAAGGTCTTCAACTTCTGGGGAAAGATGATCCAGAGCAAGCTGGTCAACGGCGACAATTGGTGGAATGCGGACTGGTACAAGGAGCTGGCCGACGGCAAGGCCGCCATGGTCGTGTCCGGCGGATGGTACCCCGAGTGGCTCCAGTTGAACTGCAAGGTTCCTGACGGGCTCTGGCGGGTCGCTCTGGTCCCGCAGTGGGATGCTTCGAAACCTCAGAACGGCGAAATGGGCGGATCCGGTTTCTACGTGAGCAGCCAGAGCAAGAACCCGGAGGCAGCAGCACTCTTCGTTCTCTGGCTGAACTCGCAGAAGGATTCCCTCGTTCAGCTCCACGACAAGAGCCAGCTTCCCATCCTCTGGTCCAATACGTTCATGAAAGTGCTGGCCCCTGAGCTGGCAAACCAGCCCTATCCGTATTTCGGCGGACAGAAAGTCACGCCTGTCAGCGTAGACGCGATGAAGCAGGTGAAGACTGCCTTCACGGCGGTCCCGATCATGGACTATGTGTCCTCCAGCTACAACGACGAGTTCCAGAAGTTCCTCAGCGGAGCGGAGGACATCACCACCTTCGTGAACAACTGGCAGGACAATGTCGTCGCGTTCATGAAGAAGCAGGGATTCAACAACCTCGTGGTAGGATCATTGCCGTAAGGAAACAGAGCTGTCGCGCACGGTCAGACCTTCACCGTAGTCATCGGGCTGCCCCGGGGGTGAAACCCCGCAGGCAGCCCTCTCTTTCTGCCGCTGGTGCGAACGTCCGCTTCCAACCGATCCGACGGACGTGTATCATGGGGGCGGCTTCCGGCGGTTCAGCGGAAAGGCAGACATGAGACGGTTCCAAACTATCAAGGCGTACCTGTTTCTCTCCCCCTTTCTGGTTTTTTTCATCATCGTGACCGCATATCCCGTTCTCTACGGAGGATACCTCTCCCTGTTCGGACAGCACGGGGCGAAAATGTGGTTCGTGGGATTGAGCAATTTCAAGGCCGCATTCACGGATCCGCTGTTCTGGCAAGGGTTCGGGATGCCGGTTTTCCTGCTCCTCGTGCAGGTCCCCGGCATGATCGTGATCGCGATCTTCATCGGGCTCCTCTACGAGAGGATCAGACACTCGGTGGTCTACCGACTCATCTTCTACCTTCCTTACGCCCTGCCCGGAGTCGTGGCGGGGATCCTCTGGTCCTACATATTCTCCCAATCCATGTCCCCCCTCGTCGCGCTCTGGAACCTGTTCGGCGTGGCCAAGCCGATATTCATCACCCTTTCGAGCGTGCGCTGGGTACTTCTCATCATCATCCTCTGGGAATGGACGGGATATACCTCGCTCATCATCTATTCCACGCTGGTCTCCATTCCCAAGGAGTACGGCGAGGCGGCGCAGATGGACGGCGCCACCTGGTTCAAGGTGGCGTACTACATCAAAGTGCCGCTCCTCAGGAACACAGTCTTCGTCCTTTTCATTTTCAATTCGATCGGCGCCATGCAGGTTTTCAATGAGCCCAGGATGATCAACATACTCTTGACCCTTCCCCAGAACTACACGCCTGCGATGTACCTCTATAATCAGGCATTTGCCTATGGCTCATTCACCTATTCGATCGCGATGGGGCTCGTTCTGGCCGCGGTTATATTCGTCATCTCTTTCTTCTTCATGAGACAATCAATGAACGAATTGGATGTCCATGCGTGAAAGGCGGTGGAGATGAAAGCGTCACATCGCGTCAGGTTCGAAGTTGTCGCGATACTCCTTGCCCTGTTTTTTCTCCTCCCGTTTTATTGGCTCGTGCAGAGCACGACAAAGGACGTCGGGCAGCTCATGCAGGGCACATTTGTGCCCGGATCCCCCAACCACTTCATCGACAATCTCACGGGCGTTTTCGCCTATAACCATGGCATGTTCATTCACTGGCTGGTCAACTCAGTTCTCTATTCCGGTGTGGGCTCCGTCGCGGGCACCTTCTTCGCGGCCATGGCCGGGTTCGCGTTCAGGAGGTACCGTTTCTTCGGCCGCAAGCTCCTCTTCATCCTCATCCTTGGATTCGCGCTGGTCCCCGGATTCGCCACGACGCTCCCGCTGTTTATTGAATTCAAAAACTTCCATTTCCTGAACACGGCCTGGTCCGTCATCGTTCCCTCCGTGCTGAACGTATTCGGCGTCTACCTCATGGCGGTGTACTGGAACCAGGTTCCAGAGGAGATGTTCGATGCCGCCATGATGGACGGCACCAGGGAAACGTCGATTTTCCTGCGGATCGGGCTCCCCACCATCATGCCGGGCGTGACAACCGTCCTTCTCCTTTCATTCGTGGCCATCTGGAACAACTATTTCCTTGCCCTCATCATGTTGAACCGCTACGAGGTATTCCCCTTGATTCTGGGGATAACGACGATCAGTTCCGCGTCGGGGTGGCCGGTCTACAATCTGACCCTCATGGGCGCCTTCCTCACAGCTTTGCCGCTGCTCATCCTTTTCACCACGCTGCAGAGGTTCCTCGCCCCTCAATTGACGGGATCGATCAAATGAGACTGCCCGCTTTGTTTCTGAGTGCGTTCCTGTTTCTCTCTTTTGCATGCGGGGGAGCCCCCCGCGCGATTGCGATCGACACGGCACGCACCGGCACGCCGATCTCTCCGTACGTCTATGGGCAGTTCATCGAGCACCTGGGGCGCGGCGTCTACGGAGGGCTCTGGGCGGAGATGCTCGAAGACCGCAAGTTCTTCTTCATCATCACCGACAGGTACGCTCCCTGGGGTACGACCTCAGATCCCTATTGGAAGTCGGGGCCTTACGACTACCTTAGGGCTTCACCCTGGAAGGTCATCGGGCCGGTGGAAACCGTTTCCATGGATACGGACGCGCCTTTTACGGGAATCCATTCACCATCCGTGCATCTACCGGACGGCGCAATGGAGGCGGGGATTTCGCAGGACGGGCTCGCCCTCGCGAGAGGGCGAGAGTACACGGGAAGGGTCGTGCTGGCTTCGGACCCGGGCGTTGCTGTCACCGTCCGAATTGCAGGAGAAACGGGGGCGTCCGCGGAGCTTGCCTCAATCACGCCCGACCGGCAGCACAAGACTTATCCCTTCCGATTCGTTTCCCCTTGGACGAGCGACGACGCGCGAATCGAGATCGTCGGCACGGGCAAGGGGAGTTTCCGGATCGGTGCGGTTTCCCTCATGCCCTCGGACAACATCGACGGATGGAGAAGCGACGTGGTCGCCCTCCTGAAGGAGCTCGGTTCCCCCATCTATCGCTGGCCGGGCGGCAATTTCGTGAGCGGATACAATTGGAAGGACGGCATCGGGGACCGGGACGTGCGCCCGCCGCGGCAGAATCCGGCCTGGAAGGGCATCGAGTCCAACGACGTCGGCATCCACGAGTTCATGGACCTTATGGCGATCATTGGGGCGGAGCCCTACGTCTCCCTCAACACGGGATTGGGGACGGCACAGGACGCAGCCGACGAGGTAGAGTACTGCGTCGGATTGGCGGATACCCCGATGGGGAGGCTTCGCGCGGCGAACGGTCATCCGGATCCTTTCCCGGTCACCTGGTGGGCAGTGGGCAACGAGATGTTCGGCCAGTGGCAGCTGGGGCACATGCCTCTCTCCGAGTACGTCAAGAAGCACAACGCCGTGGCGGACGCCATCCGGCGCGTCGATCCCGCCGCCCGTCTCGTCGCCGTAGGGTCCGTCGGCGCGTGGGACGAGGGGATCCTGGCCGGGAGCGCGGACCATATGGACCTGATCAGCGAGCATGTCTACCGTAAGGAATTGGCGGACGTGGACGCGCATTCCCGGCAGCTTGCGGACGATATTGACCGCATCGCGCTTGCCCACCGCAACTACCGACGCACCATTCCCGCCCTCAAGAGCGCGGATATCCGTGTCGCGATGGATGAGTGGAATTACTGGTATGGACCGTACGTGTACGGCGAGCTGGGAGTGCAGTACCACCTGAAAGACGCCCTGGGGATCGCGAGGGGTCTGCACGCCTTCTTCAGGAACAGCGACGTCTACTTCATGGCGAACTACGCGCAGACTGTGAACGTCATCGGTGCCATCAAGACGTCCCGGACGGATGCCGTATTCGACACCACGGGACTGGTCCTGAAGCTCTACCGCCGCCGGTTCGGATCGGTTCCCGTCGTGGTCACGGGTGCAACGGGGAAGCTCGACGTCTCCGCGGCTCTCACGGAGGACGGCAAAGCCCTGACCGTTGCCGTGGTGAATCCCAAACAGGACGTGGACAGCCTTTCTTTCGATATCCGCCCCGCGGTGCCTGCGGGAAGCGGCAAGGTGTGGATCCTCACCGGCCCGGATCCCATGAGCGCCAATATCCCCGGCAAGGCGCCGAACGTGGCGGTGACCGAGAGTTCCTTTTCCGCAAACGCCGCGGGCCTTCCCGTCCCCGCTTATTCCGTCGCGATATTCCGCTTCGAACTGCGGTGAGCCTCCGTCCTCAGTGAAGGGCCTACGACTTGTCCCGCTCAAGGGCGAGGGCGGCCGAGACTTCCGTAGTGTGTGCCATCGTGGAAGTGGATCTTGACAATTCTATGCGGAGTAGAATTCTAGGGGCGAAGGCATATGGTGGGTGCTTTGCGCACAACAACGAATCGAAGGGAGGGGAATCTGGCGAGAACGGCGTATCCGGCGCGATCGAGAGACCACTCAATTGCGGACATAGCCCGCATGTCACGGGTGTCTGTGTCCACGGTTTCCCGGATCCTGAACAACCGTCCGGACGTCTCCGAGGCCACACGCAAGCGGGTGCTCGGGGTAATTCGACGGATGGGCTATTTCCCGCATCCCCATGCGCAGCGCCTGGCCAGCGGTACGAGCGACACCATCGCGCTCGTCCACCCGGTCACCGGAGCCGCGGACTACATCTTGCTGGATTTCATCCTCGGCGCGAGCGCCGTGGCTGAGGAACAGCGGTTCTTCTTCAATCTCGTTACCCGCCCGCTCACGAGGAGTGACCTGAAATCGATCTATCGAAGCCGCCACGCCGACGGGGTTATCCTCATGCAGATCTGCCTCTCGGACTGGCGCGTTGACTTCCTGCGCCGGGCCGGGCTTCCCTTTGTCATGATTGGGCGGACCGCAGACTGCGACGACCTGGGCTACGTTGACCCGGACTTCCACGCGGCCGTCACGACCGTGATGGACCATCTCACCGGCCTTGGACACAGGAAGATCGGGTATCTCCGGCACCTGCGCGCGCTCATCGACGAGGGCTACGGACCCGCCGTGCGGCAGGCGGAGGCCTACTCACGCTACGTGAAAGACCGCGGGCTGCCGAACCTCGCCGAGCAGACGGATTTTTCGTATGCGGAATCCTACGAGGCTACCGGGGCTCTCCTGAAGGCCGAGCCCTTCATGACGGCAGTCGTTTCTCCTTCCGGGGACGGTGTTGCGGGAATCATCGAGGCGGCTCGCCACGCCGGTCGGCGCGTGCCGGAGGACTTTTCCGTGGTCTCTTCCTCGTGCGCCGAACGCGCCGCGATGTCGATGCTGCCGGCCCTGACCTCGGTGAATATGGAATCCAACCTCATGGGGTCCATCGCGGCCCGCATGCTTATCCGGCTCCTCAAGGACCGCTCCTACTCCCCCGAGCAGATTCTTCGGCCACCGGTTTTCGTGGTCCGCAGCAGCACGGCGCCCCCTCCCCGCTGAGCCTCCCGCTGGAGCTCGCGGACCTCTGTTCTCGGCTCGTGCTGCCTGTCCGGCACATCGCCATCGGCCGGGCGTCCGAGCCCGGAAGCGCTTGACAGCTCCACTCTGTCAATATACTCTCTATGGAGCGGTAGCGTTACCGGTATCGATACCGAAGAAGGAGGCCATGTATGAAGAGACTCATCACGTCGGCAGTTCTGCTCCTGCTGGCCTGCGTAGTCCTCAGCGGAGCGTTTGCCCAGTCGAAGAAAACCGTGACGATCTGGTACTATTGGGAGACGGTGAAACACCAGCAGACCCTGGCCAGGGTCTGCGGCGACTTCAACGCGTCGCAGAGCGGCATCCAGGTAGTCACCAAGTACATCCCGTTCGCCGAGTTCAAGAAGCAGCTCTCCATTGGAGCCGCGGCCGCCGAGCTTCCGGATATCGTGATCCTCGACAACCCCGACCACGCATCCTATTCTGCGATGGGGATATTCGCTGACCTCACCGACAAGCTCGCCAACTGGCCCGACCTCAAGCAGTATTTCGCGGGTCCGCTGAACTCCTGCACTCTGAACGGCCGGCTCTACGGCATTCCCTTTGGAAGCAACTGCCTGGCGCTGTTCTACAACGAGGACATGCTCAAAGCGGCGGGCGTTACACCGCCCAAGACGTGGGACGATCTCAAGAAAGTCGCGCTGAAGACCACTAAGGGCAACGTGCACGGGCTCGCCATC
>Ga0074045_10003235_pt1 | contig 14746 bp, 13 predicted proteins | sample BogForMeECP23OM2_FD_94442 | JGI IMG/M metagenome (GOLD analysis project Ga0074045, IMG submission 94442) | Bog forest soil microbial communities from Calvert Island, British Columbia, Canada - Bog Forest MetaG ECP23OM2 | ecosystem: Environmental > Terrestrial > Soil > Wetlands ...
AGGGTTTCCCCCATTGCGCAAAATTCCCCACTGCTGCCTCCCGTAGGAGTCTGGACCGTGTTTCAGTTCCAGTGTGTCCGTGCGCCCTCTCAGGCCGGATACCGATCTTCGCCTTGGTAAGCCGTTACCTTACCAACTAGCTAATCAGCCGCGACCCCCTCCTCAAGCGCATTACTGCTTTGATCTTGCGATGTTATGCGGTATTAGCCCCGGTTTCCCGGAGTTATTCCCCACTCGAGGGCAGGTAGTCACGTGTTACTCACCCGGTCGCCACTTTACTCATGGATTGCTCCACTTTCTCGTACGACTTGCATGTGTTAGGCACGCCGCCAGCGTTGATTCTGAGCCAGGATCAAACTCTCGTTTGAAACCTGAAGTCGGTCTGGGTAGACCGACTGCCTCCGCCCCGCTGAGGGACAGAGACCCAATTTGTGAGTACGTTCAGACTTTGAGCCCGAACATTTCTTACAGCACCGAACCAGAACCGAAGCTCCGGCACGATGCCCGTATAACGCGGACATAAGTCCGCGCCACACTCACGACTGGCACGTTCAACCTTTTGTCAAAGACCGACTCGCATTTCCGCCTGAGCGGTGCGTATTCAGTCCGTACTGGCTCGCCCGAGAGCAAACCTGTACGTCCTCGAAACCTTTCAAACCTATTCGCTCCCGCGATCACTGTCAACCCGCTGGAATCACAGGATTTCCACCTGTTTTCAACAGCTCGGGGAGTTTCGATCCAGAAAAGGCTGCACATCGTGCAACTCATTACCGGAGAACTCTTTACAGCGCGCTCGAAAACGCTCTTCCGCGGAGGTGGGCAAGAAATCGGCGCACGCCGAAGCGGAAGACGGCTCAATAATAAAGATCGCTTGGAGGCTCTGCTATACGCGGAAACCCTTCAGGGAACTCTGTCCCCGAATGCGAACCCCGGAAAGGGGCCAACTAGAGGCTTACTGAATTAGATGCCAAAAGCCGCCGCGAGGTTTCAGCAGGCAACCCAGACACTCAATCACTGTCCTCGATCTCAATGTTTATACCAAACTGTGCAGGGGAATGCAAGGGGGGAATCAAAAAAATCACTTGATCCTCACAACTGAGGTATTGACGTGGAAACGGCAGCCGCCGAAACCAACGCTTGGACCGCATCTGATATGCGGCTCAGAGCACAGCGATTTGGAACCGGGCCACGATCACATTCGCAATTATCGATGAGACTGTCCAACGTTCGAGAGGCGCGATGAAAGCCACCTTCATCACAATGCCGACAACACCGGCCGGTCCTCCGCGAACGCTGCTCTATTTTCTGGGATACGGCGCGGTCTACTTCTCGTTCCTCTTTGCGATGCATCGATTCTCAGGTTTCGACCTGGGCGAGCCGCAGCTGGTGCTGGGATTGATGGCCATCGGTTTCTCGGCGCTCGCGTGGTGGGCCACGAGGAGGTCGATCCCTCTGCCCTTTCCCAGCTTCGCGTGCTTCATTTCTCGACAAAGCGCAGGTTGCCGAAGGCTTCGGGCACGTGGAAGTTGGGCTGCGGCGTGTTGGTGGGCTGCCACGCGGAATAGGAACGGGGTTCTGCGCTTCCTTCCACCCTATAGAAGTTGACGCGCCAGACGGCGGCGGGATCGAAGTTTGCGGTTAGGGCGGACATGGGAATGGCGAGTTCGGCGGCGCATGTCTGGCGGTCGGGGTCGAGCCAGACCGAGCGCTGGAGGCCGCTTTTCAGGTCGCTGAGGCCGCCGGGAAAAATGTCGAGATCAATCCACATGCCGTTGGGGCTGACCTCGAATTCACGATAGTAGCGCGGGCGCGACGGATCGGGCTGGAGAAAGGCTTCGGCCACGTCACGGTCCCAGAGATGGTCACGGCGTCCGTTGGGGTCGGAATCCTCAAAGACAAATAGCTCGCGATAGCGGCACTCGAAACGAAGATAGAGAGTCACGGGCGTCCACAGGACGCGGACTTCGGTTTGGCGCGCGGGGTCGGGATTCTGTCCTTGCCAGTCGGCGCTGAACGTAATTGGTTTTGCCAGCGACCATTCGTGCGCGGGATGGCGTGCGTCGAGAGGGACATCACGCGCGACACGGAGGGCGGAGATGGTGGTAATCGCCGGAGAACGGGAATCGTCTGCCTGAGGCATGAGTGTCCGCGTCACCAAGAAAACTATCGTAACCTGCACTCGTCGCATAGTGTGCGCAGAGTTTCCGGGAGCGAATCGCGGGCGGGGGCGCCCGCGCCACACGGATTTCGTTTTGAGCGCAAGATTCGGATAGTCCGCGCGGCGCGACTCGGCCTAAGTTAGCGGCATGACAACGAATGCGATACTTTCAGAGGACGCGGTCATCCAAGAGGCAGAGGAAATGAAGTCCACCTCCAACCTGAACGAAGCCCGGCGCTGGCAGGCCGTTCTGAAACGCGACAGCGGGCTCGACGGCGCGTTTGTCTTTGGCGTTTCGAGCACCGGGGTTTTCTGCCGTCCGTCGTGTCCGGCGCGGCGGCCGCGGCGCGAGAACGTGCGGTTCTTCGAGCACGCAACCGCAGCGGAGCAGGCGGGATACCGGGCGTGCCTGCGTTGCCGGCCTAAGGCCGCGGATGGGAATCCGCAGTCTGGGCTGGTGCGCGCGGCTTGCCGGTACATCGAGCAACATATTGAAGACCGGATCACGCTGGTTGGGCTGGCCAAACAGTTCGGGCGCAGTCCGTTTCATTTGCAGCGGACGTTCAAGGCCGTGTTGGGCGTTTCGCCGAAGGCTTACATGGATGCGTGCCGGCTGCGGCAGGTGAAGCAGAACCTGCGGGATGGGCACGATGTGACGACCTCGCTTTATGCCGCGGGATATGGGTCGAGCAGCCGGCTGTACGAGCGCACGGCAACGCAGCTGGGGATGACTCCGGAAAAGTATCGGCGGGGCGCGGTTGCCGCCGTTGTGCGCTATACGATTGCGGCGTCGCCGCTGGGGCGGATGCTGATTGCCGCTACCGACAAGGGGATTTGCGCGATCCAGTTCGCGGATTCCGAAGCGACGCTGCAGCAAGGACTGATGCGCGAGTTTCCTTTTGCGGTGCGACGGAGGGACGATGCGGCGCTCACGGAATGGAAGACCAGTCTTGGGCGGCTGATTGCTGGTCAGGAGACGCATCCGTCATCATCATTGCCGCTCGATATTCGGGCGACAGCGTTTCAGCGGCGCGTGTGGGAGTGTCTGCAGAAAATTCCGCGGGGAGAAACGTGCTCATATAGCGCGGTGGCGAAGAAGATCGGCATGCCGAAGGCGGCGCGGGCCGTGGCTCGGGCGTGCGCTACGAATCCGGTTGCGGTCGCAATTCCCTGCCATCGCGTGGTGCGCGAAGATGGCGAGTTAAGCGGGTATCGGTGGGGCATGGAGCGGAAGGAACAGTTGCTGGCGATGGAGAAGGAAGCCGGGGCGTAGAGCGGTCCTGGCGTAGCCGCGATTTACCAACAACAATCCAACCCGTTGCGGTTCGTAGGAACTGTCGGGAACTTTGCCAGGTCGAAGCTCGTAAGTAGAAGCGGAGGATATATGCGGAAGATTTTTCTGCTTCTGGGGGCAATGTCGTTATCGATAGCTTCCTGGGCTCAAGCGGACGCACGTCCGGAGATCCTGGTGCTGGGGACTTATCACATGTCGAATCCGGGACGCGATGTCTACAACATGCAAGTGGACGATGTCCAATCGCCGAAACGCCAGGAGGAGATCACGGAACTTATCCGGGTTCTGAAGAAATTTCATCCAACTAAAATTGCGATTGAAGCGGATGTCGGAAGCGAGCGCGTGGATCGAGAGTATTCCGACTACGTGGCGGGGAAGTACACGCTGACGCGCAATGAAACTAATCAAATCGCGTACCGGCTGGCTAAGGAGCTTGGCCATCACGCAGTTTACCCGGTCGATGAAGAGGGCGATTTTCCGTGGCAACGGCTGGCCAATTACGCCAAGGGCACTGGCCAAAAAGAGAAGTTCGACGCGTTAGCGGCGAGCATGGGCACGCTGGTGAAGGAGCAAGACGAGTTCCTGAAATCCCACACTGTGCTTGAAACATTGGGCTACATGAACTCAGATTCGAGGGTGGCGAAAGACGCGGCTTTCTACTACGCCTTCGTGCCCTACGGAGAGCCCGGGGACTATGCAGGATCCGACCTGCTGGCAGCGTGGTACCAGAGAAATATTCGCATTTATCACAATATCGTCAAACTGATCGAATCTCCGAACGACAGGATTCTCGTGATCTATGGGGCCGGTCACCTTGGATGGCTACAGCAGGACATCGCCAATGACGCGACAGTGAAGTTACGTAAGCTGGGCGACTTGACCGGGCGGCAATGAGTGGCAGCCCGGTCATTCGAAGGTGATCGTCTTCTTTACTTCATTTCCGTTTTGGCTGGCTTGGCGGCATGGCCTTTCAGTTCGACGACGATTATGTCCATTGCGGCGTCGCCGGTGTTTTCCGGTAAGTGAGTGGCGGCAGGGCCGTACATCGCTTCGCCGGCTTTGGCGTTGAATTCTTGCTTTTTGCCATCGGGAAAGGTGAACGCGCCCTTGGCGTCGGTGAGGAAAACCGCAACCGTTGCGGGATGGCTGTGCATGACCGACTTCTCATGCGCGCCGTAGTGGACCTTCAGAATTCGTACCCGGTCGTTCTCGCTCACGACCGTGTAATGCTTGGGATCAACCTTGACCGCATCCTGGGCCAGGACGATTGGGGCGAGACAGAGACACACCGCTACCCCATACAGCGCTAGTCGGACTCGCATGTTGCTCTCCTTGGATTTCGTGGAATTTGTTGAAAAACCGCCCAACACTACTTCAGCAGGCATAGGGATGTCAATCTGGCGCAGTCAACAGCCCCCCACTTGAGTGCCATTCCCAAGCCCTTGCGCATGCGGTAACTTTCTACTTGAGTAGGCTTCGGGGGAGGGCTGCTCGACTAACGTCCCACGACTCTTTGAGTCTGGGGCGTTTTGTTTTGCCCTCATTGCTAGTACAGCCGGGCCTACCGCACTAGCGCGCCGTATTTCCTCCGCGCCTCCTCAAACATTGTCAGCACGGATTGTTTCTCTGCTTCCGTGTTCCATGACGTGTTACCCTGCGCGGCTGCGATCAGGCGGTCCATCCAGGCCACGAAATAAGCGGCGTCGGCGGGGCTGTGGAGCGGGGCGCCAGGCACAGTCACGTAGATCGGGCTGGTGGTTGCGTAGGGATAAATGTCGAGGATGGGATATTCGGCTTTATCGCTGAAGGCGCGGAGGACACACCAGCCGCTGCTGTCGATGGGGATTGAGCCGTCGACTTGGGCGGAGGTGCGGTCGGCGTCGAGCGTTAGTTCGCGTGCGACTTTGCCGTTGCAAACGATTTGGAGGTGATCGATGGGAACGATGGAGAAGAACCAGGCTGAGAAGTGGACGTCTTGCGGCTTACCCGGTTGCGTCTTCTTCTGCAGTTTCACTTCACCGCCGATGGACTGGCCGCCCAGTGAGAAGTGCAGGATCGGACCGTTTGTGGCGAACGTGTAACCGGCTTTGATCGCGGCGAGCCAGGGCTCGATCTTCAGCGGCGGCGTGACCGGAACTTCGGCATAGACGCGGTTCAGTCCAATCGGGCCGCGCAGCGACGCGTAGTTGCCCATGAAATCTGTGCCGGCGGCGGTGGGCAGGCGGAATCCGCAGTTGAGGAGCTTGTACCAGACTTCGGCAGTCGATTTGTGGTCGGAGAAACCGACGACCTCGATGTAGTCGACCTTGCCGAGTGCTACATCGGCTGGCAATTCGTTTGTCAGGGATTCGTCCTTCGCCGGATCGGGAAAGGTATCGAAGGGGTGCACGTAGCCGACCAGTGCGCCCTGCGCGTGCGCCATATCGGACACGTCGGCATTGGTGGGATATAGGCTGACAGCGGCCGTGTTGGGATAGGCGACGTAACCGGGGAGTAGTAAATTGTGAGTCAGATTGAGCAGGCCGAGGTGGCCCCAGTAACTCGTGTGAAATTCCTGGCCGTGAAAAAGTAAGTGGTCGTTGGTGGACGCGGGATCGAGTTGCGGGGAGAAATAGGAGATATCGGGAATGCGTTGCTCTTTGTTAACGATCAGGTTTTCGATGATCGCCACATCTTCGGCCGACGCCTGCTCGATCAGATGGTGCGGCGTGTTGCGATAGGTTCCGGCATAGTTCATGTGCACGTGGACGTCGCCGCTGACCCAGCGCGTTGAAGCCTCTTGTGGAGGAAACAGCGGGGCGATTCTAACTCCGAGCTGCGTGGTTTCACCGGCTTTTACATTTACTTTGTTCCGCTCGAAGTGGTTCTCAAAGCCGCGCATGACGTCGACTGCCACTTCGCCTGCGGGAACGGTAATTTCCGATTCTCCCGTCGTATCAAAATAGCGCGCTTCGAACGGGCGTTCGGAGCGGGTAAAGCTGTCGTCGGAGTGCATCCAGGCGTCGTCGGGGGCGTAGGTGCGTCCGTCGGCTGCGGTCACAAAAATCCGCGCTGCTACTGGCTTTCCCCACGTGTCCACGACTTTCAGCGAAATCCTGCCCATCGGTTGCAAGTACCTGCGTTCGCGTGCGACGACTTCCGGCTGCGCTCCGCCGGGAATCGTCTGGACCCACAGCGACGTGTTGCCGCCTCGATTGGAGATGAAGGCAATCTGCGTCCCATCCGGCGACCAGCGGGGATTGGTGTTGTCGTAATCGCCGTAGGAAATCGGGAAAGCGTCGCCGCCTTGTGTGGGCATGAGCCAAAGCTGATGCCACTGCTGCCCGAGATAGGACGCATAGACGAGGCGCTTGCCGTCGGGGGAGAAATCGGGACGGGCTTTCCAGTTCGTTTCTTCGTAGTGGATCTCGCGCGCTTCGGCGCCCGGTTCGGCCTGCATGCGCCAGAATCCGCCGGTGCCGTGGATGTGGCCGCGATTGGAGATGAAGAGAATTTCCGCACCGTCGTGCGACCATACAGGGCTGATTTCGTGATCGACCTTGCTGTAGTAGTAGCGCGGCAAAGCGCTGACGTGCTCGGGCGTGAGTTGCTGAATGTGGCTGAGGGAACCGCCGGCGAAGCTGGCGACGAAGATGTGGAAGTGACCATTATAAGACGTTGAGACGAAGGCCAGGCGCTTGCCGTCGGGAGAAAAGCGCGGCTCGACATTGACCGCGCCTCCGGAGGTCATTTGCTGCAGCCGGCGGTCGCGCACATCGAACGACCACAACTCGACGGCATCGTGGTCGTAACGCGCGAACACAACCCATCGGCCATCGCTCGACCAATCGGGCTGATAGTCGTAGCCGGGGCCGGCGGTCAACTGGACCGCGGTTCCGCTGCCGACTTCCTGTCGCCACAGCGATCCGGCCATCGAGTACACGAGAGACTTCGAGTCGGGCGACCAGGCCGCGGCGCTGGGGCCGGTGGTGAGCTGCGGGAGGTACATTTCGCGGTAGTAGTAGGAATGAGGCAGGTCGATCTGCTTGAGCACGGGCTCGCGCTGGGCGAAGCAGGCAATCGACGAAAACAGAAGAAAGCAAATCAAGCGGCGCATGAAAAGTTCTCCGCTGGGAAGTAAAACACAAAAGGTCAGTGCGCGACGACCGGGGTTGAGTTCCCGCCTGAGGGGACCTCGCTCGGACTTTTCATACTCAGTGGCTTGAGTTAAGGTCTTAGCCAAAGATGAAGGACAAGGTTCTATTGTTGGCTGTCGGCGCGATCGCGTTGAGCGCGATTCTTAGCGCGGTGAATATCTTCGTGGCGCCGCTGCCAGCGGGCTTGCAATTGACCGTGCGGTGGGCCGCTATTGCGCTGCTGGCAATTTGCGCCTGTTACAAACGGTCGCTTGCCTTTTGGATTCTGGTGGCGATGGTAGCGGGCGCGGCCGTTGGATACGACTGGCCCCACACGGCAGTTAAGCTGCAGCCGATCGGCGCGATCTTCCTGCGGCTGATCAAGACGATTATTGCTCCCTTGCTCTTTGCCACGCTGGTCGGCGGCATCGCGGCGCACTCGGACCTGAAGAAGGTCGGGCGCATGGGAATCAAAGCGATCGTCTACTTTGAGGTCATCACCACGCTGGCGCTGATCATTGGTCTGGCTGCGATCAATATCAGCAATGCTGGCGCCGGCGTGCATCTGCCCTCGCCGAGCGGCGAAAATCTGCCGGTACAGAAGCTGACCGCGGCGGAAACCATCCTTCATATTTTTCCGGAAAACATTGCCAAGTCGATCGCCGAAGGACAGGTGCTGCAAGTGGTCGTGTTCAGCATTTTGTTTGGCATGGCTCTCGCGATGGTGCCCGAGGAGCGCCGCCGGCCTTTGCTGAAGCTGACCGACAGCCTGGCGGCAACGATGTTCAAGTTCACGAACCTGGTGATGTACTTCGCACCGTTTGGCGTAGGCGCAGCGATTGCCTACACGGTCGGCAGCACCGGCATCGGAGTTCTGCTGAATCTGGCCAAACTGCTGGGGACGCTCTATGTTGCGCTTGCGGTTTTTATCGTTTGCGTGCTGCTGCCAGTGGCGTTGTTGGCGCGGGTGCCGCTGAAGAAGTTTATTGCCGCAGTGGCTGAGCCAGTTTCGATTGCGTTTGGAACGTCGAGTTCCGAGGCTGCCTTGCCGCGCGCTATGGAAGCCATGGAGGGCTTAGGTGTACCCCGGCAAGTGGTGGCGTTTGTCATGCCGACGGGCTACAGCTTCAACCTGGACGGAAGTACTTTGTACTTATCCCTGGCAGCCATCTTTGTGGCGCAAGCCGCGGGCGTGCATCTCAGCCTGGGACGGCAGTTACTGCTGTTGGTTACCCTTATGCTGACCAGCAAGGGCGTGGCCGGAGTATCGCGCGCCGCTATCGTGATTCTGCTGGGGACGGTCGGGTCGTTTGGCTTGCCGACCGAGCCGGTATTCATTCTTCTTGGGATCGATCCATTGATGGATATGGCGCGAACCGCGATCAATGTGCTGGGGAACTGCCTGGCCACCGTGGTCGTAGCACGTTGGGAAGGCGATTTTTGAAGTCAGCCCTGCGCCGCTCTTTGCCTTAAACTGCACGCCAAACGGGTGGAAATGCCTGTCCAGCGCGTGTTTTGGCCCGAAAGTAACTTCAATTACTGAAGCTCATGGTCACGGGGAATCTTTGCCCTTCCTTCCGGAGATGCGATCTTGATCAAGCAAGCATGATCGGTGAGCGGGAGAGAAAGGAATCCATGGACCACGATAACCGGGAGAGCATGGAAGAAATTCAACTTCGTATCTTGCGCGTGACTGACGATTTGCGGGTCATCCAGAGCGAACTTAACTGCGCCGCCATGCAAGCCCCCACCGATCCGGAACTGCTTGAGGCGCTGGCCGATTCGTCCCAATTGGAGTCGATCCACGTGCTGAAGTCGGCGCTCGACCAGATGCGGCACTTCCTGTGGTTCTACATGCAGGTGGTGACCAGCGATTCGGAAATGGGCGAGAAATTTCGCCAGACCGTCCGGCAGGAAGCGACGGCACGGAACCCTGAACTCGACCAGCAGTTTCAGAGCGCCACCGATGCCATCATGCTGCGCTATATTGCGGACAGCCGGTTCCGCAAGCCGAATTAGGCGTTTCCGCCACCAACGCCACCAACGGAACCCTCCGAGTTCTTCCGCGGGCGTACTAAGCCCGTGCTCTCCAGACTAAAAAAAGGGCGCGCCGAAGCGCGCCCGTTAACTGGAGGAACAACATTCAAGACAACCAGGTTCAGCAGGACAAACTTGTTCTCACCGTCCGAAACCGGCCGATTGCATGGCTTGCCGGGAAATATCCGATGTGGACGCGATTCCCTGCATGCGCAGTTTGAATTCGTCGGCATTCGACGCGTTTTCGAGAGCGGTGTCGTAGTTCACCAGGCCCGCCTGGAACAAATCCCAGAGCGACTGGTCGAAAGTCTGCATGCCGTATTGCGAGGTGCCGGCAGAAATCGCGTCGCGAATGGCGCGCGTTTTTTCGGGCACCAGGATGCACTCGCGAATGTAGGGCGTAGTCACCATCACCTCGACGGCGGGGACGCGGCCCTCGGAATCGGAGCGCCGGACCAACCGCTGGCTGACGATGGCGCGCAACACAGCCGCCAGTTGCAGCCGGATCTGCTTCTGCTCGGGCGGCGGGAAGATGGCGATGATGCGGTTGATGCTTTCGACCGCATCGAGCGTGTGCAAGGTGGAGAAAACCATGTGGCCGGTTTCGGCCGCGTGGAGCGCGGTACCGATTGTTTCCAGGTCGCGCATTTCGCCCACCAGGATCACGTCCGGATCCTGACGCAAGCTGGCGCGCAAGGCGGCTCCAAATGACGGCGTATCGACTTCCACTTCGCGCTGGTTGCAGTATCCCTTTTTGTCGCGGTGCAGGAATTCGATTGGATCTTCGATGGTGATGATGTGCTCGGCGCGGGTGGAGTTGATACGGTCGACCATGGCGGCGAGCGTCGTCGATTTGCCGGAGCCGGTAACGCCGGTCACGAGCACGAGCCCCCGCGGCATATCGCAGATCTGTTCGACCACCTTGGGCAGAAACAGCTCATCGAGCGCGCGAATCTTGGTCGGAATGACGCGGAGCACCAGTCCGACGTTGCCGCGTTGCTGAAAGACGTTGACACGGAAACGTCCCAGACCGGCGACGCCGTAGGCCATGTCGATTTCCGTGGTCTCTTTGAATTTCTGCTTTTGCCGGGCGGACATCATGCTGAAGGCCATGTTCAACATGTCTTCGGCGGAGACGCGCGGCTGGTCGGTCAGCGGGATCAGGTCGCCATCGATGCGTAGATGCGGGTAGTTGCCGACCTTGAGGTGCAAGTCGGAGGCTCGCCGCTCCATGGCAATACGCAGCAGGTCGTCAATATTCATGCGGACAGGCTCCAGCTATGTATCATGACTGGCCCGGGGCGTTACGGCGAGATGACGGAGGTAATGGGACTTCGGCTATTAGCCTCTAGCTTCTAGCTGCTGGCCTTTGGCCACCTCGGGATGCGGCATCGGCTTTTGCGGACACGGGTGACGTGCGATTCTTGATTTTGTTGACTTAGTCCACGGACTTAGCTAACCTCGATCTTATGGAAGTCAATATTCACGAGGCGAAGACGCAGCTCTCGCGGCTGCTGCGGCGGGTGGCCGAAGGCGAGGAGATCACGATTGCGCGGGCCGGGGTACCGGTGGCGAAGCTGGTAGCGGTCCGGCCTTTGGGCGGATCGCGGCCGATGGGCATGGATGAGGGCAAAATCTGGATCGCCGACGACTTCGACGCGCCGCTGCCCGAATTCGAGGCTGCGATTTATGCGGAGATGCCGGTGGTCAACTTCTCGCCTAAGTATGAGCCGCGGCCGGCGGCCCACCTTCATCGGAGGAAAGGCAAGAAGAAAGCGTGAGATACCTGCTGGATACCGTGGTCTGGCTCTGGAGCGTATGGGAGCCGGAGAGAATCCGCCGCAAGGCGCTGGAGGAGATCACCGACCTTTCAAATGAGGTTTTTCTGTCGGCGGTGACTTCCTGGGAGATCGCCATTAAAGCGGGAGCGGGCAAACTCAAGCTGCCCGAGCCGCCCGGGTCCTATGTTCCACGCCGCATGGCCGACCAGGGGCTACGGCCGCTGCAGGTTTCTCATGCCCACGCGCTGGCCGTGTTCGGCCTACCGGCCCACCACCGCGATCCGTTCGACCGGTTACTGGTGGCGCAGGCCAACGTGGAGGATCTGGTCCTGGTTACTGCCGACCGAATCATTGAGGAGTATCCCGTCGAAATCCTCTGGGCTGGACGATGAAAAAGCCGCCCCAGACAGCATGCTCGCTGATTGGGGGCGGCTTCTCTGTACATGCTTTTCGCGGGCGAGGGCCCCTTCGGCTATCGCTCAGGGCAGGTCCGCGCCACACTACACCTCAAGCGGCACTGGTTTTCTGGCCGGGCATCTGGAACGGCTCGTCGTAGCTGCCGCCGTAGATCTGGGGCACTTTCGATCCCATGGGGCGCAGATAGGTCGCCAGCTCACCGCGGTGGTGAATGCTGTGATTGTTGAGGAATCCGAGATAGAAGGCGGCCGGCAGGTTGAAGACTCCGAGAAAATCAACCGGGGTCGCTAACTGCGCGGGGGACATGGCGCGGACGCGTCCGATGCCACGCTTCATCTCGCGGTCGTACCAGGCGACCAAATCGGCGATGTTCGTGGGTTTGTTGGCGCGCACCGGCTCGGTCATCGTGAACTTCATGTCGGCGATGCTGTCGAGGAAGTGCACGTCGGCGTCGGCAATATGCCAGGCCAGTTCCCAGGCCGTGCGGGCGTGAGGATCGGGGCGGTGGTCGTGCTTGCTATCGGGAACGGCGGCGATCACCTTTTTGGTGGTTTCCATTTCGCGGGCGACGCCATCGAGCATCATGGCGCAGTAGATGGCAACGAACTCGGCCGTAGGTGCATGGCTGGGAGCGGGCATGGGATTTCTCCTTCGAATTTGGGATTGTCAGACTTGGCTGACGAAGAGGCGTGCCGTACTGTAGTCGAAATAAAAGCGAAAGTCAAGGGGAGCCCGAGCGATTTCTTGCACCGCAAGTTCCCGGCAAAACTTTGGGCTGCGACCTGGGTTATGATCCTCGACGGCTCGTCGGCTCATCCAATCACCGGGCCGCTTACCTGCGACTGGAGATCTTTATGAACACAACGCTGCGAGCTCTGTCGCAAGCGATCAGAATGCAACGCCCTTCGATTCGCCCCTTCGCCCTGGCTGCGAGCGTGATGGCAGTTCTGGTGATCGGCCAGCTCTTGGCATGGGCCGAACCTCCCGCAACCGCGGGCGGCCCGTTAGTCGTGACCGACAAAAGCCATGTCGTGGTCATGGAGTACGAGGCCTGGTTCGGGCCGAAAGCGGTGACGTTTCAAGGTTTCTCAGCGCTACCCCTTTTGCAGTCTGCCGATATGCAGGCCGTGGGCGGCGGTTATGACAGCGCGGACCCGGCGGTGATTCAACAGCACGTCCGGTGGCTGGAGTCCATGGGAGTGGACGCAGCCATCAGCGAAGTGACCAATAATGTGAGCTGCATCTTCAACAGCGAGTGGTTCGTTAAGAAATACGTCCGGAACTGTACTCCGGCTTTTCGAGCGTATAACCGGCAAATCCGCGATAACACAGGCAATCTGTATCCCGCATGGACGGCCCTCGGGGCGCGCATGAAACTAATTCCTCTGCTGGGCGGAATTGACAGCAATGTCTTAATCAAAGACCAGGACGGAAAGACAGCCTTCGAAAAGGAAGCGGAGTTTTTCGGCGCGCTCTTGCAGCGGTATCCGAATCTGAACGTGATTTACGAAGGCAAGCCTCTGATGCTTATTTTTATTGGCGCGGCGCAGGATCCGAACACTGCCGACCATCCCCTCTGGTATCGCCTGGAGCAGTTTCTCGCAAGCCATCCCGAGATCAGCCAAAAATACACTTTCAGGCTGATGGCGGGATATCTCGACAGCCAACCGGATCTGTGGGCAACGCAGGGCACGCCCGACGCGCCGGTTGAGATCAATCCCGCATATGGCTTTTGGAGTTGGGTCGACCGACTCAACACTACCTGCACGGAACCGTTATGCCCGTACTATCCTTCCTATAATCTTGCCGGTTCGAGGGTCGAGAATTTCACCGCTTCGATCGCGACTGCAGGACAAGATGGATGGGGCTGCCCCAATCAGAACTCTCCACCTTACTGCCCCGACGACGCGCTCCGTTTCGGAAGCGACGGCGGCTACGACACTTTTGCATCATTCATGGGCTATGCGACTCAACTTGCTCCAATTTTTTTGATCATTCATCAGTTTAATGAATTTGGTCCGCCCGACGAGGGGTTCGACGCTAACACCCACGACGATATCGAACCCGCCAACTTGTGGGGACGAGGATCTCTGAAAGTGGTAAGGGAAGAAATCGCGGCTTACCGAAAAGCCGTGCGGTAATCGCCGGCTGGGAATCGGGTCATGAACAGAAGCATGGAGGCTGTAGCTCAAGTGATCGGAATGGGACTGCGGCAGCCGATTTGCCGACGGGCCTGGTCGGCGCCGTCTTGGCAATCTTGGCACTCGGACAGCGATTGGCATGGGCTGATTCCTTCCCAGGGAGTGCCGGCGAACCGTTCGTCGTGACCGACAAGAGCCACGTGGTGGTCATGGAGTACGAGGCCTGGTTTGGGCCGAACGCCGTGACCTTCCAGCAGAGTTCGGCCATGCCGCTATTGCAGTCGGGCGACATGCAGGCGGTGGGCGGCGGTTATGACAGCGCGGACCCAGCGGTGATTCAACAGCACGTCCGCTGGATCGAGTCGATGGGGATGGATGCGGTAACACTCGATCTCACGAACAACGTGAGCTGCATTTTCAATAGCGAGTGGTTCGTCAAGAAGTATGTGAAGAATTGCACGCCCTCGTTCCGCAGCGGAAATCAGAACATTCGCGACAATGACGGCAACATTTATACCGCGTGGACGGCGCTGGGCACCCGGCTCAAGATCATCCCTCTTTTGGGCGGCATCGATGGCAATGTCCTGATCAGGGACCGTGATGGCAAAACTGCTTTCGAAAAGGAAGTCGAGTATTTTGGCGCACGCATGAAGAAGAACCCGAACCTCAGCGTGATCTACGAAGGCAAGCCTCTGATGCTGATCTATCTGGGAGCTGCGCAGGATCCTCACAGGCAGGACAATCCGCTCTGGTTTCGATTGGAAACATTTGTGGCCAGCCATCCCGAGATCGGGGAGAAATAT
>Ga0074045_10003236_pt1 | contig 14744 bp, 15 predicted proteins | sample BogForMeECP23OM2_FD_94442 | JGI IMG/M metagenome (GOLD analysis project Ga0074045, IMG submission 94442) | Bog forest soil microbial communities from Calvert Island, British Columbia, Canada - Bog Forest MetaG ECP23OM2 | ecosystem: Environmental > Terrestrial > Soil > Wetlands ...
AAGGTGATCGGCTTGCTGACGAGACATAGGAGCTCCTTAGTAGCTCCACATACTATCATCTTGTGGTCAATACCACCAAGCAGATGGGGCAATCCAAACAGAACCTGCCTCACGTGACACATCAGAAGCTCAAAGCATCTATAAGATGGAAATAGTGCCAAGATTTACCAAGAATTGACAAAGAAGTGCCGACCCGTTAGAGTAGCGCCGATTCAAGGGCCGCTAGCTCAGTTGGCAGAGCATCAGCCTTTTAAGCTGTGGGTCCCCGGTTCGAGTCCGGGGCGGCTCATATAAGCACGAGGGCGAGGCAGCGATGGGTAGGGAAGGGACGACTCTTCAAGAACGTGCCGAATCGCCCGTTCGGGCGGCGGTCCTGCTGCACGTCTGGTTCCGCCGCGAAGTCGGTCTGCCGGGCAGACAGGATAACTAACCTATTTTCTTCTTGCTGTTTCTGTTCTTTCCCTTTTTCCCCCGGCTCTTTTTCCTCATCTTGATGCTCCACGTCCGGTTCCAGCTGACCTTCGCCATACAGCCTCCTGCAAAGTTGTGAAGGGTATCCTACACCAGGACGCCCCTGTACGTCACCACCCCCCCGGACGCCTCCAAACCCTTGACAAAAACAGCCTCGGAGGCTATACGTGAGCCCGCAGCCTGGGTGTGTCTCCTTCGTCTAGGGGTTAGGACACTGGGTTTTCATCCCGGCAACAGGGGTTCGAATCCCCTAGGAGATAAGAGGCGGCAGTAGTGCCGCCTTTTCATTATCATTTGGCCGCATCCTTCGGGGGAAGCTGGTACACGGATATTCGCCACATGATGAGGTCTCCCCCCATGGAGGCGCCTCTGAAGGGAGGATCCCACGCCGAGATGAGCTCGACAAGGACCAGGAGGTCATGCCGCCCGTCCTTCGCAAGCCGGTTGGCAGCCCACACTGCTACGTCCCGATCGTTGTAGTCGAATGTGAACTCGGTGGACCACTTATTTACCATCCGCAGATCCTTGACGTCCGCCGGGTTTGTCGTCACCCGGATTCCTGCCTGAAGATAGTCGTCGGAAAAAAGATAGGCGAACGATGAGCAGGAACTTATCAGCACTGCACACCCGAGCAGAACTGGCAACGTGAGCATTCGCTTCATATCCGGCACCCTCAAGATAATATACCTGATTTGCCGAGCCCCCGGAGCGCCCTGCTTTCGTGATATACTTTCCGCGTGGTCTCCATCCGTCAACGATTCTACCTCGCCTTCATCTTGCTCATTTTTCTTCCCGGCGTGCTCGTCTCAATCATCCTTTCGCGGCTTTATATCTCCGCGTTGTATGCCACGGTATCCAGGCAGACCGAGGCGGTCATCACGCAGGTGGCGCAGAGCATCCGTGGTGAAGCGGATGGAGTCTCCATTCTCGCCTCTGCTCTCTACCATGACCAGGAGCTTCGCACCCTCGCGGATGAGTATGCCCGCGCGGGGAGCGGTGGAGAGAGGTTCCTTGCTTCGACGCGCCTGGATGACAAGCTGGTAAGCTTTTTCACCTATTCCAACCGGGTGGGGGCAGTGGTTCTCTATATGCGCCACGGCGGGGTGTACTACTACAGCAACTATCCGAACATAAGGTCCGTCGGCGGGATCGACCGCTCGATTTACGCCGAAGCAAAGAAAGACCCCGGCAAGGTTTTCCTGCTGGACAGCCTCACGGGAGTAGCGGGGAATATCGGGGAGAAGTTCATGCTCTCCGTGGCGGTCTGCCCGTCGCCGGGGGAGTACGATACTGACCTCGATGCCATCCTGGTGATGTTCCGGGTCCCCTATTTCGACAGTCTCGTGTCCCGGCCCGAGACGGAGACGGCGAGCGATGTCGTGATCTACTCGCGGGACGGCCGCGTGCTCCTGACCAGCCTGCCGAGCTCCGTCACAGAGGAGCACCTGGCCGGCCTGGTGCCGCCCCGGGCCGACTCCGAAGGGGCCGCCGCTACATTCCGTAAGGTGAGGCTCGAGGGCAGGTCGTGGCTCGCCGGCTCGCTCCGCATGGAGTCCACCGGCTGGACAATCGTGCTGCTGGCTGACCAGTCTTTGATCACCGGGCGGATCACCTCCTACCAGTGGTATGTCTACCCTGCGCTCGCCCTGCTCTGCGTCCTTTTTTTCCTTTACGCGGGCATCTTCACGTCCAGGATTGCCAATCCGATACGGGCGGTTGCCCACAGCATGGGGAAGGCCGGCCGCGGAGACTATGCGGTGCGCGTCCCTACGACGGGGATCGAGGAGATTGCCCTCCTGACTGAGAGCTTCAATCGAATGATGGAAGAAATACGCACACTCACGCTGGAAAAGGAGGTCCAGGACCGACAACGGATGAAGGCGGAGATCGAGGCGCTGAGGTTCCAGATCAATCCGCACTTCGTTTCCAATACGCTGAATTCCATCCGGCTCATGGCCCGCGCAGCGAAAGTGGACGCCATCGGAGACATGACCCAGGCGCTCATGCGCATCCTGGCGGACAGCTATGCCGGCGCGAGTCCTTTCACCGACCTCGCGCATGAGATAGCGAACATGCACAGCTACGTCGGGATCATGAAGGTCCGCTTCGGGGAGAACTTCGACGTCGACTACAGGATCGCGGACGGAACCCAGGACTGCCTTGTGCTCAAAATGATTCTCCAGCCGATCGTCGAGAACGGGATTCTCCACGGCATCTCAGCCTGCGGGCGCAGGGGCGCGCTCGTTCTCCAGTCGAGGTTCGAGGAGGCGCCCGACCTGGGCGGCGCGGCGCTTTCCGAACCGGGGCTCGTTGCGCTTCCCGGCAGGCGGCTTGTGCTGGAGGTGCGTGACAACGGCGTCGGGATGGACGGGGAACGGATTGCCTCCCTTTTTGACGGTCCCCATGACGGGCACGGAGACACCGGTAGCCTCCATCGGATCGGCCTGGCGAATGTCATGCAGCGCATCAGGCTCAATTTCGGCGAGCCGTTCGGTCTCTCAGTCGAAAGCGAGGCGGGGGCGTTCACGCTGGTACGCTTTCACCTTCCTGTGATTGTTCGGGGCGGGGGCGGTGATGCATAGCGTCCTGCTCGTGGACGATGAGCCTTTTGTACGTCTCTCCCTGGCCAGCCTGAGGCCGTGGGAGGAAGACGGATTTTCGATGCGCTTCGAGGCCTCCAATGGGCGGGAGGCGCTGGCGGTCCTTGACGCCCATCCCGAGATCGACATGGTCCTGCTGGATATAACGATGCCGGTGATGGACGGGATCGAGTTCCTGCGCCGCATTGCCGCAGGTGAGGGCGGCAGGAGAGAGAATCCGCCCGCGGTGATCGTGCTTTCCGCGTACGACGATTTTCATCTTGTGCGCACGGCCTTTACCCTCGGCGCGCGGGACTACGTGTTGAAAACGGAGATGGAGGGAGAGTCGCTCCTTTCGCTGCTGCGCGCAACCGCGGAGGGAATCGAAGAGTCGCGGGAGCGCACTTCCTCGATCCTGGCCCGCACCCAGGTCGAGTTCCTGCGGACGCAGACGTTGAAAGATCTCCTTGCCGGTCCTGCCGGAGCTGACCAGGCGGAAGTGCTTGCCGGGCTCGGTGTGTACCTGGCGCCGCCTTTTTTCCTGTGCGCATTCTGGGTCAAGGATTTCGAAGAGGTCTCCCTCCGTCATCGCGAAGAAGGGCTTGGCCGGTTTTCTTCCATGGTGGAGCGCTCCCTTGCCCAGGTCCTTGCAAAGCGGGGAACCGGGGAGGTGGTGATTGTCCGGCCCGATCACGCGGTGGTGTTCTTGAACGGCCCAGAGAGCGCCGCCCAGGGCTTCTGCGAGGACGCAAGGGAGTACATGGAGCGATACCTGTCCGTGCACACCTCGTTCTCCCATGGTCGTGTTTGCGAAAGCATTGAATCGATACCGTCCATGTATCGCAGCCTTCTGGCAGGCCGCAGCGTTGAGTCGCGTATCGTTGTCGCGGCACGGCGCTTCATTCGCGATCATTACGGGAATCCAGGCATCTCGCTGTCGGAAATAGCCGAGAAAGCGGGCGTTTCGAAGAACCACCTGAGCTGGGAGTTCGCGCGGGAAACCGGGGAGACCCTGATGGGGCACCTTGCGCAGGTCCGCATCGAGGAGGCCAAAAGGCTTCTTTCCTCTTCCCGCCTGAAAGTGTACGAAGTGGGGGAGCGGGTGGGCTACCCCAACGTCGAGCATTTCAGCCGGGTCTTCAAGAAGCTCACCGGTCTCAGCCCGAGCGCGTGGCCGCGGGGGAGCGAGGGCTCGGTTGGGTGATCGAGCGACCGCTCGCACGCGCAGAAACCGCGTTTTGTCGGAGAATTCGTCAAACTATCGGAATGCGCGTCATTCACCGGTCCCGCACACCATGGGATACTCCCTCTCGTCATCACAAATCCGCCGAACTGCGCGGGGTACCGTGCAAGGTCGGCGCAATCAGATGAAGGAGGGATCAATGAAGAAACTTTTCATCGTGGCGCTCGCTCTCTGCATTGCGAGCGGGCTCTGGGCACAAACGACTACCTTGAAGATGGCCGACCCCCATCCTGACCGTACCAACGGGTGGGGCGCAGTCATCGAGCAGATCAACGCCGAATTCAAGGCAGCCAACCCGGGCGTCGAGATCGTGACGGAAAGCTATCCCGACCAGCCCTTCCAGCAGAAGATCAAGATCTATGCCACCGCCAAGCAGCTTCCGGACGTCTTCAAGTATTGGAGCTTCTCCACGCTGCTGAAACCCCTGGTGGACGGCGGCTTCGTGATGGAGCTGAACAAGGCGGACTTCGCGAAATATGGGTACGTGCCCGGCTCTCTTGAGAGCAACGTGTGGGGCGGCAAGCTTTACGGCATCCCCGTGTCCGCCGACTTTTGGGTGATCTACTACAACAAGAAGCTCTTCAAGGACGCAGGAGCCACGGTCCCAACGACTGTTGAAGACCTGATGGGCCTGGCCCCGAAATTCAAGGCAAAGGGGATCATCCCGATAGTTACAGACGGCAAGGACGCGTGGCCGCTGTCCATTACGTACGACGTCCTCTGCGAGCGGGTGAACGGCGACTTCTCCCGTCAGCAGGCGGCCCTGGACCGCAAGGCGAAATTCACGGATCCTGACTTTGTCGAGGGGGCCCGGCAGTACGTCAAGTTCATCCAGTCGGGCCTGTTCGCGGACGATCTGATGGTCTCCGACTATGGCGCCTCCCGCAACCTCTTTGGCCAGGGCAAGGCAGCCATGTACATCATGGGCCCCTGGGAAATGGGGCTTGCCACGGACTCGAACTTCTCCGATGAGTTCAGGGCGAACGTGGACGCCTTCAAGTTCCCTGTGCTGAAAAATGGAAAGGGCAAGGCGGACGATCTCGAAGCCTGGTTCGGCGGCAACTACGTCATCAGCTCCGCCTCGAAGTACAGGGACCTCGACCTGAAGTACCTCAAGTACTACGCGCAGCGTTTCCCCGGGCTGGCCTGGGAGAAGGGGGCGGCATTCCCGGCGCAGAAGGTCACGGCACGGGATTCAGACACGCCCGTGGCCAAAACTCTTCTCAAGATCCTTGCCGATGCGAAGACGACGAGCGGCACTACCACTATCGACCGGTCCACTCCGCAATTCAAGGAGGACCACCAGAACTTCATCCGCGAGCTTTCATCCGCGTTGATCACGCCGGAAGAGTTCTGCAAGAAGATAGAGGCTTCGGCCGACAAGGCATCGAAGCAGAACTAGCTTTCGATTGTCCCTGGCGGCGCCCTTCGAGGGCGCCGCTCTTTGTAGACGGTGCAAGGAGGTCCCGCGCGTGAAAGGCTTGTTCGGCAATGGAAAGGTGATCGCCGCGCTGGTGGTACCCGGCATTGCCGTGATGGTATTTTCCCTTGTGGTGCCCATAGGCTTTTCTGTCTATTACGGCCTCACTGATTGGGCGGGATTCGGGAAATTCCACATGATCGGCCTTGCGAACTACCGAGACATCATCACGGCGGACCCTGTATTCTGGCGGGCCTTGATGAACGCCCTGATCCTCATGGTGGTGACGATCTGCATCCAGAATCCGGCAGCTTTCGCCCTAGCCGCCGTCCTCTCCCACCTTTCGTCGAGATTTTCCCGCGCGTTGCGCACAGTCTACTTCGTGCCCGCGGTTCTTTCGCTCGTGGTGATCACAAAGCTGTGGGTCAGCATCTTCAACCCGACGTACGGAATCCTCAACAAGCTGCTTCACGTGATCGGCTTCACAGGCGTCAACATCTCCTGGCTCTCCAACCCGCACACGGCCCTGGGGTCGGTCCTCTGGATCATTCTCTGGCAGGGGTTCGGGTGGGCGCTGCTCTTCTATTACACGGGGCTGATGACAGTGCCCAAGGAGATCGAAGAGGCAGCGCGGGTGGACGGCGCGGGATGGTTCCAGGCGTATTCACGCATCATCATTCCCTTCATGTTCCCCGTCATTTCGGCGGTCCTCGTCATTGACGTGATTTCGTCACTGCGGCAGATGGAAATGATCTTTCTTTCCACGGAAGGCGGGCCGGGATTCCTGACACAATTCGTCTCCGTCTATCTCTACCAGAAAGCCTTTGTTGCGGGCGCGTACGGCTACGGCAACGCCCTTTCCGTCCTGTTCGTTGTCGTCGCGGTGGGTCTTACGCTCGTGGTGCAGCAGGTCCTGAGGCGCAATGATGACGCACAGTAGCAGCAGCGCAGCGGCCGGCTTCCGTCCGACTGCGTTGAAGTCCATTGGCAGGACGATCCTGTATGCGTTCCTGATCCTGCTCGCCTTCCTTCAGTTGTTCCCCCTGCTCTGGGTCTTCAACTACTCGATCCTGAAATCCGGCGATCTCTTCGGCACCGAGCTGCTCAAGATCCCGCTGGTCCCCCAGTGGGGCAACTATGTCCGCGCCTGGGTGGACGGGAAGATCCTGCGCTACTTTCTGAACAGCACGATCGTTGTCGTGACCTCCGTGGCCGCATCCGTTTTCATTTCCTTCTGCCTGGCGTATGCGGTGACCCGAATGAAATGGAAGCTCCGTCCCATCGCCATGCTGGCGGTCACACTCGGGATGGTGGTGCCCATTCACACCACGCTGCTGCCCAACTTTCTCTGGTTCAGTTATTTCGGGCTGATCAACACCCACCTGGGTCTCATCATCCCGTACGTGGCCTTCACGCTGAGCTTCAACACCCTGGTGTACATGGGACAGCTCAGGACCCTGCCGCGGTCCATGGAAGAGTCCGCCTTCATGGACGGCGCCTCCTGGCCCCGCATCTTCTGGAATGTCGTTGCCCCCATGTCCGGAGGCGCGACGGTGACCGTGTGCGTCATGACTTTCCTCAACAACTGGAACGAGTTCATCATGGCCTATACCTACCTGGCCACTGATGACCTGCGCACCCTGCCTTTCGCCATCATCAAGTTCCAGGGTGAGTACCGTTCGGACTACGCAATACAATTTGCCTGCATGACCCTGGTGGCAGTGGTGCCGCTCGTGCTCTTCTTTTTCTTCTCGAAACGGATCATGGCGGGTGTGACCGCCGGCGCGCTGAAAGGGTGATCATGGCCAACCGGGATTTTGTCCGATTCCCCGACGGGTTCGTCTGGGGAACTGCGACTGCCGCCTATCAGATCGAAGGGGCGAAAGACGAAGACGGGAAGGGCGAATCGATCTGGGATCGATTCGCGGGCACGCCGGGGAAGACCGCAGACGGCAAAGACGGCCGGGTGGCATGCGATCACTACCATCGTTATCTTGCCGACCTCGACCTGATGAAGGAGCTCGGCCTTCGCGCCTATCGGTTCTCCGTCGCATGGCCGCGGGTCTATCCCGACGGGGACGGCACCCTCAACCCGAAGGGACTCGATTTCTACGAGCGCCTCGTTGACGCGCTGCTTGCGCGGGGGATACGTCCCTTTGCGACGCTCTATCACTGGGACCTTCCTCAGAAGCTGCAGGAGCGCGGAGGCTGGGCCAACCGCACCACGATAGAAGCGTTTGTCCGGTATGCAGAGGCGGTTACAAAACGGCTGGGGGACCGGGTCAAGGACTGGATGACGCACAACGAGCCCTGGGTGGCCGCAATCGTCGGCAATCTTTTCGGGGACCACGCACCGGGCCTCAGGGACCTCCGTGCGGCCCTTGCGGTTGCCCATGGCATCCTTCTTTCCCACGGCTGCGCGGTGCCGGTGATCAGGGCCAACTCGCCCGGGGCGAGCGTCGGCATCGTCCACAATCTCGAATGGATCGAGCCGGCCTCTCCGAGGGAGGAGGACGTGGCAGCGGCCATGCGGCACGACGGCGCCTTCAACCGCTGGTTTCTGGACCCGATATTCAGGGCGCGCTACCCGGGGGACATGCTGGCCTGGTACGGGAGCGATGCGCCCGCCGTCTCTGCAGGAGACATGGAATCCATTGCGGCGCCCATCGACTTTCTGGGCGTCAATTTCTACACGCGCAGGGTGATTGCACACGATCCGGAAGGCCGGGGCACTTCAGGCAGAAGCGTCTTTGCAGCCCGGCAGGTGCATTGGCCTTTTGTTCCTCGGGCAGATTTCGAGGAATGGGAGATCGCTCCCGAAGGCCTGTACCGGCTCCTGCTCCGCGTGCACCGCGAGTACCGGCCGGGCTTCATCTATGTCACCGAGAACGGTACCTCCCTGCCGGACGCCCCGGCTGCGGATGGTGAGATCCACGATCCGGTACGCGTACGATACATCGCGCGCCACGCGGCCGCCGTCCGGCAGGCCATTACGGACGGAGCCGACGTCCGCGGGTATTTCCTCTGGTCGTTCATGGATAATTTCGAATGGGGTTTCGGGTTCACCAAGCGCTTCGGCATGACCTGGGTTGACTACGAAACGCAGAACCGGGTGGTGAAGGATTCCGGCCGGTGGTATTCCAGGACCGCAAGGGAGAACGGGTTCCCCGGAACCGACGCCGACGCGGCAGAGTAAGCTGCCCGCGCGCCGCGCGCCGGCGGTCTTGATCCCTTCCCCGCCTGGTGCTACAGTGCCAGGCACAGTGGCACATTGTGTCTGTTCGTCGAACAATGCAGCACCGTCCCGGCTTAGCCTGTGACCGAGAGCTTTCGGCTGCCGGACTCTCTTGCCGGCTTTCCGGTCCATCTTGTGGGCATCAAGGGAACAGGAATGGCCGCCCTTGCTGAAATCCTTTCCGCGCGCGGGGCGCGGATCACCGGCTCCGACACGGCTGAAAAGTTCTACACGGACGCCCTCCTCCAGCATCTTTCCATTCCCTACCGCGAATGTTTTGCCGCCGAAAACCTCCCGGCGGAAGCAAGGCTGGTCGTGCATTCCGCGGCATACAGGAGGGAAGAGAATCCCGAGCTCATCGCCGCAGCGGCACGCGGCATCCCTGTCCTGAGTTATCCGGAAGCGCTGGGGCTGCTCTCCGGAGTTTCCGACTCCAGCGGCATCAGCGGGGTTCACGGGAAGTCGACCACCACGGCCCTCTGCGGAGCCATACTGAAGGAATGGGGTTTTCCCGCGACGGTGCTCGTGGGGGCAGAGGTGCCTTCATTCGGCGGGCGCTCGACGCTTGTCCAGGGGGAGCGATTCCTGGTGGCGGAAACCTGCGAGTACCGTCGTCATTTCCTGAACTTCCGACCGGCCCGGATCGTGATCACCAGCATCGAGCCCGACCACCTCGACTATTTCCGAGACCTGGAGGACATGATTTCCGCCTTCACCTCGTACGGCATTTCCCTCCCGCCCCGCGGCGCGCTGATCTACTGCCACGATGACCCCGGCGCACGGACGTCAGCGGCGCGCATTCGCGCGCAAAGAAGCGACCTGGTGATGATCCCCTACGGCCGGAGCGCCGCGGGCCCTTTCAAGGTCAGCCGCGAAGAGCCCGGCGGCGGACGCACGATCTTCGCGCTCGCGGGTTGGCGGAACGAGTTCACGCTGAAGATCCCGGGCGCGCACAACGTCCTGAACGCCGCCGCCGCGCTCGCGCTGTGCAGTCTCCTGTGGACGGCCGAGCGGGAGGAGAGAATGCGCGGAGTACCGCGCCCGCGCGAGGGCAGGGCCATGGACGTTGCGGCCGCGGCGCGCGCCATCGAGTCATTTACAGGCAGCAGGAGGCGGAGCGAAATCGTGGGTGAAGCGGGCGGCATCCTCTTCATGGATGACTACGCGCATCACCCCACCGCAATCGAGAACACGCTGGCCGGGATACGCAGTTTCTATCCCGAGCGGCGCCTCGTCGTGGACTTCATGTCCCATACGTATTCGCGCACGCGGGCGCTCCTGCACGAGTTCGGGAAGTGCTTCCATGCGGCGGACAGCGTGATCCTGCACCGCATCTACGCCTCGGCGCGGGAACAGGATGACGGGGGCACGACTGCGAGGGACCTCTATGCGGAGGTGTCGCGGAACCATCCGCGCGTGAAATACTTCCCGGAGCCGATCGACGCAGGTCCTTTTCTTTTCTCGGAGCTGAAACCCGGCGATCTTTTCCTGACAATGGGTGCAGGGGACAACTGGAAGCTCGGGCGGGAGCTTCTCTCCACAATCAAGGGAGCGCGATGAAGAGCATGACGGGTTTCGGCCACGGAGAGCATCGGGACAGCCGCGTTCACATGGTGCTGGAGATGCGCTCGTACAACAACAGGTACCTCGAGCTGTTCATCAATCTGCCGTACAGCGTGAAACAGCTGGAGCCGCGGGTGCGGGAATACCTTTCCGCGCGCATCCAGAGAGGCAAGATCGAGTTCTATCTCTCCGTCACCGAGCTGGAAGAGGAGAGTGACGTTTTCGTGGATCACGCCCGGGTGCGCACGTATCTCACTGCCCTGGAGGAACTGAGACAGCTGGCCGGGGTGCGCGAAAAACCAGGGCTGGCCGCGCTCATGGTGCTGGAGGGGGTGCTGAAGACGGTGAGCCGAAAGGACCCCGAGGCGCTCTGGACGCTGCTCACGCCGCTGCTTGAACAGGTGTTTGCCGAGTCGACAAGTCCCGAGCCGAGGAGGGACGAAAGACGGAGCAGGACATTGGCAGATGCGCCGAGGAGATCCGGGCGCGTCTTGCCGCCATTGAGGCACGGGTGCCGGAGATAGAAAGCAGTATAAAGGAAGGACTGCGGGAGCGCTTCAAGGACCTGCTGGGAGAGGGTGTGGACGAGTCGCGCATCCTGACGGAGACTGCCGTGCAGCTCATGCGTTCGGACGTCAACGAAGAGGTGCAGCGGATGAAGGCGCACCTGGAAACCCTCCAGGATTCCCTGGGACGCGACGGGCAGCAGGGAAAACGGCTGGATTTCGTCTGCCAGGAGCTGGGCAGGGAAATCAATACAATCGGCTCCAAGAGCATCAGCCTGGAGATAGACCAGGCGGTGATCGCGGTGAAAGACTCTCTGGAGAAGATACGGGAGCAGCTGCGCAATGTCGAATGAACCTGGGCCGAACGCGCGGGACGGCAGGCTGCGGATCGCGATATCGGGAAAAAGCGGCTGCGGGAACTCCACCGTCTCCCGGCTGGTTGCCGACAGGCTCGGGCTCCGCCTCATCAACTATACGTTCAAGGACCTGGCTCGTGAGAAGGGATTGACTTTCGAGGAAATCTGCCGCAGGGCGGAGGTGGATCCTCAATACGATCTTACCATCGACCGGATGCAGGTCCGGCTGGCCGAACAGGGAGCATGCGTGCTGGGCTCCCGCCTGGCCATCTGGCTGCTTCGGGACACGGCGTTTACCGTCTACCTGCGCGCCCCCCTGGAGATCAGGGCCGGCAGGATTGCCAGGCGCGAATCCACGGACCCGGCCGCAACCATCGTGGAAACTGATGAACGGGACAGGCGCGATCGCGACCGCTATTCCCGGCTGTACGGCTACGATATAGACCGGTTCGGCTTTGCCGCCCTGGTGGTGGATACCGCGTCCCTGAGCCAGGAAGACGTCGCGGAAGAAATTGTCGCGCATGCGGCTGAAATGCCGGGCGCAGGTCCCCCCCGCCCACGCGCATCTTGATAGACTCCTGCAAAAGAAGTACTATCTCAGGACAATGGTATTACCTCTGGATCTCCTGGAAAGCTTCCAGGGCAACGTATATGAAATGACCTGCGCCGCAATGAAGCGCAGCATTCAGATCAATCTTGCCGGTGACGACGAGTTGGATGCGAACAAAGGCAAGATCGTGTCCACCGCGCTGAAGCAGATATTGACCCAGAAGGTCAGATATAAGCACCCCGACGCCTGAAGTCCCTCCGGCAGGTCTTCCGCGGAACCCCGCGGAGTTGGACGGCGTGAGTCCGCCTCCCGTCATTATCATCTTCGGCCCCACGGCCGTTGGAAAGTCCGATCTTCTTTTCTCCGTGTTTGACCAGCGATTCGAGATAATAAACGCGGATTCTCTCCAGGTCTTTCGTCACATGGATGTCGGGACGGCCAAGCCTTCCCTGGAGTCGCGCGCCCGGCTGAAGCACCATCTTGTCGATGTAGCGGATCCCTCTGAGCAGTTCAATGCCGGTTGGTTCGTGAAGGCAGCCGAGGCCCTTGTCCCCTCGATCCGCGGCAGGGGCAGGTATCCGGTCATCTCCGGCGGGACAGCCTTCTACATTACGAGCTTTCTCTACGGCCTGCCCGAATCGCCGCCGGTGGATGCAGCGATCCGCGAAAAGTTTCGCGCCATGGACCGGCGGTCGGGCCCTCGCGGACTGTACGGCCTGCTGGCGGAGCGTGACCCGGATGCCGCGGCCCGGATCCAGCCCAACGACCGGTACAGGATCCTCCGGGCGCTCGAGGTGCACGAAAGCACCGGAAAATCGCTCTTTTCCTTCCGTTGGCCCCGCACGCCGCGCGGTGATTTCCGCTTCCTGCTTATCGGCCTGGAGAGGGAGCGGGAAGAGCTGTACCGCCGGATCGGCGAGCGCGTCGAGCGGATGTTCTCTGAGGGATTCTTGAAGGAAGTCAAAACGCTGATCGCCATGGGCTACGGGCCGAGTGACCCCGGCATGCGCGGCATAGGCTACCGGGAGCTGCTTCAGATGCGCGCAGGGTGCCAGACGATGGCTGACGTACGGGAGCTCATTGCGCGGACCACGCGCCGGTACGCCAAGCGTCAACTTACTTTTTTCAGGGCCGTGCCGGGTGTTCAATGGATGAGACCTGACCTGCCGTCCGAGGTCAGGGCGAAGATCGAAGCGTTCATTGCCGGGAGCTCTTGACCACGAGCCCTGAAACACGCATAGTGAGTGGCCATCTGGCATGCACGCACTTCGCGGGTAGTTTCTCGGCGCGGCAATCCGCGCAATAGCGCGGCGCAGTAATCCGCGCATTATCCCACATCGAAAGGAGTAGGCACTGTGCCCTGCGGGAAAAAAAGAAAGCGACACAAGATTGCCACCCACAAGAGGAAGAAGAAACTGAGGGCCAACCGGCACAAGAAGAAGCTGCGCTAAGGCGCGGCCTCCGGGGAGGAGCGGTCGGTGAAAGCTGCAAGGGTCATGGTGCCTGTTCTGCTCCTTGCCGCGCTCACGCGGGCAGGAGGAGACAGCCTGTGGTCTCCCGATTTCAAGGGATATCTTTCCGGTGGGCGAGGGTTCGCCGTCGGGGATACCATCGTGGTGCAGATCGACGCCTCCTCCTCTCTCTCATTTTCCGCTTCAAGCAATGACACCAAAAATCTCACGCTGGAGTTCACGGGCGGGCAGTCCGGGAACCTGTTCTCGTTTCTGCCCCAGGTGCGCACCGGCGGGGAGCAGAGCACGACGGGCAAGGACAGCCTCAGCCTGAAAACGCAGGTTCCCGTCGTCGTGACCGCGGTGAATCCCGACGGGAGCGCGCAGGTCCAGGGATCGCGCACGGTTTCAGTGCAGGGCAAGAATGAATCGGTCACGGTAAGCGGCTCCGTCTCCCCCGGCCTCCTGGATCAAAAAGGAGCCATCAACTTTTCCAAGCTTGCCAACTCGAGGCTCGTCTATACGACGTTCCTTGCGTCCGCAAAGGACGTGCTGAGCCAGGCGGACCTTCAGACCCTGCTCACGCCGGCTCCTGCCGCCGGGGCTCCCGCAGCCGCGGCAGGCATGCCAGCCGTGGCGGCTCCCGCAGGAACGCCGGCAGCCGCGCAGCCCGGCGCACCGGCCCCCGCGCCGCAGGGAGCGCAGGCTGGCGCAGGGGCTGCACTGGCCCCTCAGCAGTCTCTCGTCATAACGGACGCGCGCAAGAAGGAACTCCTGCTTCTCTATCTCAATCGCCTGATCGACGTCGTATTCTCTCAGTGAGTGAGGCCCGTTCAGCCCTTTCCAACTTGACGCTTCTGGAAAGCGGCTGTTAGAATCCCCGGCGTGGCTTCGACCTTTCTCAAAGCATCAGCAACGAACGCCCATCCCATCGACATCTCCACGGCCAGCGATCTGCGCCGGCACCTGAGCGACATAGATGTCTCAGAGCCGGAGATCGAGGCGCTGACCGACCAGTTCTTCTATTGCACGATCAAGCTGGAAGGAGTCGACACGCGGGCCGCCAAGCTCATGAAGACGCACATCGAGGCCCTTGGCGGCGGGCTGGCCATGCGCAAAGAGGCGGACGAGCTGACCGTGCGGGAAACGGGCGTGATAGTCACCGGCAGCCGCCACACCCTGCGGCTCCTTGCCGCGCGTCTCAAGGGAGAGCCGTTCGGTCTGGACGGGATCGCTGAAGATATCTCCGCATGCACGGCGGGCGGGAACCGAGTCATGGCGTGGGGAAACCGCGTGCTGGACTTCTCCCATACGACCTACGTCATGGGAATTCTCAACTGCACGCCGGATTCATTCTACCCCGGCAGCAG
>Ga0074045_10003238_pt1 | contig 14738 bp, 12 predicted proteins | sample BogForMeECP23OM2_FD_94442 | JGI IMG/M metagenome (GOLD analysis project Ga0074045, IMG submission 94442) | Bog forest soil microbial communities from Calvert Island, British Columbia, Canada - Bog Forest MetaG ECP23OM2 | ecosystem: Environmental > Terrestrial > Soil > Wetlands ...
GCATTGTCAGGTCGCGCGGCGTTTTGAACGTCGGCAATCACTCGCGCGGTTGCCACGAGTAGGGTCAAAACAACTAGGACGGGGATAACGGTCCAGGCGATCTCCACCTGATTGCTGCCGTACACCTGCGGAGGCTCGCGGCCATCATCGTTGGTTCTCTTTCTAAACTTCACGACACAGTAAACGAGCAAGGTAAACACGACCACGAATATGGCGGCGGTGACGGCTAGCACAAATAGAGATAATCCAAAGATCGACTTCGCCGGTGTCGATGCAGGCGCGAACATGTTTGTCGGGCTCATCAACGGAACCGCAGGCTCGGTTGAGGCCGCCGCCGTAGCGGCGTACAAGACGACCAGGAAAAACCGATATATTCCTAGCCCGTTCGAGTTGTCGTCTCGCTTTTGCATTTGATTGCTTCTGTTGCGCTTTAAGCTTTTTTGTTTTGCAAAATCAGTGCACGCCGTAGCCTCTTGACCAGTTGCTCATTCACGCGACTTTGTCGGCGTCCGATGGTTTCTTAACAACGGCAGCCAACTCCTGGTTGAAGTTGAAGTCGGTGGCTGCGTTCCAGGTGATGAGCCGTGCCCCGCGATTGAACGTCAGATCCTGGATCGCCCACTGCGTGAAAATCAGAATGCGGCTCTGGAACTGCACGATGTACAGCAGATGGATGAAAGCCCACACCAACCAGGCCGGGAATCCAGACAGATGGATGCCGAAGGCATCGGCGACTGCGTCCCACCGGCCAATCACCGCCAGGTTGCCCTTATCGAAATACTTGAAAGCAGGAAGCTCCTTTTCACCTTGTACTTTCCGGACAATTGCTTTCGCAGCGTACGTTCCCTGCTGCATGGCTACTTGAGCCACTCCCGGCAGCGGTTTTCCGTTGGAATCGATCGATAGAGCCAGGTCACCCACCACATAGATATCTGGATATCCAGCAATGGTGAGTTGCGGGCTTACTTTGATTCGTCCGGCTCTGTCAGTTTCCGTTTCCGTTCTCTGCGCCAGAGTCTTTCCCAATCCCCCACCGGCCACGCCTCCTGCCCAAATAACCGTCCTCGCTTCCAAACGATCGGTGCCATCATGTTTCTGGATAGTCACGCCTTCTTTGTCGATGTCTTTCACCATCAGGCCGGTCTTTATCTGCACGCCGAGTTTTGTGAGTAAGCGGGATGCCTTCTCGGCCAAATCTTCGGGGAAAGCTGGAAGCACCCGTGGTGATCCGTCCATCAAAATGATCCGTGCTTCCTGTGGGTGGATAGAGCGGAAATCATTCTTGAGCGTCTGCCGTGCGATTTCGGCAATGGCTCCGGAGAGTTCTACGCCGGTTGCACCTGCACCCACGATGACGAATGTGAGCCACGCCCGACGCTGAGCCTCATCAGGAATTCGTTCGGCAGCCTCGAACGCATACAGAATCTTGTGCCGGATAGTCGTCGCCTCTTCCACGCTCTTCAGACTCGGTGCCCATTCGCGCCAGGTATCGTGGCCGTAGTAAGAGCTCTGCGACCCCGCTGCGACGATCAGCGAGTCGTATTCGAGGCTGGCTCCATCCTCGAGTAGAACCTGTTTGGATCTCGGATCGACATCCCTAACAGTGCCGAGCAACACGCGAGTATTCTTCTGGTGGCTCAGGACGCTGCGCAACGGTGCCGCGATCTCGCCAGGCGACAGTGATCCAGTCGCGACTTGGTAGAGGAGTGGCTGGAACAAGTGATAATTGCGCTGGTCAACGAGGGTTACGTCGACATCCTTCGACTTAAGAGCCTGCGCGGCGCATAAACCTCCAAATCCGCCGCCCACGATAATGACCCTCCATCGCCCGCTCATACACCCTCTCGTTCTGCATGCTTCAGAGATTCCTAGGCAAATGTGCACTTGTGTTTCCACATCCGAGGGAAATCGGCTTGGCGGTTCCTCCACGCGCGGTCAATCAGTTAGGCACAAGAGCCCCGGTCCCGGCTGAGGATAAGCCTTGGGCTGTCGGTTGGCTATGGCGGGAATTCGTCACATGCCAATTAGTCTTTGGCCTTAGCGGCCTGCTTCGGGCAGTGGAAAAAACGCTTACGAGATTTTTCTTATTCCTACGGCGGCCAGATCTGGGGCTGCCGCACGATCAGCGAATATCGAGGCTCGATCCTGTCGAATTCCCCCGGCGGGGATCGAGGCGTCGCCCTGGCGCAGGCGCACCAGCATTTCGACTTTCTCACTGCCCGTCACCAACCAGAGGATGCGCCGGGCGCGGTTGATGACCGGATAGGTCAATGTCATTCGCCGCCTGCCCTGGTAACTCCCCGTCAGAGCCACATCCGTGTCGCTGACGTTGAGCACCGAGCCTCCGGGAACGAGAGAGGCAGTATGTCCGTCCGGCCCTAGGCCGAGGTGGACTAAGTCCAGAGTTGGCGGCGAACCAGCGATCTGGCAGAGAGTCAAGGCATATTGCCTGGCAGCGGCTTCCAGATTCGGCGATTCCACAGGCATAGCGTGGATCTGCTCGGGACGAATCGGCAAGTGATGAAGCAGGGTCTCCTGAAGATGCGTGAGATTCCGATCTGGGTGCCCCGCCGGCGCCACACGTTCGTCCACTTGCACTACATGGATGTCCTCCCACGGGACATCTTCATTGGCCAGCGCGCGTAGCATGATCCAAGGAGTGTGACCGCCGCTGACAGCCATAACGAATTGACTCCGAGCGGCGACGGCGGCATACGCCTCCGCGGCAATCGTCTTCGCGGCCGCGCGGGCGGTGGACTCGTCATCGGCGAACACTTCGATCTTCATGGTAGGTTCTCCGATTCCCCCTCAGGCAGTTCGTCCAACTGAACCGCGTTCCCTGAATTAAAGTCGCGGGTCCACCGCTCATGCAGCTTTGCCGTCAGCGGCCGATGTCTCGCGCGAAACACTCGGATTCTTCCAGCCTCCCAGCGGCGTGACTTGGTCTATTTCGTTCGGCCCCCAGCTCTTGGGTTCGTAAGGATAGACAGGAGTGCCTTTTTTCAGAAGTGGATCGACAATTCGCCATGCCTCTTCCACGTAATCTTCCCGCGCAAATAGGGTAGCGTCTCCGGCCATGGCGTCTCCCAGGACTCGTTCGTAGGCATCCATTTCCTGGGTAGTTCGTTGTTCGCTCGCGATCATCTCCGCAGGCTGACCCGCTAGCTTCTCACTCGGGGCCATGACCGTCATGCCCATGGCGATCGACACGTCAGGGCTGATCCGGAACCGGAGATAATTGGAATGCAGGACATCTTCTGCGATTACGGTGGGGGGCTTTCGCAGGCGGCAGACGACTTCCGTGGATGTGACGGGCAGGCATTTTCCGGCTCGGATGTAGAACGGAACTCCTTGCCAGCGCCAGGAGTTAACCTCCAGTCTAACGGCGGCGAAGGTCTCCATTTTGGAGTCCGGCGCCACTCCTTTTTCCTGCAGATAGCCGCGAAACTGTCCCCGAACAAGGTCCTTCGCTTCCAGTGCAGGAATTGCCTTCAGCACCTTGACCTTCTCGTCGCGGATGGATTCGCTGTCCATTCTCACCGGAGCTTCCATGGCCAGATTACACATCACTTGAAATAAGTGGTTCTGGATAACGTCTCGGATCGTTCCAGTCTCATCGTAGAAAGCGCCGCGGCCCTGGACACCGAAATCCTCCGCCATCGTTATCAGTACGCTCTCCACATAGTTACGGTTCCAGAAGGCTTCCATGAACGCATTGGCAAATCGGAATACGACCATGTTGTGCACCGGCCTCTTGCCCAGATAATGGTCGATCCGGAAAATTGCCGTCTCGTCGAACTTGCGGAGAAGAACTTTGTTGAGATGCTGCGCGGATTCCAGGTCATGGCCGAACGGTTTCTCGACGATAATCCGAGCATCCGCCGTACAACCGCAATATTCCAGTTGTTCGAGCACCTCTTCGAACATCGCGGGGGGAATCGCGAGATAGTGCGCCGGCCGTTGTGTTCCTTTCAGTTCCTTGCCCAGAGCCTGAAACGTGGCCGGATCGTTGTAATCTCCATCAACGTAGCGCAACAAAGAAGATAGTTTCTCGAACGCAGCGGCATCGACTCCGCCATGCTTCTCAAGGCTATCGTGGGCGCGGGCACGGAACTGGTCGAGGCTCCAGCCCGCTCTGGCAACACCGACGACGGGCACATTGAGATGACCGCGCTTAAGCATTGCCTGCAACGCAGGAAATATCTTCTTATACGCCAGGTCTCCGGTTGCTCCAAAGAAGACCAGCGCGTCCGAATGAGAATTGCTCACAATGGTCTCCTTAAGCTACTTTGGATTTGCTCTCGGATTTCTCCAGGTGTCCGCCAAATTCATACCGCATTGCGGATAAGAGCTTGTTGGCGAAGTCAGCCTCACCCCGCGAACTGAATCGCTCGTAAAGGGAGCAGGTGAGAACCGGTACGGGCACGGCTTCGTCGATCGCGGCTTTGATGGTCCAGCGCCCTTCGCCAGAGTCGGAGACACGGCCGGCAAACTTCGAAAGATTGGGGTCCTGCAGCAGGGCGTTGGCTGTCAGATCCAACAGCCATGATGCGATCACGCTTCCGCGACGCCAAACCTCCGCGATGTCAGGCAGATTCAGGTCGTACTGGTAGTGTTCTGGATCGCGCAATGGCGTGGTTTCGGCATCGGCTGCGCTATTTGCGCGCTTGCCGACGTTGGCGGCGCGCAGAATAGACAGCCCCTCCGCATACGCCGCCATAATTCCGTACTCCATTCCGTTGTGTACCATCTTGACGAAGTGGCCGGCGCCGTTTGGTCCGCAGTGCAGGTAGCCCTGCTCAGCCGTACCTTCGGTCTCGTCCCGACCTACCGTTCGCGGAATGTCGCCCATCCCGGGAGCGAGCGCGGAGAAAATTGGATCGAGCCGCTTGATGACCTCGTTCTCTCCGCCAATCATCATGCAGTACCCTCGCTCCAGACCCCAGACACCTCCACTGGTGCCCACATCCACATAGTGGATTTTCTGGGGAGCGAGTTGCTTTGCTCGCCGGATATCGTCGACGTAGTATGAGTTGCCCCCGTCGATGAGGATGTCCCCCGCCGCGAGATGAGGAGAAAGACCAGCGATGGTGTCATCCACAACCGCCGCCGGCACCATCAGCCAGATCGCTCGTGGTTTCTCGAGATCTTTCACGAACTCTGCTAGCGACGCGGCGCCAGTCGCCTTCTCCTTGACCAGGTCGCTCACCGCTTGCGTCGACCTGTCGAACACCACGCAGCTGTGCCCCTTATTGATGAGCCGCCGCACCATGTTAGCTCCCATCCTTCCAAGACCGATCATGCCCAGTTGCATCTCTATCTCCTTATCTGACTTCTTATCTGAAACTAGAGCGCTAATTGACGAAGGTTCACTTGGCACGCCCAACAGCGGCACGCAGCCGGTTCATGGCTGTCACCACTCCTGCGCTATTGCCAAAGATTGACGATCCCGCCACGAACACGTTGGCTCCCGCTGCGCCCGCCAAGGGTGCGGTTTCCTCATCCACTCCACCATCCACTTCTACTTCGCAGCAAGTGTTGGATTGCTCGATCATCTGACGGACGCGCTCGACCTTCGACAATGTGTGGTGAAGGAAGTGCTGGTGACCGAACCCGGGGTTTACAGTCATGATCATCACTTGATCCACTTCCGGAAGAATATCTTCCAGAACTGCAGCCGGGGTTGCAGGATTGATGACTACGCCCGCCCGCTTCCCAAGCTCTTTGATCCGCCGCACCGTGCGATCCAAGTTGTGGTTACCTTCCCAGTGAACAAGAAACGAATCTGAGCCGGCCTCAACGAATTCGTCGAGGAAAAAGTCCGGATCCGAAATCATCAGGTGTATCTCGAGTGGCAGTTGAGTGATGCGCCTGAGCGATTTCACGATCGGAGCTCCCATCGAAAGGTTGGGCACGAAATGTCCGTCCATCACATCGACGTGTATCCGGTCCGCCCCAGCCCGCTCGGCCTCGGCCACCTGCTCACCCAGGCGAGCGAAATCGGCTGCAAGAATTGACGCGGCCAGTTTCGCGGCATCTCTTTCCATTTCACGTCTCTCTCTCTTTCGTTACGCGCTCTTATACGCGGGAACGACCTTCTCACGGGCTTCGAAGATTTCGACGAACCCCTGATATCGCCGGGCAATCTCCGTTACGGCGGCGTCCCGCGTTATCTTCTGTGCACGCCAGTCGACCAGCGGATCCCAGAAGCTGGTTCTGCCAACGGCGAACCCAATGAAGCCCGGAACCTCAGCAGCGGTCGAGAGCCATTCACGGACTTTGCTGTCGTCTTCGCCCCGTCCGAGGATGATGCAGCCGACCCGGTTCCGGCCTCCCCCGCGGGCAACAGCCACAACCCTTTCGCAGTCCTCTTGACTATCGAGTCCTTCGATCTTCCATACGTCCGGCTCGACGCCCGCGTGCTGAAGGTCCATAATGGCCTCCGCCATCAGCGTGGGACGAAGTTGCCGATCGTAGGCCTTCTTATCCCCTTTTAGCTCGTCGAGCTGAGCCTTCTCAGCCGGCACCAGCAACTCGAACATGAGCCGGCTTTGACTTTTGTTGTGCAGATAATCGGACAAGCGCTTCAGCCGCGCCGACTGCCGCCGGTTAAGAGCCTGATCTCCTTGGGGGTTGTAACGAACCAGGACCTTGCAAAAGGTCGGATGAAAAGCTTCGATGTGCTTTCCGAAGTCTTCCCCGTATTCGAAATCGAACTCGTCCTGTCCGCTCTTCTCCCCCGGGCAACAGGTCGTGCATCCCACGGCGGCGGCATCGCGCAGAATCGCGGCGCCGAACTGCTCGTCAACCAGAATGCCGGCTTTGTCTTTTGGCACGCCCGCACGCACCGCGGCCGTGAAAGCATCGTAGATTACCCGCTTGGCGGCAGCGATCTCCCCTGTCTGTTGCAGGCTCAACTCGCCGTCCCATCCGAACATCTTTTTCTGGAAGGAACCCCGGTGATCGAATGGCAAAATGTACAGCGGCTTGTCAAAACCAAGACTGGTCATGCAGACTCCTTCGCTTTCCGGTAATAACTGATCAGGTTGTTGGTCGAACTGTCATGCGCGAGCTTAGGCTCTGTTTTGCTCTCGATCTCTGGAATGATGCGCTGCGCCAGCACCTTGCCCAACTCGACACCCCATTGATCAAACGAGTCGATGTTCCAGATTGCGCCCTGGGTGAAGACGGAGTGTTCATATAGCGCCACAAGCTTGCCGAGGGTTTCGGGTGTCAGTTGTTTTGCCAAGATCGTGTTCGATGGACGATTGCCCTGGAACACACGATGAGGAGCGAGCCACTCCGGAGCACCCTCTGCTTCGACCTGCTCCGGGGTTTTGCCGAATGCCAGCGCCTCGGCCTGCGCGCAGACGTTGGCGATCAGGATGTCGTGGTGACGGCCGAGGCGATTCAGCGGCTTCGAGAAAGCAATCAAGTCGCATGGGATCAGCCGCGTTCCCTGATGAATCAATTGGTAGAACGAATGTTGACCGTTGGTTCCAGGTTCGCCCCAGTAGATAGGACCGGTCTCATACGCGACCTCCTTTCCGTCGAGCGTGACATGCTTGCCGTTGCTCTCCATCGTCAGCTGCTGTAGATAAGCCGGGAACCGCTTTAGGTATTGTTCGTAGGGCAACACTGCCACGGTTTGCGCGCCAAAAAAGTCGTTGTACCAGATAGACAGAAGACCCATCAGCACCGGCAAGTTGCGCTCGAAGGGAGCGGTGCGGAAGTGCTCGTCCATCTGGTGGAATCCGCTCAGCATGGCGAGGAAGTTCTCCGGACCGATAGCGACCATGGTCGAAAGGCCGATCGCCGAATCCATCGAGTAGCGCCCTCCGACCCAATCCCAGAACTCGAACATGTTGGCGGTATCGATGCCGAACTTAGTGACCTCTGCGGCATTCGTCGAAACCGCCACAAAATGTTTCGCCACCGACTTTTCGTCACCGCCCAACCCGGCCAGCAACCAGGCGCGCGCCGCTTGGGCATTCGTCATCGTCTCCAAGGTTGCAAATGTTTTCGAGGAGATGATGAACAGCGTCTCCGACGGATCGAGATCGCGAACCGCCTCTGCGAAATCGGTGCCGTCGATGTTCGATACGAAGCGAAACGTCATGGTTCTCTCCGCGTAGTACTTCAGGGCTTCGTATGCCATCACCGGCCCCAGGTCGGAGCCACCGATGCCAACGTTGACCACGTTACGCATACGTTTGCCGGTGTAGCCCTTCCACTCGCCGCTCCGGACTCGGTTGGCGAAATTGGCCATGTGGTCAAGCACGGCATACACCTTGGGCACGACGTTTTCACCGTCCACCGAGATGGAGGCGTCGCGGGGTGCGCGCAGGGCGATGTGCAACACCGCTCGCTTCTCTGTGAGGTTGATTTTATCCCCACGAAACATGGCGTCGATTCGTCCTCGCAGGCCGGATTCTTCGGCGAGTTTAGTCAACAGTTTGAGAGTTTCTGTCGTAATGCGATTCTTCGAGTAGTCCAGAAAAAGGCCAACAGCCTCGGCAGTCATAAGCTCGCCGCGCTTTGGATCCTCTGCAAAGAGCTTTCGCAGATGTAACTCCCGAACCTTCTTGTAGTGAGCCGTAAGGTTTTTCCAGGCTTGGCGTTTGTCCACCCGGCGAGTCGCAATAGCTTCTACGCGTGCTGCCATATATGTGTCTTCCTTTACTCTCGTTCTGCTTACTTCGATGGAACGGTGTGCCGCTCGCCTACTCAGACCGCAATCTCGCGCCTACGCAGCTAGCCCGTAAGCAGCGGCTCCGGCTAATCCCGCCGGAGTGACAACGACGTGGATCGGTATGCGCGCCATCAGATCCGCAAACCGCCCTTTGCGCTTGAAGCGCTCCATAAATGCCGGCCCTTGAATCATTGACAGCGTGTGCAGAGCAACCCCACCCGCCATGTAAACACCGCCCGTCGCCAGAAACTTCACCGCCAGATTGCTGGCTTCGCTGGCCAAAATCGAAACAAACAGTTCGATGGTGGCCGCGCACAACTTGCTGCGATTTGTGGGATCAACGGCCTGATTGATGATCGCGAACGATGGGTCGCCCGGTGAAGCAATGAGCGCAGCCACTTCGGGCGTTTCGGGCATTTTCTCGATATCACGAAGGTATCCGTAGAGATTCGGAATTCCGATTCCAGAGCACACATGCTCAAAGCTCACATGATCGAACTTCTTGAACATATATTCGAGCAGGTGGACTTGCCTCTCGTCGGTGGGAGCAAAATCGGAATGACCGCCCTCTGAGCTGTGCGCCAGATATTGCGACCCGTCCCAGGTCAAAAACGACTCGCCCAACCCAGTACCTGGCGCAATCACGGCAATGGCTCCGTGACGAACAGGTTCGCCAGGATTAATGGTTTTCACGTCATTGGGCCTTAGAATGGGAACGGCACGGGCAATCGCTTCCAGATCGTTGATCAGATGAACAGCTGTAAGATTGAGGTTCAGTTCCCGAGCGAGCGCGTTCTCCTCAATCACCCACGGCAAATTGGTGGCCTTCACCCGCCCCCCAATCACCGGCCCGGCCACTGCGAAGCAGGCTCGATCAACGGGCTTGTCAACCTTTGCCAGGAATTCCTTCACAATCGCCTGCAGGCTGGGATAGTCCGCACTGTGCACTTTACTCTCCGCGAGTGGCGCATGAGGGCCGGCTTCGCTTGAAAAGATCGCTAAGTCGGTTTTCGTTCCCCCAATATCACCTGCGATTAACATAGCCAGCCCTCCTGCATCGCATCGATTAAGATTTTCCGTACCGCTCAGTGTTCGGCTTCGATCCGCTAAGCCCATAGAACAGGATGTATAAATAGCAGACCACCGGCAAGAGAAACGCGTGGTGAATTCCCAAATGGTCCGCAATCACACCCTGGATCACGGGTAGGATTGCGCCGCCCACGATAGCCATATTGAGGACGCCGGATCCACTGCCCGTCAAAGGCCCAAGCTCGGCTACCGCTAAACTGAAGATGGTCGGAAACATGATGGAGTTGAAGAACCCTACAGCAAGAATCGTCCACATCGCAGTGTGTCCGCCCAGTAACATGGAGGCAGTGACAAGCGTCGCCGCAAAGATCGCGCACAACCCCAGCAACTTTCCAGGCCGGAATCGCCGCAGAAGTCCCGCGCCAAGAAAGCGCCCGACCATGGCTCCGCCCCAGTAGAACGAGACGTAGCCCGCCGCAGATTTGGCGGTTAGACCCGCAATTTCGGGTAGACCGAAATAATTTACTAGAAAGCTTCCGATGGAGACCTCCGCACCCACATACGCGAAGATCCCAAGCGTGCCCAAGACCAGATTGGGATGCTTCCAGATCGAGTCGTTGACTTTCTCGCCGGGGCGAGACCTCGCGGCTTCGATTTTTGGCAGCTTGAACGCGCCGATCAGCACCGCCAACAACACCAGCGCAACACCGATTACGGCGTAGGGCATCTTCACCGAAGCCGCTTCTTGCACGCGATACGCTTGCAGAGCCTGAGGTGCAAGCCGCTGTATCTCGTCTACTGCCAGTGGCGCCCCAGTCAGAATGAGCAATCCCCCAAGTTTCGGTGCGATCGTCGTGCCGAGTGAATTGAACGCCTGCGTCAAGTCCAGTCGGCTCGAGGCGGTTTGAGGTTTGCCCAACAACGTAACGTAAGGATTCGCCGCCACCTGGAGACCAGTAATCCCCGCAGCAAGAATCAGCAGCGCGGTCAAGAACAGTGGGAACGAAGCAGCGGATGCTGCGGGTAGGAAGAGGAATGCTCCAGCAGCCATGGTCAGCAAGCCAACCACCATGGTGCTGTGATAGCCGATGACATTCACAATCCTCGACCAGGGCACGGAGAATAAGAAGTAGGCCGAAAAGAACGCGAACTGGATGAGCATCACTCGCGCGTAACTCAGGTCGAAGATCGACTTCAGGTGAGGTACCAGAATGTCATTCAGGCAGGTCAAAAATCCCCACATGAAGAACAGCGTGGTAACAACGGCCAGCGGGCGTGAGTAGTTGGGGGTTGACGAAGCTCCCGCGACGCTCAGGCCGGGTTTCGGATCAGTAGCGAGATCTCGAGTTGCCATTTGTTTTCACCTGATGTTTCCTAAGCGATTGCCTGCGCTGCGGGTTGAGCTATAAGTGCTCACCGTTCCCTTGCGTGACGAATTCTGTGGTCCCTAGAACTTGGCCTCTACCACCAATGTTCAGCCTGCACGCCGTAAGTCATTCCGTTGGTTCGATTCTGGAACGGAACGCCTCCTACAAAGCCGCGGAATCCGTTCGACCAGTCGGCATACGTTAAAAACGCACGCAGCACGGGCCGGCTGAAGAACTTCCTGCCCGCTCCAATTTGCGGCGCGATCGTGCATTTGCGGAGCCAGCCGTTGTATGACCCGGGTAGATGCGTGTGATCGAATCCGCAATCGCCCGTCAACGAAAGGTGTTTGGTGAAGATGACTTCCGGTCTCACGCCGAACGACGCCCACTGCACCCAGTCGTGCTGAGGATTACCGTCTCTGGTCCGCTGGTAGACGAAGATTGGCATCACCGCAAAACTGTCGTTTGGTTGAAAGACCACTTGTTCAGTGGCCAGAAGCTGTCTCGAGTTGTTGACATACGGCGTGGGATTCGGAATCACGGTGCCGCTCCCACCACTACTAAAGTTGCTGGCAGCACCGGTTCCGTACTGGATGCCAAACGTGTGATAGCCACCGTGCCACTCCAGTCGCTGATGGCGAAACCCAAACGCGTAGCCATCGGCTGTCGGAATAGTGGTCACCGGGGTCGAGCCGGGAACTGTGGCCGCTGTTATCGTGCCTCCTTTTGAAGTTGCGTAATCGAACCAAAGGCCCCACAGACCTAGAGGCCCCTTCACGTCATAGAGACGCGCATCGATGTTGCTCTTTGCGAGATTGCCGTTTTCGGTGACGATGTCGGGCCGCGCCGTATTTAGGAAAGCCACGGCCAACTTGCCGACTCCAACATTCAAGTCTTCAACCCCACCGCCGTAACCGCTCAAGTCCAGCGGATAGAAATCGTCGCTGTCAATGTGCTGCCGGCGGTAGTATCTTTCACCCGCCCAGAACTTGGCATTCGGCTGGCTTTCAAAAACGTTGCCCGCTTGGACGAAGGCTTCCCGGAAGCGGTATTGATCGTTACCAATGCCGTTGGGGAAACTTGCATAGTTCTCGGAGTTCGAGGTGTTGGCCTCTACCATAAACTCTGTCCGAAACCACGCCTTATCGGAATTGTGGTCCGGGTTCACCCAGTTGTTGACAAAGATCAATTCCGCATATGTTTCTGCTTCATTTCCCAGACGATACTTGGCCTCTGCTCCAGGGGCCTCGAATGCAACCTGTTGCCCACCAACGCTGTTTAAACCATAACCAGAGCGAAAATATCCGTGAAACTCAAAAAGGCTCTCCTCTCGTCGCAGCTCTTCGATCTTTGTCTCCGCCTCCTGTAGAAAGATATAGCTCGGCTCCGAAGGCACAGTGCCTTGAAACTTTCCTCCGACCTCATTGGAGTTTCCGAGGATGGCCTTTCGTACCGCTTGCTGCGCAGCCAGTTCTGCCACCGAGACCGTCGCCTGTTTTGCTTTTGCGTTGTCTTCCTTCTGTTTCTCAATCTGTTGTTCCCTGGCCACTTTCTCTTTTTCGATTTGCTGTTCCAGAGCCGCGATGCGTTGCTCGAGGTCGTGAGTGGTCACGTCATACTGCCGCTTGAGTTGTTGCAGTTGCTCTTGTAGCTGGTCAGTTTGCTGACCACGAGCGGACAAGATCAGGAAAGGAATCATCGCGGCGGACCGGAGACACGACCAAAGCTGCCGCTTCCTATCCCTGCGTGAGACGGCAATCATCTAAGCTGCCTCCTCTTATTTAACTGCAACGATGTTTGTTGTCGGTCGCGAGAAGACCGAACCCGGTTTGGGGCGCCCTTCTTCAAGCATTCGTAATTCCACTCCAATCGCCTTTAGGCCGAGTGGAGTCACGTTCTCCAGCAGAAGGACTTACAGGCCTAATCCTGAGGAATGTGCTGCATGACCTTGCAAAACGCGATATCGTGGGGAGTGTCAAGTGTTTGGCAAATGCCAGAGATATCGGCTCTTTAGCCGCCGCTGTGGTGTTTAAGGGGAGGGTTTTCGCAGCCTAGGATGGGCCGAGGGCAGAGCGGAATGAGAGGAGCTGCGATTCGATTATGAAGGACGCGCTTCAGCATGAAACCCATTTACTTCGATGAGACGGGCCAGCCGTCTCCGCGTCTGGAGTGTGCAGTTGAACACTAGCGATTCAGACAGCTCAGGAACTGAGTACTGAATGAGCGATACACTCGCGGAAGGTGGTCCGGTAGAGCACACAATATTCCGATCGTGGATCCCCTCGGAGGAGTCTGATCCTCCTTTCGCCAACGAGAGACATCGAGGGCCGACATCTCTTCGCCGAACGGCTGGCCAATTCACGGGACCACGTGATGATCGTCATTCCAGAGCCGGATTACCGGATGGGACAGATTGTGCTCATAACTGAGCGCGCTTAAGCTCGCCGGGTTCAATAGAAAATACTTTCCCGCAGACGCCAAACCGAGCGCCAGCCAACTGGCGGTCAACACGCGAATGAAGTGTCCGCTAGAAAAGAGCAGTACGTTTCCCGGAACTGCGCGAACACGCTTGACCACACGGTCCGCCCGCTCTTCAATTTGTACCGGCGATTCGCCTCCCGGGGCGCCGTCCCGAAACAATTGCCAGTCGGGGCGTTTGCGAAGGATCTCGTCCAAGCGAAGCCCCTCGTACTTACCGTAGTCCCACTCGACCAGGTCAGGATCAGTTTCCGCCGCAGCTCCAAATCCAGCCAATTCACAGGTTCGGGCGGCGCGCTGCAAGGGGCTGGTAAATACCTTGGCAAAGGTCATACCCTTCAGCCGTTTCCCAAGCCGCCGGGCGTTCTCCTCGCCATCTGGAGTCAGAGGTAAATCGGTAAGGCCTGTGTGCTGGCGTGTGAGAGTCCAGGCTGTGTTACCGTGCCGGGCCAGATAAACCTCTGGAAGTTCCTCGCTCATGCGGCCGCTCCCTTCAACGCTAAACCCCTGGGGGTGTTTCACCTTTGAGCATTCCGAATTCCAATCTGTTCCGTTCTACTGGTCTGTCTTTGCGCATGTTCTGCCGAACACTCAGTGACGAGGCCTTGGCAAGTGACAGGCTCGCCAACCTTCACGCGCTATTAATGATGACGTTAACTCGCCGAACCTTCGTTCTCGGCGGGCGGTCTCCAGGCAAAACCACCGTCGACAAATAATTCGATTCCCGTGACGAAGCTGCTGGCGTCTGACGCCAGGAAGACGGCAGCCTTCGCGATCTCATCGGGGTTTCCCATCCGCCCCATCGGCACAGTGGAACTGATACTCTTCAATCGATCCTGTCTGGCTTGATGCGAACCGACTAGCTCACGCAAACCTTCCGTGTCGATCGGACCAGGGCTGATCGCATTCACCCGTATTCGACGGGACTTGAGATCGGAATGATGAAATCGTGGGTTACGCCGCACTGGAACGCGGGCTTTTTAGCACGGCCGTTCCGCGGGGAATCACTCGTTGCCGATTCAGGAACTGCACTTTGCGATTGACTAGTTAATTGCTTTTCCGCCGCAAGCCAATCAGCCAAATCGTGGCCATCCACACGGCCGTCTGCCGTCTCCCCTCGGCGATTTCCTCCGGGCGACGGCGCCGTCTTGCTTCCAATAGTTTTGCTCGGC
>Ga0074045_10003240_pt1 | contig 14730 bp, 13 predicted proteins | sample BogForMeECP23OM2_FD_94442 | JGI IMG/M metagenome (GOLD analysis project Ga0074045, IMG submission 94442) | Bog forest soil microbial communities from Calvert Island, British Columbia, Canada - Bog Forest MetaG ECP23OM2 | ecosystem: Environmental > Terrestrial > Soil > Wetlands ...
ACTGCGCCGTACCGGACGCGGCGACCATCGGCTGCGCAGCCACAACCACGCCGGATACCCCAGGTAGGAGTAACCGACCACCGACACCGCCAGCCAGAATACCCATTTCATTTTCACTGCGCGCCCCGGCCCAGGATCACGATCTTCACCGTCTGAAACATGATCAGCAGGTCCAGACCAATGGAGGCGTGCTTGATGTAGTACAGGTCGTACTGTAGTTTTTCGCGAGCATCCTCGATCGTGCTGCCGTACTTGTATTTGATCTGCGCCCATCCCGTGACTCCGGGACGCACCATGTGGCGCACGCCATAATACGGGATCTCTTTGGACAGGCCCTCGATGAATTCCGGACGTTCGGGACGCGGGCCGACGAAGGCCATATCGCCCTTGAGTACACACCACAACTGGGGAATCTCATCCAGTCGCGACATGCGCAGAAACCTGCCCACGCGCGTGATTCGTGGGTCATTGTCGGCCGCCCATTGCGCACCGCTGCTGGACTCGGCATCCTGGCGCATGGTGCGGAACTTCACCACCTTGAACAGGCGTCCCCGCTTGCCCACGCGCGTCTGGGTGTAGAACACAGGCCCCTCGGAATCAAGGCGGACGGCCAGCGCAACGAAAGGCAGCAAAGGCAGCGCGAGCAGCAGACCTATGAGCGAAATGATGATGGATAGCACGCGCCGAACCAGCACGAAAACAGCGCTCCGGCGAAAGCCTTCGTTAAACACCAGCCAGCTCGGGTAAAGGTTTTCGACTTCGATTTTGCCGGAAATTTTTTCGAGCCACGAAGCGGCCTCTTCGATCTTGACGCCCTGCATCCGCAGTTCGAGCAGTTCCTTCATCGGAGTGGTGCCGCGGCGATCGGGCACGGCGACAATCACGCGATGCACTTTCTGCTTCTTGACCACGTCCATCAGGTGAGCGGCGACCGCTTCGCGTGTCACCGCGCCTTCGAGTTTGCCCGTCCAACTGGCAATCTCCACGCCAATCTCTGGATTCTGGCGCAGGCCCTGCACCAGGCGCTGGGCGCGCTCGCCCGTCCCGACAACATAGACGCGTTCCACCAGGATCGGCAACTGCACCAGCCAGCCATAACCCAGTCGCCATCCGAAAAGAGCCAGCGCAACGATCAGCAGACCGAGCGGCGTGGAACCGTTGCCGAGCAGGAAGTCAGGACGGAACAGGCTGATGCCGGCCATCACGAACGCCAAGAGGCCGGGGACCATCAGCAAGCGAAAGTAGAGTTCTCCCCGCGTGTTCAGTCGGGCCGTATCGTAGAGATCGAACCAATGCGAGCACAGCAACACGACGGCGGTGAGCACGAATATCTTGGAGAAGCCGTGATTGTAATAAAGCTCAATGTAGCTGTCTTCCTGATAGACCACCAGCGCCGCCACCAGAAACGAGGTCCAAACGATCAGGGCCTCTCCCAGCAGCAGGACGAGTGTTCGAATCGGGTAGTAAACATGAAACAGCCGAATCAATGGGACCTCGGTTCATTTCAGGCCGGGCTGGTTACGGCCTCGCCATAGTAGTACTTGGAACGTTGCACTTTTTCGGAACCGTTCAGCACAACTCCGAGCAGCAGCTTGTCGGGAAATTCTTCGCGGGCGCGTCGCGCCAGATCGGCAGGCGTAACCGACGCGCGCACGACCATGAGAATGCCGTCGCAGGCCCCCGCGACCAGGGTGGCATCCGAGACCGGGATGACGGGCGAAGAGTCGAGAATGATCCAGTCGAATAAGGGCTCGACGCGCTGCAGAAACAGCTTCAGACGGCCGTTGGCCAGCAGTTCCGGGGCGCTGGCAACCGTCCGGCCCGCGGGCAGGAAGAATAGATTTTCCATGGAGCCGCGTTGCAGCGGGGCAAACTCATCGCATTCGCCCAATAAGTATTCGGCCAATCCCGGCGCCTGCGAGGCTCCGAAGTGGCGGTGCATCCCAGGATTGCGCAGATCGGCGTCGATCACCAGGGCGCGGCGTCCGTGCTGCCGCACTAAAACCTGGGCCAGATTGGCCGCTACGAAAGACTTCCCTTCTTTCGGAAGCGCGCTGGTCACGAGCAAACGCTTGAGCGGCATCTTCTCCCGGATCTGGTAAAGGCGCGAGCGCAGCGTGCGAAACTCTTCCGCGCCGAGTCGGCTGTCGTCCTCCTGAAAGAAAAGCATGGTGCGCGGATCGGGGGTCCATTGGCTTTGCGGGCAGCGCGCCAGCAGCGATTCATAATTCATGCCGGCGCTCATGCCGGGCATGCCCGTGGTTCCCACGGACTGCAGGGTTGGTTGCAGCGACGGCATGTTGTCCCGTGGCGATTCCTGCTGGTCTAAAGTGGGCTCGGAGTGCGTCCCCGTGGAGGTTGCTCTTTCTTGTTCGGCGCGTTTTAAAGCGTCATGGATACGGCTCATAGTTTCCCTTCCTTGGGGAGATCTTGCTGTTCGGATTGACGCAACCGGTCGGCGAGCGTTGCCAGCGTGCGCAAGGCTTCGACCAGATCAAACTTTTCCGACGACGGAACCGGCGCCATCATGGCCGCAGCGGCGTTGCCATCGCTCAAATCGAAATCGCGGGCCACCGCGTCAACCACATCGGCCGCGACTGTCTTCTTCTGATCCACGAATGCGCTCACCAGGCAGTGCTCCGCCAGCAGGTTGATGATGCGCGGAATGCCCAGCGAATAGCGGAAAAGGGCGGTGATCGATTCCGGCTCGAAAATCGGTTCGCCATTCGAACCCGCGATCCGCAGGCGCTGGGTGACGTAGGACTTGGTTTCTTCAAGGTTGAGCGGATGGGTCTTGGCGCGCAGCGTCAAGCGCTGCCGCAATTGCCGCAGCTGCGGCTGCTTCAAGCGCTGTTCCAGTTCCGGCTGTCCGACGAGGACGATCTGCATCAGCTTCTCGGTGAAGGTCTCGAGGTTGGTAAGCATGCGGATTTCTTCGAGCACCTCATCGCTGAGGTTCTGCGCTTCATCGACCACCAGCACCGCCGTCTCTCCCGCACGATAGCGATCAAGCAACCAGTTATAGAGGCGCTGCAGAATCTGGCTCTTCGACTGACCGTCGCAGGGAATGCCGAAATCGGCCATCATGAAATCGAGAAACTGCGGCACATCCATACGCGAGTTGAAAATGAAGGCGGTGGCTACCTGCTGCATGCGCAGCCATTCCATCAATTTGTTGATCAGCGTGGTTTTCCCCGTGCCCACCTCGCCGGTCAGCAGTACGAAGCCCTTGCGGCTTTGTATGCCATAGGTAAGGCAGGCCAACGCCTCTTCCGTGTGCCGCGTCAGAAACAGGTAGCGCGGGTCCGGATTGACGTTAAACGGGTTGGCACGAAGTCCAAAAAATTCTTTGTACATAGGCTTGCTCTATTCTTTCCTGAGCTAGACCCCTACCTGCTCGTGATCTTTATCCTTATCCTTGGGCGCGGCCGTATCACCCCGGCCCCAGAAGCGTCGCCGTCCGTTGCCATTGCTGCGTTCGCCTTCGTCATCATCTCCCAGCCAGGGTACGGAAATCAGCAGGGGCAGATCCATGGCGGCGGTAGCATCTTTTTCGGTACGGATTGACTTGTCGCTAAACTCCAGAAAAATGGCGACGAGGAAGCCGAACGCCAAGCCGACACCACCTCCGGCAGCGGCCAGCAGCGGACGCACCGGGAAACTCGGAGACTCCGCCAAGCTCGCAGGGGCCGCAATGTGCATCTGCTCGCCTTCCTGCTGGTTTTCCATGTTCGTGCCCAGCCCAGCGGCGCTTCTCTTGGCCAGCAGATCCCGGTAGAAAGCCTGCGCGGTATCGTTATCGCGCGTGAGCGTCTTATACTCTTCCTCGATATTCGGGCTCATAGCGCTGCGAGTCTGGTAGAGGTTGATAGAGGCCTGCAGCTTCTTCTGGTCCTGCGTTGCCTGGTCGATCACGTTCTGGTACTGATGGATCTGCAGACGGATCTGCCGAATCTCAGGTGGTTCGGAATTGGCGCTGGAAGCCTCGCCGCTGTCCGCGGTGGTGCCGGCGGCGCTGGCGGTGTTGATTTCCTTGAGTTTTTTCTCGACCTCGGCAATGTCAGCTTTGGTCTTGATCACATCCGGGTAATCGTCGGTATAGCGCGCCTGCAGTTGCAGTAATTGCCCCCTCAGCAGAGTCAATGTTTGCTGCAGGGTCTGCGGATTTTCAGCGGACAACGAACTCTTCCATGCGGCAAGTTGCTGCCCCAGCATGCCTTCGGCGTAGGTTTTATCCTGTTGCGCTCGCGCCAGGGTTTGGGTCGTGGCGTCGAGCTGCGTGTTCAGCGACATCAACATGCGCGTGTTGTTGTCGATGTCGGTGGGCAACTGTCCTATGTATTGTCTCTTGAACGCGGCCAGCTTTTCATCCTGAGCGTCCACCGTGCGTTTGGCGTCCTCCAGTTGTCGGCTGAGAAAGTCAATGGTGCTGCTCGCAACTTCGGAACGAGAGATCAGGTTCTGATCCACCATCAGCTGGGTCACGGCATTGCAGATCTTCTGGGCACGGACGCCGTCGCTATCGGTGTAAGCGACGTTGAAGCCCGGAACCGGCTCGCTGCCCGCCGTGGGTTTTTTCTTGGCGCCCGCTGCCGCGGCCGCGCTCATCGAGGTCATCACCGGATCGACATGCACATTTTGCACGATGCCCGAGATAGTCTTGCCTTCGTCAGCGGCCTTGAACAATTTTGGGTCAGTTGTCTCCAGGCCCTGAATCAGGGGACGCAGAAATTTGGGACTCAGGACACGCTCTTGCAGGCTTTGCACACGCTCGGCAAAATCGGCGGTAATGACCGGCTGAACGTACTGATCGGGAACTTTCTGCCCCTCCACCAGAACCGTGGACGTGGAGGTGTATCTCGCCGGCAGGAATGGGGCATAGGAGACCAGAAAGCCGGTCAGCGGGGCCACCAGGGCTGGGATCAAAATAACCTTCAGGCGCCGCCGTAGCATTGCCACATAATCGTCAGTCGTCAGTTCGCGTTCGCTCATATACAGTTCACCAATCCGGCCGCTTGGAGCGGCCAAAAATTATTCGATACGCAACGGCGCGGGGTGCCATTCCAGCCCAATGCCGCCCACTTGCCGAGATGAAATCCTGCCGCAAGAACCGACCACGCATATCGGTTCACTGAAGCCTTCCTCGCCGAAGCGATAGCCGGCAATAAATTCCCAGGTGCGCCCGATGTGTTTGCGAAGAATGGCGGAGGCCGAACCTGAGTCGTAGCTGCCCGCACTAATGGCATTGCCCGTGGTCTGGATTCTGGTGTTATGGGCATAGCCCAAGTCGCCGTAGAAAACCCAAGTGCGTCCCAGTGGCCGTATGTAGCCGAGCCGAGCCGCCTGAACATTGGCGCCAACATAAAAGCCCGAGCCCGTCGAGCTGAATTTTTCGTAGGAGAGCAGCACATCCGCACGGCCCATGTGGTAGCGCAGTTGCGCCCGCGCGCTCAGCGACCAACGCGAGAGGTAGCCACCCTGCTCCAGTTCCGTGTACTGCGGACCGGCTGAAATCAGCAAGTTCAACCTGCCGGTGATGGCATGGCTCCAGCGCCCGTTGATAATGTGGATATAGATCTGGCCGCCGGTAACCTGCGGAAATTGAAACAGCTGAAAAGCGTAAATAGCGCCGACCTGATCGTGACGCCCCAGCAGATGGGTATACCCGGACTCAACCGTGACCGCGTCGCTATTGATCAGTTGATTAGTGGGATCGAAAAAATGAGCGTTGCTGAATCCGCCCGCGAAGGTGAGCGCGGAGCGCGGGCTGATGGCTTGCACCACGTCCAGAATTGCCAAATTCGTGAGCCGGGGAGTATTGCCAACCGCGCCAAACAGACCGGTGCCGAAAAGATGGGTGCCGGGTATGGCTCCCCCCGCCATTCCGCTGCCGCCGCCCGTCGCAATTCCGAACCCCGGAGCGCCACCAAAGGCGCCGATTTCAAACGAACCGTCGGGCAAATAATTGAAGGCGTCGCGGACCGCTAAAGCGCCGGTGCGCCAGCGCGTGACGCCCTCGAAGCCCACGGCTTGTAGAGACCTCACCTCAAAAGGCGTGCTATAGAAGGCTCCGCCGCCAATGTACTCCAGAAAAAGATCACTCTTGGGCCAGAACTGTTGCAGGTCGAAAGCGCCAATAATCCGGCTGACGGACTGCACGCCACTGGGCCCGAGAAGGTTGGACCCGTTCGTATCCGCCGATTCGCTCACCTGGAGCGCCGTCGAGATGAAGCTGCGGTTGGCCGTGTGCAGGTCGAGCGAAGGCTCGTCCAGCCCCGTCACCGGCGGATTCTCGGGACTCAGGATGGGTGCGCTCTGGCCGAAAGCCGGCGCCGGAGTGGTATCGGGCTGCGACTGCGAACTACTCTGGGCAGCCGCGCCGATACTCAACCCTAGAACCAGCAATGCCAAGCGGATTGTTCGTATTTTTCCCACGCTCTTCACTGGCAAATTCCTAACCCCGACCGCGTTTCTTTAGGGCACGACAATCGTGTCTCCCGGCTGCAGTTCGTAATTCTGTGCCAGATCGCCCTTGACCAGTCTGCGATAGTTTACCGGCAGCTTCTGCTGTTTGCCGTTCTCGGTGCGCAGGACATAAATGCCCTTGGTCTTGGCATACGCGTTAATTCCGGCGCTGGACAAGGCTTGCAGAACAGTCATGTTCGGCAGCATCGTCGCCGCTCCCGGCCGCAACACCTCGCCGACCAGGTAAATCCGTTTGCTGTTGATGGTGGCCACCACTACCGTGACGTGCGGGTCGGCAATGTATTTTCTCAGCTTCTCCGTCACCACCCCGCCAAGTTGCTCGGGCGTCAGGCCTGCGGCCTGCACATCGTTGAGCAAGGGAAGCGAAATCTTGCCATCGGGACGCACCGGCAAAGTAGCGCTCAGGTCGGCTTCTTTCCACACCGCCACGTGCAGCACATCGTCCGGACCAATGACATAATCGGGCCCGGCCGCGCTCTTCGGCATCGGCATTGTGGTTTTGTCGGGAGCGGTCTTGCCGGAAGCGGAACTGGCCATCGCGGGACTTTCCGCGGGCTGGGCAGGCGCATCCTGCGCCCATGCCATGCCGCCGATCAGAACCAGGGCCGCCACCGCCCCTCTCCATGTCAGTTTCATATTTTCTATTCCTCTATTCCTCTCAATGTTTCAAAGCTTCAAGCTTGCAAGCTTCAATCGCGAAAACCTTGCGTCTTTGAAACCTTGCAACTCTGAAACCTGGCATCATGCCCCGTACTCTTGGAACCCGATCTGTTTCAACTTGTACAGCAGCGCCTTATAGCTGATCTGCAACTCCTGCGCGGCCCGACGCCGGTTCCAGCGCGTGCGGGTCAGCACTTGCAGGATGATTTCCCTCTCCGCTTCGCGGGAAGCGGCGCGCGCCGCGTCCTTCAAAGAAATCTTTTCCCCGTTGCCGCCGCGATTCACTCGCCTTAAAAGCGAACGCAAGCCTCCCATGGCGAGCGCTTCATCGCCCAGCGCGACAATGGCTCGAGCCGCGTCTTTCAGTTCGCGAATGTTGCCCGGCCAGCTATATTCCAGAAAAAAGCTTTGGGTTTCGGCGCTGAGCATGGGCACGGCCCGGCAGAAATCACGGGCAGCGGCCGAGAGAAACCAGTCGCGCAGAACGGGGATATCTTCTTTGCGCTGCCGTAAGGGAGGCAGCCGCAAGCAGACGCCGCTAATTCCATAGTATAGGTCCTCGCGAAACTTGCCCGCCTTGACCTCGGGCTCCAGTTCGCTCGAGGTTCCGCAGATGAAGCGCGGCTCCCGGTGCTGGTCATTGTTATTGTTATTGTTATTGTTCTGCTCCGAATGATGATTACCGTGGCCATGACCATGCAAGCCGATCTGGCGAACCAGCTCTTTCTGGGCCTCAGCGGTGAGGTTTTCCACATCCTGAAGATAGACGGTTCCGCCTTGATTGGAGCCTTGGCCGTTGCAGCCCGCAGCCAGAATTTCTGCGCTGGTTTCGCTACCCTGGTAAACCTGAAAAGATTCCGCCGCGCGCCGCGAAAGCGCGTGAATGCGCGCCGCCGCAGCCGCTTTGCCGGAACCGTGCTCGGCCACCACCAGCACCGGAACGTCATTCTGCGACAACTCGCGGATCACCGCTTCGACCGTGCGCATCCCGGCGCTGACGCTTTCCAGCCAAATACGAGCGCCATTTGGCGGGGTTCCAGCCGTTGCCAGAATTTCGGTATTTTCCAAATCCATTTTATTTCTTTTCCGCTTTACGATTCCGCGGCCAAGACAGGGGGTCAACGTCTTGGACAAAAGGCTACGAACGGTAGAGCACATGCGCTGCCACTCAAAGCAAAAATTCCCACGCCCAGCCGGATCGATCTATCCCCAATTTTTCAATAACTTGCGATGGATATCCTCCACCCGATCTTGCCCTCAACGTTACCACATTGCGGACTAATGGGAAAACATTTGCCCACACCATCGGTAATCGATAGGGCACTACTTTCCACTTGTGTGGGACGTCAAGTCCCATAAGCCGCTAGAACACGGGCAATTTCGTGCTCAGTCCCGATATAAGAATGCCCCAAGGTGGGAATGGAGTTCGGAAACGCCGTAAAACCGCTCGTACCCATCTGCCACCGGCCGATAGGTTGACAACGTACCATCCCCGCGAGAGCATGAAAGAGTCGGTACGGCTGCCGAATATTCATACTCCCTTAAGTTAAGTCCAGGAATTCGACGAAGCATCCATGACGACCAAACTTATTGCCTATGCAATCGGGATAATAGTGGTGTGGTTGATAGCCATGCGGACCCGGTCCGTGACCGCGCGCCAAGTGCTCTACCTGGTTGCCAGTTGGCTTTTCTATATAAGCTGGGGATCGTGGCTCATCGTTGTATTGCTGTTCAGCTCGCTGATGAACTATGCCCTGGGCGAGTGGCTGAAAAAACGAATTAGCGCTGGGCGGCTGTGGACGGGAATCCTCCTCAACCTGGCGTTGCTGAGCGTTTTCAAGTACCTGCCTTTGCTGGGCAACGTCGCGCCCGCCGGTTCGCCGCTTTTGCTGGTCAAGCGAATCATGTTCCCCGCCGGAATCTCCTTCTGGACGTTCCAGGCGATGAGCTATCTGTTGGAGCTCTACCGCGAAGAAGAGTTGAATCCGACCCTGCTGGAGTTTTGCCTCTACATGTCGTTTTGGCCGACGGTGCTCCAAGGACCCATCTGCCGCATGTCAGCCATGCTGCCGCAATTCCGCCAGGATTGGTCGGCGAGCGCCGACGATCTGAAAACCGGCGTGCGCCGGATTGCGATCGGCAGCATGATGGTTTATCTCGGCAACATCATGGCCGGAGGGCTCTACACGGGAGCGGGCGTGGAAGGCGTTTTCAGCAACCCCGCCGCATGCCTGAGCGGAATCGACGTCTGGTGCATGATTCTCGGTTATGGATTCCAGCTCTATTTCAACTTCTGCGGAGTTACCCATATCGTGATTGGCGCGGCTCGACTGTTCGGGCTCCAGTTGCACGAGAACTTCAACCGGCCGTACCTCTCCACCACAATCTCGGAGTTCTGGACGCGGTGGCACATGTCTCTGTCGTTCTGGATTCGCGACTTTCTGTTTCTGCCGCTAGCGACCATGCGGCGCGAGGTTTGGTGGCGCAACCTCTCGCTCGTGATCGCCATGTTTGTTTTCGGGGTGTGGCACATTTCACCGGGCGAGAAGGGGAACGTCCTGCTCTTGTGCTGGGGCACCTACCACGGCATTTTGCTGGTCCTGCACCGGCAATGGCAGGAGTTCCGCAAGCGTGTGGGATTCGAATGGACCGGCGCCGTGGCCACCGCCATCTCCTGGACGCTGACGTTCTCCGCCGTGTGCATCGGCTACATTTTCTTTCGCGCGGAGAGCATCCACCAAGCCGTCGCCATGTTAAAGGGACTGGTTTCGCCGCACGCTTATCTGCACCGCTCGTTCGATCCAAGCTTTTATGTGCTGGCGCTGGTGGCGACGGTCGGCTACTTCGCGGTCATCGGCGGCACGGTTCTTCTCGATCATCTAGGAGAAGCCGCGCGTAGACGCCAGGAAACCGCGCCAGGCTTTGTGTCGAGTTGGCTCGGCATTGTCGCGAACGAACGCTGGGTTTGGATCACTCCCGTGGTCGTCGTGTTAGCACTTTATTTGAGCGTGATTTTTCAACCCGGCCACGCCGAAACCGGACCGGTCATGTACGCCCTGTTCTAGCCAGAGTGACCACTGGGTGCCCCACACATTCGCGTTTTTTGTGAATGTGCGGGAATCCAATACAGGGTATGTCGACTTACGAGCGCGTTTTTAAGAAGAAGTAACGCTATGCTAGCATTCACCACAACGACGAGGCGAAAAGCGAGGCTGAGCCGTTTGTGCCGTTAACCGCGAGCGATCCGATGGTGGAGAGTCGCCAGGTGTCCGCTGCGCAATATACGCCCCTTCTCAAGCACTTCGCCGTCCGCCTTTGCGTCGCCGTGACCCTGTGCGTGGGTCTGCTGGTAGCCGGCGAAATCTATTCCTATTTTCGTTACCTCCCCGCCGCCAGCGACGTCCTGGAACTGGCGGCCAACCTCGAACAGTCCCAGAAAGCAAGCCCCGCCGAACGCGAATACCGGAAGGAATTTGCGCAGGCCAACAAAATCACGTATTACCCGTGGGTCCTGTGGCGCCGGAAACGGTATCAGGGCGAGGTGATTTCGATCAATGACGAGGGCGTGCGGCGAACCCTGCACACGCGCTGCGACGATAAGACTTTCACCATCTGGATGTTCGGCGATTCCGTAATGTGGGGCGCGGGCGCGCCCGACGCAGAGACTATCCCCTCGCTCATTGCCGCGAACTATGAAAAAGCGGGTCGGCCGGTATGCATTGTGAACTACGCAGAAAAGGGATGGTCGAACACGCAAGAACTGATCGGCTTGATGGAAGGCCTAAAACACGCCACCCGCCGGCCGGATGTTGCACTATTCTACGACGGCGGCACCGAGGCCTTTACCGCCTATCAGAGCCGCCAGGCCGACGTACACAGCAACTACACTTCGTTTAAGAATTTTCTGGACAAATGGGGAGCCGGCCAGAAGGCGCATTTTTCCTACTTCAGCCAGACCAACACCTATCACTTTCTCGACAAGATTGCCGCCGGAGCTCCCTTCCATCGCAAGGAAGAAACGGCAGCGGTCGCCGCACCCGACCCCACATTGATGGCTGTCGACGTGGTGCGCAATTACGTTCAAAACATGGAGATCGTCAACGCGCTCGGGAAGCAGTTCGGTTTCCGGGCCATCTTTGCCTGGTATCCGAACATGGCGGTCAGCCACAAACAACTCACGCCCGACGAGCAAAAAACGCTGACCCAGGAGTACACGAAATATCCGGGCATGGGCGAGATGTATCAGGCAGTGTATAAGCGGGCGCGCGAGCTGGACCCTCCGGGTCTTTTCAATCTGGGGGATCTGTTGGATGATCAGAAAGCCTCGCTCTATGTTGGCATATCGCACCTGAAGCCGGAGGGCAACCAGATCGTTGCCGACCGTCTGTTCAAAATTTTGGATGTTCCTCAGGGAGCTTCCTCGACAAAATCGTCGCCGTCGAACAAAACCCTGAAGTAATCGACGACGTTGTTGAATGCGTGCAGTGCATTGTCCGGAAGGGATGATTGCAGTCCGTACAGCAATCCTGTACGGTAATAGAGGAGGGTTTGTGATCGAAACTTCATATACCAGCCTGCGGCAGAGCCTGGCTTCTGTGCTGGACCGGGTGGCGAACGACCATGAGGTTGTAATCGTACGCCGCAAGGGAGACAGGAAAGTGGCCATGGTTCCTGCCGACGAACTGGCAGGGCTTTTGGAGACAGCGCACCTTTTGAGATCGCCTAAGAATGCGCAGCGACTTTTGGCCGCGCTACGACGAGCGCTAGCCAGAAAGGGCAGACCAGAACCGCTGGAAGAGTTCCGCCGGGAGATGGGCCTTGCCGCGCGGCACTGAGCGGCAAATTGAGCGGCAAGCGGTATTTCATCCCAGCTTCCGGCAGGATCTTCGTTACTGGGTCGAACACGATCGGAAAATCGCGATTCGCGCTTTCGAACTCATCGAAAGCGCCGTGCGCGATCCATTTACGGGAATTGGAAAGCCGGAGCCCCTCAAATATGTGCTGGCAGGATGTTGGTCGCGTCGCCTTACGCAAGAGCACCGCTTAGTGTATCGCGTGAGTCATGACCGGATCGATTTCTTGCAGGCCCGTTATCATTACTAAGCGAGCGGACTAAGCGAGCTCCGCTTTCTGGATGTTCGCTCGACGGCAAGATGCCCTGAGAAATTCTGGCTCGTACCAAACGCGACCGTATCCGCAGCATGCAAGGTGACTCATGGTTTTGCCAAAGAATTCAAGAAGCTTGATCAGCGGTTTCCTCCGCTCATTGCTCACGAATCCCGGCAGTCCGGCCCTCGAAATTGGCGACGACGTGCTGACCTACGAGCAATTATGGAACTATGCCGGAAAAATCACGGCATCGCTCAACGGCAGTCTCGATCCCTCTGAAGGTGTGGTCGCCATACTCGCCAGCCGCAGCGTGGGCGCCTATGGCGGCATTCTGGGAATCTTGGGAAGCGGCAGAGGCTATTGTCCGTTGAACCCGAAGTTCCCACTGGAGCGCACGCTGACCATGCTCAAAGCCTCTGGATGCCGTACGCTTGTTGTTGGCCAGGAGTGCGCCGCTACGCTCGAGTCTTTACTCCCGCGCCTCGATCAGCCGTTGACGTTAATCGTTCCCGATCCAGGTTGGGAGCCGACCAACGGATCACCCACGAGGCACCATGTCGTTGCGGCGCGCCAGTTGTCGAAGGTCGCCGATCCCACCGAACCTTCCAATCCAGCCGTGGACGGAAATGCGACCGCGTATTTGCTGTTTACCTCGGGCAGCACCGGAATTCCGAAGGGAGTCGCCGTCAGCCAATCGAACGCGGTTGCGTACATGGAATACGCGAAGAAACGATTTGGTTTTAACGCGGCCGATCGCTGTTCGCAGAATTTCGATTTGACGTTCGATCTCAGCGTGCATGATCTGTTTACCTGCTGGGATGCGGGCGCAACGCTCTGCCCTTACGCCGAACAGACATTGACTCCGGCCGTCTTGGTGGATGAGAAACAACTGACCTGCTGGTTCTCGGTGCCGTCGGTTGCCATGTTTGCGTCCAAGCTGGGGCTGTTGGAGCCGGGATCGTTTCCTACGCTGCGCTGGAGCCTTTTTTGTGGCGAAGCGCTTTCTGCGACCTTGGCCGAGGCCTGGCAACAAGCGGCGAACAACTCGATTCTCGAAAACCTGTACGGGCCAACCGAAGCGACCATCGCGATCACCTGGTACCGTTGGGATTCGGCGACATCGCCAGCCGAGTGCGTGCGTGGTCTGGTGCCGATCGGCTGGCCCTTCGACGGCCAACAGGTGTGCGCCGTGAACGAGAAACTCGAACCCGTGCCCACCGGCGAGAGCGGCGAACTCTGCCTGGGCGGATCGCAAGTCACGCGCGGCTATCTGAATGATCCCGAAAAAACGGCGAAGAGTTTCGTAAAGCTGGCGCACACCGGCGATCAGATTTGGTATCGCACCGGGGACTTGGTTCGCCAGGACAATCGCGGCTGCCTGTTTTATCTTGGGCGCCGCGACTTCCAGGTCAAGATCAGCGGCTATCGCGTCGAGTTGCAGGAGATCGATCTGGTGTTGCGCGAAGCGGCGAAAACAGAACTCGCGGTCGCCATTCCCTGGCCGCTCACGGAAGGTTCCGCCTCCGGCATTGTCGGCGTGGTTTCCGGTTCGGACCCGGCGCGCGACGCTCAAATCATCGCCGCCTGCGAAACCCGGTTGCCGCGCTATATGGTTCCCAACCGCGTCTATCATTTCCCGCAGATTCCGCTTAACGTGAATGGAAAAATCGATCGCGGAAAAATTACTGAGATGCTGAGTACCTGGGACAAATGAAAAGTCAGTTGAAAGTTGAGGCGCGAGATCCTTCGCCGCACAGAACGCGGCTCAGGATTTCGGCAGCAGGCTCCCATTCGCCGCTGGGCGGCTCATTCACGCCTGCTAGGCGCCTCAACTTCTGCCATCAGCTTTTCGCCGGCTTGCCGAACTTCTCCGCCATGGCAAACATGAGGCGCACCGTATCCATGTCCTTGGCCTGCACTTTGCTCGCTGGAACCTTGCGCCCGGCAAGGCGTTGCAATTCTATGAAAATCTCAATCAGCGCAAAAGAATCGACCAGCCCGGAAGAGACCAGCGGGGTATCCTCGTTGATCTCCACCTTCTTGCCCCTCATCACTTTTTCGACGATATAGCCGGTGAGTTGCTTCATCGGCTCGCTGGCATCCACTACCTGTTCAATACTCATGATTGCTTGGCCCGAGGGTCGTCCCCACCATTCAGATTTAACTGGCTGCCTTGTCCGCTATCGTGCCGGGGGAAGCACGTGGTTACTGCGGCTGCTTCGGGTGGGCGGCAAAGAATAGCCAGCGAGTCGTGTCATTCTGGCTTTCAAAAGTGTGCCCGACGCCTTCCTCCCAAATAAACTGGACCTCGGTGTTGTTCGTGCAGCCCGTGGCATCGTTGCCCGTCGTATTCGGGTTTGCCAAACCATTGTCGCACAATGGCGTATTGTTCTCGAAGCTGGTGCAGGCATTCTGCTGCGTCCAGTAATCGAAAGACTGGTCCACCGTGGCCAGGTAAAAATTGTAGCCCGAGTA
>Ga0074045_10003241_pt1 | contig 14726 bp, 12 predicted proteins | sample BogForMeECP23OM2_FD_94442 | JGI IMG/M metagenome (GOLD analysis project Ga0074045, IMG submission 94442) | Bog forest soil microbial communities from Calvert Island, British Columbia, Canada - Bog Forest MetaG ECP23OM2 | ecosystem: Environmental > Terrestrial > Soil > Wetlands ...
AATTCATACCACGAGCACTCGCCGGCACAGGTCAGGTGGTATAGTCCGTAGTCCTCGCGCGCCAGTAAGTTGCGGACGGCGCGTGCCACCTGCATGGTCGGCGTTGGCGTGCACACCTGGTCGCACACAATCCGCAGCGGCTTGCCCTGGCGCGCCCAGCCGATCATGGACTCGACGAAATTCGTTTTCTTCTCCCGGCTGCCGGCGTATCCATACAGCCCGCACGTCCGGATGAGGTAATGGCGCTCGTGGAGCGCCTGCACCATCATCTCGCCGGCGGCCTTCGATACGCCGTAGATGGACTTTGGCGTGAGGATGTCTTCCTCCGCATAGGGTGTACGGCGGACGCCGTCGAAGACGTAGTCCGTGGAGAAGGAAACCAGCAGCGCACCGCACTCCCGGGCCGCCAGAGCCAGGTTCCGCAGGCCGTAGACATTGACCTGGAAAGCCCGCTCCACCTGCGTTTCGCAGTCGTCCACACGGTAGAAGGCGGAGCAGTTGATGATGATGTCGGGGCGGTGCTCCAGCACGCAGGCGTTCACCCGCGCGGCATCTTCCACGCGCATGATTTCCTGAGTCGCCGGCAGGATCTCATAATCGCCGGAGAGCACGGCCGCGAGATCGACACCCAACTGGCCGCGAGCACCGATCAGCAGAACTCGCGGCATCAACCATTCGCCCCCGGCTTGGGTGAGTCGAAGATGCCACCCGTGATGTTGATGATGCTCTGCGCCTCCTCCAGCAGCTTCATCCAGCGGATGTTGTAGTAGCGGTCGTGATCGAAGTTGGTGTATCCGAAGGCGCGGACGTTCTGCACGATGTGACGAACCGAATCCTCGATACCGACTTCGAGGCGGAAGTTCAGAACCCGAGTAATTTTCCGGCCGGAGACGCGATAATTGCGGACGGCGGCGTACTTGAAATCGGTGCGGATATCGGTGTGAATATCCAGCCCGGCCAGCGCGTCCCGGACGCGCAAGGCGAGTTCCGAAATCCGGTAGTTGTCGTGGACCAGATTGAATATCTCTCCGCGAACCGCCTCGTCGGGAGCCTCCAGCAGGGCCACATAGGCCCGCGCGGCATCGCGCACTTCGGCCATGGGCCGCCACATCTGGCCGCCATAGTGCAGCGTGATGTACCCTTTTGAAAGCGCGTCCTTGACAAACGTATTCACCACCAAGTCATAGCGCATTCGCGGCGAGAAGCCGTACAGCGTCCCCATGCGCAGGATGACCGGGCAGAAGGAACCGTCGATCATGGCGAACAGCGCCCGCTCGCCGTCGTACTTGGATTTCGAGTACGCCGCGCGCGGGTCGACCGGCGACGTCTCGTCCATCAGGACATCGCGTTCGGCTTCCACAATCCCGAAGTCGTACAGCGAGCAACTGGAGGCGTAAATGTACCGCTGGACACCGCACTGCTTGGCCATTTGCGCCAGAGTGGCCGTGGCCACGGTGTTCATCTGGTAATTGGCTTCCGGATTATACTCCGCGGTGGGATCGTTCGAGAGTCCGCTGAGGTTGATGATCGCCGAGACGCCTTGCAGGCAATCCGCGCTCAGATTCCGGATGTCTGCCGGCAGCAGGCGGATCCGATCGCGATGCGGCTCAATGCCGATCCGGCCGAAGAACAACCGGTCGAGAATCGTCACTGCGTAGCCTCTGGCGAGCAATTCACCGGTCAGGACCGAGCCCAGATAACCAGCGCCTCCAACGAGGAGAACAGAACGGGGAGTAGCCACGCAACAATGTTAACAAAGTCCCGGAATCAGCGCGTTTCGCCGCAATTGCATGAGTCAAAGGGGGAATGGCACGGGATGGATAGAGGCGCGGGAATGGTACCCCCGGCTGGAATCGAACCAGCGACCCACGGCTTAGAAGGCCGTTGCTCTATCCCCTGAGCTACGGGGGCGCCCAGGATCAGCTTAGCAAACGTCACCGTTCTACCGGACTTGGACCAATGCTCTGGTGTGCGCGGCGGCCCGCCCACGCAGGTGCGTCCACCTCGGCTCTTCCCTGGCTCGAAAGACGCTAAAGACATGATCAGGATCAGGGCTTATGACCTGTGGCCTTGAGGATGATTCGCCTTGTGGCGGCCTTGCTTGTGCCCCGAAGGATGCTTGCCCTGCTTGTACCGCTTATGGCGTTTCGCCACCTTAATGACCCGCGCCGCAGAGTCGTTCCCGGATACGTGCTGGAGCCGCTCCTGCGCCCACGCGCCGAGGCCGCAGCCGCATAGCAACGTAATTGAAATGAGGAAGGCGCAAATTCTGGACATTCTGCCTTAGTGTGACCCCATCGGCGCTTCGGAATCAAGCCATCGTCCGGCTGCGCGGGGCGGCCTCCCGCTCGCGCGCCGCAATCCGGCCCGCGGCGTACGTTGAAGTGAAGATCAGTGCAAAGGGGATCCAGGTCCCGAGCGGGCTCGCGAACATAGCAGAGCTTTTCTCGATGAATGGCGCGACCAGCAACGCGTCCAGAGCACCCACGACTCCCAGAAATGCCAACGCTGTCTGCAGTGGAGTCGTGAAGGCGAACCGGCGGAAGTAGAACCACGAAATGGCGGCAAAGCCCACCGGTGCGCCCATGGCGTGGACGATCAGCGCAGCCTCCATCGGTAGCATGCGCCGTCCCACGCCGATCAGCACTCCGCAGTATGCCCATCCGGCAAGGGCATGCAATAGGATCACCATGGCTTTGAATCCGGCCTGCCCGTGTCTCATCTCTGCCGCCTCGACGCGCCAGTCCGCGTTCAACCGTTGCTGAGTCCGGCCACGAATCCCGCGATGCGCTGGGCCATTTGATCTCGGATGCGGCGGAAGGCGGCTCGGCGCTCCTCCGGCGTGCCTTCGACAGCCGCTGGGTCCTCGAAGCTCCAGTGGATGCGCTCCGTCTGCGCTGGGAAAACCGGGCAGCTCTCTCGCGCGTTGTCACACACCGTGATGACGTATCGAAACGGCCGCCCCATAAACTCGTCGACGGACTTGGAGCGCTGGCCTGAAATGTCGATCCCAATTTCGGCCATCACGGCGCTAGCTTCCGGCCGGACAAAGGAGGGCTTCGTGCCCGCGCTGAAGATATCGAATTGATCCCCAATGCTCTTCCGCAGCAGCCCTTCGGCCATTTGGCTGCGGGCCGAATTGCCCGTACACAGAACCAGGATGGCGTCCTTCGTCATTTGTGCTCCATCGCCTTTTCGCCCGCTCTTCGTGCGCTGCTCAACTGCGGCCTGAAAGTGCCACGGGTGAACTCACCCTGAATCAGCCGCGCTCCGCCGGCTTTGTGGCCCGAATGAAAGCGCTCATGAACTTGCCCTCGACCTGCGGGGCGATCGCTTCCACGTCGAGGCCTTGACCGGAGAGGAACGTCCGGGCCTCGTCCAGTTGGTAAATTCGCGTCGGCTCGATTCCCACTTTCTCGAAGCCGGCCGCTGTCAATTTGGCCTGGTACTCGTTTTCGTCGAGGGCTCCCGCGATACAGCCTGCCCACAGCAGCATGTTCTCGCGGATCTCCGGCGGGATCGCTCCGCGTGTCACCACGTCGGAAACGGCGAATCGTCCACCCGGTCTCAGCACCCGATAGGCCTCCGCCAGCACTCTGTCCTTGTCGGCTGAGAGGTTAATCACGCAGTTGGAGATGATCACATCGACCGAACCATCTGGCAGCGGGATCCGCTCGATCTCGCCCTTCAGGAATTCGACGTTCCCCACGCCCGCCTTGCGCCTGTTCTCATTTGCCAGCGCCAGCATTTCGTCGGTCATGTCCAGGCCGTAGGCCTTGCCGCCGGGCGCAACCCGGCGCGCGGACAACAGCACGTCGATCCCGCCGCCACTGCCCAGATCCAGAACCACTTCGCCCGGCTTCAGCTCCGCCAGGGCCGTCGGATTGCCGCAGCCCAAGCTTGCCAGCACGGCTGCTTCGGGCAGTTCATTCTTCTGCAGTTCGTCATACAGCTCCGAGGTGATCGGGTCCGCGCCCTGCGAACAAGACGAGGGGCTGCTGCCGCAGCACGCATTGCCCTGTCCGGACACCACTCTCAACGCCGCCTGGCCGTACTTCTCCTGGACGACTTCTTTGATCTTCTCGCTCATAATCCAATCTCCAATCCACTTCGCGTCTTGCGCTCCTGGCTCACCGCGAAAAGCCTGCCAGTCGCACGATCTCCGGATAATAATACAGATGCTTGCCGGGCTCGCCGCGCTCGCCCGCCGCCGCCATCGACGCCGCCAGTACTGCCGCCGGCATCGGCCGGTACCTGGCCAGCGAGCCGGTCATGGCGAACTCGAATGCGCGCGAAAACGCCGCCGCCACGCGTTCCCGGGGACGGTCCTCGTTCCGCCGGCCCATCAACACGCCCGGCCGGAAGATGTGCAGAGCCTCGAACTCCAGTGCCGACACCGCCTGTTCCGCTTCGCCCTTCGTCCGCAGGTAAAAGCTGGACGAGCCCGGGTTGGCGCCGACGCTGGAGAGCAGCATCAGCCGCGTCGCGCCGGCCTTGCGGCCCAGGCGCGCAAAACGCTCGCAGTATTCGTAGTCCACCCGCCGGAAGGCCTCGCGGCTTCCGGCCTTCTTCATCGTTGTGCCGAGGCAACAGAAGAGATGCGTCGCGCCCGCCAGGTCGTCGGTCGTCAAACGATCGAAGTCGACGAACCGTTGTTCGATCTTCTTCGCCTCCATCCCCAGCGGGCGCCGCGTCAGCGTGGTGATCGCGTCGTAAAACGGATCTTCCAGCAGCGTTCGAATGACGTATTCGCCGATCATTCCGGTTGCCCCGGCGACCACCGCCGCGTTGAACTGCATCTGGATCTATTGTTGCGCAGGCCTGCGCCGCGAATGCCGGTCACTCGCCGACAACGAAACACTCGGCCATAGGAATGTTTGAACACAGCCGCGTCTGACAGCCTGTTTGGATCCGCCGCCCGTACGCTATCATGGCCGTGGAGTGGTTCGCGGCATGCTCTACGCGCGCATGCAGTGAACCACAGTCTGGCGCGAGGCGGTTTGTTGGCCCGCTTCAAAGCTGCGCCGGTGGCGTCGCCGGGCTCTGGCTGCGGATCCGCCCGGCAGGCCGGATCAGCCGGCGTGCCATTGAAACGGAGTGCTTAGGCGAGCGCATGGCGATCATTACGGTTTCGGGAGAGCCTGGCTGCCGCACCGGCGAACTGGCGCGTCTGGCGGCGCAGAACCTGGGCTACGAACATGTCAGCGCGGCGCGCCTCGACGCTCTGTTGATCGAGGAGTTCGGCCCGCCGGGCGACACGCCATGGCCGCACAAAGCCTGGCCCGCGATGGCCGCATCGGTGCTGGTCCGGCTCGCTGCGCAGGCGCACCTGGTCATTGGCGTCGACGGCGCGGAGCTGTTGTTCCCCGGTTTCCCCGCCTTGCTGAGAGTGCGCCTTGTCGCCTCGGCCGGCCGGCGCATCGGCAACGTGATGCTCGACAATCAGCTCGACCGCGCCGCCGCCCGGCATCAACTCAAGGCGCGCGAAACCGAAGCCCGCAAGCTGCGCCGCCTGCGTTTCCGCCGAGCCAACCCCGCCCCCGACAGCTTCGACCTGATTCTCAACTCCGGCGCCTTCGATGGCGACGTGATGGCTGGTTTGATCGTCGCCGCGGTGCAGGCGCGCTCGCTCGCGAGCTTCGGCTTCCTGGCGCCGGCCGCCGCGGCGCAGCGCGAATTCCAGCTTCGCCTGCAGCTCGCTCGCTACGGTATGAGCTCGCGGGCTCGCGCCAGCCTGAAGAAAGCGCAGTTCTCGCACCCCAGTGAGGAGACCTTCGCCAACCTGCTCGACTTCTACCGCATCGCCTGGGAGTACGAGCCCAAGAGCTTCCCCATCGCCTGGGACGAGACGGGCCGCGTGCTGGAGTCATTTACACCGGACTTTTTTCTCCCCGAGTCCGATATGTACGTCGAGCTGACGACGATGAAGCAATCGCTGGTGACCAAGAAAAACCGCAAGATCCGCCTGCTGCGCGAGATCTATCCCGGAGTGAACATCCAGGTCTTCTACCAGAAGGATCTGCAGGAGCTCGTCCTGAAGTACGGCCTCGCCCCGGCGGCGGTGCAATCGTGAGGCGCCGATGAAAACGCCGGCCCTGCCGATGATCGAGCGCGTGCTGTTCACGCCCGGCCAGATCGCCACGCGCATCAAGGAGGTCGCCGCCGAGATCTCGGAACGTTACTGGAACGGCAACCTGAAGATGATCGGCGTGCTCAAGGGCTCGGTCTTCTTTCTGACCGCGCTGGCGCGCGAGCTGACGATTCCTGTCAAGGTCGATTTCCTGGCTATATCGAGCTTTTCGAACCACAGCGGCTCGCCCGGCGTGGTGCGTATTGCCAAGGACCTCGACGAGCCGATCGAGGGCGAGGACGTGCTGCTGGTGGAGGATATCGTCGATACCGGCTTCACGGCCCGCTATCTGATGCAGACGCTGGCCGGCCGCGCGCCGAATTCCATCTCACTGTGCACGATGCTCGACCGCACGCCGCGCCGCATCGTCCCGCTGCGGGTGGACTTCTGCTGCTTCGAGATTCCAGACCGGTTTGTCATCGGCTGCGGTCTGGACTACAAACAGCTCTATCGTAACCTGGACTTCATCGCCGTGCTGAAGGCCGACAAGGCGTAGCAATCCGCGCGCCGTCGCCCCCTGACCCGCCTCAACCCAGCAGGCCCCAGCGCGCGGCCCACAGAGCCAGCACGCCCTGGCACAATACGGCCAGCGTATGTGCGATGCGGCCTCCCAATCCCCCGAAGCGCCGCGCCCACACAATCGCGGCCGACGCTGTCGAAATCACCGCCAGCGCCAGGCCCAACCGGCCGAACCACTCCACCACGGCCAATGAGTCCGGCAGTCCGAAGGCGAGCTGTTGCACATCCTGAAGGAAGACGGTGAAGGCGGCGATGGCGATGCTGAACGCCGCCGCCGCGGCCCAGGACACCAGGTGCGCCGCCCTGACCTGAATGTCCACATGACGGTGCAGCGTCCGGCAGCGCAGCAGCGCCACCGGGTAGCCGAATAGCGCGATGAGAATCCCCAGGCTCGCCAGCCCGCCGATCGCAAGCTGAACGGGCGGACTCGACACCAACGGGATGCGTTCGTACGCCGCACCGGGATTGGCCGATAGAAAGGCGAGTTGCGGCTTGGCGTGGCCCTCAGTGCGGAACACGAGCAGATCCGCTGCGCGCGCTTCCCGGTAGACCCAGGGCGCGACCTCGACGAAGTGGACCGGGTCCGGGAATGCGGATCCGGCGACCACCAGGCGGCCTGGACCCTCCTCGCGGATTGAAATCGTCCCCCTCAGCGCGACCATCCGCGCCTGTGTGCGTCTGGGCAACCGTGTCGTGATGAACCACCCCGTACCGGCCGCCGCGCGCTCCGTGGCGCCGGGCAGCACGGTGGGTGTCTCCGCGGCCGGCTGCGGGTAATACCTTGCCAGGAAGGCTCTGTAGACCTCGTCGCGCGCCAGCCTGCCGGTGTCCGAGTTGAAGCTCAAGAAAAGGCCCGTATTCGTCTCCGGAAACAGCGCCATCAGGGAATGGAACCACAAAGTGTCGCCCCCGTGGCCGTAAACGCGGGGTCCCGCGGGCCGCAGCTCGTAAAAACCGTGCAGCCAGGCGCCCAATTGCGGCGTCGCCCTGTACAGCGGCTCATGCATTTGGCGCGCGGCCCACTCCGCCAGGATGCGCTCTTCTCCATACCGGCCATTCTGCAGGTGGGCGATCATGAATCGCGCCATCGCGGCCGCGGACGCCGATCCCGCGCCCGCCGGCGCCAGCGGCACATACTCGAAGCCCTGCGGCTTTAGTGCCCCATTCAACCAGCGATAGCCCGTCGCCATGTGCGGCGCCAGCTCCGGCGGAGGTGGCTGGGCGACCGTGGCGTCGTCCATCCCCAGAGGCTTCAGGATCTGGCTTCCCACGTAGTTTTCCCAGCTCACTCCGGATACGCGCTCGACGATATATCCGGCCTGGGCACTGCCGTAATTCGAGTACGAGACCAGCGAGCCGGGCTTGTGCACGATCATCGGCTGTATCTCCAGCAGCGCGTCCCTGAGCGTCCCCGGATAGGGCGCATGCCGGAACAGGCCAATCACCGGGACATCTTCATAACCCGGCGTGTGTGTCATCAGGTTGCGCAATGTCGGAGACACCCCCCATGGCGAGCGGATGTCGAGTTCATCGGGTATCAACTGATCGATCGGCGCGTTGACATCCAGCCGCCCTTCGCCCACAAGCTCCATCACCGCGGTCCAGGTGAACGTCTTGGTGATGGAGCCGATGCGGAACAGCGTATGCGCGGGATCCACCGGCAAGCGCCTCGCCACGTCGGCGCAGCCATAGCCGCGCAACAAGATCACGTCGCCGTCGCGCACCACGGCCACACTCATTCCGCTGAGATGGTCCGCCCGTTCCAGGCCGGCGTAGAGCCCGTCGAAAAACGTGGCCAGCTCCGCCCGGTCGCGCGGCCCGGCATACTGTGGCGTTTGGGCGGCGGCCGGAAACCCCGCCAGCATTGCCGCGGCCAGCAGCATCGAACCAGCCGGTAGAACACTCCCTTTGCGGGCCTGTGCCGCGCGCCGCGTACTGATTTTCTCGGGCGGCCTGCGAATCTGTTCGGAACGCATGCAGTTATTGTTTCTGTGCCGTGCTCCGCGGTCAAGTCCAGGCCAGCGGCGCTACTCCAGCCAGTCGATCGACGCCGCAACCAGTTGCGGCCCCAGATGCGCGGCCGCCACCCGCTCGCACGACTCCAGCACCTTGGCCGCGTTCTCGCGCGATCCCGACACCGTGACCGCGGCCACGGTCGAGGCGTTCCACAGTTCCTGGTCCTCCACCTCGGCCACCGCCACGTTGTGCCCGGCCCGCAAACGGTCCTTCAGCCCCTTCACCCAACGCCGCTTGTCCTTCAGCGAGTGGGCCTCGTTGAGCCGGATTTCGAGAATGAGAATGCCCACGGCGGCCATGGCGGCGGAACCGCGCCCCGGATCAGTTGAAGATCTCTTGAGCGACCTTTTCCTTGGCGAAAGCTTCGATCACGTCGCCCTGCTTGAGATCGTTGAAATTCGCGATGCTGGCGCCGCACTCGAAGCCCGCCTTGACCTCTGCGGCGTCGTTCTTGAAGCGCTTGAGCGAATTCAGGCGGCCCGTGAAGACGACAACGTTGTCTCGCAGCAGCCGCACTTCGCAGTCCCGCACCAGCGTGCCGTCCTGGACGTACAGCCCGGCGACGGTTCCCACCTTGGAGATGCGGAAGGTCTCCCGCACGTCGGCCCGTCCCAGGTAGACCTCTTTAAAAACCGGCTCGAGCATGCCCGACATGGCCCGCTTCATCTCGTCGGTCAGCTCGTAGATGATCGTGTGCAGGCGGATATCCACGCCCTCGTGCTCGGCCAGTTCCGCGGCCTTGCGGTCGGGCCGCACGTTGAAGCCGATGATGATCGCCTCCGAAGCCGACGCCAGCGTGACGTCCGTCTCCGTGATCGCGCCCACCCCCGCGTGCAGCACGCGGATCGACACCTTGTCGTTGGAGAGCTTTTGCAGCGTGTCCGACAGCACCTCCGCCGTGCCGCCGACGTCCGCCTTGAGGATGATGTTGAGCTCCTTCTTCTCGCCCTCTTTGAGTTGGGCGTGCACCATCTCCAGCGTGATGCGCGTCTTGGCCATCGCCACTTCGCGCGCCTTCACCTCGCGGAACTCGGCGATCTGCCGCGCCTTGGCCAGGTCGGTTACCACCTGCAGCGTGTCGCCGACTTCCGGCATGGACTCCAGGCCGAGCAGCTCCACCGGCATCGAAGGGCCGGCTTCCTTGATCTGTTCACCGCGGTCGTCATACAGCGCCCGGACCTTGCCGAAGACCGACCCGCAAATGTAGAAATCGCCGATCCTCAGCGTGCCATTGCGCACAATGCACGTCGCCACGGGGCCGCGTCCGCGGTCCAATTCGGCTTCCAGCACAGTCGCCACCGCCGGACGCCCGGGGTTGCCCTTCAGCTCCTGCATGTCGGCTACCAGCAGAATCATTTCGAGCAGCAGTTCGATGTTTTGCCGTTTCTTGGCCGAAACGGGCACGAACGGCGTGTCGCCGCCCCATTCCTCGGGCATCAGGCCGAGGTCGGTCAATTGCTGCTTCACCCGCTCGGGTTGCGCGTCGGGCTTGTCGATTTTGTTTAACGCCACGATCAGCGGCACCTTGGCCGCGCGGGCGTGGTCGATCGCTTCCCGCGTCTGCGGCATCACGCCGTCGTCGGCCGCGATCACCAGGACCACGATGTCGGTGACGCTGGCCCCGCGCGAGCGCATTCGCGTGAATGCCTCGTGGCCCGGCGTATCGATGAACACGATCTTCCGCCCGTTGATTTCGACGTGGTAAGCACCGATGTGCTGTGTGATGCCGCCTGCCTCGCGGGCTGCCACGTTCGCCTCCCGAATCACGTCCAGCAGCGACGTCTTCCCGTGATCGACGTGTCCCATCACGGTGACCACCGGCGGACGGGTCGCGCGGTCGCCCTCGACTTCGGTCCCTTCAATCGCCTGGACCGACTCCTCCTCGTAGCTCATGCGCGAGGTCTTCGCCCCGAACTCACGGGCGATCTCGACGGCCATTTTCACGTCCAGCGTCTGGTTGATCGTGGCAAAGATCTTGCGCTCGACCAGGGTCTTGATCACCAGGCTGGCCTTGACCCCCAGCTTGTCCGCGAACTCCTTCACCGTAATGCCCTCGGAGATGGTAATCTCCCGGTCGATCACCGGCAGCGGAGTGGGCTCCAGTTTGCGCGGCCCGAAGGTCCTGAGTTTCCCCTCGCGGTCGATTTCCCGGTCGCGCTGCAACGGCCGCTTCTTGGCGGCATCGCGCCGGCCGGCCTCGGTGGCCGGAGCCGGCGGCTCCAGCACGGGTGTGGTCGGATGCAACCCCCGGCCGCGCATCCCCGGCCGCGCCGGACCCATGGGTGCGCCTGGACCGGCAGGGCGCGGACCGGGCTGGCCCGGACGCGGCCCTTGATACAGCGGACGTCCCGGCGTCGGCATGCCCGGCCGCGGCGCTGGCGGTTGGCCGGGAGCCGGCTTGCTCTGAGTTTGCGAAAGACGCGCCACCAGATCCGGCCGCGGCGGCACCACCGGTCTCGCGGCGGGTTGGCCCGACAGGGTCGGACGTAGCGGCTGCCCGCCGCCCGCCGGCTGCCCGGCGGTAATCGTGGGCGGCTGCGGCGCCGGCCGTGTCGGCTGCATCACATGGGCTCTCGGAGCGCCCGGTAAGATCGGACTGCGGGGCGCTTCACCGCCCGGCATGGGCTGCCGCGGACCCGACAGGATCGTGCCCGGACGCGGCCCCACAGGGGCGCCGGCCCGAACTCCGAGCGGCACGTTCCGTGGAGCCGGCGCCGCCGGTGGCCGTGGCATGGCCGGCGTGGCTGCGGCTGTCAGCGCTGCCGCAGCCGCCTGCGCAGGCGTTGGCTGAACCGGAATCGACGGGCGCGGCGCTGCCTCGCCCGGCATCGGCTGCAGCTCCGTTTCCACCACCTTCGCCGGCCGCTCCCTGAGCCTCTGCGGCGCGGCGGGCGGCCCTGGCGCGGCTGGACGAGGCGTCCCCGGAATGGCCGGGCGGGCGGGCGCCAGGCCCGGTGTCTGCACTTTCGTCGGCGGAGTTGCGGGCAGCGGGGGCATCGACGGCCGCACCGGCGGTAGGGGCAGCGGCTGCGCCGCGCTCTGCGCCGGTGGCGCCACCGGCATAGCCGGAGCATGCGGCGGCAAGTGCGTAAGCGGATGTGGCGGAATGGGAATCGAGGGAACGGCGGGAGCCGGCTGCCGTAGCCCGGCGGGCATGGCCAGCGGCGGCCGGATCGGGTGCGGACGCGGTACCGGATGGAGCGCCGCAATCTCGGGCAGCGGGACAACCGGCGCTTCCTGCACTAGCACCTCGGCCGGTGTCTTCTGCGCGGCCGGCTCAGCGTCCGCGGGGGCGCTCAAACGGTGGCCGTCCTCCTCGGTTTGCCCCTGCGCCGCCGCCAGCGCTGCAGCGGATCCTTCCGCGCGCCGTTCGTCCTGAGCGGCCTGCCGGTGTTCTTCACCCGCCGGGCCCGCCAGGCGCTTGCGCAGCAGTTCCGCGATATCCTCGTCGACCGAACTGGAGTGGGTCTTCTTCTCCGTGACGCCGAGTTCCGGCAGCAGGTCCAGAATCGCGCCCGGTTTTACCTCGAGCTCCCTCGCCAGTTCATTGATCCGGACTTTCTTCATACTTACGGACAAACCCTCAGGCACTTTCTTCCCGCCCTCTGCCCGCAAGCCGCCCCATTCGCCCCTGCAAGCATCACCGCTCGTCAGTTTTCAGTGGAGCCGTCGGGAGGAAAACCCTGATGTTCAATCGTATCAGATTCCTCCGCCGGCGATTCCGCAGCCGCGGCCACGGGCTCTTCCACCGCCGTTTCCACGGCTTCCCCAGCGCTCGCGGCGGGCGTGGATCCGGCCTCTTCCTCAACCCCGACGGTTTCACTGCCCGGCCTCTCGCCGGCCGGTTGCGGGCTCTCGGCCGCAGCCTGCTCCGGCTCGCTGACCGTCGCTTCGGGCGCCGCTTCGCTCGTCACGTGCCCGTAAAAGCTGTTGACTGCTGCGCCCAGCTGGGCCACGGATTCGGACGTGATTTCCGGAACCAGCTCGAGCTCCTCGGGCGTCATCGAAGCTACCTTCTCCACCGTTCCGATGCCTCCCGCCACCAGCGAGCTGTAAACCTCCTCGCTCAGTCCGTGGTCGATCAGCGTCGACAGCGGCGAGCCCGCGCCGAGCTGCACCATCGTCGCTTCCACCTCCTGCCGCTTCTCTTCTTCCGTCTTGATATCCACACGCCAGCCCAGCAGCTTCGCCGCCAGCCGCACATTCTGACCCTTCTTGCCGATCGCCAGTGAAAGCTGCGCGTCCTCGACGATCACCTCCATGTGCTTGCCCTCTGCGTCGATGATCGCCACCCGGGAAATCCGCGCCGGACTCAGCGCCTTCTCGATAAACCTCTGCGCGTCCTCGTTGTACTCGATGATGTCGATCTTCTCGCCCCTCAGCTCGCGGATGATCGACTGCACCCGCATGCCCTTCATCCCCACGCACGCTCCCACGCAGTCCACGTCGCGGTCCTTGCTCAGCACCGCGATCTTGGTCCGCTCGCCGGCCTCGCGTGCGCACGCCCGGATCACCACCGTGCCGTCGTAAATCTCCGGCACTTCCTGCTCGAACAGCCGCATCACCAGTTCCGGCGCGGCCCGCGAGACGATCACTCCCGCATTCTTGCCCGCCTTCTCGACGCTCTTGATCACGCACCGCGCGCGGTCGCCGACCGTGAAATTCTCCAGCCGCGACTGTTCCTTTTTCGGCAGCCGGGCTTCGGTCTTGCCCAGATCCACGATCAGGTCCAGTCCCTCCACCCGCTTCACCGTCGTGTTCACCAGTTCGCCCACGCGGTGCGAGTACTCGGCGAAGATATTTTCGCGCTCCGCCTCGCGGACCTTTTGCAGAATCACCTGCCGTGCCGTCTGCGCCGAGATCCGCCCCAGCACGTCGGTCGGCCGCTGGAAACGCACCAGCGAGCCGAGCTCCGCCGCCGGGTCGGTCTTCTGCGCCTCTTCGACGGTGAGTTCCTTCGCCGGATCGGTCACCGTCTCCACGACGTTCTTCACCGCGAACAGCAGCAGCGCGCCCGTCTTCTCGTCGAATTCGACCACCAGCTCCTCGTTGTCCCGAAACTGCTTGCGCGCCGCGACGACGATCGCGTCCTTCACCGCATCGACGACAATCTGCGCGTCAATGCCCTTCTCTTTGCTGAGAATTTCAATGGACTGATATATGGATGCCACGCTGGTCCCTCTCCTTGTCTCTTCTGTTGGATGCGTCGCGCGGGCGCGCTACCACTCGAACTTGAGATGCGCCTTCTCGATCTGCTCCATGCGCAGACACAGCGGCACGCCGCCGTCCGTCTCGACGAGGATGACGCCATCCTCCACTCCGCGCACGGTCCCTTCCCAGCGCCGCCGGTTCTCGATCGGTTCGCGCAACGCCAGGCGGACCTTCTCGCCCTTGAACCGCGCGAAGTGCTCCGGCTTGAACAGCCGCCGCTCGACGCCCGGGCTGCTGACCTCCAGGTTGTAATGCTGGTCCGGAACCACGTCCTCCACGTCCAGCACCGTACCCACCTGCTGCGAAATCAATTCGCAATCGTCCAGCGTCACGCCTCCCGGCTTGTCCAGATAAACCCGCACGATCCGGCCGCGCCCCGCGCCCGCCACCTCCACGTCCCACACCTCCAGCCCCTCGCGCTTGGCGGCGCGTTCGGCGATGGCGGTGATGCGCTCTAGCATCGTCTCTTGTGGCGTTTCGGGCATCTCTTGCGTCCGCTTCCGGGTAACTCGGCCCGGGCAACAAAAAAGTGGGCTCGCGCCCACTTCCTCGGTTCGGCCTATATACAGATTATACACAAACGCAGCCCGGTGGCAGCGCGAATCTAAAGCACCGGGTGGGGGCGAACCCAAGTTCAGGTCCGTTGAGCCGGGGGAACTGATTCCGCTGGCGCTCGGCGCACCGCAGCCGTCCCCACCCTTTGCCTTACCCGCCGGCTGGAATTGCCTCCGGAGTGTCTCGCGTCGAGACACTCACATGCAACTGATTTCAATACGGATAGGCGGCTGTCGCGTTGATGAAGGCGAGGCCGTACGGCGTACCCCAACCTGTGGCACTGTCCCAGCCGGGC
>Ga0074045_10003242_pt1 | contig 14726 bp, 18 predicted proteins | sample BogForMeECP23OM2_FD_94442 | JGI IMG/M metagenome (GOLD analysis project Ga0074045, IMG submission 94442) | Bog forest soil microbial communities from Calvert Island, British Columbia, Canada - Bog Forest MetaG ECP23OM2 | ecosystem: Environmental > Terrestrial > Soil > Wetlands ...
GGCTCCTTTCTTCCCAGCGTCTTTGGTCCTCAAATCAAGACTACCGGGTTTCGAATCGAGCCTTCGTTCTTATCCAATCAATCTTTGCGTTCTTCGCAAAGGTGGGATTCCACGGGCGTCGGTCCTTTAGGGTTTGACCTTTCCGACTTCGCAACCCCGAGACCCGATTGCTACCTATGCGGAATTCGGCCCGCCGCGTGATCTCAAAGTGACTCATGCGCATGCATGTAAGCACGCAGAATAGCGTTGATCCGTGTCTGGTAGCCACGCTGTTGCCGGAACCAGCGCAACAAGTCGGAGTCCAGCCGCATGGTGACAATTTCTTTCGGCGTCGGCATTACGACCTTGGCGCTTTTCCAGAATTCTTCATCCGTGGCATGCGCCTCGGGATCGGCCGCAATCCCCTTGCGTATCGTCGCAGCACTCACGCGGCGCAATTTTCCCCAATCCGTGCCGCTGCCTGGCTTGTGCTTCGACTTTCTCGTCCTTGACCCGTTGGCCTTCAATCGCATGAGCCCTCGACGTGTTGCCAGTAATAGCGCCGCTCATGCGGCTCCGCACGCCAAGCCGAGATGATGCGTCTCTCGTCGTCTTTCCTGTCGCTGTAAATCACCGTAATCTCCAGGCCATTCACCAGTCCGATGGCATACACGCGCTGCTCGCCGTATGCGAATCGGTCATCAACTCTTTCGATCGTCGGCCCCTCGAAAATCCGCGCCGCGTCTTCGAACGCAAGCCCATGCAGCGCAAGGTTCCGGCGATTCTTTTCCTCGTCCCAACTGTACCGCATAATGCGTATTTACACAATGTAAATACACGAGCCGAAAGTCTTATTTCTCACGTTTCTCGTGAAGCGGGCATTTGCGTGGTCCAGAAGTAACGGCGTCCCTTACGAGTGCCCCGTCTTCCCGTCCAGCAAATCCAGCGCATGCGGAATCAACTCCACTACAGCCTGCAGCGATTCCACCGCCCCGGCCGGACTCCCCGGCAAATTCAGAATCAGGGTCTTGCCCCGCACGCCGCACACGCCTCGGCTCAAAACCGCAAATGGAGTTTTCTTGATCCCTTCGGTCCGCATACGCTCGCCCACGCCGTCGATCAGACGATCACAAATCGATTCGGTTGCTTCCGGAGTGACGTCGCGCTCCGCAATTCCAGTTCCCCCGGTAGTCACGATCAATCGGGTCTCGAGCGCCAGATGCACCAGGATGTTCTGAATCTGCATCCCGTCGTCCTGCACGATTTCCCTCGCCACGATTCGAAATCCGCGCTCGGCCAAAACTTCTGCGACCGCAGGCCCGGAAAGATCGGCGCGTTCACCCCGGGCGCAGGAATCACTCACCGTAACCACTGCCGCCGTAAATGCCGTGGAGGTACGCGGGTCAGTTGTCGAGGAGGACATCCTCTTCCTCTTCCGTGCGTCCGCTTCTGCTCGGACCCGGGCTCCCCGAGCCCGCCACACCGCTGCCACTCGCAGTCGCGCTGGCCGCGGGAGCCGTCGCATCTGCGATCGCACCGCCGTCTTGCGAAGGCTCGGGGGCGCCATCGCGCTGCGCTTCATCGAGCAGCCGCAAACCTTCCATCAGCAGGCCCTGCGTATTGAGCTGCGCCGTTTCCTGATCGGTCTTGCCTTCGAAGTTGAGTTCGAAATTTCCCCCAGTCCAGCGCAGGACTCTGAAGACCGCCTGATCTCCCACCAGATCGCCGGAGGGCGACCCGTAGGTCGCGTGCTTCACCTGCCCCTCGACAAAAAACACTTCGCACTTGTCGCCCTGGTGATTCAGCTTGAGCTGGCAGCTCTTGCGGCCCATTTCGAGGGACTGCATCAGGTCGATCACGTTCATCTGCGAAAGGTTGCCGCGAACCACGCCATCGGAGGGCGCGGTCTTTGCCATCTTCTCCAGGGCAATGCGATCCACGGTACGCTTAATACGGCGGGTGGCGTCCTTCAGAAAAAACGGCTTGGCCAGGTAATCGTCGGCCACGTCCTGGGGCGAAAGCCGCTCGTCGATGTCGCTGCGGCTCGCCATCAACACCGCCGAGAAATTAGCCGTCGCCGGACGGCTCTTCAACTTCTCGACAAGTTGCCGCCCATCCATGCCCGGCATGCGGTAGTCGCAAACCACCAGATCCGGGGGATCGTCCACCGCCTTCAGCAACGCATCCGCCGAGTCGGAAGCCGCCACCACGCGGGCAAACGGAGTCAGCGCCTGCTGCAGCATGCCCAGCACCATCGGATTATCGTCGACTAAAAGGAGCTTGACGTCATTCGCCATCGCGTTACTCGAACTGCGTCATTTCGCCCGACCGTTGTTCGCCGCGCGTCGATACTCTCCGCTCTTGCCTCCACTCTTGCGCTGCAACATAATGTCGCGAATCTCAATTCCCTTGTCCACAGCCTTGAGCATGTCGAAGATCGTGAGCGCGGAAACGCTGGCGGCAACCAGCGCTTCCATTTCGACGCCGGTTTGTGCGGTTGTACTGGCTTTGGTGACAATCGCGACGCCATTCTCGCATAGCCTCATCTGGACATCAACGTGCGAGAGCGGCAGGCTGTGGCACATGGGAATCAACTCCGCCGTGCGTTTGGCCGCCAGAATCCCTGCCACTCGCGCCACTTCCAGCGGATCGCCCTTGGGATTCTCAGGCAGAGCCTTCAGCGCGGCCGGCTTGACCAGTACGAATGCGCTGGCTTCAGCCTCGCGACGAGTTGCAGGCTTGGCGGAGATGTCGACCATCCGTGCGCGGCCAGAATTGTCGTAGTGAGAAAGCTTCTTCGCCATGGGGAAACTCTATCTTACATGGGTTAAAGTGCCTGCGATGCCGAAGCGGATAAGGAAGAAACTGATGCGCACTCTCCTCTATCGCAGCATGACGGCTATCGCAGCATGACGGCGACCCACTCTCCGGCCGCGATGTGCTCGCGGTCTGGAGGAATCACGACGTAGCAATTGGCACGAGCTTGAGCGGCGATATCGCCCGATCCCTGCCACGGTACAAGCTCCACCCTCGAATCTTCATATGCGCCGGAAAGAATGGCCGGGAGAAATCGTTTCAGTCCAGTCTTGACGCGAATTTCAGAGTTCAGCCGCACATGCAAGAAAGCCATCGGACGCGGCGCCATTCCGGCCAGCGCCTCGAGCATGGGCCGGGCAAACAATTCAAATGTCACCATGGTCGAGACCGGATTGCCCGGAAGGCCGAAGAAGTATTTATGCGAGTTTTCGCGGGCGGGAGCGCCGGGGCGACGCGGGACGCGACCGAATACCACCGGCTTACCGGGTTGAATTTTCGCGCCGGTGAAGAAGAACTCGGCTTGCAGCTCGGCCAGCTCTTGCTCCACCAAATCATAACGTCCCATGGAAACGCCGCCCGTCATAATGAGCAAGTCGCTCCTCAGCCCTTGCTCCATCAGCTGGCGGAGTTTCTGCGGCTCATCGGGAGCAACCGGCAAGAGCACGGGCTCGCCTCCGGCTGCTTCGATCTGCACCGCGAGCGAATAACTGTTGGAGTTGCGAATCTGCGCCGGACCAGGATTTGCATCGACCGCGACGATCTCATCCCCCGTGGTGAGCACGGCAATGCGGGGACGAGCGAACACGCGCAGCCGCGATTTTCCGACTGAAGCCGCGAGCGCGATCGCGGTTTCGTTGAGCCGCCTTCCCGCCTCCAGCAACAAGCCGCCACCCGCGGCCTCGGCTCCCCGAGGAACTATATTCTCCCCGCGAGACGCTCCGCGTGTGACCTGAACGCAATCGCCGGTTAAACTTGTGTACTCGACCATCACTACGGCATCCGCGCCTGGCGGCACCGGCGCTCCTGTCATGATGGAGATCGCCTCGCCGCGCTTCACCTCTAACTCCAACTGGCCCGGGTGCGGCCCCGCTTTAATCTCTCCCACCATCTTCAGCGAGGCTGGAAGCCGCGCCAGATCAGCGGCACACACCGCATAGCCGTCGCGGGTGGAGCGCGGAAAGGGAGGAATATCGCGATCGGCCGTGATCGACGCTGCGAGAACTCGGCCAGCGGCCTGCAGCAAGTCGATGTCTTCAAAGCGGCCGGTGTCGCTGCCCGGAGACACTTGTGCAGCATGCTCCTCGACCAGGGAGCGGGCCTCTTCAAAACTCAGCACGCGGGATGGAGCGGCTGAAACCTGCATGTCCTCATGATAATGATAAACGCGATTGCCAGTTGCAAGTCGCGTCTGGGGCGGCGACAATCGTTGCATGCCAATAGACTCGCATATGGATCGGGCGTTTTTGCGCTCACCTTCCAACCCCGCTCCGTTCTCGCCGGGAGCTATGGTCGTAGTCACCCTGGGCAATCCGCGCGACAAATTCTGGGGCATGATTCTAGCGCTGGCTGCCGAAGGACTCAGTTTGACCGGCATCGAACTCGCCTCCTTCGAGGATTTCGTGCTGATGGTGAAAGAGGGGGAATCTTTCAGCCCGGCTGTCGTCTTCTTCCCTATGCATCGGATAGAGCGCATCGAACTGGATCTTCCCGACGGAAGTTTGCCCTCGCTTTCGCAGCGCTTCTCGGCCAAGACGGGGCGCGACCCCGCCACCGCGCTGACCCCGGATCCTGCCGATCGAGGCGCTGCCGAGGATGCAGAATGACGCTATCGCAAATCTTCACCGCGCCCAACCAACTCACGCTGCTGCGCATGGTCTTTGTTCCTTTTATCGTGATCGAATTGGTCGAGGGCCGCTACTTCTGGGCGCTTGTGCTCTTCGTCATCGCCGGCTTCAGCGACGGCCTCGACGGCCTCCTGGCCCGCAAGCTTCACCAGCAAACTCTGCTCGGGCAATATCTGGATCCCATCGCCGATAAGCTTCTATTGAGCACCATGTTTCTGGTGCTCTCCATCCTGCACAAAATTCCCTGGAAATTTACCGTGCTGGTGTTCAGCCGCGACATCTCCATCCTGGCCGCCAGCGCGGTCTTGTTCGCCATCGCCGGACTGCGAAACTTCAGCCCCAGCATCTTTGGCAAAGCCAACACGTTTTCGCAGATCGCCGCCGTCTTCTTCGTCATGCTCTATGCCATCCGTCCTACCCGGTGGTTGTGGATCACCCGCATCGTCTTCCTGCGCGCCACCTTCGCCTTCACCATTATCTCGGCGCTGCATTATGTTTTTCTGGTGCAGCACCGGCTGCGGGCGCAGAATCATGCCCTGCCTCCTCACACCCAGACCGGCGTTCAAGCCAGTTGACTCTCTGGCATCCTGCAGGAATCACGCGTTCGTCTCTGAGTGATAATTAAAGCTATGGCTTTGCGCCTCTACAACACCATGTCCTCGCGGGTCGAGGAGTTTCGTCCACTCAACGACAATGAGGTCCGCATGTATTCCTGCGGTCCCACCGTCTACGACTACGGGCACATCGGCAACTTCCGCACCTTCATCGCCGTCGATATGCTGCAGCGTTTCCTGCGCCAGTCGGGATACAAAGTGCGTTACGTGATGAACATCACCGACGTGGACGACAAGATCATCCGCAATGCCGCGCGCGACGGAGTCAGTGTTCAGGACTACACCGCAAAGTACGAGAAAGCTTTTCTCGAGGACTCCGCCATGATCGGCATCGAGCCGCCGATTCTGGTGCGCGCCACCGAAAATATTCCGCAGATGGCGGAATTTGTGGCGAAACTGGTGGAGAAAGACGTTGCCTATCGCACCGACGACGGTTCCTATTACTTTCGCATCAGGAAATTTCCGCAGTACGGCAAGCTCTCAAAAAAGGATTTCAGCGGAATGCTCGACGGCGCCCGCGTGGACGTGGACGAATACGAAAAAGATAGCGCGCGCGACTTCGCGCTGTGGAAGTCCCCGAAACCGGGCGAGGCGTTCTGGGACACACCGATCGGAAAAGGCCGTCCGGGCTGGCATCTCGAGTGCTCGGTGATGTCGATGCGGCAACTGGGCGACAGCTTCGACTTGCACGCCGGCGGCGAAGACCTGATTTTCCCTCATCACGAAAATGAGATTGCGCAATCGGAATCGCTGACGGGAAAGACCTTCGCGCACTTCTGGTTTCACGTGCGCTTCCTGCTGGTCGAAGGCGAGAAAATGTCGAAGAGCCTGGGAAACTTCTACACCCTGCGCGATCTGGTGTTGAAGGGTCACAAACCCTCGTCGATCCGTTATCTGCTCACCTCGGTCCCTTACAGGAACCAACTCAACTTTACCTTCGACGGGTTGAAGCAAGCCGCGGTGTCGGTGGAAAGGCTGCGCAACTTCCGCCAGCGTTTGACCTCAGGAAACTTTCCCGCTGGCTCACGCCCGGAGATGCAATCCCTGGCCACCGCGACCATCGAACGCATGCGGGCCGCGCTCGACGACGACCTCAACACCGCGCAGGCGCAGGCAGCAATCTTCGAGATGGTCCGCACCGCGAATGCCGCTATGGATGGCGGCGAAATGAAGCGCGAAGACGTTCCCCCGCTGCTGTCAGCTCTCGAACATTTTGATGGAATTTTCGCAGTGCTAAAAGACGACGACGGCCCTAAGATGAAACAGGTTTATGATTGGGCGCCCACCGAAGGCCGCGAGCAAGATATCAGCAGCGAACTTCGCGAAGCCGTGCAGTCCGGCCAACTCTCGGATGCCGAAATCGAGAAGCGGATTGCAGAGATGAAGGCAGCCCGCGACAAGCGTGACTTCAAGGCCTCTGACGCAATCCGCGCGGAAACTCAGAGCGCCGCCGGGATCATCATCGAACAAACCAAGGACGGCATCCGCTGGAGAAGGAAATAGCTCCTCCGATGTTAAGCTGATGACCGATAGCTGATAGCTGCGATGAGATCCTTCGACGAATATCTCCGCGATGCCGAGCAAGCCCACGGGCATCTCTGTGCCGGACAAGTACTCGGCGTGCGGCTGGCGATGCTGGGCCTCGCCAAGCTCGGCATCGACGACCCGCGCCGCAATAAAGAAGAACGCAAGCGCCTGGTCACCTTCGTCGAGATCGACCGCTGCGCCACCGACGCGGTCGCGGTGGTCACCGGCTGCCGCCTGGGCAAGCGCGCCCTGAAGTTTCGCGACTGGGGAAAAGTTGCGGCCACCTTCGTCGACGTGAGCACCGGTAAGGCGATCCGCATCGCAGCGAAAGAATCTTCCAAGGCGCTGGCGCGGCAAATGCATCCCGAGATCGCCGATAAGAATCGGCAGCAGATGCTGGCCTACCGTGAAATCTCCGATGACGATCTGTTCACGATGCAGTGGGTAAAAGTCGAGCTGCCGCCGGAAGAATTTCCTGGATATAAGGCTGAAAGAGTGGTTTGTGAGCTATGCGGTGAGGGCATCAATTTCCGCAGAGAAGTTCACGCCGAGGAGAAAGTGCTGTGCCGCGGCTGCGCCGGAGATCGTTACTACGAGCCTATCTAAATCCATAAAATCTATGCCGCTTGCTCGTAGGCATGAGCCACGCGCAGAATCGTAGCCTCATCGAAGTGCTTCCCCAGGATCTGCAATCCGATCGGCAGTTTCTCTCTTGTCTCACCACAAGGAATTGAAATCCCCGGAATGCCCGCCAGATCCGCGGTGACGGTGTAGATGTCGGCCAAATACATGGCCAGCGGATCATTCGATTTCTCCCCGAGACGAAACGCAGCCGTGGGGCTTGTCGGCGTCACGATGGCATCCACTTTACGGAACGCTTCTTCGAAATCACGAGTAAGCAGCGTGCGCACTTTCTGCGCCTTCAAGTAGTATGCATCGTAATAACCCGCGCTGAGTGCGTAGGTTCCCAGCATGACGCGGCGCTTCACCTCGGCTCCGAAACCTTCATCGCGGCTGCGCCGATACATTTCGGAAAGCGACTTCACTCCCGCGGCGCGAGCGCTGTAGCGCACCCCGTCATAGCGGGCGAGATTTGCCGACGCTTCGGCGGTCGCGATCAAATAGTAGGTTGGAATCGCATAGGGCGTGTGCGGCAAAGAAACTGGAACGACTTCGCAGCCAAGACCTTTCAGCTTGTCGATGGCGGACTCAACCGCATGCCGAACTTCATCATCGAGACCGTCTCCAAAATATTCCCGGGCCACGCCCAGCTTCAATCCGCGCACCGGCTTTTCGAGTTCGGCAACATAGTCCGGCACCGGCACGTCGGCTGAGGTCGAATCCATAGGATCGCGCCCGGCAATCGTGCGCAACACAATCGCCGCATCCTTCACAGACTTCGCCAGCGGCCCGATGTGATCGAGCGAAGAGGCAAACGCGATTAGTCCATAACGCGAGACTCGGCCGTAGGTCGGCATCAAACCCACTACACCGCAGAACGACGCGGGCTGCCGAATCGAGCCTCCCGTGTCTGAACCCAGCGCCACTACAGCCAGATCCGCTGCCACGGCCGCGGCCGAGCCGCCGGAAGAGCCTCCGGGCACGCGGCTCAAGTCGCGCGGATTGTGCACCGGATAAAACGCCGAGTTCTCGTTGGAAGAGCCCATGGCAAATTCGTCGCAGTTCGTCTTGCCCAGCACCACCGCGCCCGCCGCTTCCATCCGCGCCACCGCCGTGCAATCGAAAGGTGGGATGTACTTTGCCAGGCCTTTGGATCCAGCTGTGGTGCGCACGCCGCGCGTCGACATCACATCCTTGATCGCGACCGGCACTCCGCCCAAGGGCGGGAGCAGCTTGCCCTCGGCGGCCATACGATCCATGCGATCCGCCTGTTCCAGGGCGCGCTCTTTGCATAGCGTAAGGAATGCGCCGATCTTTCCATCTTCCGTCTCGATGCGCGCGTAGTGGGACTCAGCAAGCGCAAAGGCAGTCGTCTTGCGCTCCTGCACTGAGGAGCGAGCGGCATCGATGGTGAGTTGGGTTGGTTTCATGGCCAAAGGCAGAAGTCAAGAGTGAGAAGGCAGAGGTGAAGGCTGCGTGATGCTTAATTCTTCATTTTGCCTTCTGCATTTTGCATTTCTATCTTGGATTCATCTCTCGATCACTTTCGGCACTCGAAAAAAAGTCCCGTCAGTATCGGGAGCGTTCTCCAGCGCCGCTTCCTGCGACAACGATTTGCGCAAGCCCTCGACCACATCTTCGCGGCAGGCATACGCAAAGCGCTCGCTGCCCTGTTTGGACTGGTCCACGCCATAGCGATCGGAAACCTGTGCCATCGGTTCGACCTTCGTTGTATCTAGTTGGTTGAGCCGGTCGATGTAGTCGAGAATCGAATTCAGATCGCGGAGCATGCCGGCGCGCTCCTCGGCCGAGAGTTCGAGATTCGCCAGATCGGCGACGTAGGCAACGTCTTTTTCGGTGACTTTCATGGACAGATACTCATCGCCTGGGAACTTAGCCCCAATAACGCGTTGGCGGCAATAAAGGCGCGCGAGAAAAGGCCGATCAGCCGGGCCGAATCAAGAATTCAATCCTCTCCACCTTTTGACCGGCATAGCGATTCATCGCGGCCAGATAACGCGGGGCCAGACTCTGCATCTCGCGCTTCCATCCGGCGTCGGGAACCTCCACGCGCAGCACCGCATCGGCGAACTCGAGAGCGCGCGTGCGCTCGGCCACAGCCGAACCGCAGACCACCGGCCACGCCAGCAGCGGAGCGTCGCCCGGCGGCACGCGCCGCAGCGAATTCACCACAATTTTTTCCAGCCCAGCTCCTGCTCGTTCCATGGAGTTCGTAATCGCAGACGGATTTGCCCGATCAGATGACCAACGGAAATTCCGATTCTAGCATTCCAGGCCTGTCGTAGAGACGAAGCCCGCCACGTCTCTTCGCTCACAGCGGAAACTCGCGCCTCACGAACTCCATGGCCGTGTCGCGCGATAGCAATCGTCCTTCCAATTGCGCGTCCTCTACGCTCTCGAGAATCTCGCGGAACTTCGGCCCCGGCGCATATCCGGCGGCAATCAAATCATCGCCCGTGACCAGCGCCAGCGGGCGAATCTTCCCCGGCGGAATCTCCGCAAGCTTCTCGCCGATAAACTCATACGTACTCAGATTGCCGTGGCTCGCCAGGCTGTCGGCGCGATGCAGCGCAAGATGCTCTTCGAAGCGCGGCAAGCGCAAGAACTTCTTCAGCGTCGATTCTTTCATGCGCCTGACATGACCAAAACGCATGTGATTGTCGACCAGCGCCAGCACCTGAGCCGAGTCCTGCTTCGAGAAGCGCAGCCGGTTGCAGATTTCCTCGGCGATCTTCACGCCCACATCCACGTGCCCGTCGAAGCGAATGCGATCCGGCGCGACGCGAAAGGTCGCGGGCTTACCCACGTCATGCAGCAGAGCGCCCCAGGCCAGCGTCGGCGGACAAGGCTGCGGCAAATTCTCGAGCAGGAGCAGCGTATGCACAAAGACATCGCCCTCGGGATGAAACTCCGGCGGCTGTTGCACCTCTTTCATTTCAGAAATCTCCGGCAAGACTTCTTTCAGCAGGCCGCTCTCGTCCAGCAAAAGAAAAGCGCGGCGCGCCTGCCCTTCGATGAGCATCTTGGTGAGTTCGTCACGCACTCGCTCCCGCGATACCAGCTGAATTTCCGAAGCATGGCGCTGGATCGCGGCCAGCGTCTCAGCCTCGATCGTATATTCGAATCGTGCCGCAAAGCGCACGGCGCGCAGCATGCGCAGTTTGTCTTCGGCAAAGCGCCGCTCCGGATCGCCGATAGCGCGGACGATCCCGGCTTCGAGGTCATTGCGCCCGCCCACGAAATCGAGGACCTCACCGCTCACCGGATCGAGCATCATGCCGTTGATGGTGAAGTCGCGTCGCGCCACATCCTCGCGCGGATCGGAGCTGAAGCGCACTTCGTCGGGATGCCGCCCATCGGAGTAGCCGTGATCGCTGCGGAAAGTCGCCACCTCGATAGTCTTACTTCTCGGCAACGTGCCTTCATCAGCGTTCGCCTGCGTCGCCTCGGGAACCGGCACCAGCACGACTCCGAACTGCGCTCCCACAGCGTAAGTATCAGGAAAGATCTTCATGACTTGCGCCGGGGTTGCGCTGGTCGCCACGTCGTAATCGGCAGGCTCGCGTTTTAACAGAAGATCGCGCACGCATCCGCCGGCCAGGTAGGCCTGAAAGCCGTGCCGGCGCAGGGTTTGAACGATCGAGATTGCAAATTCTTTCCGCATCCAGCTGTCGATCCCGCCGATTGAACGCCCCGGTTGTTTTTCGATTAATCTAGAGCTTGATTATGCCAGACGCCTACATCCTAGGCATCGAAAGCTCCTGCGACGAGACGGCCGCTGCGGTCGTCCGCTCCGGCGAGCAAGTCGTCTCGAACGTTGTGGCTTCGCAGATCGCCACTCATCAGCCCTTCGGCGGGGTTGTTCCGGAACTCGCCTCTCGCGAGCATCTGCGCGCCATCGTTCCGGTAGTGCGCCAGGCTTTAGCCGAAGCCAATCAAACTTACAACTCGGTGGATGCGATCGCGGTCACCCAGGGTCCCGGACTCGCCGGAGCTCTTCTGGTCGGCATCACTTACGCCAAAGCTCTGGCCTACGCTCTCGACAAGCCGCTGCTTGCGGTCAACCACCTTGAAGGGCACATCCACGCGGTTCTGCTGGAAGAGCGGCAAAAGGGCAATCACGAGCTGCAATTCCCCCTACTTGCCCTGGTGGTTTCGGGCGGGCACACGCATCTTTATTTAGCGGCACAAAAGGACGAAGGCTGGAGCTACGAAAATATCGGCCGCACCCGCGACGACGCCGCCGGCGAGGCCTTCGATAAAGTCGCTAAACTGCTAGGCCTCGGCTATCCCGGAGGCCCGATCATCGACCGGCTGGCTTCGCACGGCGATCCCCGAGCTGTGAAATTCCCGCCTGCCCAAATCAAACATCGCGACCGCCGCAATCATCGCGCGGAGAAAGATGGAGAACCCAACCGTCAAAAAACTCAAGCTGGAGGAAAGAGTTCCGAGCCGCATCTTCCCGGCTTCGACTTTTCTTACAGCGGAATAAAGACCGCCGTGCTGCGCTACGTCCAAGTCCACGAAATGGACGATAACATCGAAGCCCGCCGTCGAGCGCTGGCTAAAGTTTTGCGGCCCAAGCTCGAAGATTATCTTGCCAATTCCGATCGGAAAACCCTGGACCTGGTCGCGTCGTTCCAACGCGCCATCGTAGAGGACCTGGTCAGCAAGACTCTGGCTGCGGCCCGTGCGCACAACGTGACCACGCTTTTCGTGACTGGAGGCGTAGCCGCGAACAGCGAACTGCGCTCAACTTTCGAAATCGCCGCGGCTCAGGAAGGGTTGCCGGTCTACTTCCCCTCGCGCCCGCTCTCCACCGACAACGCAGCCATGATCGCAGCCGCTGCCTATCCTAAATTGTTAGCAAGGGATTTCGCGCCGATGGATTTCTCGGCCGAAGCGGGACTAGCTCTGAGATGAGCGCTGAAAGCGCGGATCCATTGTGAAGGTCTTAACGGCACGAGTGGAACTCGTGCCCTTCCCGAACCAGCTTGAAACCGACACTTTCCGCAGCCTGTTCAGCCGTCCCGAAGCCGGATAGCGGAAGCCGGAAGCCGACTCTACTTTCTCGGAACCTTCTCAACAGCCTTACCGAACACTGTGTCCAAAGCCTTCGCCAGTTGGGTTTCGATGTCAATGTCTTTGTGAATGGCGAAGTCGGCGCGCGTTTCTTTTTCGTCGAAGCCGCTGGCGCGGCCTGCCACAATGATGATGGGGATGTTCGCCGTCCGGGGATTCTTCTTCAGCGCAGTGATCAACTCGCCGCCCGACATCTTCGGCATTTGCATGTCGGTAACAATTAGGTCCGGCAGCATCCTCTCCAGAATCTGCAGGGCCTCCAAGCCATTCGTCGCCGATTCCACCGTAAAGCCGCGCTCTTCCAAAGAGCGGCAAACGGTATAGCGAATGAGCATCGAGTCGTCGACAACCAGCGCCGCAGGCATGAGTGTTTACACGCGCAGAATGCACGCCCCAAGGGGTCAGACTAACAGCGCGGTTCCGCCACAAACAAGGCGGAACGCCGCCAACCAGTTACTTTGGTGACTACTCTTGGCTCTCGTTTGGGAACGAGTCTTTCTGAGACCCAAGCTAGGAATACCAGCCTACGAAACCCGGGCTACGAAACCCAGTCTACGAAACCCAGGCTAGGAAACCCAGGCTAGGAGTCCTCAGTCTCGCTCTCCGCTTTTTCCTCGATACTCATGTCCTTGAGTTCGCTGGACTCGAAGACTTCGCGGCACTCCAGGCACTCCACAAACTCAGCGTCTTCATCGCGGCTTACAATTTGCACGCGCGGGTGTTTGCAAGGCTGCTTGGTTGCGTTCTGCGGACGAGAAGACGGCTGTGAGGTCATAAATCCAGAGGCTTCGCCCTCACCAAGAACGCGCGGGGAAGATTTCGCAGGATTTCCGGTATTTTAGCCCTGCTTCTTCACTTGTCAAGCCCCGTACATTATTCTCCGGTGAATTTCTGCCCTGAATCGCGATCAGAATCGTCGCCCACGCTAAGCCGGTCAACGCCCAAGACTTACCATTCGGGAGCCAATTTCTGCCTCTTCCTGCGAAGGCTTGCCGGATGGGGCGGAATCGTCGTAAAATGAATTACGACAGAAATGGTCGGAGATATATCCGGCTGAATCGGTCGGAGTTTGGTCCGGTCCGGATGCTGTTCCCCGGGGACGCGGCGTTTAAGATGCTCAAGCTAACCAAGAAGGCGGATTACGCGTTGATGGCCATGAAGCACCTGGCCGATCACGCTCTTCCGGAATCGCGCAGCGCCAGCGCCAAAGATGTTGCCGATTCCTTCGGGATTCCGCCCGAGGCCCTGGCCAAGATTCTGCAGCGCCTGGTAAAGGCCGGACTTCTGCATTCGCAGCAGGGGACAAACGGCGGTTACAGGCTGGCGCGGGCCGCGCACACAATTTCGGCCTTCGATGTAATTCAGGCCATTGATGGCCCTCTCTTCATCACATCGTGTGTAACGGTTCGCGGTGAGTGTGGCCAGAGTGACCGCTGCAATATTCGAGAACCGCTGCGCAAGGTGAATGAAAGCATCGAAGGCGTGCTGAAGCGCATCAAGATTTCTCATATGCGCGAAGAGGCAGAACCGGCCGAGAACGCCGCGGCGAAGCCCGCAGAGCTAGTGACGATCGTATAGAAAAGGATTCGAGAAATTGTTCGGGAAGGGCACGGCTTCAGCCGTGCCGCCAGAGAAAATTAAAAAGACGAGGGCTTTAGCCCTGAGGTAGGAGAAAAGCAATTATGAGCACGGACGTAAAGATCCCCCAGCAACTCCCAGCCACCGAGCACCGCGCCCCGCAAGGCGTGAAGCTGCCCATTTATATGGATAACCACGCCACCACCCCCATGGATCCGCGGGTGCTGGAAGAAATGCTTCCCTATTTCATGGAGAAGTTCGGCAACGCGGCCAGCCGCAACCACTCTTTCGGCTGGGCCGGCGAAGAAGGTGTGGAGACAGCTCGCGAGCGCATCGCCAAGCTGGTCGGCGCGACCACGAAAGAGATTATCTTCACCTCCGGCGCCACCGAAAGCGACAACCTCGCCATCAAGGGCGTCGCCGAAATGTATCGCGAGAAGGGCAACCACATCATCACCGCCGTCACGGAACACAAGGCGGTGCTCGATACTTGCAAGCGTCTTGAGAAGTACGGCTACCGCGTGACTTATCTGCCGGTTCAGAAAGATGGCCTCGTCGATCTCGACGAACTGAAGCGCGCTATGGACGACAAAACAATTCTTGTCACCATTATGGCTGCCAACAACGAAATCGGCGTGGTGCA
>Ga0074045_10003244_pt1 | contig 14724 bp, 14 predicted proteins | sample BogForMeECP23OM2_FD_94442 | JGI IMG/M metagenome (GOLD analysis project Ga0074045, IMG submission 94442) | Bog forest soil microbial communities from Calvert Island, British Columbia, Canada - Bog Forest MetaG ECP23OM2 | ecosystem: Environmental > Terrestrial > Soil > Wetlands ...
CAGACCTTTTCTATGCCCTCAGCGCCGCGCCGATGTGTGATGTAGTTCCATCCCTGCACTGCCGGGCTCGCGCCGGACCGCCCAACCTACGCGTGCCCCACCCACACCAGATAGCGAGGAGGCCGTTCCCTTAGGAGAAGACGTATCGGCAACGCGAGCGGGACTTCTTGGGTCTTCCCGATCCGCGGTGACCGTCCCCTCGTTGAGACTACACAATTGCAAATCGGCGCGCCTGGAGGGGGACGCATCGACATGGTCCCAAAGCATCCAAAATTTTGGCAAGGAGGAGGCTCAAGATATAACGCTCAGGCTTGGAACGATCGAATGGGGCACGAAGAAAACCAAGCTTTTGTCTCCGCCCCATCAGTGGGTGACACTCGGACCAGAGTTATCCAGTACAACAGGTTTACTGTTCCACAGAAGAGATTTTCTCGGTTTCTTCGTAACTTGCCTGACATACAGGGATCAACCTGCTGCAGAACGTAAGCCGTCATTCTATAAGCTGACAGACCCACTTAGCGGGATGGCAAACTCGGTGGTGAGCCCCGACGCCCGCTACACCCACGGAACATGAGGCGTTATCCTCCGGCTTTTCGTGCGCAAAGCTTACGCCGTAGCGACTCCGGCCGACGAAGCGGGGGATTTCTCGGACCAAGACAGAGGACAAGAGGTCCCGAACCGAGCGGCGTCCGGGCTTACAGCGCCGGCGTCGGGCTGCGGCGCCCTGTCATTACCAACGGGACCCTCTTGAAAGGATTCCTTTGATGCCTATTTCCCATCTGGGTGGATGGTATATGGATGGCAAAGCTTGGCATGCAAGACCGTCTTGATGAGCTACGACCCAAGGCCGCGGATAGCGAGAAGATCACAATCAATCTCGGTCACGTCGACCTCGGTCACATTGATTTAATGGTTCAAGAAGGGTTCTACTCGAACCGTACCGATTTCATCCGCACTGCCATCCGGAATCAGCTCGAACGGCATGGTGACGCGGTCAAGCAGGCCGTAGCCCGAAGAAAAGTAGATCTCGGCCTGCGGCATTTCAGCCGTGAAGATCTGGAAGCTGTGCTTGCCGCCGGGCGGCTGCTCCATATCCGCGTGTTGGGACTGGCCAGCATCGCAAACGATGTCACGCCCGAGCTTGCTCGCGCGACGATAGGAACGATCGCAGTGCTGGGAGCATTGCACGCTAGTTCGGCGGTCAAGGCGGCTCTGGCAGGGCGCATTCGCTGATCTGGCCGCCGTCGGGTAATTGGTGCACCCCTCTGCCCAGCTCGGCACTGATACACTCCTTCAACCGCGAACGAGCCGAGGCTTTTGCTTTGGCTGTGTTCGAATACAGGAAATTTGACAATGAGTGACAGACTGGACTCCGGCAGGCGGGAGGCTAGCCGCCTGACACGCGCGGGGCGCCTCACTGAGGCAACTGCACTGCTGCAAAGGATGCTGCGGAGACGAAGCGACCCATATCCAGCGCCAAGTGGAAGAGTGCTGCCGATCATTGACCGGGTCCCGGAAACAATTGAGGTGACCGATCCTGGGCCATCTTTGCGCACCGGGCAGGAATTCAACGCCGGCGCTCGCAATCGGGCACAAAGACCGGGCCATGCATATCTGCCGGAGGTACTGCGCCATGTCCTCGACTGGACTCCTCGCACCGGCTTCGAACCCGGCCTGGGCGGGCTGGCAGAACCGTCTCCGGCCGACGCCCCCAAAAGCGGCCAATTCCTGGTGAGGTCCTACAACAACCAGGTTGGATCCCGCGTCTACAAGCTGTACGTGCCGAGGGGTTATCGCAGCCAGCCCCTGCCGTTGATTATCATGTTGCACGGCTGCACCCAATCTCCCGATGATTTCGCCGCCGGCACGCGCATGAATTCGCGCGCCGAAGAGCACCATTGCTTTGTCGCTTATCCGGCCCAGGCCGCCTCGGCCAACGCCTCCAAATGTTGGAACTGGTTCCGTCCGGGTGATCAAGAACGAGGCCAAGGCGAGCCGTCGCTGATCGCCGGCATCACCCGCCAGGTCATGGGCGACTACTCGGTCGACCCGAATCGGGTTTACGCCGCCGGGTTCTCGGCCGGCGCCGCGGCCACGGCTATTCTGGCGGTAACCTACCCCGACCTCTACGCCGCGGTTGGCGTGCATTCCGGCCTAGCCTGCGGGGCGGCCAGCGACGTTGCCTCCGCGTTCGCGGCAATGCGCCAGAACCACCTCGCGCCGGGGCACCGGTCTAGCCGCCGAACAGGTCGAGGTGGGAGTTCGCGCGTCGTCCCGGCGATTGTTTTTCACGGGGACCAGGACACGACGGTGCATCCATATAACGGCGATCAGGTCACTGCGCAGCTCCGGGCAGGGCTTAACATCAATTTGCAAGCAACGGTTGAGGAGGGTCGGGCACCGGGTGGCCGCGCCTACACCCGTGTGCTGCATCATGGCGCTAGCGGGCAGGCGGTTTTCGAGCAATGGGTCATTCACGGAGCGGGCCATGCCTGGTCGGGTGGTAGTCCCGTCGGGTCCTACACAGATCCCAAAGGGCCGGACGCCACGCGGGAGATGCTCCGGTTTCTTCTCGATCACCCCCAGTTATGAGACACGTTTTACACCGCTGTCGAAGCGGCATCCACTGCACGGCATCGCCATTCGCCGCCCATCTTGATCGGGCAGACCAGCCGGTTTTTCCACCACCTCCTCCCGAGGCCACAGCGTCGAGGTTCCGTCGATAACCTCAGCAGGTTGGCGAATAGCCCCGGCTTTGCGGGAGTGTACATGTGGACGGGACCAAAGAAGGGGGCTCTGGGGATCCAGCCGTTTGTCGCCCTCTCCCTCGCGCCTTTGCGCCACATCTCGCGAAGCCGGACAGAGATGTCGACCCGGGGAGCGGGACCAGCGGGGTGCCTAATCGAGCAGGGCTGGCCCAGCCTGGTGCTGCCTGCCATCGCCCTCGAAGCGGGCGATTATCGGGTCGGCGAGGATTAGGTCTACCACCGACCGGCCGGGCAATTGTTGCAGCCGAAGCGCGAGAGCGTCGAGGCCCCTACAAGGCAAGCTCGGCACGGTTCCTGGAACCGTCATCTCAGCAGCGGCTTTTCGTGCAAGCTGCGGAAATCGGGAGGGGCTGGTCCGAGTTGTCGGCAGCACGCATGCGCGCTGTCCTCACTGCTTTTGATCGATCGGGTCGACGTGCGGGTCGATCAGGTCGACATCCACCTGCGCCCGACACGGCTCGGCGCCATCTTCGATGTCGCTGTTGCACCCTCGCAGGGCGCACTGAACGAGGAAACCCTGATCTTGTCCGTGCCGGCACGGCTACGCAGAGCAGGGATGGAAACCAGGATGCCGATCGACGGAACCGATCCGTTCGCCGTGGCGAAACCCGACCCGCGATTGATCAAGCTGCTCGCCAGGGCGCGACGGTTCAGCGCGACTCTCGTCGAGAGCGACGGCGTCCCCTTTTCGGCGCTTGCCGTGCGCGAAGGAGTATGCCGATCCTATTTCACTCGGGTGGTCCGCCTCAGTTATCTCGCCCCGGACATCACCCAGGCGATACTCGAAGGGCGCCAACCGCGCGACCTGACGGCAGAGAAGTTGCTCGACCGCTCCCGCCTGCCTGGCAGGATCAGCGGACTGCGCTTGGTTTTGCTTAAGCCCGATCCGAACTCGCAAGATCCACAAGCATCCCTGAACCAGAGCAAGCCCGACCTCATTTGGGGACCAGCTTCGCGACTCCAACCCAACAACTTGTCGCGACCGCATCGGCGAAAATGCGGTACTGGAATATGGCCCGACAGAGATATTGCCGCAGGTTGGCGGGATGGTGGCGCCCTGCGGCTCTCTGCCGACCGCACCGAGTTACACCCGCGGGAAAGGCCGGCGCCTTGACCACAAATGACAGATTCCCGACGAGACACAGACTCGCTGGCGGAGGAGGCGTCCGCCATTGGTGACATAATTCAGTATAAACTTCAGTAGAGTAGGTGGAACACCGTTTACTGTACCCATCCTTCTACCTATCCCGCAGAGCCGGATGGAGGCGAACTTCGGCGAACAAATATGGCACCCGAGCAAGTCCGGTCGCCCGCGCCACGTCGTGCTGACGGGTGGCGGGACGGCGCCGTTCGGAGCGCAACACTCTCGAGTAAGAGGAGCGCTCGCCTTCACCTGGAACCGAATGGGGGTAGTCGATGATACCCCGGTCCGAAATGATCGCGGGGGTTTGCCCGGCTCGGCTCGCGCGCGATATGTCACCGTGGAGGAACGTCGCACAGCACCAGCCTCCGCGCGAGGCCTGCCGCCGCGCCGGGGTCGATCCGCTGGCCAGCTTCCCCACGCACCTGTCAGGCGCGAGCGCCGTTGCAGGTGATGGCTGCGAACCTCGCAGGAGATGCAACGCCCACCGCCCCGTCAGACCCCCGTTTGGGACGCTTGCTGCTTGCTTTGTGCTTGCTAGGTTTACGTACGTCCTATGGGCGGTCTTTCTAACCCTTTGATTAGACTGGAGCGGGCGAGGGGATTCGAACCCCCGACCCCAACCTTGGCAAGGGACGGCGTAACAGGTAATCCATTGATTTCTTTGTAGTCAATCGTCCCTCCCGGGCGCCAATCGTAGCGGTTTGGAGCGGGAAATCACCCTTTTTCGCGCCAGTTTCGCGCCAGCGCGCGGGCCTTTCTCGCTTCGAGAACGTCGTCGCGCCGTTCCCTGGCGGGTCCCTCCGTTGCGCAATTCAATGCGCTAGCGCTGTGGCGGTAAATGACGGCCGTGCGGCGATGCGGTCGAACCAGGCGGACAGTTTCGGGTGCCGCGGCCGCCAGCGAAGTTGAGGGTTGCGGACTTCCAGCCCGAGGGCACAGGCAAGCGTTATCTGGACCATATTGAGCGCGCCGCGCATCAGGGGGTGCTCGATCTCTGTCTCCCAGAGATCGGCCATTCGCCTGGCTCGGTCCGTTTCGTGACGGATAATCGTGGGCGATTGCTCGTTTTCGGGCCGCACGATTTCCCGGCCCCAGACCGACAGCCCGTCCAGCAGGCTGCTCGCCAAGCCGTTGACGCGGCGCGCCTCCCATTCAAGGTCTCCAGCCGGCAGATCGAATACCGGCCTGCCGTCGAGGTGATCGAGGTAACGGCAGATGACCGCGGATTCCTCCATTCCGACGCCGTCGTCGCGGACAAGATAGGGAACCCGCCCTGACGGGTTGACGCTGTAATAAGGACTGTCCGCAAGCCGCGTCTGGGCTGGTACGATTTCGACGCGACCCTCCAGCCCCTTCTCGATAATGACAATTCGGGCGATGCGTGCGTAGGGCGAGCCTGCCGTGATGTAGAGCTTCATGACATCAGACCTCCGCCGCGCGTGCGCTCGTATAGCTCGTTCCGTCGCCTTTGATTGAATGAAGTGAGACGCCGGACCCTTCTTTTGATCCCATCGACGGGCCGCGGCTATGCCGGGCAGAACAGATAACTCACCGACCCCGCGGCGGATTGCCGCGGGATCGGCAAAGCGTGACGAGCCCGCACTAGGGCGTCGGACGCGGGTGCGCCCGCCGGGCCAGGCATGTCGCCATGGCGCGGCTGACGTTTTCCAGGTTAGCCAGCGCTGTGGTGCGCTCGAACGAACCCGGTTCCGTGCGCAGCAGCTCGATTTCGAGGCTCCGGAACAGAGCCTGAAGCTCCTCCAGCCTGCGGTGACGCAGCTCGGCGCAGGTGATCATCTTCGTCATCCTTTTCTCCTGTCTGTCGCGAGGCCCCGACGATCAGGGCCTTTCCTGCGGCCCCGGGTCACCATCGATAGGGAAGGCCTGTCGGACGGCGGCCTCACAGCGGCTCAAGACAGAGAGAAAAGAAGGGACAAGGCATCGCCGGCGCGCTGCGGCTACCGGCGGCGGGAGGATAAGGAGGCTATGTTCGGCGACGAGAGAGGGCTGGCGCTTGTCACCCGGACGGTGGACGTTTCGAGCGAGCAGGCAGGCGCGTTGACGCGACTGGTATCGGATGCGGCACGGCGCGGCGGACCTCTCCGGGCGGCTTGTCCTCGCGTAGACCCTGATAGACGACCTGGCGCAGCAGGTTGTCTTCCGTCCAGGTCAGGTATTTGACTTCGGCGACAAGCTCGGGCCGCACCCAATGCACGCGGCTTAAGACGAGGGGGGAGCCAAACCGGCTGGCGCGCGGCGGCGGCACGTCGAGGGCCATTTTTGACGTAGCCAGAGGTTGCAGGCGGCGCCACAGGCGTTCGAGTTCCACATGGTCGATGCCGGTCCCGGCGCGGCCGGCGTAAATCAGCCGGCCATCGGGATCGTAGTAGGCGAGCAGCAACGCTCCGAGCCAGGGCCGTGCGCCTTCGGGATCGGTCCAGCCCACCACCACAAATTCCTCGCGGTTCAGGCATTTGACCTTGAGCCAGAGGCCACGATTGCCGGGGGCGTAGGGCGCATCGGCGCGCTTCGAGACGATCCCTTCCAGCTTTAACCCGCAGGCATGGTCGTAGAAGGCCCGGCCGCGACCGATCTGATGATCGCTCAAGTGAAGCGGCGAGCCCGCACCCGACAGCAATTCGCGGAGCGGTTCCTTCCGCTCTGAAAGCGGCCTCGGGCCGATGGATTCGCCATTGAGATGGAGGATATCGAACAGGAAAAAGACCAGCGTCTCCGCATTGCCGGCGTCGGACGCGGTCTGAATCAGACTGAAGGAGGTCGTGCCGTCGGGACGCACACCGCACAGTTCTCCGTCGAGATAGGCTTGTTTCGCCGGGAGTGACGATACCGCCGAGGCGATGGCCGGGTATTTATGGGTCCAGTCGAGCCCCGTGCGCGTCAGCAGGCGGACGGCGCCCTGGTCCAACCGGGCATGCATCCGGTAGCCATCGAATTTGATTTCGTGGAGCCATTCCGGCCCTTCCGGCGGCTCGTCGACCAATTTGGTGAGTTGCGGTTTTATCCAACCCGGCAGCGCCGTCGCTTCCGCGCGCAACCTTCCTGTTAGCGATCGCGCCATACCAGCTTCAGGGACAATCGCATAACCCCCATAAGCGCGCTTTCAGAATAGCCAGGATTCGCCATCGAGCAGCAGAACTGGTTCTCTTTAGCGTGTTCAGGCGCGTGTAACCAGTAACCAGCCGCCGCAACGGGATCGGGAATCGAGCCCAATTCGCCGCTGGGGCCGGATGACGCCTCAGCGCCGATAGCGGTCATTCTCAGCCCGAATTGCGCGATCTACCGCCTATCGCCGCACACAGTGACAAAGCAAAGATGGTCCGAGCGCACTTTGTGCTTCTGCGGGTTATCGAGGTCGCGCTCGATACGCCGCAGCCCGGCCTCATACGCCGCGTCGGATAGCGATAGCAGTTGCGAGTTCCGCTCGCAGAACCGAACGGCCGACAGCAGCTCCGCCAGGTCGCGCTCGCGGTGGACATGCCGCCGCTGCACCTCGACTCCGGCAAAACCGGTTGCGCTCATTTCCAAAACGATCGCGTCGGGCGGCCAGAAATCGGCGAAATCGCGGGTCTTCGCCTCCGGGAAATAGGCGTAGTACAGCCAGTCGTCGGACTCTTGCGGACACATATTGTAGAGCGCGAACCGGCCGCCGCGCCGCAGCACGCGAAAGGCCTCGCGCAGCATGCCCGCCTTGTCGCGGAAATGATGGAAGGCGTACTGGCAGCTAACGAAATCGAAGCTGCCCGAGGCAAATGGCAACGCCGCGCTGTCGCCGTGCACCCAGACGATGTCCGGCATTTTGCGCCGCGCCTGGCGCAGCATGCCGAGCGAGCCGTCGAGACCGACGAACCTCGCGTCCGGCGCTATGCCCCGGTTCGCGATCTGCTGGTTGCCGGTGCCGCATGCGATGTCGAGCAGCGTCAGGCTCGCGGCCGTCCCGCACCCGGCCAAAAACGCTGTGAGCTCGGGGTCGGCCGACTTCTCGCGATGCGGCGTGCTGTCGTAGAGTTCCGCGATCGCGTCGTAATCGACGCGCGACGATCGTTGCATCCCGGACCTTCGCAAGACGGACATAAATGCTAGGGCGGGTTTGTTGAGGGGTCCAGCGCGCATGCATTAGCCGAAGGTGGACGGCCGATTCGAGGCATTCCTCCGCATTCGTCGATCGCCGGAGTAGCGGTCGGTCAGCGCCGAAACCGGTCGTTCTAGCCGGGTTGGAGAGCAAAAATTTTTCGGAGGGCCGAACTGACGTAAAGGACAGCCCACTTTCCTGGCACCTTAGCTGTGCGAGGAACATGAGATGGACCTGGAACGACTGGTTCACCGCGCCTGCCAAGGCGACGTAAACGCTTTTGTCGAGCTTACGCGACGGTTTCAGCACTTCGCGTTCGGCTCAGCGCTCGCTCTGTTGGGCGATTTTCATCAGGCCGAGGACGCCGTCCAGGAGGCATTTCTGGCCGCGTGGTCGGGCTTGCCAAGCCTGTCCGACCACGCCGCTTTTCCGGGTTGGCTGCGTGGTATCGTCCGGCATCAGGCATTTCGGGCGCTCCGAAAGAGGCAATTGGAGATCGTTCCGCTTGCATCGGCGGAGAATGTCCCGAGCGAACGTATTTCGCCGGACGATGATCTGGTTCAACGCGAGCATGCGCGAGCCGCCCTTGCCGCCATTGCGGAACTCCCGGTGAGTCTGCGGGAGCCAGCAGCATTGTTCTATATCCATGAGTGCTCGCACCAGGACATCGCCAACTTTCTCGGTATCTCGGCAACGACGGTGAACAACCGCCTGCATGCCGCTCGCTCAAAACTGAAAGAAAGGGTGCTGACTATGGTGGCCGAAACCCTTCAGGCTCATGGTTTACCCGATGACTTCGCCAATCGGATCGGGCGTCTGGTCGGAGCGCGCGGCGATGTGATCGAGGCCCTGTTCGATCCGCAGTCCTTGCCTGATCTGCTCGCGGAACTCGCGGTTAGCGACGAGACTAACCGCCGAACAATGACCGTCCAGGTGATCCAACGACCCGGCGGTGGGCATCGTGCGCGGTGTCATTGCATCCCCATCGGGTGAAGCGCAGCGCGGAGCAACCGTGCTGAACTCGCTCCGTCAAGCAGAGACCCCGATCGATGGAAATACCTTCAGCCGTGCGGTGAGACTTCTCGCTGGTCCGCGCCGGCGCAAACTCGAACCCAAGCTATTGGAGACTGGGATCAAGGTGTTCGACGTTCTATGCCCGTTGGCCGTCGGGGGAACCGTCGCAATAGCCGGCGAATTTGGGGCCGGAACGACGGTCGTAATGGAGGAGTTGGTGCGTCGGCTGAGCGGCAAGGCGGATCGCATCTCCCTGTTCACGCTGGTCCAGCGGTGGAAGGAAGAAGATTTCTCGTATGCAGCGGAGTTGAAGAAAGACGGGTTCAGCGAGGGCACGGTCGGGGCTGTGCAGACATTCTTCTTTCGCGCTGGCGACGGCCCGTGGACCACGGAGCGTCTGGCCGAACTCGCTTCCGTCGATACGGTGATCCATCTGTCACGCGGTATGGCCGAGAGGAAAATCTACCCCTGCGTCGATCCTCGGACTTCGCGATCTGAGCTGCTGGAGACGAAAGCCGTGGGAGACGAGCACGCATCAATAGCCGACCGGGTAAAGCAAGCTGTGACCTTGCAGCTCGACCCGGCTCTTGCCGAAACGGCCGATCCGTTGACGTTTGAGCGCGGGCACAAGCTCGCCAATTTCTTCTCGCAGCCATTCTTCTGCGCGGAACCATGGACCAATCGACCAGGCTCCCATGTGAGCCTCGCCGAAGCATTGAGGACCTGCGCCGAAATACTAGGAGGTGTTCACGATGATCTACCCACCGCCGCTTTCTACTTTGCAGGCGGGATCGACGAAATTCGCGCTCGAGCGCAGCAGTGAAGAGCGGTGGACGAGGATATGGCAGGCGCAGGTGACAGCGCGCCGCCGATCGATCGGCGCGCGCTCCTCGGTTTGGCGGCCGGCAGTGCTGCCACGCTCGGAGGCCTCGCCGGGCTCGCTCGACCGGCTGGAGCGCAGGCCGTGAGCGCTGCATCGGGCCGGATGGCCCGCGACCTCCAGGAATTCGAGCGGCGGTGCGATTTGCTGCGCCAGGCCCTCGCCATCCCGGGAATGTCGATCGCAGTTGTGCATGCGCAGGAGCCGGTGCTGGCCCGTGGTTTCGGGATCGTGGACCTAGCCAAGGGGACGCCGGCCGCGGCGGATACGCCCTATCCAGTCGCCTCGCTCACCAAGACGTTTGCCGCAGCGGTCATCATGCGTCTGGTCGAGGCGGGCAAGCTCGACCTCGACGAAGCCATGGCGACCTATGATCCGGACTACCGGCATTGGTGCGAGACGATCAAGGACCTGCCGGAGGCCAGGAACTACAACTGCGCCGCCGAACGGATCACAGTCCGCCACCATCTGACCCACACCGCCGAGGGCAAACCGGGTACGGCCTACGCCTACAACGGCTTTCTGTTCGCCCGTCTCTCGGCGGTCGTCGATGCGGTGTCGCCACGCGGCTTCAAGCGCGCGGTCGAGGAGGACATCCTGGAGCCGCTGGGGATGCGCGACACGGCGCTCGGCGCCGGCGATCCGAACAAGGCCGCCGTCATTGCCCGCATAGCGAAACCGTATACGCTCAACCGTGATTGGACACTCACGCCGCCGGCGGTCCTGCGGCCGCCGCTCGAATATTTCAGCGCGGCCTCCGGTCTCATTTCGACCGTTCTCGACCTCGCCAAGTACGACGTCGCCATCGACCGCGACCAGGTCTACAGCCCGGAGGCCAAGGGGCAGGTTTGGACACCCATGCAATCGCCCACCGGTGAGCGCTTTCCGTACGGGCTCGGCTGGTTCGTCTGGGAGCTCCGCGGCCGCGCGCCCATGCCCTGGCACTACGGCTACTACACCGACGCCTCCTCGGCCCTGCTGCTGAAGGTCCCCGACCGACGGCTGACCCTAATCCTGCTCGCCTCCTCCGACCGGGCGAGCTCGCCGTTCGGCCTCGGCAGCGGCGATCCGGTACGCTCATCCTTCGTGACCGCGTTCCTGGACGCGTTCGGCCGCGGCGACTGAGTTCGGCTACAATCACGAGGGCAGCGGCGATGCGAGTACCACCAAGCGGCCAGTCGTCTCTCGAAAGCCGGGGATCCGGACTGGCGGCAAAGGGGCAAGAAGAGTGGTCCCCGCCCGCGAGGTCGAGCGTCAGCAGCCGGGCTTCAGTAAGCGGACCTTGGTCAGGGGATTCGGCAACGGGCGAGATGCGCCGAAAGCGGTCGTCGGTTGCAGGATACCACCGGTTTCAATCCAGGCTCGCTTAGTTCGCCACAGCGACACTCATCCCTCGCGCGCTATTGCGCTGGTTGCCGGGCAAGATAGCTTTCAACCAACCGGCCCCAAATCTGCGAGCCGCCCGTTCCGAAGAAGAGGCGATGGCCGTCATTGCCATATGGACCGACCTGCACGAACTCCGCCTTGCCGCCGTTTCGCGTATAGGCGTCGTAAAGCGACGCTGCGATCGGCGGTGCGAAATAGCTGTCGTTTTCGCTATAGACCCAAAGCATCGGCGTCGTCGCGGTCTGTCCGAAACGTCCGACGGCATCGATCAGCAGGTCCGGCCGCCAAACCCCGAGTTCGGGCCGCCGAACCCCGTTTTCCGTGACGGTCTCTCCGCGTCCGCCGGCCATGCTGATAAGGGCTGTCACGCGGGGATGCGGGATCGAGTTGTAGGCAACCGTTCCCCAGCCGCCCCCCGAAACGCCAATAACGACCGCTGCCTGCGACCGCGCAAAGGGGAGCGCAGTCGCTAATCGACCGTAGCCGCTATGTCCCGTGCGGTTTCGAGTCCGGGACGAAGGTAATCATCGCCTGGTTTGTGGTGAATGCCCTCGACCCAGTCGCCGCCGGTCGCGCCATAGCCGCGCCGCAAGGCCATAACGACAATGAATCCACGGTCGAGAAACCACCGCATCGCCTCCCCCTCGCACCGTCCGGGCTTGGCGTTTCGATTGTTTGGGAATGTGCCATGCGCGATGACCACGGTCCGCGCCGGCATCTCGCCCGGTGGACGACAGATGCGCGCCTGCAACAGATGCTGACTGCCGGCAGCGTCGACCATCGGAATCCAATGGATTTGCTCCCGCCAAACGCCCTCCGGGCTGCCAACGGGTCCTGCCGTCGGCTGAACCTGCGCCTGACCAACCAATGCAGGAACCAAGATTAGGTTGGCAGCAAGGATCGTAACAAGACAGCCAGCAATAATCACCGCGAGGCTTGAGGCGCGGCGGCGGTTTGCCCGATCCGGCGATCCAGCATGCATGACGTGCTTCCTGCTCGGGCAAATCTTATACCGAGTACCGTCGGCGCGCACGACCAGCGAAGGTCCCTTCCCATCCGAGCCGCCGGTTTGCCCTGGCTACCTGAACGTCGTTTAAGGGGCAACTCCTGCCTAATCACGAGCCAACCATGATCGGCTGCAACGCGCCGACTCTGGACTTTCCGGCCTCACCCCGGAACATCCAGGGCCGACCCAAAGCGGCCCTCATGAAGCGTCGCTAACTCATCTCGCTGATTGTGGCCAGCTGCCGGTGATATGTTGCGGAGCAACCTGGCGGGACGACACATGCTCTGGAGGACCTGGAGGCTCGCCGGCGGCCGAGTCTGGTCGTTGCGGTGGCTTTGGCGAACAAGACGGCGCGCATCGCCTGGGCGGTGATGCGCCGCGAGCAGAGCTACCGGCGTCGGGCTGCAGCGGCCTAAACCGCCGGCAGACCAGGAGCTTGCGAGAGAGCAAGGAAGCGTGATGATACAGTCGGTCGATCCGACGCAATCGAGAGCAGCTTGGCGCTTCATCGGGACAGCGATCCCGTTCGAATGATGATGCCTCGATGCGCGGAACCCATCAGGGCCAGCAGTCCGCCCGGACTGCACCAACAGGCCGGACACATGACTGCAAGCGACACCTGCACCACGCGCACCATGACCTCTTGCGGGGCCGGGGCCATCCACACATGATGCGACTTGCGAACGTCCTTGCGCTGGCGTTCTGCGCCGTCATCCCGGTCTCTGCGGAGACCGCAGGGCGGCATCTGCCGGATATACCGGTGGTCGGGTGGCTCGGCTTCCGCAGTGACATGATCGCGCGTGACGGCCTTTGGCAGGGCCTTCGCGAGCTCGGTTATGTCGACGGCAAGAACATCGCCTTTGAATGTCGATTTCCGGAAGGGAACGACGCCCGCTTTGCCGGACCGGCTGAGGAACTCGTGCGCCAAAAGGTCGACATCCTAACTCCGGCGGGTTTCCCCGCCACGGATGCCGTCCGCCGGGCCACGTCCGTCATCCCGGTAGTGTTCGTCGTTGCCGATCCGATTGGCTCGAAGTTCGCGGAGAGCCTGGCCCATCCCGGCGGCAACATGACCGGAATGTCGCTCGCAATCGAGGAACAATTCAGCGGCAAATGGGTGGAGTTGCTCAAAGAGGCGGCGCCGCGGGTGTCTCGGATCGCCTATCTCTGGAACCCCAAGAACAGCAGCAGCGCTTCGTCATGGAATGCACTGCAGGGGCTGGCGCCCCAGCTCGGCCTTGCGCTCCAATCTGTCGAGTTGCGCGACGCCAAAAATCTCGGCCAGGCGTTCGAGGCGATACTTCACGGTCGCGCCGAAGCGGTGATCGTCGATTCGGACGCTATCACGATCCCCATCGATGCCCAGATCGTTGAATTCGCACTGACAAACCGGCTGCCGCTAATTTCATCTAACAGAAAATTTGCGGATATGGGTGGCCTGATATCGTACGGGCCGAGCTTGCACGGGCTGTGGCACCACGCTGCCACTTACGTCGACAAGATTCTCAAGGGCGCCAAACCCGCCGACCTGCCGGTGGAACAGCCGACGACATTCGAGCTCGTCGTCAACCTCAAAACTGCGAAGGCGCTAGGGCTGACGATTCCGCAAACGCTTCTGCTGCTCGCCGACGAGGTCATCGAATAGCAGCCGCCTTCAGAGTGATTGGCCACTCTGATTCGCCGAAACGCGCCAACCAGTTCGCGACAATGGCAGTATGGGGCATCTTCGCCCATGCGCCGCGTCGTCAGCCACCGGCTGCAGAGCGCCGCTTCCGGCCATTGGTCGAGTAGCGAGCAACCAGGGACACGGTATCTGAAGGCGAGGCGGCCCTTTCTGCGGATGACGATGTCCGAAAACGACCAGCTTAATGCCGCGCCCTCGGGCATACTGGTCCCATGAAACTGGATCACGAAGCCTGCTATCGAGCGTTATCGACCCGTGATGCGCGGTTCGACGGACGGATGTTTATCGCCGTTCGCACAACAGGGGTTTATTGCCGACCGATCTGCCCGGCGCGTACGCCAAAACGGGAGAACATAACGTTCTACCCCACGGCGAGCGCGGCGCAGGAGGCAGGTTTTCGCCCCTGTCTTCGATGTCGCCCGGAGAGTTCTCCGGACCTGGCGGCGTGGCGAGGCACGTCGAACACCGTTTCGCGCGGCTTGGCGCTGATCGCCGAGGGCGCACTCGATGGCGAGGCGGTCGATGCGCTAGCGGAACGGCTCGGAGTCGGTGAGCGGCAATTGCGGCGGCTGTTCAGGCAGCACCTCGGAGCATCGCCTATCGCTGTCGCTCAGACACGCCGCGTGCTCTTTGCCAAGCAGCTCATCGTCGAGACGACCATGCCGATGACGGAAGTCGCCCTGGCGTCTGGCTTCAGCAGCATCCGTCGCTTCAACGCGACATTCCACACGCTGTATCGGCGATCGCCTAGC
>Ga0074045_10003248_pt1 | contig 14693 bp, 15 predicted proteins | sample BogForMeECP23OM2_FD_94442 | JGI IMG/M metagenome (GOLD analysis project Ga0074045, IMG submission 94442) | Bog forest soil microbial communities from Calvert Island, British Columbia, Canada - Bog Forest MetaG ECP23OM2 | ecosystem: Environmental > Terrestrial > Soil > Wetlands ...
CAGCAACTGCGGCCAGCTCAGCGGATTCTTTTATTACGCGGCGTCGTCAACTTGCCAATGAGGGGATGCGTGAGCGTCCGATCCGCATTCAGTGCTCGCTGCGATCAAGAGCAGCCAGCGCAAGAACCACTAGCAGGCTGCGGAAAGTCTACCATCGTCGTGCGATGAAGCTTGGCTCGTCGCGCAGATGGAAGCGGATCTCGTCGGTGATCGTGCGGTCTGTCGCGAGACTGGCGTCGCCGTCGCCGCAGACCTCGGTCATCTCGTCGTGGCCCGCGAAGGTGAAGTGCGCGCTGTCCGCTGCGTAGCGGCAGTCCAGCCCGACTTCGACCGCACCGAACGCCATTCGGCCGGCGCGATCGACCAGGATGTGGCCGCGGCCGAGCATGTCTACGGACTCGGCGTCCGAGAGGTCCATCTCGGCGACCCGACATTTGCCGATCAGCGGATGAGGTCCGCACCCCTAACCCGCTGAGCCCGCTCGCCGCGCCTCCACCGGAAGGCATGCATGTAGGTAGAATCCGAGGCTGGTGAATAGTCGTTCTGCACCCAGATGTGCAGAGGGGAAGTTCCCCCAAATATGTTGGAGGAAGACATGGACCTCATTCTCATTATCCTCGTGCTGTTTCTGCTCTTCGGAGGGGGCGGCTATTGGGGATACAGGCGGTGGCGGTAACAACGACTTGCGTTTGGCCAGCCTCGGTCGGACCGAATCTCCCATGACGAAATAACGCGATAACTTAATAACAGCGGATACATGAGGCGTGCGAGCACACCGCGCGCGATCATGCTGGCACAGGAGTAGAGCAGAATGAACATCTTTACTATCATTGGCGTAGTGGTCGTCGTAATTCTGGTTGCGGGCTATTTCGGGGTCCATGGGTTCAGCTTCTGAACCGGTGAATCCCGCCTGAAGTCGTGCTGCGCTAGAATGGAGGCGGCCTACCGCTCCATCAGCGTGAACGGGTAAGGCTTGAGGTGCTGGGCCGGTTTTCAGCGGACAGCACAGCCGTTGCCCGCGCACGATGCAGCCGGAGTGGTGGCTGCGGCGTGACGCCCAACCTGCGTGTCGAGATGGCGTTCCTCCGCAAGTCCTCGAGTTGACTCTGTCTTGCCGGCATCTTCGGAGCCCTCATTGCTCGAGCTCACGATCCATCACAAGACGACCTACCGCTACCGGATGCCGGTCCGCCTCGGGCCGCATCGGCTGATGCTGCGCCCGCGCGAGAGCCGCGATCTTCGTCTCGTCTCAAGCACATTAACGGTGACGCCAGCGGCAACGGTGACCTGGGCGCAGGATGTTTTCGGCAACGCCGTCGCCATCGCGAGCTTCCAGGCGATGGCCGATCATCTCGTTATCGACAGCGTCGTGTCGGTTCAACTCGACGCCGCCGCGTGGCCGGTCTTCGACATCGCCGCCGATGCGATTTCCTACCCGTTCCGCTATTCCGACGACGAATGGACCGATCTCGGTGCGCTGGCGGTCCCGCAATATCCCGATCCGGCGGGCGTGTTGAGCGTCTGGGCGCGCGGCTTCGTCCGCGGCAGCCTGACCGATACGCTATCGCTGCTCCGCGACCTCAGCGCGGGCGTTTCGGCTGCCGTCGCCTATGAGAGCCGCGACGATGAAGGCACCCAATCACCGATCGAGACGCTACGTCGCCGCATGGGATCATGCCGTGATTTCGCGGTGCTGTTCGTCGAGGCGGCGCGTTGCCTTGGGTTCGGCGCGCGGATCGTGTCGGGGTATCTGGGAGACCAGGGCCAGGGATTCGCGGCCACCCGGGGTGGATCGACCCATGCCTGGGCCGAGGTCTACGTGCCGGGTGCGGGCTGGATCACGTTCGACCCGACGAACCGCAGCATGGGCGGCTTCAACCTGATCCCGGTCGCGGTCGCGCGGCACATAAGCCAGGCCATACCGGTGGCCGGCAGCTTCGTGGGACCGCCGGATGTGTTCCTCGGAATGTCGGTCGCCGTCGATTTCACGCCAGCATAGCGCGGCGGATGACCGATGTAGGTCAGCCTGCGGCCGGTTGGATGGCCGTGTCCAACAACTGCATGGGCTCAAGGTGGCATCGCCGAGCGCAGGTACCCTTGGCGCAACTCCCCGGGAGGGCCTCCCTGTCTACCGTACGCGGCTACCAAAAGCTTCCGCCGGCTTCCGGCGATGACCATGCGACGAGTGAGGCACTGCGCAATCGAGGCGGTCCGATCGATAGACCTGCGGCTGCGGCTTGTATGCGAACTCCGGCATAACCATTTGAGTCAAGTAATATCGCTGTTCTGTTGTTGTTTTCTTCGGGGGGCAAAAGATTGAACCGCTTATTTTCAGGACCCTCCTCTTCGTCGCCCCGCCCGGATAGCGGCCGTGTTCTTTTCGAGATCATCGAAGACGGCGAAGAAATCTCGTGCGCGATATCGCGGGAGGCACTGGAGGACATCGGCGAGATGCCCTGCTACCGGCCAGCGGATTTGTTGCGTTCGTTTTCGAAAGCGCGGGTTCGCATCGAGAGGCTCGCGTTCAATAAACTCCGGGCGAGGCCCGGCATCTCAGGCCGCTTGAATTTGTGGGCGGGCGACGTCGATGAGAAGCCGCCCGGCGGCGCTGCCGTGAACGAGTCGCTTTCAACGCAACCAGGTTAGGATTCAACGTGGACAAGGGGAAGAAGCGAAGCAACCGGGAGACGAAGAAGCCGAAGGCGGCAACCAGGAAGACGGCCGCCGAAACCGTTGCCGCACGGTTCCAGGCTTGGGCCAAGCCGCCCTCCCCGAAGAACAAGGGCAAGTGAGGGCAGCTCTGCCGTGCACCTCGCGTCGCCCGGGTTACATGCGGTCCGCAGCCGAGCGATCCGTGAGTCCGTCGAGCATCGCACCCTCAAGACCGCCGCTATCGCGACGGACGTCTGAACAACAGGAGTTGACGCCATGAAATTCCGCCCGTTGCACGACCGCGTTGTGATCCGCCGCATCACGCCGGAGGAGAAGTCGGTCGGCGGCATCATCATCCCCGACACCGTCCAGGAAAAGCCGATGGAAGGCGAAGTCGTCGCGGTGGGTCCGGGCGCCCGCAACGAGCAGGGCGCGATCGTGGCGCTCGACGTCAAGGCCGGCGACCGCGTGCTGTTCGGCAAATGGTCCGGCACCGAGGTGAAGCTCGACGGACAGGAACTCCTGATCATGAAGGAGAGCGACCTGCTCGGCGTGATCGAAGGCAAATCCTCGCTCGCCAAAGCCGCCTGAACCAATAACAAGGAATACGCACATGGCAGCCAAAGACGTTCGCTTCGGCGACGACGCACGCAGCCGCCTGTTGAGCGGCGTGGACATCCTCGCCGAAGCCGTGAAGGTGACGCTGGGACCCAAGGGCCGCAACGTCGTGCTCGACAAAAGCTACGGCGCGCCGCGGATCACCAAGGACGGCGTGACCGTCGCGAAAGAGATCGAGCTGTCCGACAAGTTCGAGAACATGGGCGCGCAGATGGTGCGCGAGGTGGCGACCAAGACACATGAGGTCGCCGGCGACGGCACCACGACCGCGATCGTGCTGGCCCAGGCGATCCTTCGCGAGGGCGGCCGGGCCGTCGCAGCCGGTATGGCGCCGATGGACCTGAAGCGCGGCGTGGACAAGGCCGTCGTCGCTCTGGTCGAGGAGCTGGCCAAGCGCACACGAAAGATCACCACCGAAGCCGAGACGGCGCAGGTCGGCACGATCAGCGCCAACGGCGAGGCCGAAATCGGCCGGATGATCGCTGAGGCCATGCAGAAGGTCGGCAACGAGGGTGTCATCACCGTCGAGGAAGCCAAGGGCATGGAGACCGAGCTCGATGTCGTCGAGGGCATGCAGTTCGACCGCGGCTATCTCAGCCCGTACTTCATCACCAACGCCGAGAAGATGATCGCCGAGCTGGACCGGCCGTACATTCTCATCCACGAGAAGAGGCTGTCGGGATTGCAGGTGCTGCTGCCGCTGCTCGAAGCCGTCGTGCAGTCCGCGCGTCCGCTGCTGATCATCGCCGAGGATATCGAGGGCGAGGCGTTGGCGACGCTCGTCGTCAACAAGCTGCGTGGCGGGCTGAAGGTGGCGGCGGTCAAGGCGCCGGGCTTCGGCGACCGCCGCAAGGCGATGCTCGAGGATATCGCCGTACTGACCGGCGGGCAGGTGATCAGCGACGATCTCGGCATCAAGCTCGAGAACGTCACGCTCGCGATGTTGGGCCAGGCCAAGCGCGTGCTGATCGAGAAGGAGGAGACCACCATCATCGAAGGCGCGGGCGCACCCGACCTGATCCGCGGCCGCTGCGAGCAGATCCGCGCGCAGGTCGAGGAGACGACAAGCGACTACGACCGCGAGAAGCTGCAGGAGCGTCTCGCGAAGCTGGCCGGCGGCGTTGCGGTGATACGGGTTGGCGGCTCGACCGAAGTCGAGGTGAAGGAGCGCAAGGACCGCGTCGATGATGCGCTGCACGCGACGCGGGCGGCGGTCGAAGAGGGCATCGTTCCCGGCGGCGGCGTCGCGCTGGCGCGGGCCAGCATGATCCTGGCGCGGGTGCATGCGGACAACGACGACCAGAAGTTCGGCATCGAGATGGTGCGCAAGGCGGTGCAGGCGCCGCTGCGACAGATCGCGGAGAATGCCGGCGAGGACGGTGCGGTGGTCGGCGGCAAGATCCTGGACAATGCCTCGTATGATTTCGGCTTTGACGCCCAGGCCGGCACCTACAAGGATCTCGTCGTTGCCGGCATCATCGATCCCACGAAGGTCGTGCGGGTTGCGCTGCAGAACGCGGCATCGGTGGCGGGACTGCTGATCACCACCGAAGCCATGGTTGCCGAGCGTTCGGAGAAGCGCGCCCAGGCCCAGCCGCACGGTGGGATGGACGATATGAATTTCTGAGCGGGCCCGTTGGCCCGTTGTGTCCAAGCTTCTCTCGGGCAACCGGGAGAAGCCGCCCGGCGAAGGGGAGACGGATGTCTGAGCTTGACGACCAGCGCGAGTCATACCGCTGGGGCGATCACTGGTACCGAACATGCGAGCTCGATGCCGCTCCGGACGATGTCGGACCGCGCGATCGGATCAAACAGAGCGTCGGGTCTTACCGCCCGTCCGTGACTCCAATGCCGCCTCCCAGGGCGTCGACAAGCGGATGACACATCAGGAGTCACCCGATCCCCGGTTCGATGCGATGACCGCTCGCTTGCTGCGTCGCGAAGCATTGCGGCGCGCAGCGGAGGAGGTGAACACCACGTCCGGGCCGGGGCTCGAAGGCGTGCTGGCGCAGATCTCAGCGGAAGTGACAGCCGAGGCCGCCAGCCGAAATTCCGCGCGTGTGGCTGGGGACCCGGACCATCACTCGACTCATGCCGCATGTGCTCGGCAGCTGCCGGGCGAGGAAGGCTGACCGGCCCCAGGCCGTCGATGCAGTCAAGCGCCGCGCCGGACTACCTGGCGCTCGCACGCCGTGCGCTCGAGCAGATCGCGTGCGACATCGAACGGAGCTCAACGAAGCCGATGACGCCCGAAGCGTTGCGTGCCAGTTGCGTACCAGTCCCGCATCTGGTCGGGGATTTCGGCTCTGCTAAACGCTTGATTTCTGGAGCGGGCGAAGGGATTCGAACCCTCGACCCCAACCTTGGCAAGGTTGTGCTCTACCCCTGAGCTACGCCCGCGTTCCGAAGGCGCGCGTCATAGGCGGCTTCGCGCCGTGGTGCAAGGCCAAGGCAGGTCCCATGCGACGCATGGACGGCCCTCGGCCAGGGTCCTCGATCCGGCTTGCGGCCCAGCCGCCGGGGGACATCTAGTAGGCTGAACAGATCGCCAGCGCGGCATAGGACATTCCCGATGGATACCATTCTCGGCCGCAAAGGCCCGCCCACCCCGGCGAAGACCGACACCAGGCAGCCCGACCTGATCGGCGGCGCAGGCCCGGCCGGCGACGCCATGATCGTCGACGGTGACCAGCGCACCTTCATGCAGGACGTCATCGAGGCCTCCCGGAAGGTCCCGGTGCTGGTGGACTTCTGGGCAACCTGGTGCGGCCCCTGCAAGTCGCTCACGCCCACGCTCGAAAAGGTCGTCCGCAGCGCCGGCGGCCGGGTCAAGCTCGTCAAGATCGACATCGACGCGAACCGCTCACTGGTCCAGCAGCTCACCCAGCTCGGGCTGCCGCTGCAGTCCGTCCCCACGGTCGCCGCCTTCTGGCAGGGCCAGATCGCCGACCTGTTCCAGGGCGCGCTGCCGGAATCCGAGGTGCGGCGCTTCGTCGAAAACCTGCTGAAACTCGCGGGCGGGGCGATGCCGGCGGCGGATCTCGTTGCCGAGGCGACGGCCGCGCTGGAAGCGGGCGACGCACACTCCGCCGCCGAGATCTTCGGCGCGGCACTGCAGGAGGAGCCTGAGAACGGCGACGCCTGGGGTGGCATGATCCGCGCGCTGCTGGCACTCGGCGAGGAAGACGAGGCCAAGTCCCTGCTCGCGCGGGTGCCCGCGAAGCTCGCCGAGCATGCCGAGGTCTCCGGTGCCCGCGCCGCGCTGGCGCTGGCGGAGGAAGGCCGCAAGGCGCGCGACCAGCTCGGCGGGCTCAAGGCGCGGCTGGCGGCGGATCCGCTCGACCATCAGGCCCGCTATGATCTTGCCACCGGCCTGAATGCCGCCGGCGAGCGGGAGGCGGCGGCCGACGCGCTGCTGGAGATCATCCGCCGCGACCGCCAGTGGAACGAGGACGCGGCACGGCTGCAGTTGCTGAAGTTCTTCGAATCCTGGGGGTTCGACGACCCCGCCACGCTCGCCGCCCGGCGCAGGCTCTCCGCACTGCTGTTCAGCTGACGGCGCATGGCGTCGTTGCACCAGGGTCGGGACGGCCTGCCCGAGGTCTTCCCGATCTTTCCGCTCACCGGCGCGCTGCTGCTGCCGCACGGACGGCTGCCGCTGAACATCTTCGAGCCGCGCTACCTGGCGATGACCGAGGACAGCCTCGCCGCCGGCCGGATGTTCGGGATGATCCAGCCGGACCCGGGCCGCCCGAGCGGACCAACCGGCCCGGCGACGTTCCGCGTCGGCTGCCTCGGCCGCCTGACGTCGTTCAGCGAAAGCGACGATGGGCGGTACCTGATCACGCTGACCGGCCTGATCCGCTTCCGCGTCGCCGAGGAGCTGGAGATGCGCCGCGGCTACCGCCGCATCCGCGCCGACTACAGCGGGTTCGAGAGCGACCTTGCACCGGACGAGGAGGAGATCGGCGTTCCTCGCCAGGACCTGCTGCGCGAACTGCGCGGCTATTTCGGCCGCAGCGGGCTGGATGCGAACTGGGACGCGATCGAGCGGATGCCCGATGATATGCTTATCGTGACGCTGTGCATGGTCTGCCCGTTCGAGCCGGCGGAGAAGCAGGCGCTGCTCGAAGCGCGGACGCGAGACGATCGTGCGCAGGTGCTGTACGCGCTGCTCAGCATGGGTGGCCGTGAAGAGGGAACCAGTGACCGCATCGCAAGCTGATCCGCCCCCGGGGTTACCTCAGGGGGCACCCGACGAGTCCGCACCTGACCAGCCGATACCAGCCGCGCCCGTCGACCCTCGCCTGCTGGAAATCCTGGTCTGCCCGATCACCAAGGGGCCGCTCGAATACGACCGCGCGCACGGCGAGCTGATCAGCCGGCGGGCGGGCGTGGCCTACCCGATCCGCGACGGGATCCCGATCATGCTGCCCGACGAGGCTCGGCCGCTGGAGCCGTAAGCCCCAGGTCAGGCCGGCAGCACCTCGAGCCCGCTCAGCCCGGCCGCGAGCAGCGCGCGCAGGTCCGGTAGGCTCAGCGCCACGCAGCCCTCGGTGGGGGCGAGATCGTCGCGCGCGACATGCAGGAAGATCGCCGACCCGCGGCCGCGTACCACCGGCCGGTCGTTCCAGCCGAGCACGCCGACGATGTCGTACAGCCTGTCGGTCCGCCACAGCGCCTCCGCACTGGAGTCGAAGGGCAACCGGACGCGGCGGTTGTAGCTCGGCGAGTCGGGGGCGTCGCACCAGCCGTCCTCCGGCGCGATCGGCTCGATGGGCAACGCGCACTCCGGCGGCGCGATGCGGTCGGCCCGATACAGCACGCGGCGCAGCGGCAGCACGCCGACCGGTGTCGCGCCGTCGCCCTCCTGCTTGTCGGCGCGCACGCCGCCGCGGCCGAGGGCGGCGCGGAACACCTGCCCCTGCATCGCGACGTAGCCCGCCGGCGTGACGACGGCGATCGTCAAACGACTCCCTTCTCCAGGTACTGCCCCGCCTGCCAGTCGGCCATCGTCATGACCTCGGACGGCGCGCTGCCGTCGCCCGGCGTCGGCGAGACGGGATCATAGCCGGCCTCGTTGTCGCCGACCTGGAACCCGGGACGGGCGGGCGGCCCCGACCTGTCGGGGCCGAGCGAGGCGATCGCCACGGCGAACGCGGGCACGATGGTGAAGAAGGCGGTGGCCGGCGTGCCGCCCACCGCTGCGAACGCGACCGCGCCGGCCATACGCACCGCCGGCGGGATGATGTCGTCGATCGACTGTGGGCGGTTCGTGCCGCAGCCCGGCACATTCTGCCCGGCAACGGACGTGCCGGGCGGGACGGTGGCCGGCTGAACCGTCGCGGGCTGAGCACTGGCGGGCTGAGCACTGGCGGGCTGAGTCGTGGCGGGCTGGGACGTGGCGGGCTGCGACGTGGTGGGTTGGACCGTGGTGGGCTGGGCAGCCGCGGGCGGGGCCGCGCTGCATTGGGCACTGGCTTTAGGCCCCAGGCCGAACAGATTCAGCAAGTTATCGAACGACACGGTCGTCGGCTGCGGCCAGTACTGCTCCGGCCCGAGCGGCCCCCCGCCGTCCGGCGGGGTGCCCTGACCGTAGAAGCGGGATGACGGCGCTGCACCCGGCATCGGGGGGACCATGTTGCCGAGGAGGAGCGTGTAGGTGGTCATATTCCCTCGCTGCTCGCGTGGCCGTCGAGGGCAGCAAGCCGCATGCCGCGTTTCAATCGAGGATGTGGCCGAAGCGCTTGGCCTTGGTCGCCAGATAGGAGTCGTTGACGCCGTTCGGCCGGAACGCGTGCGGCACGCGCGCGGCGACGTCGATTCCGCTCGCCGCCAGTGCGGCGACCTTGTCGGGGTTGTTGGTCAGCAGCCGTACCGCGCCGACACCCAGCTCGCGCAGCATCGCCGCGGCGATCAGGAAATTGCGCTCGTCCGCACCCCAGCCGAGAGCGCAGTTGGCATCCAGCGTGTCCAGCCCGCGGTCCTGCAGCGCATAGGCGCGCAGCTTGTTGACCAGCCCGATGCCCCTGCCCTCCTGCGCCAGGTACAGCAGCACGCCGCGGCCTTCCTCGCCCATCCGGGCCAGCGCGCCGCGCAGCTGCGTGCCGCAGTCGCACCGCATGCTGGAGAGCAGGTCGCCGGTGAAGCACTCGGAATGCACGCGCACCAGCGGCGGCGGATCGCCGGTGGGATCGCCGATGACGATGGCCAGATGCTCCACGCCGGATTCCGCCGCCCGGAACGCCACCACCTTCGCATCGGGCGCGAGGTCGAGCGGCACCGGCGCGTCGGCGACCCGGCGCAGGCTCGCCGCCGCCTCGAGCGGTGCCTCCAGCACCGATGCCGCGTCCACCGCGATCAGCCCGAGTTCGCCGGCCAAGGCCGCCGCGTTCGGCCGCGCGGGGGCGGCGAGCACCGCCGGCAGCAGGCGGGCGATCTTGGCGAGCGCCAGCGCGGCGGGGGCGAGGACGGGTGGCGCGACCAGCTCGGGGGTCTTCGGGAACACCTGCTCGGCGGTCGGGTCGGCGTAGGCGCGCAGCAGGTCGGGCGACGGCTCGCGCAGCCGCAGCGCCACCGCCTCGGCCGACTGCTCGATCGGGCGGTGCAGCGCCGCCGCGGCGCGCACCGGCGCCAGCAGCAACGCGCCCGGCTGGGCCGAGAGCCGGATGAAATCGGCCAGGCCGGGTCCGCTCGCGGTCTCCGCCGCGAGCAGCGCGAGCGGCGCCTCGCCCAGCAGCAGCACCGGCAGGCCCCGCCGCAATTCCGCTGCCGCCCGCTGCACGGCGCGCGCGGCCGACCGACCCACGGTTGCGGGCTGAGCGGCGCCCGGGGACACGCCCGCTGGGGCGCCCAAGGGGGCGCCCATCGGCGCGGACGGGTCGGCAGACTTCAGATCGAACAAACAGCTACCTTTCGAAGCACGGCAGGGGCGGAACTTGCGCGCTGTCGTTGCTATATATGGCGCTGCTCAGGCCGGAAGCGAGGGAAGCGGCTGCCGGACCGATGCGGTGCGATCGCGCGAAAGTGAGCGTATTGGCGTTCACGGGACCATGATGGCATACTGGGTCTGCGCGTTCGGATGCATGGCCGTACGCCCGCGTCCCTCCTGCTGCGATGAGCAAGCTGGCGTCGGCGAGCCGGTTCTGGTGCCTCGTTGCGGGGCGTGGGATGTGTTGGAAGAGGACGACTTCATGACAGGCGAGCGCGCCATCCTGATCGTGGACGACGACAAGGCGCTGTGCGCCCTGCTCGCCGAGCAATTCGCCGTCGACGGCGAGTTCACCGGCGTGGAGGCAGGCAGCGTCGCAGAGGCCGACGCGCAGTTGAACGGCGGCGCGTCGCGGTTCGACGCAATCATCCTCGATGTCGGGCTGCCCGACGGCGACGGGCGCGACTATTGCGCCGAGCTGCGGCGGCGGGGCGTCAAAGTGCCGATCATCATGCTGACCGGCTCGGACGAAGAGAGCGACGTGGTGCGCGGCCTCGATGCGGGCGCGAACGACTACGTCGCCAAGCCGTTCCGGCTCGCGGAGCTGCTGGCGCGGGTGCGCGCGCAGCTGCGCATCTTCGAGAACAGCGAAGACGCGGTGTTCTCCATCGGGCCGTACACGTTCCGCCCGTCGGCCAAGCTGCTGCACGACGAAGGCCGCAACAAGCGGATCCGCCTGACCGAGAAAGAGGCGGCGATCCTGAAATTCCTCTACCGCGCCGGCACGCGGCCGGTGGCCCGGCAGGTGCTGCTCAATGACGTGTGGGGCTACAACGCGACGGTCACGACCCACACGCTGGAGACGCACATCTACCGGCTGCGGCAGAAGATCGAGACGGACCCGTCCAACGCCCGCCTGCTGGTGACCGAGGGCGGCGGATACCGGCTCGACCTGGAAGGCAGCACCCAGGCGGCAGCCTGAGCTGCCGGCAGAGCCGGCCTGCGCGCGGCGCGGGCAGCCCGGCATGCGGCATGCTTGTGCGGCGCGTTCCTGGCGACCATTTGAGCGCGCATGTCTCAAATGAACGATCCCACCGGATGGCACGGCACCACCATCCTGTGCGTGCGCCGTGACGGGCGGGTGACGATGGCCGGCGACGGCCAGGTCAGCATGGGCCAGACGGTCGTCAAATCGAACGCGCGCAAGGTCCGGCGCATCGGGGCCGCCAACAACGTGCTGGCGGGCTTCGCCGGCGCGACCGCCGATGCGTTCACGCTGCTCGAGCGGCTGGAGGCGAAGCTGGAGCGCTTCCCCGGGCAGCTCGAACGGGCGTGCGTCGAGCTGGCGAAGGACTGGCGCACCGACCGCTATCTGCGCCGGCTCGAGGCAATGATGGCGGTCGCCGACAAGGACCGGAGCTTCACGCTGACCGGCACCGGCGACGTGCTGGAGCCGGAGGACGGCGTCATCGCCATCGGCTCGGGCGGCAACTATGCGCTGTCCGCCGCGCGCGCGCTGATGGAGATCCCCGACCTGTCGGCCGAGGAGATCGCACGGCGGGCGATGAAGATCGCCAGCCAGATCTGCGTCTACACGAATGGCAATGTGATCGTCGAAACGCTGTGACGCGCGTTTCGGCGTCCGCCGAGGAACTCAACTGACATGGAAGTGCCCACCTACTCCCCCCGGGAGATCGTCTCCGAACTCGACCGCTTCATCGTCGGACAGAACGACGCCAAGCGCGCGGTCGCGATCGCGCTGCGCAACCGCTGGCGCCGCCAGCAGCTGCCCGAAGCGATGCGCGAGGAGGTCGTGCCGAAGAACATTTTGATGATCGGCCCGACCGGCTGCGGCAAGACCGAGATCGCGCGCCGGCTGGCGAAGCTCGCGCAGGCGCCGTTCCTGAAGGTCGAGGCGACCAAGTTCACCGAGGTCGGCTATGTCGGCCGCGACGTGGAGAGCATCGTGCGCGACCTCGTCGAGGCCAGCCTGCAGATGCTGCGCGAAGCGAGCCGCAAGGAAGTGCAGGCCAAGGCGGAGCTCGCGGCCGAGGAGCGGCTGATCACCGCGTTGGTCGGCGAGGGTGCGGCGGCGGATACCCGCAGCAAGTTCCGGCGCATGCTGCGCGAAGGCGAGTTGGAGCAGCGCGAGATCGAGGTGTCGGTCGCCGAGAGCGCGGGCCTGCCGATCGGCCAGATGGACATCCCCGGCATGCCGCCCGGCCAGGTGATCAACCTGAACGACATGATGAAGAACATGTTCGGCGGCCAGCGTCAGCAGCGCAAGAAGATGACGGTGGAGGCGGCGCGCCGCGCGCTGGAGCGCGAGGAGGCCGACCGGCTGCTGGACAACGAGCAGCTGCAGAAGGACGCGGTGTCGCACGCCGAGAACAACGGCATCGTGTTCATCGACGAGATCGACAAGATCTGCGCGCGGTCGACCGAGGGCGGTTTTCGCGGCGCCGACGTCTCGCGCGAGGGCGTGCAGCGCGACCTGCTGCCGCTGATCGAGGGCACCGCGGTGAGCACGAAGTATGGCACGGTGAAGACCGACCACGTGCTGTTCATCGCCTCGGGCGCGTTCCACCTCGCCAAGCCGTCGGACCTGCTGCCCGAGCTGCAGGGGCGGCTGCCGATCCGCGTCGAGCTGGCGCCGCTGTCGCGCGACGACCTGCGGCGGATCCTGACCGAGCCGGAGCACTCGCTGATCAAGCAGTACTCCGCGTTGATGGGGACCGAGCGGGTGGACCTGGTGTTCACCGACGACGCGGTCGACGCACTGGCCGAGCTTGCCGCCGACATCAACGACCGCGTCGAGAACATCGGCGCGCGGCGGCTGCACACCGTGCTGGAGCGGCTGGTGGAGGACATCAGCTTCACCGCGACGGACCGTGCGGGCGAGCGGGTGGTCGTCGATTCCGCATACGTCACGGACCGCGTGGCGCCGCTGGCGCAGCGCGGCGATCTGAGCCGGTTCATCCTGTAGGCGGCTGACGGGGCGCTTGGCGCGCGGCGGCGGGATCGCCGGCCGCGCGGCGCCGATCTTGATGATGGTCGTGTCGCCGGGCGGGTACGGAAGAAGCGCGATGCGCACCGGGGCAGGTGCGGGTTCCGGTGGCGCCGGCGGGATGGCGGGTGCGGGCGCCGGCGCGTCGGCAGGCACGGCTTCGGCCGTCGGCTCCGATGGCGCGGGTGCGGCTTCGGCCGGCGGCTCCGATGGTTCGGCCGCATGTGCGTCGTCGTCGCGATCGCGCGCCGGAGCGTCGATTGTCGGCTCCGAAACTCCGTCATCGCGATCGCGAGCTGGACCGTCGGTCGTCGGCTCCGAGACTCCGTCATTGCGAGCGGAGCGAAGCAACCCAGGGCCGCGTGACAGACACCTTTCACGCGGCTCTGGGTTGCTTCGTCGCTGCGCTCCTCGCAATGACGGGGAAGGGTCGGCACGGGATTGCTCGGCGCTCTCCACGCTCGACGCCGGTGCGGTGTCGTCCGCTGGTTCCGCTTCCGCCATGACCCCACTTGTCCCGGTCGTTTCTCCCGTCATGACCGGGCTTGTCCCGGTCATCCACGACTTGCTTTCTTCTGCAACGTCAGCGAAGTCGTGGATGGCCGGCACAAGGCATGTCCTCGGGCTGGCCTGCGGCCAGTCCCGGGGGCCGGCCATGACGGGGTGGGGGACGGGTGCGGGTGTGGGGACGGGCGCCGGGACCGGGATGGCGTCGCTCTCCGGGTGGACGTGCGGTGGCGCCGACGCGCGCCGTGCGGAGTCGCGCGCGATTTCAGCGTCGCGCCGGCGGGCGCGGCTGCGCTGGGACATGCGTTGCAGCGTGCGGGTGTGCGCGCGCACGAGCTTGGCCTCGGCCTCGCGGCGCTCGACGATGAACCAGCGCTCGGTTGCGGGAGGGTATTCGCGCTTTCGGTCGCGCCAGCGCTTCCAGCCGAGCATGACCCAGATCACCGGCGGCGGTCCCGGCTCCGGCGTGCGGGCGGCGCGCTGGCGGCGGCGGGTCTCGGCCCAGGCGCGGCGCTCGGCTAACAGGCGCATGGACGCGCGGGTGGCGAGGCGGTGCAGGCGGACTTCGGCCTGCCAGTCGCCGTCGTTGGCGCGCCTGTAGAGGTCGCTTGCGTCGGTGCAGTGGGCGCAGCGGTGCCGTGTGGTGGGGTAGCGGGAGGCCTCCAGGTCGCACCAGGAATACAGGTCGCGATGGCCGGACGGCTTGCGGAACAGCCGCTCGGGCCTGGGCCGGCGTTCGCAGAAGGCGTCCTGGATGATCTCGACGCGGAACATGCGCTCGCGCATGGACACGGCGATCTCGGGGTCGGGCTCCGGGGTTTCGCGCACGCGGGTGCCGCGGGCGTAGGGGACCCTGAGACTGCGATAGAGCCGCTTGAGGAAGGGCGGCAGGAAGTCGAACACTTGCCCCTCCTTTCGGTCTCGGGGTGGCACCAACGTCATCCAGGAAAATACGCCCGCAGCCCGCCTTGCGCAAGA